>Ga0075423_10006666_pt1 | contig 10850 bp, 9 predicted proteins | sample SoiMethybrSBSTD2_FD_80114 | JGI IMG/M metagenome (GOLD analysis project Ga0075423, IMG submission 80114) | Bulk soil microbial communities from a Populus tree surrounding site in Tennessee, USA - Soil MetaG P. TD hybrid SBSTD2 | ecosystem: Environmental > Terrestrial > Soil > Tree plantation...
AGAGATCGAAATGCGGGCGCTTTCCGTCCTCGCGGGTGAACCACCGGGCGATCGCCTGCTGATCGTGGCCGGCCGCGCGAAACGCCTCCACGACCTCTTCGCCCATCTCGCCGCAGCACAGTCCAAGACACGGGCCGATAGCGGCTATCAGGTCGCGCGGCGCCGACCCGAGCTCCCGGCGCATCGCCTCCACGGCTTCACCCGCGATGCGCTGCATCGTGCTGCGCCAACCGGCGTGGACGGCGGCTACTCCGCCGGTCCGCCGATCCCCGATCAGAATCGGCGCGCAATCGGCGACGCGAACGCCGAACGCCGCCGATCGATCGTCGCTGACAACGGCGTCGGCCTGAGGCGGGGTCCAGGGGCGATCGTCGCCGGATCGCGAGACCGCGATGGTCCGACCGTGAACCTGGTGCAGCAGCCGCAGTTGCCGGCGGGGAACGCCGGCGAACGCGGCCACCGCGTCCCACTCGCTCTCGCGGTCCCGGAGCGCCACGGAGGCAGCCGTGAAGAAATGGTCCGCGACCTCGAGCAGCGGCCCGCAGCGGAGGATGGGCCCCCATGGCGCTTGCGTCCACACGAAGCCGTCGTTAGGCTGGGGCTCAGGCATGACCATCATCGGAATCGGTTTGGATGCGACGGATCTGCCGAGGATCGCGCAGACCCTGGAGCGCTACGGCGACCGCTTCCTGCGTCGGATCTTCACCGAGCGGGAGATTGCTTATTGTACGCGGCGCCGGGATCCGGTCCCGCACCTCGCCGGCCGGTTCGCCGCCAAGGAGGCCGCGATGAAAGCGCTCGGCACCGGCCATTCCCGCGGCGTGTTGTGGAAGGACATCGAGGTCGTGCGCGGCGGCGGCCCGCCGCAACTGCAGCTCCACGGCGGCGCCGCCAGGCGCGCCGCCAGCATGCAGGTGCGCCGCAGCCTCGTCACCATCACTCACGCTGAAACCATCGCGATGGCGCAGGTGATGCTCTTCGGCGACTGAACGCCTCACGCCCACCCGTCAACCACGGTGGTCATCGCCGACGCCCGGCCGCATCGCGTCTGGTATCCGCGGTCCACCTTCGGCGGCTCAACCCCCGCCCGCTCCGCACGATCCGCGGACATCCCGCCCCGGCCTCCCGCCGGCGTCGCGATTGCGATGTGCCCCAGCGTCCTCACCTGTCGCTGGAGATCACCATGACCATCAAGATTCTGCCGAACGAGAAAGGAAACCCGCCGGGGAAGCTGGCGGACGCCGAGCTGCATTTCAGCGACGGCCTCCTGGAGGGCCTCAAGCTGATTGGCTTCAGCATCTGGGAGCGCAAGTCCGGCACCGGCCGGAACGTGACGTTCCCCGCGCGCCAGTATTCGGTGAATGGAGAGCGCCGCAGCTTTGCGCTCCTGCGCCCGATCGTGGACGTGACCTCGCAGGACCGGATTCGCGAGCTCGTCCTTCAGGCCTACGCCGAACACGAAGCCGCTGCCGCGGTGAATGTGTGAAGGATGGCCGCCGCGCTACTGCAGGACCGGGAGCAATCGCGCGTTCTCTTTCTGCCGCTTGGGCGGCAGGGTCCACTCCGCGCGCATGGCCTTGTCGAACTCGGACTTGAAGAAGCTGGTCTTCATGCCGCCGTCGATGATGTCCCAGGGCAGCAGCGCATCGGCGGATCGGTCGCGGAAGATGTAGAAGTCGGCGTCGACGCTCGTCTCCGCGACCGCGGCGCGCCAGTTGCCGCCGTTCCGCTCGGCGGCCTCGATAGCCGGCGCGACCCGGCGATCGCCGAGCGACAGCAGCGCCTGGTAGTAGGAATGCCGCTCCGACTTGATGTTGAAGTAGACGTTGTCCATGTCGGCCAGCAGCTGGCGCAGCCGCTTGCCCTTGCGGTCGGTGATCGCGGGATCTTCCATCGGCAGCCACTGGTAGGCGGTGCCAGGCTTCGGGATCAGCGGGTTCACGCTGCCGACGATCCGGCCAACGCGGCCGCGGTCCCTGGCGTGCCGCATCATCGCCTCCCGCATCTGCACCGTGAGATCGCGAATGGCCACCAGATCGTCATCCGTTTCCGTGGGCAGCCCGATCATGTAATAGAGCTTCAGGTTCTCCATGCCGTTGGCGAAGATCAGCTCGGCGGCATCGAGAATCTCCTGATTCGTGACGGTCTTGTTGATCACGCGGCGGAGCCGATCGGACCCGGCTTCCGGCGCGATGGTGATCGACCGTTCGCCGCTCTCGCGGAGCATCCGCACGATCGGCGCGGTCAGGTCGTCGAGCCTGAGCGACGCCGGACTGATCGAGTAGCCCATGTCGATCAGGCTGCGCAGAATCCGATCGATCTCGGGGTGGTCGCAGAGCGCGATGGACACCAGCCCGGCCCGGCCCGAATGCTTCCGCGCCTCGGCGGCGAGCTGCAGGATGCGATCGGCGGGGAACGCGCGCACCGGCAGGTAGTTGTAGCCGGCCCAGCAGAAGCGGCACAGGTTGGCGCACCCGCGCACCACTTCGATCAGGAATCGGGATCCGAACTCGGTGTCCGGCGTGAAAATCGACGTGGCCGGCGGATCCAGCCGCTCGGTCGACTTGACGGCCGCCTTGCGGACGGTCGCGGGCGCCGGCGTCCCCGGCTTCGGCTCGAACGCCACAATCGCGCCGCTCTCCGCGTAGCGCACGTCGTAGAACTCCGGCACATAAAACCCTCGCCGGCCGGCAAGTCCGGCGAGAACTTCGTCGCGATCGCGCGTCTGCCGCAGCACGTCGACAAAATCGGGAATCAGGCTTTCCCCTTCGCCGGCGGCGATGACGTCCGCGAAGAGCGCGAGCGGCTCCGGGTTCACAAAGGTCACCGCCCCACCGATGACCACCAGTGGATCGCGAGGATCCCGCGCCGCGGCTCGCGGCGCCAGCCCCGCCAGCCGCAGCATGGTCACGACGTTCACGTAGTCCCACTCGAACGACACCGAGAACGCGAACACGTCGAAGTCGCGAACCGGCGTCTGGGATTCGAGCGTGAGCAGGGGCGCTCCCGACGCCAGCTGCGCCTGCAGCTCCTGCTTCGGCGGCAAGAACACCCTCTCACACACCACATCCTCCGCGTCGTTGAAGAGGCGGTAGGTGGTCTGGAAGCCGAGGCTGGACATGCCGACGAAGTAGGTGTTCGGGAAGGCCAGGGCGACGCGCAGACGGCCGCCGTGCGGCTTCCGGACGAAGCCGACCTCGCGGGAAAGCACGTCCCGAGCGCGATCGCGCTGCTGCTGCCACTTCTTCGTTGACATGTGGATCTTAGGGGACGCCGTGCGGATGCTTCGGCTGCGCCGGCGGCGCTCAGACGTCCCGGGAGTCTTTCTAATCTACCACGCCGCCTCGGGGGATATGGACGGGGTGGCAGGCGCCGCGGAAACCGCGGCGCCCGGACGCACGGGGAAATGGGGATCTCAGATGGCCCGCGAATCAGCCCTCGCTCTGGCGCCTGAGGAACGCCGGCACATCCAACGGGGACGCCGGCTCGAACTCCGCGCCGCCGGGCCCCACGTCGTCGGCGGTGGCGATGGGTAGCGGAATGTCGATGACCGGCCTTCGCGTGACGGTCATGCGGGAGCCCCCCGCCGCAGCGACGCGGTCGCCGGCTTCCTGCTTCCAGGCGGCGTACGACTGCAAGTCCACCGGCGTCTGCGCGGACGAGGCGGCCAGTGTGTGGGCCATGTGGGGACGATCGAAGCCGGTCGCGATGACCGTGATCTTCACCTTGCCTTCCATCTTCTGGTCGACGACCGCGCCGAAGATGATGTTCGCCTCGTCGTGCGCCGCTTCCTGGATGATCGCGGACGCTTCGCTGACCTCGATCAGCGACAGGTCCGGACCGCCGGTGACGTTGATGATCACGCCGCGGGCGCCCTTGACCGAGGCGTCCTCGAGCAGCGGGCTCGAGATTGCGGCGTTGGCCGCGGTCATCGCGCGGTTGTCACCCTCCCCCATGCCGGTCCCCATGATGGCGAAGCCCATGCCGCTCATGATCGTCTTCACGTCGGCGAAGTCCAGGTTGATCATCCCCGGCACCAGAATCAGGTCGGAGATTCCCTGGATCGCCTGCCTCAGTACGTCATCGGCATTCGTGAAGGCGTCGTTCAGCGACGTGCTCCGTCCGATCGTGCTCAGCAGCCGCTCGTTGGGGATCGTGATCACCGTGTCCACGCACTCTCGGAGCTCCTCGAGCCCGCGCTCGGCCTGGCCCTGCCGCTTACGCCCTTCAAACTTGAAGGGCTTGGTGACGACGGCGATGGTGAGCGCGCCGAGCTCGCTGGCGAGACTGGCGATGACCGGAGCGGCGCCGGTGCCGGTGCCGCCGCCCAGGCCGGTGGTGACGAACACCATGTCGGCGCCGTCGAGGGCCTCGATCAGCTTCTCGGTATCCTCGAGGGCGGCCTGGCGGCCGACGTTCGGGTCGGCGCCTGCCCCGAGTCCCTTGGTGAGCTTCGATCCGATCTGGATCTTGTGCGGCGCAGCGTTCAGCCTCAGCGCCTGCATGTCGGTGTTGGCGACGATGAATTCGACGCCGTCCAGGCCGGCGAGGACCATGCGATTCACGGCGTTGCTGCCGCCACCGCCCACGCCGACCACCTTGATGCGTGCGCCCGTGCGCGTCTCCTCATCGAGCTTCAGGCGGAGCGTCGTGGCGTCGGTGTGGGTCGCGGGGGTTTTTCGTTCAGCCATTGGGCCTCCTGGCATTCTTTCCTCGACGGGGTCCGAGCCCGGTCAAAGGATCGCGGTTCATCAACTCGCTGGTCGCTCGGTCCGCGTCGCAGCACGCGTCTCACAGAAACTCTTTGAACAGGCCTCGCAGCCGCCCGGCGACGCGGCCGAACGCGCCGGCCCCCACCGCGCGGCTCGGTTCGCCGGCCTGGTTGCGGTGCGCGTACATCACCACGCCGACGCTGGTCGCGAACGCCGGACTCGCGACGTGGTCGGCGAGCCCGCCGACGCCGGCCGGCGATCCGCGTCGAATCGGCAGATCGAAGATCTGTTCGGCGATCTCCGCCACGCCCTCGAGCATCGCGCCGCCGCCCGTCAGGACGATGCCGGAGTTGAGGGCCTTTTCGAAGCCGGCACGCCGGATCTCGTCCCAGAGGAGGTGGAAGATCTCCTCGGCGCGCGGCTGCAGGATCTCGGACAGGATCCGCCGCGCCATCACGCGCGGCTTCCGTCCGCGGACGCTCGCCACTTCCATGGTCTCGTCCTCGTCCACCAGAGAGGAGAGCGCGCACCCGCAGCGGCGCTTGATCTTTTCCGCGTCGGGGATCGGCGTCCGAAGGCCGACGGCGATGTCGTTCGTGAAGTGATCGCCGCCCACCGCCACGACGCCGGTGTGCCACAGGCTGCCGCGCTCGAAGATCGCGAAATCGGTGGTCCCGCCGCCGATGTCGACGAGCGCGACGCCCAGCTCCTTCTCGTCCTGGGTCAGCACCGCCTCGCTCGCCGCCAGCTGCTCCAGCACCGTATCGAGCACCGCCACGCCCGCCCGGTTGACGCATGCGACCACGTTCTGCGAAGACGAGGCGCTGCCGGTGACGACGTGGACGTTGACCTCGAGACGCGAGCCGGTCATGCCCACCGGGGCGCCGATGCCGTCCTGCTCGTCGACCACGAAATCCTGCGGCAGCACGTGCAGGATCTCGCGGCCGCTCGGCAGCACCACGGCTTTGGCCGCCTCGAGCGCGCGCCGGACGTCTTCCTTGGTGATCTCGCGGTTCTTCCCGGCGACCGCCACGACTCCGCGGCTGTTGAAGGCCTTGACGTGCGCGCCGGACAGGGCGAGGTGAACGGAGTCGATCTCGACGCCCGCGGTCAGTTCGGCCTCGTCTATCGCTTTCTTGATCGACTCGACGGCGGCCTCGAGGTTCACCACCACGCCGCGGCGGATCCCCTTCGAGTCGGCCAGCCCGATCCCGATGATGTCGAGCTCCCCCTCGTCGCCGGCTTCACCGACGAGGGCGGTGATCTTGGAAGTGCCGACGTCCAGTCCGACCAGGTAGCGTTCTTTGCGTGCCATAGGTTCCCTTCGTGTTCGCTAGCGCCGGGGACTACTGTTGCGGCCGCGCTCGCCGGCCGGCCGGACGTACACCCGAGGATCGAAGCGGAGGTCGACGTAATCGATCTCCGCAACCCGATCGCGCAACACTGGAGAGAGCTCCAGATACGACTGCACCCGCTCCAGGAACTTGTCCTGGCCGAGGTGCAGGAGCGCGCCGTCGCCGTCGAGCAGCACGACCGCATCGTGCGCGTCGGTGACGTCCACCTGCGAGAGGCGGCTGGCGATCGGCTGGCTCCGGGCCAGGGCGCCGATGACCCGCGCGGCAAGCTCGGCGCGGGAACCGTCGATCGATCCCCGCGGCGCGCCGTCCTTCGACGACGGGACAACCAGCCCGTCGATGATCGGCAGGTCGAACTCCGCGTATTGCGGACCGAACTGGTCGATCACGATGCCGGTCTCGTCCACCAGGTAGAGATCCGTGCCCAGCCGGCACAACCCGACCGGCCGGCGCTCCGAGATGAAGATCTCGACGGTCGACGGCAGGACGCGCCGCAGCGCCACGTCGGCGACCCACGGCGACTCGACCAGCCGCTGCCGGAACGCATCGAGATCGACGCGCAGGATGCTGCTGCCGCGCAGATCCTCGACCAGTGCCTGGACCTCGCCGCTCGACAGCCGCACGTTGCCGCGGACGTTGATCCGGTTGACGCGGAGCAGCGGCGTCGTGAACGCGAACGCGATGCTCTGGTAGACGCCGAACACGAGCAGCAGCACGCTCAGCACCCGCCGAACGACGTTCCAGGACAGGCGTGCACGGAAGCGCCGGCGCCTGCTCCCCTTGGCAGAGGCGCGCCGGAAATTCCGTTCGGATGGAGCCTTGACGGTCACGGTCTGCCTTCCCCCGCCGGCTCGTCCAGCGCCGCCAGGATCCGATCGCCGACGCCGCCAATCGTGCCCGCGCCGAGCGTGATGATCAGGTCGCCCGTTCGTGCGAGCGCGGCGGCGCGCACCGGCACGTCGCGGAGCTCACGGACGACGTGGAGTGGTCGCGACGAGGCGGCGCGAACGGCATCGGCGAGCGCATCGACGGTGATGTGCTCGATCGGGGCCTCCCCCGCCGCATAGATGTCCGTGAGCACGATTTCGTCGGCGCCGCTCAGCGCCCGGGCGAACTCCGGCATCAGGTCGCGGGTCCTGGTGTAGCGGTGCGGCTGGAAGACGATCAGCAGCCGGCGCCGGGTGGCGCGGGCGGCGTCGATCACCGCGGCAATCTCAGTCGGGTGGTGTCCGTAGTCGTCGACGACCATCACGCCGCGGCGCTCGCCGCGGATCTGGAAACGCCGCTCCGCGCCGGTGAACTCGGCGAGCGCCGCCGCGATCCGCGGGAACGGCACCTGCAGCTCGATGGCGATCGCCACGGCGCCGAGCGCGTTCAGCAGGTTGTGGCGTCCGGGCACGGCCACGCGCATCTCGCCGAGCCTCTCGCGCTCGCCATTGGCGAGCCGGCTGACGGTGCAGCGCGACGCGAAGGGCTCGAGGCGCATGTCGTGCGCCGCGATGTCGGGCTGGGCGGTCTGCGCCGGATCCGCGAACCCGTAGGTGATCACCCGGCGGCTCGTCCGCGGCATCAGCTCGCGCACCGCCTCGTCGTCTGCGCAGAGGACGGCGGCGCCGTAGAACGGCACCTTGTTGATGAACTCGAGGAATGCGTCCTTGAGGGCCTGCCAGCTGCCGTACGAGTCCATGTGCTCGCGATCGATGTTGGTGACGAGCGCGATCGCGGGCGAAAGGGTCAGGAACGATCGGTCGCTCTCGTCGGCCTCGACCACCATCGGCGCGCCACGACCGAGGCGGGCGTTGCTGCCGAACGCGCTGAGCCGCCCGCCAATCACCGCCGTCGGATCGAGGCCGGCCCGCTCCAGCACCAGCGCCACCATCGACGTCGTCGTGGTCTTGCCGTGGGCGCCGGCGATGGCGATGCCGTAGCGGAGCCGCATCAGCTCGGCGAGCATTTCGGCGCGCGGAATCACCGGAATGCGGCGGCGGCGCGCTTCGACCAGCTCGGGGTTGCTCCCCGCGATCGCCGACGACACCACGACCACGTCGGCCGGGCCGATGTGCGAGGCGTCGTGCCCGATGTGCACCTGCACGCCGAGCTGTGAGAGGCGAGCTGTCACGTCCGATCCTTTTGCATCCGAGCCGGTCACCTCATAGCCAAGGTTGGCGAGCACTTCCGCGATCCCGCTCATGCCGATCCCGCCGATGCCGACGAAGTGGACGCGCCGGGTCCGGCCGAGCATCCACTGCTCGAACCGGCCGGTGGTCCGGCCCTCGTCGCCGCGGCCGCCACCTGCTGCGCTCAACGGCGCGCCAGTTCCAGGGCCCGATCGACGATGACGCGGGCCGCGTCCGGACGGGCGAGCGTGCGCGCCGCCCGGGCCATGCGCTGGCGGCGATCGGCATTGCCGACGAGCGCCAGGATCCGCTCGGCGAGCCCCACTCCCGAGAGATCCTTCTGTTCCATGACCTCCGCGGCGCCGGCCCGCTGCAGCACCTCGGCGTTCTTCCGCTGGTGATCGTCGGCCGCCGTCGGCAGCGGAATCAGCACCGACGGTTTGCCCGCGGCGGTCAGCTCCGCGATCGTCGTCGCGCCGGCGCGACAGACGATGACGTCGGCGTCCCTCATCTCGCGGTCCATCTCGTACAGGAAGGGCTCGATCCGCGCGACCACCCCCGCCTGTCGATAGCCATCGCGAACGCGCTCCAGGTCGCGTTCGCCGGTCTGGTGCGTGATGGCCACGCCGCCGCGATCTGCCAGCCGCGGCGCCGCCTCCACCATGGCCATGTTGATTGCGTGCGCGCCCTGGGAGCCCCCAAAGATCAGAACCCTCGGCGGCGCGCCGCCGCCCCCGCCATTCCCGGCGGCATTACCTGCAGTCGTGCTGAGAAACTCCTCCCTGATCGGGTTCCCTGCGACAAAGGCCCTCCTGCCGAAGAACGACACCGTCGATTCGAACGTCACCGCCGCGGCCGAGACGACGCGCGCGAGCAGCCGGTTGGTGAGCCCGGGCATCGCGTTCTGCTCGAGCAGCAGCGTCGGGATGCCCCGCGCCGCCGCCGCGAGCATCAGCGGCCCCGAGCTGTAGCCGCCGACGCCAATCACGAGATCCGGACGCCGCCGCGAGAGAATCTGCCAGGCGTCGAAGCCGCTCAGCGGCAGCAGCCCGATCCCGCGCAGCAGCGCCAGCGGCGAGGTCCCCTTCAATGCCGCGCTCCGCAGCACGTCGAGCGCGAACCCCTCGCGCGGCACCACCCGCGCCTCGATGCCGCGCGCCGTGCCCGCGAAGGTGATCACGGCATCCGGCTGCCGCCGCAGCAGCTCCCGCGCCACGGCGATGCCGGGATACAGGTGGCCGCCCGTGCCACCGCCGGCGATCACGATCGACAACGGCTTCATGCATCTGCAACCGGCAGCGCGGTCGTGATGACGTGCGAGGACGACGCGTGCTGCGAGACGTTCAGGAGCATGCCGATCCCGACCAGGTTGATCAGGAGCGACGATCCGCCGGCGCTCACGAACGGCAGCGGGATGCCCTTGGGCGGCAGCAGGCCGAGCACCACGCTGATGTTGAAGAACGCCTGGAAGGCGACCATCGTGGTCAGCCCGATGGCCAGGAACGCGCCGAACCGATCGGGCGCGCGGACCGCCGTGCGCAGGCCGCGCCAGGCGATCACGCAGAAGCACGCGAGCACGATCGTCGTCCCGATCAGCCCGAGCTCCTCGCCGATCACCGAGTAGATGAAGTCGTTGTGCGGCTCGGGCAGGTAGAACAGCTTCTGGACGCCGCCCATCAGCCCGCGGCCGAAGACGCCGCCGGTGCCGACGGCAATCATCGACTGGATCATCTGCCAGCCGTCGCCGAGCGGATCGGCCCACGGGTCGAGGAATGCGAGCACGCGGCGCCTGCGGTAGTCGGAGGTCGCGATCAGCAGGTAGGCGACCGGCAGGGCGGCGAGCAGCAGCCCGAGCACGTAGCGGTAGCTGATCCCGGCGGCGAAGACCATCATCGCCGCGATCATCACGATGCAGGCCGCGGTGCCGAGGTCGGGCTCGGCGAGGACCAGGCCGACCACGGCGCCGAGCACGACCGCGATCGGCAGCAGCGAGTAGCCGACCTCGTCGATCCGCTCCATCCGGCGCTCGAGCAGCGCGGCCATGAAGATGATGACGGCGATCTTCGCGAGCTCCGACGGCTGAATGCCGAGCGGACCGAGCCCGATCCAGCGGGTCGCGCCGTTGACCCGCGGCGCGAACAGCACGGCGACCAGCGCCAGCCCCGCGATCGCGAGCGCTGTCCAGATCACCGCCGGCTGCCGATAGTTGCGGTAGTCGACGCGCATGACGATCGGCAGCGCCGCCAGGCCGATGAGCGCCCACGCGACCTGCTTCACGAGAAACAGGTACGGGTTCTGGAAGCGCTGCATCGCCATGACCGCCGAGGCGCTGTACACCATGACGATGCCCGTACACACGAGCAGCAGCGTGGCGGTGAAGAGCAACTTGTCCGATTTGAGCTTTCGCGCCATACTCCGCGGTCCAAGAAGCCGTGACTAAAGCGCTGCCGCGCTGACGCCGACAATCTGAGCTGTGACGGGACGGCGGCCGGCGCGCCGATTGCGTCGCTTTCGTCCGGAGCCGGCTGGCGGCCGGCTCAGCTTCGCGTGAGCAGTCAGCGGTGATCAGCCCCTCGATGGGCGAAGACACCACCCTCGCAGACCGGGGCAGCCTGCGTTCCCAGCGGATGGTTCTGTACCGCATCGTGGGGGCTGATCACCGCTCA
>Ga0075423_10006667_pt1 | contig 10850 bp, 8 predicted proteins | sample SoiMethybrSBSTD2_FD_80114 | JGI IMG/M metagenome (GOLD analysis project Ga0075423, IMG submission 80114) | Bulk soil microbial communities from a Populus tree surrounding site in Tennessee, USA - Soil MetaG P. TD hybrid SBSTD2 | ecosystem: Environmental > Terrestrial > Soil > Tree plantation...
GATATCGACAAAGACCGTCGGCGAGAAATTCTGGGTGGTCGGTCCCTCGTAGAACAACACATTCTTGGTATAACGGGTCGCGGTGATCGTGCTCATGGCCAGGTGCCGATGGTCCTGATGGGTATCGTCGTGATAGTGAGAGAAAATGAAGTGCGGCTGAACCTCCTTCACGACCTCTTCGATCTCCTGAATCAACTCACGCCCCATCGGAACCGCCGTGTCTTCATACCCGCCCCAGAAAATCTTCTCTGCTCCCAATTGTTTCGCCGATTGTTCCTGCTCACGCTTGCGGACCCCGCTCGAACCACCTTTATCGCCGGCAGTCATCACCATCAGAAAAATGCGATGACCCTTTTGCGCATACTTGAGCAACGTTCCACCGCAGCCGGCCTCAATATCGTCCGGATGGGCGCCGATTGCCAGAATCCGCATCGGCACTCTTCGTTCGCTCGCCATCTGTTCCCCCTCGTATCCCCCGCCGTTTAGTACTGCACCGACGTGACCACATTCTGTCCCGCACGTGCCTCGCGCAATCGCGCCAGCGCCGCCGGGCCGCAACAGAACAACAGATCGATTGCCGACATCGCCGGCATGAATGGTTCATAAACTTGCCGGTATATCGGATGTTGGAACTGTTGAACCTCCAACTTCAATCCGGACGATTCAAACCGCACGGTGTCCAGATACTGTTCCCCGCCAGGGCCGGAAAGATATCCCGATGCTCCAGCGGCGTGGCAGAGATCAATCAAACGGTCGGTAGGCTCTTCGCGTGCCGCCCACTCCGATGCACAGCGAACGGGCGTCGTCACACCGAACGCCCCGAGCAGCCAGCGAATGACCGCCATATTCAAATCGTGCAACCGCTCCCATGGCGTCTCATAGAGGCGGCCCAACTCCGGCAGATAGCGGTCTCGGAACGGCGCCCTCGCATAATGCATCTCGATGGCGCGCAGGTGCTGACTGCGCCAGGTCACGGCCTGATTGATACAGACCTCGTTCACCAGTTGGCCGAAACGATGGAGGACCGGCACCGTGATCCACTGACAGCCATCCGCTGTTCTGATCCGATTCCGATTTTGCCACTCATTCTTTTTGAACTGCACGGAATCCAAGGCGATGAACAGATCCGCCTGATCGATCTTGTCCAGATAACCAAGCCAAGGCAGAAATTGCGGTTGATGAATCGTGACACGCATCAGTCAGCTTTCAGCTTTCAATCTTTGAGTTAAACGGTGTCCCGAATGAAATCGAAGGTTCCGAGCTGACCGCGTTCGGCCCAAGAATCGGTCCCACAACAATCGGATTACTCAGCAGCTCACCGCTACCGGTGATCTCCACCCGATAGGTCATCTGCTCTGCTGTCGGCACGGTGGTGTCGGGCCAGTCGATGAGGAATGGTGTCTCTCCTGCCAACTGAGCCAGGACCTGGCCGGAACGAATGACCCGCACCTTCACAGGATGGCGTCCACGATCGCTGGCCGTGACGGCTAGACGAATCATGAGGTCGCGTTCCATGCCCGGGTCCAGCCTATCACCGGCCGAGGCCGATTTGGTGCCACCCTGGCATAATATTCGAAACTCATCCAGTCGAAGCTGGACGTGATGATCGCCTTCGCCCACTGCATAGGAATGACCCGATTGAAGCGCTTCCAGTACCCCGGCCACCGTCCGTTGTTTCACCCGGACCCCCATCACAAGACGGTGCAGATCCTTACCGGCATCATTCAATCCATGAAACGCCAGTTCCCCGATCAACACAGGAATCTGTCGCTGCTCCTGTGCAGGCACTTGCAGCAACCGGTCCCACAGTTCACCCGGCTTGACGATGGTTCGTCCATCCTGATAGAGCCCGCCGAAACCTGTGTACCCGGTGGTCTGCAATAGTGCCTCGGGGTGTGGCTCCGTCTTGACGATAACGGTTCCCAGTGGTCCGGCAGCATACTCTCGAAAATCCCTCGCTTCCGTCATCGACCAAAAGACAAGCCCGCCCTTCGCCCTCACGTCATCGATCAGGGCCTGATAGGGGCGATACCCAAGCCGATCGTCATACGAACTAAACGCGGGCTGGCTTAGCGGCCAGGCATACGTTACCGATGCCACAGCCAGAACGATCAGGATACAGGCGACAGTCCGCCGTAAGGATCGTCGATCGGACGCGCACCGGAGCGGCCTCCAGAGCCACACGGCTGGAACAGCCAACAGGATCGGCGCGCCATTGATCGCCCCTCTCCAATCGAACCTATAGGACCCCGGATTCCCACTCACAGGGAGAGAGCGATAGTCTTCCGGCTCGGTCAGGCCGAAGACCAACAGATTGCGTTGAGCATTGTGCATCGTCAACGTGCGCCCCCATAGAGAGCCGGTCCAATAATAATAGGGGGCAACCTCGATGCCCGGCACAATGAGTAGGTTTGGATGACGGCTCTGCGCGGCTGCGATCTCCTCCATATACCGTTCAATCCCATACTCCAGCACGGATGGAAAACGAACTTGTCGCTTCAAGAGGCCCGGCAGGGGCCAGAGTCCATACTCATAACGCAGAACAAAGTTGTCCGTCAGAATCAGCACATCCAAACCGAGCTGTTCGGCCCGTAAGGCCAGTGCTTCAATGGTCAATTCACCGGTGCTGGCGGTACTATGGACATGCATCGTGGCCAGCAACTGCTGCCGATCATCCGACGCCTGCGCGCGCCCAACCGTGCAGCACAGGCACAACAGCACCGTCGCGAAGACCAGTATCCCCCACCCCGCATCATTCATCCGCCTGTTTGGTCTACAGCTGAACACTGAGCGCCTCGGCAAAGATGGATTCGATGGCATGCACCATTGCGACCGACCCATATCGGCTGTCCACGCTATGGCTTGCAGCCACACCTAACTGCCTGGCCCACTCCGGTCGATCAACCAACCGACGCAATGCCTCTGCCAACGCATCGGCATCACCAGGAGGCACCAGCAAACCAGTTTGTTCGTGAGCGATAACAGATGGAATGCCACCGACGCGGGAGGCGATCACCGGCAGTCCTGCTGCCATGGCTTCGATCAGCGCACGTCCCATCCCCTCATTAAGCGAAGGCAAGACGAACAGATCCATCCCACCTAGACAGGTTTCGATATCGTCCCTGTGACCCAAGAAATGCACGGCATCACGGAGGCCGGCCGATTCCGCTTGCTGCAAGAGGTCGTCATGCCGGTCTCCACTACCGATGATCACAAGATGGAGGGCAGGAAAATCCTGCTTCAACTTGGCAACTGCCGCGATCAGGTATTCATGGCCTTTAATGTCGGTGAGCCACCCGACCGATCCGACGACCAGCGCATCCGGTGGACAACCGAACCAATCCGGCTGTTGTTTCCCCTGAACCCTCGCCCGCCCGAACCGCTCACGATCGATCCCGCTCGGCACCACGGCGAACCGATCGGCCTTGCCGACAGAGCGATCGAGATGATCCTGCCGTTCCGCATCCGTCAGGGCAATCAGTCGATCCGTGATCGCACTCAGCGCCCGTTCGATCTGGAGAAACAGCCACGATCGGAATGGACCGAAGTGGCCGTAGAACACGTGGCCGTGCGGGGTATGGACGATGACCGGCACCCCTGCGATCCAGGCAGCCATTCGCCCCAGCACACCGGCCTTCGATGTATGGGTATGGACCAGTGCCGGCCGCTCGTGCCGAAACAGGCGAATCAATTGCCACAGAGCCTGTGCATCCTTGATCGGGTGGACCTCTCTCGTCAGCGAAGGAAGCAGCACCCAGCGAATTGCAGCCTTCTCAAGTTTCCGGCAATTTTCCTCGGTGGCCAACTGCCCGCCTTGGGCATCCCAACAGCCAGGATGCCCAGCAACCACTACCGGCTCGAATTGCGCACGGTTATGGCCGAGAGCGGTCAGCATCGTGTTCTGCGCCGACCCGCCATGGTCGAGACGCGTAACCACATGGATCACCTTCCATGGCTGAGGAGCCTGGGCGACAATGCCGTCCGTCGAAACAGAAGGGCGACTGTTGGACAGGTTCCTGACAGCCTGATGCGAGGTTACAGATCTGTCCTTCAACAGGTTCATGAACAGATGATCCAGATCAGCCGTATGCGCTACCCAGTTGTAACGCTGTTCGACGGCCTCGCGGCCTTTCTTTGATACACGCTCCCGCTCATGTGGTACTTCCCGAAACCGCTTCAGGACCAATCGTAGAGTGTTCGCAAGAGATACGCCGTCTGTCCCTTCCGTCACAAGCATCGGATCGACCCTGCTCAACACTTCTGGAATCGCGCCGACCGGCGTCCCCACCACCGGCGTGCTGCAGGCCAGCGCCTCGACCGTCACCAACCCGAAGCCTTCGAGTTGCAGCGTCGGCAACACGACCAAGTCGGAGGCCTGGTAGTACTTCGCCAGCTGTTCCTCCGGCACGAATCCGAGCAACTGCACCGAGTCTTGTAATCCTCTGCTGCGAATCAACTCCTCCAATCGCGGGCGCAGTCGGCCCTCGCCACCGATCAAGAGCAGAAGATTCTGTTGCTCCTCCCCGAGCATCGTCATGGCCTCAAGCAGATGTTCCAATCCCATACGGGGTACTAAATTGCGAACCGTAAACATCAGCGTGCGGCCCTCGGGCAACTTCAGTTCCCGTCTGATCTCATTCCTGTCGTCTACCGGATGAAACATGACCGGATCGGCTGCTCCGGGAACCACGGTAATATGCTGCGGTGCGATTCCGTGCGCAGCCACAACTTGTCGCTTCATAAATTCGCTCAAGACGACCACATGATGACAACGGCGGATCACCGTGCGTTCAATCCAGCGCCGGGCGCGCACGCTCAGCCGTCGCCTGACCCCTTCCAGCGTCGTCGCCGCCCGCTCCGCTCTGGTGAGATACTCCTCATGCGCCAACGAATGACAGACATAGACCCAGCGACCGACCATCCCGTAGCGAAACAGAATCGGACCGAGACCTGCCAGTGATTGATGAATCATGGCGATCTCGATCGGAGAGGTCTGCCGCATAAGGTCAAAGACCCGCAGAGAGTTCCGCACTGAAGACCGGACAAAAGCCGGCTCGCTGGTTCGCGTCACGGCATACCGTCGTTCGGTCACGGTTCCGATCGTCAGGTCGGCTGCTGCAGACTCGAAGGGAGCCCGCGCCATCACGCGCACATAATGGCCCAGCTTGGCGAGTCCCAATGCTTGTTGCCTGAGGACTCGCTCGGCACCACCGATCACCTGTTCAACCGTGACTTCTGCAAGCAGGACGATGTTCATGCCACGCCTACTCCCATCGGAGGGCAGGAGACAGGCTGCGCCACCTGCCTGTGCCACAATTCCAATACCATGAGGGCATAGAGTTGATCCGTGAAATTCCGACGGCCGCTGTGGTGTTCTGCAAGGAGCCACTGCACGTAGGCAGGATTGACATAGCCCCGCCGACGAATGGCCTGATCGGAAAGCAGATCCAGACTCATTTCACGCAGATCTTCTCGCAGCCATCGTGCGAGGGGCAGCATGAAGCCCCGCTTTGGGGCTGAGATAATACTTTTAGGCAGCAAGTCTTGTACTGCAGACCTCATGAATCCCTTCAGCTTCCAACCTTGCAGCCTTGTGGCTTCCGGCAATGAGCAGGCAAAGGCCAGCAGATGGTGGTCGCAGAAGGGAACACGAAGCTCGAGTGAATGGGCCATACTCATCCGATCACCCATCCGCAGCAGATCGTCAGACAGATAGGTCTGGAGATCAACACCCATTGCGCGATCGGCCGGTTCGCAGGAAGGCCATTGGTTGAAGAGATTCCGAATATTGTGAAGTGCTGAACTATCGGCCACTGCGGAACGGAGTCCATCTGCAAACAGCGGCGCGTCCCATCCAGTCGGTTGAAACGTTGTCCAGCGGAGATACTGCTCATCTAACGGACGATAGCCATCCAGCAGGAATCGTTTGATGCGGCCGCGAACGTCGCGGCCTCCTGAACCATCCGGCAGACAGGAGGCGGCACAAGACGCAATCCATGAGCGCATCGCCACAGGAAGCGCCGCATAGCGGGCCGCCGCACGCAGGCCGAGGTAGCGAGGATAGCCTCCGAAGAGTTCGTCGCCGCCAATACCGGACAGCGCAACCGTCACTGACCGCCTGGCCACCTCGGACAGCAGATATGTGGGAATGGCCGAAGAATCACCGAATGGTTCTCCCATGCCGGCCACCACGCGGGGAAGCAGCGAAACCGCATCGGGACATAGGAGGGCTTCCGTGTGGTCCGTCCCGAAGTGTGTCGCAAGGAGCCGGGCGGCCTTGATCTCATTGTAGGATTGATCTTCCGGCGCGTCGTACCCGATAGAAAACGTTTTGATCGACCCGGGAATCACCTCGCGCATGCAGGCCAAGATCGACGCAGAGTCCAAACCACCGGATAAAAACAAGCCAAGTGGCACATCACTGACCAGATGCGCCTGCACGGAGTCACGCAACGTACTCAAAAGCTGCTCACGTTGGTCGCCCCGCGAAGAATTCAGCAGTCGATGGGCCTCTTCCTCCGGGCGATAATAACGCCAGAATTCCAATCGACCTCGTGCGATCTTGAGCGCCTCTCCCGCTCGAAGCTGATAGACACCCTCGACGATCGTATCCGGGCTCGGCACATACAACAGCGACAGAAAATCTGCGATGGCTTGCGGACGGATGGTCCAATCTGGAATCCCTTCCAACAATGACGGCAGTTCCGACGAAAAGAGCACCCGCTGTGCAACACCCGCTCTCCCTGATTGGACGGAGTAGTACAGGGGTTTGATCCCCAACCGATCACGGACCAACAATACGAGATCCTGCTCACGATCCCATATGGCATAGGCAAACATCCCCCGCAGCCGGTAGACCGCCTCCGGTCCCTCTTCTTCGTAAAGATGGACCAGGACTTCGGTGTCGCAATCGGACTGAAAGCGATGGCCTTTCTGGATCAATTCCCTGCGGAGTTCGCGATAGTTGTAGATCTCACCATTCAAGACCGCCCAAACGGAGCCGGTCTCATTTCGCACCGGTTGATGGCCACCGGTCGGGTCAATGACCCGTAATCGCCGCACACCAAGGGCCACGCCTGCGTCGTGATGCATCCCTTCCTCATCCGGCCCGCGATGGACAAGCCGTTCGAGCATCCGCTCCAGCAGGGCCGGATCGTTATCTCCCACAAGGCCGCAAATACCACACATGGAATGGCGACTCCAATTTCACGCGACTACCGACTCTTCTCCGTCAAGACTCGCTCCCGCCGTTCATACTCCTCCCGCTCCTTCTGGTGGCGAGGCGAGACCTCTTGAGGGGGCACATCGACCGGTTCGTACCGAGTATGTTTGGCAGATCCCACCGAGGTCACCAGCCACCGCACTCCGAGCGTGGCTAATGCGCCAAGCAGGCAGAGCGCAACGACGAACCCCAAAAATCTCATTGAGTACCGCCACCATCGGTGCCTGAACCAATGGGATGTGCTCATGGCGATTCCTTACTCCGCTGAGCAATGAGTTCAAACGAGGGGGCCCAGACCATGCGCCCCCCCGTTATCCTATAGAGCATCTCCGCACCGGACCAGAATGCCGTCGCCCCGATCCGCCATTTGAGCCGACTCATCCATGGATTCGCCGGGCTGAGAGGTCCGCGACTCGGAACCGAGTTATGGATCGCAATGGTGTCCAACCCAATCCCCTTCAACAGCGAGCGGAGCGCCTGAGGCGAATACAAAAAGAGATGAAACGCTTGATCGTATCGAGACCCGACCCACCGAGCCGGTGTCCGCATCGGGAGATGAAATGCCCCATTGGTGGCTCTGATCACGACGAGACCCGCCGGCGTTAGTGCGCCCGCGACCTGCCGTAAGAGGTGTGCTGGATTCGTCACCGTCTCCAATACGTTCACAAGGGTGATCACGTCGAACGGTTCGCGCGCCTCGGTTTGTCCCAACCAATCGGATGGGAGCACCGACAACTGGCGACGAGCCGCGCGCATGACGGCTTTTTTCGACAACTCCAGTCCAAAACAGGTCCATCCCGCCGCCTGACAGAGCGACAAGAACGCGCCGTCTCCGCACCCGACATCGAGCAGCCGACCGGGAGGTTGCCGATACAGACGAAGATGGCGCGCGACACTTTCAAACACCGGGTGGCGATCCGACGAGGCCTCGGCCTCGCCGTAGGCCTCGTCGTAGTCTTCACGATAAAACTCCTCGACCAGGGTTCCCAATGGCCGAGGATTCAGAAACACGAGGCCACAGCCAGGACACCGCACATACCGTCTGGTCGGTGTCTGAAAGACATCGACCGGCGTCGCCTTACTGCCGCAGGGGCAGAGGATTTGTTCTGTCTCCGGCATGGCTGCCGTCCTCACGCCGCCATCCGTTTCTGAATAGGGGGCTCTACGCCCGCGTCCTGCATGGCTGCATCAAAGATCGCCGTCGTATTGGCAACCATGCGATTCACTGTAAACCGCTCCCGAACCACTGCTCGCCCGACTGCTCCCATCTTCGACGCAGCGGTCGGATCACTGAGTATTTCTCGAATTGCCGCCGCCAACGCCTGAGGATCTCGCGGCGGTACCAGGAGCCCTGTCCTGTGATCTTCGATCAACTCCGGAACACCGTTGACTCGCGACGCGACGACGGGACAGCCCATCGCCAACGCCTCCAAGAGTACAAACGGAAACCCTTCGGATAGGGATGGCAACACCACGACATCCGCAGCAGCCAGGACATCGGGGATGTCATCACGAACCCCCACAAACCGGCAGGCCTGTTCCACACCCAGATCAATCGCCATACGCTGCAATGCATCATGCAGCTCGCCCTCACCCACGAATATACACCTGAGCTGGGCCCATGTTTCGAGTAAACGAGGAAGCGCCTGCAAGAGGTAGCAATGGCCCTTCTGTTCCGTCAATCGTGCGATCGTGAGCAGCACCGGCCCCTGTATCACTCCCAACTCCTGTCTGACTCTTTGGTGATCTGGCTGCGAAGTAAACGCCAAGGGATCCACGCCGTTGTAGACTGTGTGCGTCTTCGCCGCCGCAGCCGGACACTCCTCGATCAGGTCTCGGCGATTAGCATCCGACACACAGATGATCTGATGGACAAGAGGGAGCGTCACACGCAACAGGAATGCATAGAGCCATCGTCGGAACGAACGGACCTCGTAGTCTTTCAGCGAATTATGTACCGTCGAGATAATGACCGGTACACCGGCCAGACGCCCCGCAATTCGCCCATAAAAATTGGCCCTGGCCCCGTGCGTTTGGAGGATCGTCACTCGTTCTCGCACAAGCAACCGCGTCAACCGCCAGAGGGCCATGGGATTGAACAGCGGCGCCAAGTGGACGAGTTGCGTATCAACTCCACGTTCTTTCATCCGCCTCACGAACGGACCAGACTCCGGACAGATCAGCAGCTCTCGATACCGAGCGCGGTCGAGACGGTCAAAGAGCAGCTCCAGATACCGCTCACCGCCTCCATAGGCAGCCGACCCGGCCAATTCTGCAAGGACGATCGGAGTCACGGCTTTCTCCCCAGGATCAATAAACTTCCGCGCAAATGCGGGATAAGATAGAACGGCACCTTCGCCCAATCGATCGCGCTCTGGCGAACGGTCTGTCGGCAGTCCTGCGTGTCCTCACCCAGAAAAAACCGCGACAGCGCGATCTCAAACCCGACGTGCCTCAGCATGTCTGCCAGCTCATGCATCGCGTATTCTCGCGCATGCGGCCGCCATTCATCGTTCGGATCGTTGTAGCCGGGCGGGGCCAGCCGATCGTTGGGCGATCGACCGATCAGTAGCTTGAAGATATTACCGATGCGAGTGACATTCGGAGTCGTGATCACGAGATGGCCGCCGGACTTCAAACTTCTGTAGGCTTCCGTCAGCAGATGAAACGGCGAGGTGAGATGTTCGACGATTTCCAACGCAAATACGAGCTGAGCGGAATTATCGGGGAGCGGGACTTTTTCCTGGTACCCTTTGGACGAAAATTGTTGTCCGGCCGGATCAAGATTGACGGTGAGAATCTCCACATCGGCATCCCGTTTCATAAACTGGATGAACTCAGGACTGGCCATCAGTCCGGCGCCGAACAGACGCGCCGCTCTCGTCGGCTCGATCCCGCGCAGGAGACGCAACAGACTGCCTGGGAAGGGACCGAAATCCACGATAGTCTGCGGTCCGTCCGGCAACCGCTGCAATCCGCTTCGAAGCGCCACATGGAGACGATCACGACACTTCAACGCGTGATGCATCGGCGCGGAAAAGCGTGCGTCCTGCACTCCAAACGTCTCATATCGCGAGGGTTGATAGGCTCGCACCAGCCGATTGAATTGGCCTCTCGTGAGATCATAACCCATTGGATTCACGGCCTCATGGGAAGAGCTTGCCGATGACGCAGAGACACCGACGGAAGATCTGCCTGTGCCAAAACTGCCGCCGACAGGACCATCAAGCACGGTAGCACAGGCAACGCATACCGGCCAGCTTCCACTGTGAATGGGATGTAGCCGAGCATCAGGCCGATCGGAAAGATATACAGCGGCAGGAGCTCCCGCCAACGAGACCGATGGAACCAGGCGCTCCACAGCGCCAGCACGACCAACCCTGGTATGAGCAGTAACCGTTTCGTCGCACTGTAGGTGGCAACCAGCCAGCCTCGGTCGGAAGCATCCGCCGTGAGCCCCGGGACAAATCCTTGATCCGAGCTGACCAGATAGAATGAATTCCCGATCCAGAAATCAAAGGCTCGTGTCAGGGAGAGCCATAGATATCGGACCGGCTCTTCTGTGATACGCGCCCAGCCCTTCGCTCGTAAGAGCCGATCGGTGGACACGTCATACATCGCATGGGCA
>Ga0075423_10006670_pt1 | contig 10849 bp, 9 predicted proteins | sample SoiMethybrSBSTD2_FD_80114 | JGI IMG/M metagenome (GOLD analysis project Ga0075423, IMG submission 80114) | Bulk soil microbial communities from a Populus tree surrounding site in Tennessee, USA - Soil MetaG P. TD hybrid SBSTD2 | ecosystem: Environmental > Terrestrial > Soil > Tree plantation...
CGCGGACCGGCTTCCCAAGGAGTTGCCGGCCGAGCAGTCGCCACTTTCATTGAAGTCCGGTCAGTGGACGACGGGGCTTGCGTTGAACTAACGCGTCGCGAGCTAAACATAAAAGTTGCTTGTAAGGGCGGCCCTCGGTGGCCGCCCCTCTTTGTTTTCACGTTCGGTTTCGAGAAGGAACGGCCACAGAGGGCCGCCCTTACAAGCTGACTGAAAGCTGCTCCAATATCCGGGAATGTTTGTCGGTCACCCCGGCATTTACTCAGTGAAGGAGAATTCAAATGAAACCACGGACACTATTGATCATCGGCGGATTGATACTGCTAACAATCGGCTGGTATTTGTTTCGACCCGAACGCCTGTTCATCAACGCGCGTGTCAACGAACAATTCCCGTCGGCCGCTGCAGCGTCGGCCCCGGCGGACGTGCTCTATGAAGGACGGTTTCACGACGGCGCACACAAGAGCTCGGGTATCGCTTCGGTCTACCGCTTAGCTGACGGCACGCGCACGCTTCGGTTCACCGATTTTGAAACCTCGAACGGGCCCGATGTGCGGGTGTATCTGGTGGCGGCCGATGACGCAAAGGATAACGCGACGGTGACCCAGGCCGGCTTCGTTGAGATAGGCGCCCTCAAAGGCAACATCGGCGATCAGAACTATGAGCTGCCTGGCGATGTGGATCTGACCAGGTACAAGGCTGTGACTATCTGGTGCAAGCGGTTCAGCGTCAACTTTGGGACGGCGCCGCTGGTTCAGAAGCAAAGCTAGAGATTGCCGATTGCCGATTTGCGATTGTTGAGCGGAAAAAAAAGATTTCGCATTCGGGAATAATATTGCTGAAGTAGCGGATACAATGGATAGCGACATCAGCAAGCGCAAATCGGAAATCGGCAATCTAGAGAGGGCTGCTGCGATGTTTGGACACAAGCATGAAACCGGAGACTTCGAGGCTGCGGCGATGCCTCATCTTAACGATCTGTTTCGCACGGCAACGCGAGTCATTGGCGATCGGAGTGAAGCCGAGGACCTCGTGCAGGAAGCTTACCTGCAAGCGTGGAAGTCGTTTCATCGCTTTGAGCCGGGCACTAATTGCCGGGCGTGGCTGTTCAAGATACTTTTTCACGTCATCCAGCATCATCGCCGCAAGTGGTACAGCCTGAGGTCAGCCAAAGAGAGCGACGAGATATTGATGGAGACGTTGGCTTATGAGCCCCCTATTCCCGAGCACCTCAGCGATGAGGAGGTGCTGGCGGCATTCGAGAAGATCCCCACCCAGTATCGCGAAGTCGTTGTTCTGGCGGATGTGCAGGAATTCTCATACAAGGAAGTGGCGGCGACGTTGGGCGTGCCGGTCGGAACCGTGATGTCGCGGCTGAGTCGCGGAAGGGCGCTGCTGCGAAATGAACTCGGGGCGTTAGCCGCGGACTACGGAATCGATACCAGAGAGAAGAGGACGGGCGCATGAAGGTCATAGACTTCGAACAGAATCAATGCAAGAAGATCAGATCCTATCTGGACTCTTATCTGAGCAACGAGTTGATGGTTGAAACAAACCACGAGGTGTTGAAGCACGTCGACAGTTGTCAGGCCTGCTCGGAGGCGCTCGCCAGCCGCTCGCGTGTGAAGCAAGTCCTGCGGCAAGCAGTGATGCGCGACGAAGCTCCGGCGGGTCTTCGCTACAGAATTCAAAAGGACATTCGCAAATCAGCCGCGCCCGTGCGTTGGGGTCAGTGGGCGCTGGTTGCGGCCGCTGCGGTTGTGCTGATGCTCGGGGCGATTGGCGTTATGCGTTTCACCGGTTCGCGAGGCGCGCAGCCGAGAAATGAGCGCGCGGCATCCGCGCAGACCGCGGAACTCCTGACGATAGGCATGAACGACCACTCGTTCTGCGCGATCGATCACAACCTTGCGAGCCGCCGATTTACCCGCGAAGAAATGTCTCAAAAGATGGGGCCTGAGTTTGCGGGCCTGGTGGATCTGGTCGAGCAAAAAGCTCCGGGCGAGTATGAAGTAGTCGTCGGGCATCGCTGCCAGTTTGCGGGCCGCCAGTTTGTGCATCTAATCCTGAGAAATCAGGAAACGGTAATCTCGCTTGCGATCACAAGGAAAAACGGTGAGAGCTTTCCTGCGGACGCGGCACGGAATGCGCTGCAGGCTTCGGGTGTTTCGCTTTATGAAGGCCGGATTAATAACTTCGAGGTGACTGGCTTCGAGACTCGGGATTATCTGGCATTTGTTGTGTCGAATCTGCCAAAGGAAGAGAACGTGCGAATCGCTTCGAACCTTGCGCCCGGAGTGCGTGATTTTCTGACGAAGCTGGAAGGATAATGTAACTAACCTTTGCAATGAGCGAGGTGTTTGAGGCGCGTCACTCAAGGCTTGCCAGAATCTGCGATATTTTCAAGAACAAGTGGTGAGCATCAATCGGCGAGGACTCGAATCCGTACTTTTCGTAGAACAGCTTTGCCGCATCGTCCTTTGCGTGAACAATCATTGCTCGCAATCCAGCAATCTCGGCCGCCCGAACTGTTCGAAGCACCGCATCTCTTAGAAGCGCGGCGCCTAGTCCCTGACCTCGCTCCGTTAGATCCACCGCGAGTCGCGCGAGTAGAATCACGGGAATTGGATACTTCGGCAAGCCTGCCTTTACACTTTCGGGCGCTTCGTCAACGCTGACCGAACCATATGCAAGCGAGTAATAACCGATCACGCGTTTGCCTCTCGTGGCTACATAAGTCCGGGCTGCGTGCTTCTTCTGATTCTGTAGAGCGTATTGCTTAAGATAGTCGTTCAGCGCCGGAACCCGGCAGTCAAAAAGGTTCCGATCATGAGCCCTCGTTAGAACTATCGGCGGGTTCAGCGCCTCAGCGTCTGGCATCGAAGAGTCCCGGCTTTGTCAGCAGCCGGCGCAGTGCAGGTATAGGCTTTGGCGGTGCGTCGAGGGCGGCACAGAACTCCTTCCACTGCTTCCTGGGTAACGTGAACTGCGCCTGATCAGCGATCACCTGCTGGGCTGCGGTAAGGGACTGTTCCAGCACAAACTCGCTCATTGTCACTTCCTTAATGCGCGCGGCTTGTGCGATGACTTTCTTTTGCACCGCCGACGCGCGAATGCTAAAGCGCGAGCCTTTTGGCGTCGTCGACCGTCTTTTCCTCTCCGTATTGTTTGACATACTTCGCTCCTTAGCCCCGATGCAAGAACATAACACGACGGGTGTACGCTGTACACCCTGCGAAGCCGAACGTCCTTACCGCGCGCCAAATTGGCCATTGACTTCAGACTGATCTGAACGCTGCTTACAATATCTGCGGTTGCGTTGACATGCTCAACAGGGGTTACAGGTGACAGGTGACGGCTACCCTGACGGCTACTTTGACTGTACCCTGTCACCTGGAGCCTGTACCCTATCCCCGATGCCGCAATGCCCACGTTGCAACAAGAGGCCAGGGAAGCGATTCTGTCCCGCGCTGAGGACAAAGATCTGCGCTTTATGCTGTGCACAAGACAGGATGATCGAATTGCCCTGCCCCGAGACTTGTTCCTATTTGATTGAAGCCCGAACAAGCGTCGGTGATCGCGAGAAAGAACTTCGCAGGAAGGAAGCATCCGATCGCCGAACTCTGATACTGGATGATCGCGCACTGGTTTCGGTCCATGCGATCGAGGTTGCGGTGGTACAGGCGCAACGCGGGATCGGCACGTTTTCGTTTCGCGATATGAAAGACGCGGACATGCTCGCCGCGGTTGAGAACTGCGCTAAGAATCTCGATACCGAAGAAAGCGGTTTGATCTACGAACACCGCAGTCACGCACCGCGAGTCGACGAGCTGAGCCGAAGCATAAAGACCACCTTCGATGAAATGTTCAAGGAGGTGGCGGTTGAGCACCGCCCGCGCAATGCCGATTTGATTCGCGCGCTGAACTATACTCGAGAGGGGTTGCAGGCACATCTCAAGCGGCCTTCTGCGAATGCCGACGGCGCTCGTTCTTATCTTCGCTTCATATCGCTGTTTCATCCGTGGCCGGCGGAATCTACCAGCCCGCTTATTGTTTGATTCTCTAGATCGATCGTGACCCAACGCCGCCTGACTTTCGCGCAATTGATCATCTGCGTATCTGCCCTGGGTGTCATGGGAGCCTGCGCGGTTCGATTCAGCTACCTCCCGTCGTTCTGGCTCGATGAAGCGTTCATAGCTGTATCGCTTCGACATACGACGGTTGAATCGATATTTGCGCCACTCAACTACGGACAGTACTTTCCGCGAATCTATCTTGGTGCGATCGCCGCGTTGCGCGAATTGCTCGGCTATCAGATCTGGGTGTTGAGACTCCTGCCGACTGTGAGTTTCGCCGCGGCGACGGTTCTTTGGGCGCGGTTATTGGGAAAGAGAGCAGGAACTCGCGTCGCGCTTGCCGCGCTGGGCGGAGCGCTTTTTGTTGGAAGCAGTTTCTGGTTGGAGCAGTCAATTCAACTCAAGCAATACTCACTCGACGTTCTGGTTGCGCTGATTCCATTCTTATTAAGCGATGAGTTCCTCAAAAAATCCCTCGTCGACGGGGATCACAAATCCAAGCTCGCATTGTTGGCGATACCGTGTGTGTTTTCCTACACATATCCGCTCGCATTGGGAGCTCGAATGCTCGGATGGTATGCACACCACGGGCGGCGGCAAGGCTGGCGTCTCAGCGCAAAGGGATTGTTGGCGATTATCACGCCGGTAGCCCTCGGGCTTTGTTTGATCTGGATCACCGACTACCGGTTCAACGTAATGAATCGCGAATCATACCTGGCGTATTGGCGCGGCTCGATACTCAGCTCGCGTTTTGAAGAGGGCTTGGGCAGCGGGCTGAGTCTGATATCAAGTTTTTTGTGGGGCTGGCATCATGGGCGCTTGATGCCCGTTGTTATCGCGGCATTTGCACCGTTGCAAGCCCTTGGTGTCTACCGGGTGATAAGGCAGTGGAAGAATCGCGACGCGAGTGTCGAGGATGGCACGTGGGGCTCTCGCACGCTCGGGTCGCTGCTGTTGTTGATTGGAACAATTCTCGCGAGCCTCATTTTGAGTTATCCGATCAAAGCAGGAAGACTGGTGCTCTTCGCTCAGGTTCATACACAGATCCTCGCGATGGAAGGCGCGATGCTAGTACTGAGCTTGGGAATACGGCGCGTTGTCGCGATGATGTTTCTCTACACCGGAATCGCAATTGTAATCGTCTACTCGGGTCACAGATATTTCGACTTTGTCCGATCTGAGCCACCGGAGAACATTCGCCCGATGCTGTCTCTAATCAAACCCAAAGTTGCTAACACGGTTTATGTGCATCCCTGCTCAGTTGCGCAAGTGGAGAGCTTGCCCGAACCGCTGCCCGTCGAACACGTCGAACTCGCCGGCAAGCGGCAAGTTCCGGAGAGCGGAGAGAAGACCTGGATTCTCTGGACAAACATCACCGACGAATACTGTCACGAGTGGTTGAACGAGGCCCGGTCACGCGCCCTGAGTTGGCAAGTAGTACACCAGGGCCCGGGCCGTGGTCTCGCGCTGGCGGAGTTTTGATTTCAAGTAGTCTCGCGGCAGAATAGTCGACTGATGCGTAAGCCAACATTAGCGTCAACTCTAAGCGGGGTCACGCGCCTGAGAGACCAGTTATCTCAGCAGTTCGCGAATCGTCCATCACTGAAACGCAATGGGGATCGCCGCGGCCGGCTTGCTATCGCATGCGTGCTGGTGTTCCTGATCGCGGTTGGCATCCGGGTTTTACAATGGCAAGACAACCGCCGCGAGAGCGGGCTCGGGAGTCTTACCCACAGTTATTTGAACCAGGCCGAGCAACTTCTTGACGGTGAGGGAATGCTCTTTCCTCGCAATTACGATGATCCAACCAACGCACAATTGCTCGTGCATCCGCCGGGTTACTCGATTTTCGCCGCAGCAGTCTTCAAAGTCTTCGGCAACTCGAGAGATGGGCTGACGATTACGCAAATAATCGCGGACGGCGCGGCAACGGTTATGGTCGTATTGATAGCAGCCGAGTTGTTCCCTTTTGCAGCGGGCCTTTTGGCTGGGCTACTGGCCGCGCTGTCGCCGCACCTCGCGCATTACTCGATGTTTCTATTGCCCGACGTGCTTTCGGCGCTCCCGCTTCTGGTTGCGATCTACATCGTCGCTCGAACCTTTCGAAACCCGCGACCTGTACCGATAATCGCGGCGGGATTCTCTATAGGCGTTTGCTGCTGGTTGCGCTCGAACGCATTGCTGCTTGCGCCCTTTATCGCGGCTGCTGTCTGGTTGCTCCTCGAGCGCAGCAAGCGACTGCGATACTCACTAGCCATGATCGCGGCCGCGATCATAACAATCTCACCCATCACGATTCGCAACTGGGTTGTGTTTGATCGTTTCATCCCGCTCTCGCTCGGCGCGGGCGTAACAATGATTGAAGGCATCGGCGATTACGACAAAGAAAAACGCTTTGGCATGCCCGTCAGCGATAGTGACACGAAACACAAGGATGTTGAGTGGCACAATCGCCTCGACTACGGCGGAGGCTTGTGGAAGCCTGACGGCATCGAGCGAGACCGGTATCGGTTTCGCCGCGGCGTTGAAGTGATTCGCGCGAACCCATCGTGGTTCGCGGGAGTGATGATTCGCCGCGCCGGTTTCATGCTGAGGTATGACAGTCCGGAATCCGAGGGGTGGCCCTTCGACACCGCCCGCGTTCCCGTCATCGCCCTGCAGCCAGGCTACGGCCACCAACTCACCATATCAGCAACAAGACAGCCAGTGTGGACAGTTTCTCCGCAGGAGTTGAAGGCGACCGGCGAGAAGTTGGCCGAACAAGCCGAGCTTCGAGTCACACCGGACGGAAAAGTGCTTGAAGTTACCGGCGACGCGTCCGGCTTTGGAGACCAGATAGCGTCAGCACCAATCCCGGTCGAGAAGAATACTGATTACCTTTTGACGTTTCCCGTGCGGCTCGTGCAGGGACGGGCAGCCGCGAAAGTGACGAGCGTCGATCGGCGCATTGCTGTTGCTTCTGCGCTGCTGCGGCAGCCAACTCGACGCTCGAAGCCGGAGACGCTGGTTGACGGCGAGGATACTGACAAGCCTTTGACTAATGATGAATCCGAACGCGATGAGGAGCCGGTGGTCGAAATGCCTTTTGCCACCGGGAACCGGACAGAGGTGCGGCTGGTCATAAGCAATGACGATGTCTCGTCATTCCGGCCAACTGTCCAGATCGGAGAGCCGAAGCTTTATGTCGCCGGGCCGACCCCGCATTTGTGGACGCGACTCGCTCGCCCGGCGATTCGCGCGATACAAAGAAATGTATACACGACATCGCGAATGCTGCCGCTTGTTTTGATAGGCATCGTGCTGGTGGCTGGTGCGCGACGGAAGGATGCGTTACTGCTCGTTCTTGTCGTGCCGTCATACTACTTGATCTTGCAGTCGGCTTTTCACACCGAGTACAGGTACATACTCCCGATACATTATTTTCTGTTCATCGCTGCTGCCATGAGTTTGTACTGCGGCTGGAAACTGGCTGCGCGAGGCGCCAATAAAGCTATCGGGGCCCTCAGGCGAAAGCGAATCGAGCAATTGTAAGTTGGATTGACTGTGCTATAATCGCGCTCGCTTTTTGGCTGAGCGACAGAATCAAGTTACGACCCCGGGACCGAACTAATACCTCGCAATCATATCGAATTAGGAAGTAGACGTGCGTAAAAGCAAAGGCCCTCAGCCTGCGCCTGCCAAGACACGAAGCTGAGAGCCTTCCAGTCCATCGCGACAGAAAGACGCAATGGGCGTGTTTATAAGACGACGCGAGAATCGAAAAAGTCACAATTAATATTTTCAGTGACTTTAGACTCTCTTTGTCATCATAAGCACGCCGTGCGTCTGTCTGTCTGACCACGTTCTGGAGCAGAACGTCGGAGCAGACTATGCAGACCATTTCTCAGGAGAACCCTGAGCCCACCACTGAAATCTCGACGCCAACTGTTGCTATCAAGCGGCTCCCCAATGCCTGGCGCCGCTCAAAGCTCTGGTTGTCAGTGCGTCTCGCGCCGCCGGATCAGCCGGGCTCCTGGCGCCGGCTCGCGGTATCTTGCACGATTATTTTTCTTCTAGCTCTCGGAGTCAGGCTTCTCCACTGGCAGGATGCCCGGGCCGCATCGGTACAAGCCGGGCCGGGAATGTCCGCCATCGCGAGGCGCTATGAGACTGAGGCGCAGAGGATGCTCAAAGAAGGCGGCATCTTGTTCCCTCGAACTCCGGTTGATCCCGGTGATGCGCGCCTGATCCTTCACCCGCCCGGCTATTCGGCTTTTGTTGCGGCGATCTACAACGTGTTTGGAGAGTCTGAAGCGCCGGTGCGTGCTGCACAGATAATCCTTGATGCTCTGTCGGCGATTATTGTGTTCTTGATCGCGTTAGAGGTGTTCAACAAACACATCGCCGTTATAGCCGGGATCCTAGTCGCGCTGTCACCGCACTTTGCTCACTACTCATTATGGTTCTCGCCGGATACGCTGCCGATTCTCCCCATCCTCGTCGCGGTGTATCTCATAATCAAAGCGAGCAAGCGCCCGAGAGTCGTGACCATTCTTGGCGCTGGCGCAATGCTGGGCCTCTCGTGCTGGCTTCGAGCCAACGGCCTGCTTCTCGCTCCGTTTCTGGCGATGGCGATTTGGATATTATTTGAGCGACGCAAGCGTGCCGGTTACGCGATCGCACTTGTCGGCGCAACTATTCTGGTTATCTCGCCAATTACGATTCGCAACTGGATTCTTTATCATCGCTTCATACCGATCTCAGTTGACTCAGGGCTCGCACTGGTCGAAGGCATCGCGGAGTACGATGCAGAGGGCCGCTTCGGCTTGCCAAGATTCGACGGCGAAGCGTTGAAAAAAGATATTGAATGGCACAATCGGCCCGAATACGCGGGCAACCTCTGGTCCCCGGATGGTATTGAGCGCGATGGTTATCGTTTCAGCCGAGGGCTTGAGGTGATTCGATCGAATCCGAGCTGGTTCGCCGGAGTAATGCTGCGTCGCGGGATGTTTATGCTTCGGTATGATTGCCAACGCAATGACAGGTGGCCCTGGACTACCGCAACCGCGTCACCGGTTGCGGCAGAGCCTGCCTTCGGTCACAACTTGACGCCGGGCGGCGAGTCAGAAGGATCGTGGTTTGCAACAGCCGCGGACTTAATCGCCGGGGGAGTAGTGCTCACGCCGCAAACTCAGACGGTGTTGTTGACTGATCAAAGCAGCTTGCAAGTTACGGGAGACGCATCTGAGTTTGGCGATCAGTTCGCATCCGCGCCCATTCTCGTGGACCAAAAGACGGACTATGTGCTCACGCTTTCGGGGAACCTCATTAGTGGCTCGGCCGCCGTCAAGGTCACAAGCGCTGATAGGCGAATCACGCTCGCATCAGCGATGATAACGGCCGCCCGCGATAAGAAAGCAAAGCATGAAAAGACGGGAGAGCGTGACGATACAGATAATCGGCGCCCGGAAGAAATCAAACTGCCCTTTGCGAGCGGTGATCGCACCACAGTGCTGTTAGTCATCAGCAACAACGGCGCAGCGGCTTCGAACCCAATCGTTGAAATCAACAAAGGCAGGCTTAATAAACTTGGCCAGACTCCGCAACTGTGGACTCGATTCGTCCGGCGGTTGGTAAGAGGGATCCAACGAAATGTCTACGTCACATCAATACTGCTTCCGCTTGTAATGATCGGGACTGCATTGGTGTTGGTTGGCGGCCGTGAACGGATGGCCATCATTTTGATGGCTGTGCCGGCGTACTATCTCGTAGTGCATTCCGTGATTCACACCGAATACCGGTACATCCTTCCGATTCACTATTTCCTGTTTTCATTTGTCGCCGTCAGTCTCTACTGCGCCGGTAGGCTGATCGTCGAGCGGACACTAATCGCAAGATCGGCGGCAACAGCGGCATCGCCGATTGACGAAGTCGTTGAAGCAGCGAGCTGAGAACAACGGCGAAGGTCACGGACGACCGCTCTTCAGCTTTTCTGGTGAATCTCGGAATCGCGGAGCATGCGAAGGAGGTCCGAGGCTGCGGCCTCGATCATTTGATCGGCCTCGTCGCCGCGCGTTGCGGATGCCGATAGCAAGATGCGGAACTTAACATCGGTGCCGAAGTGACTCGCCCGTGACTTTATGTAAACCTCGGGATGAAGATTGGCAATCTGGCGGAGGACCGGCGCCAATTGAGATTCGTCGCCGCAATCAACGATCAATTCCCGTTCACGGTAGCTTCCATAGCCAAAGATTTCGGTCAGCACACTCTGAAGCGCGCCCTCGACAATTCCTTTCAGCTCGGCTGGTACGCCGGGCAGCGAAATTACGCGCGCGTTGTTTATACGAACGATGGCGGCGGGAGCCACGCCTATCGAGTTTTCAATCGGCACCGCGCGCTCGGGCAAGCGAGCCATCTTCAAACGAGATTCGTTCATCGACGCGTTCGCTACGTATCCTTGCGATGCGAGTTCCCCGTAGCGTCGTTCGACAAACTCGCGAGCACTTGTATTGATCGTCAACGCGCGACCCGACGCTTTAGCGACAGCCGCCATCGTCTCATCGTCGTCGGTCGGGCCCAGACCGCCGCAGGTGAAAATCAAATCGGCTCCACGCTCGACTGAATCTGTGATGCTGGCAGCAATATCGTCGATGTCATCGCGCACGATTGCGATGTGCCTCACGCGGCCACCCATTCCACGCACGACTCGGCAGAGATAATTGGAATTCGTGTCCTGAATCAACCCGAGTAGGATCTCGTTACCGATTGTCAGGATCTCGACGTTTACCACGAGC
>Ga0075423_10006671_pt1 | contig 10848 bp, 9 predicted proteins | sample SoiMethybrSBSTD2_FD_80114 | JGI IMG/M metagenome (GOLD analysis project Ga0075423, IMG submission 80114) | Bulk soil microbial communities from a Populus tree surrounding site in Tennessee, USA - Soil MetaG P. TD hybrid SBSTD2 | ecosystem: Environmental > Terrestrial > Soil > Tree plantation...
GATCATTTATCTCGTCACCGACAGCACACTGCTGGCTTGGATCGCATTCGCCGATCTCGTCGTCGTTGCCATCGTCGGCCTCGTCATGGTCACGCAGTGGGCCAAAGACGGACGAGCAGCCATGGCCGCCGCCGCGGCTACCGGCAGTCCATTCCGGGCCGATGCAAGCGGAGTTGATCTTGCCGAGCAGCACATACCCCGTCCACCGGTGGTGCTACACGGGATCTTCGCAGTCAGCACGGTCGTCCTGGTCCTGCTTTCGGCGCTGGGCATCGGCGGAAGTTGAGCTGACCGCCCACAACCCGATTAGTCCAGGTAAGAGTTCTGGTCTAATCAGCGACACATCCAGTGATTGCTGAGGAGACGACATGACGACCACCGATTGGACAACCGACACAAAAGGCACCGGCCAGTACGCCGAAATCAACGGCCTCAAGCTCTACTTCGAGACCGTCGGAACCGGCCGGCCGCTGGTCTTGCTGCACGGCGGGCTTGGCTCGGGTGAGATGTTCGGACCGACTCTGGCCGAGCTCGCCGAGCGCCATCAAGTCATCCTTCCCGATCTGCAAGGGCACGGCCGCACTGCCGACATTGATCGACCGATCGACATCCGGCTTATGGCCGATGACATCGCGGGCCTCATCGACCATCTGAAGGTGGACAAGCCCGACGTTGTCGGTTACTCACTCGGCGGTGGAGTTGCACTCTTGACGGCGGTGAAGTACCCGGACAAAGTCGGTCGGCTCGTCGCTGCCTCAGCACACGCATGGCGCCACGCGATCCCGCCCGAGATGCTCGCTCAGCAGGCTCAGGTGAATGCGGCTGCCGCCGAGTTCCTGAAGGACACGCCGATGTACGAGCTCTACCAGCGGGTCGCGCCGCGGCCGGAAGACTTCCCGCGGCTGCTGGACAAGATGGGCGAGGCAATGGCACGGGACTTCGATTTCAGCGAGGAGGTTCGTGGCCTCCAGGTGCCGACGCTCTTGGTGGCAGCCGATGCTGACATGGCACCACCCAGCCACTATGTCGAGATGTTCAAGCTGCTTGACGGCGGCCTTCGCGACGGCGGCTGGATGGGCGAGGGCCGACCAAAGGGCGGTCACGCGCTCGCGATCTTGCCAGGCCTGACCCACTACAACCTGGCAGTCTCGCCTCTCTTCGCTGCAGTCGTGTTGAGCTTCCTCGATGACCAGCGGAGCTGACCGACACTTTCTTCGCTGACGCGCCACTTCCTCTGCTGAGGCCTCACCTTCGACCCTGGCGCCCCACTTACTTGTGGGGCGTCGGTGGAGGGCGTGGTGCGTCGACCAGCGCCGCCCGGCGTAGAAATGCTGTGAGAATCTGACCGCTTCGCGTATCGGAGGCGTGCAGTCTATATCGGCGCTTCCACCAGCCGATCAGAATGGGACTACCGACGATGGCGGCCACAGGGACGACCAGGTCGCTGCCGGGAGGAGGTGCCATGGCCACCGGGAAGCCGCACTGGGAAACACCTGAGCGGGTGGTTGTCGCCCTGACCGGCGCCCCCGAGGGCGAGATTCGTCGCGCCCCCTCGTGGCAAAGCAGTCGGAGCGGACTCAGTCTTGGTCGCCGTACGGGCGGTTTCATTTTGACCATAGCCGCGCTGCCGCTGCTCACATGGTTATTGCTAGCCGTCGACGCCGACGTCTCGCTGTCCACCGACATCTTGGTGTTCCTGCTGCTGGTCGTCGCCGTCTCACTGGTCGGCGGTCTCTTCCCGGCAGTGCTGGCTGCTGTCGGCGGCTTTCTCGTTTTGAACTACTTCTTTACCCCGCCGGTGCGGATGTTCACCGTCGCCGAGCGGGAGAACCTGCTTGCCTTGTTGGCATTTCTGGTTGTCGCGGTATCGATCAGCACAGTCGTCGACATCGCGGCCCGCCGAACTCGGGAAGCATCCCGGGCCAGGGCTGAGGCGGCCACGCTGTCCACCCTGGCGGGTAGCGTGCTGCGCGGCTCGCGGCCAATACCTGCGCTTCTTGAGCAGGTACGCGAGACATTCGCCCTGGACGCCGTAACTCTCCTTGAACGACCTGAAGCCGTTGCCGAGCCCGCTCTAGGAAACGCCAATCAGGCCTGGACCGTCGTGGCATCGGTCGGTAGCCCTGTTGGCCTCGCACCAGGTGATGGCGATGCCCAGGTACACGTCGATGACTCGTACACGGTTGTCCTGTCGGGCCATCCACTGGCTGCCCAGGATCGCAGGGTCCTGGAAGCTTTCGCCGCTCAAGCAACCGTCGCTCTTCGCCAGGAGCGTCTCGAGCAGGCGGCCGCGGCGGCCAGCACCCTTGCCGAGGTCGACCGGCTGCGCACGGCACTGCTGAATGCGGTAAGCCACGACTTCCGTACGCCCCTGGCGTCGGCAAAAGCTGCCGTCGGAACTTTGCGTACACCCGATCTCGTCCTCAGCGATGAAGACCGGGCGGAGCTGCTCGCAACGGCCGAGGAGTCGTTGGATCGGCTTACCGGCCTGGTTGAAAACCTTCTCGACATGAGTCGTCTCCAGGCTGGGAGCTTGGCCCTCGTCATCCAGCCGATCGACGTTGCTGATGTCATCTCAGCTGCCCTGAGCAGCCTTGGACAGAGTGCGTCCGAGGTGATCATCTACGTTCCAGAAGAGACGCCCGAGGTGGCAGCCGATCCTGCCCTTCTGGAACGGGCGATCGCCAATTTGGTGCAAAACGCGGTACGGCACAGCCCTCCTGATGCACCTCCGCAGGTGACAGTCAGTGCGTACAGCGCCGCCGTGGAGATCCGAGTCACCGACTGCGGGCCGGGGGTGCCCGAGGACGATTGGGAAAAGATCTTTCAGCCGTTCCAACGACTCGGTGATCGCGACAACACCACCGGCGTAGGCCTGGGCCTGGCCTTGTCGCGAGGGCTTGTCGAAGCAATGTCGGGCACCTTGAGCCCGGAAGCGACGCCTGGCGGTGGGCTGACCATGATCATCGCACTCCCAGCGGCTAGTCGGCCTAATCTCGAGATCGATTCGCAGTCGATTCAGACCTCATCAACAGAGCCAGAGCTTCGTAGTGAGCCGACCAAAGCTGCTAGCGAGCGATCATGACGCGAGTACTTGTCGTTGATGACGAGCCGCAGATCTTGCGAGCCCTCCGGATCAACCTCCATGCTCGGCAGTACGACGTTGTCACTGCTGGATCGGGGTCGGGAGCACTCCGGGCAGCGACCGAAGCTCATCCGGACCTTGTCATTCTTGATCTTGGCCTGCCCGACATGGACGGCGCGGATGTGATCCGCTCGCTGCGTACCTGGACGCAGATTCCGATCGTGATCCTCTCCGGACGTATGAACAGCGCAGCAAAGGTGGATGCTCTTGATGCCGGCGCCGATGACTACGTCACAAAGCCCTTCAGTGTGGAAGAACTGCTGGCACGAATTCGGGCTGTCACTCGACGCACCACCGAGCCTGAGCTGGTGGAGCCCGTACAGGTCGGACGGTGGAAGGTCGATCTCAACGACCATGTGATCTACGAGCCCGATGGGGCCGCGCAACAAGTTCATCTGACTCCAACTGAGTGGCAGCTGCTACAGGCACTGGTCAGGCATCCAGGACGACTGGTGAGTCAACGGCAACTGCTTCAAGAAGTCTGGGGACCGACGTACGTCGATCAAACCCATTACCTACGTCAATACGTGAAGGCGCTCAGGCACAAGCTCGAGGATGATCCGACTCGGCCTCGCCACCTCATCACCGAGCCCGGAATGGGTTACCGCTTCCAGCCCTAACACGCCGACTTGTCAGAACCCAGATCGGCTATAGCTCAACTGAATTCTGACAAGTCGGCGTAATGGAGCCGTAGAGACCCGGCGGCAAGATGAGCAAGCAGAGCAGCGACCTGCCGCTGCTCCGCACGTGGCCGAGCGACATGCGTGGCGGCGGTGACCGCAAAGAAACTGGCATGCCCATCCGGCAGAGGCACCGGGATCGCGATGACATCATCGGTAGGCAGCCCGTCTGAGTCGATGTCCATGACGTGACCGGCTCGCGTCACGCTGCCGTCGTCCTGCAGCACTGTCGCGGGCAAGGCCTCGTCCAGCACGAATCGACAACTGTCGGCGTCCAGCACCGTGCTGACAGTGTTGGAGATTGCCTCAAGAGTCGCGGCGTGCGCCTCGGGCGAAATCGGTTCAGCGGCATGCCGAAGGGCGGTCAGGTAGTCCAGCCGCCGAGCCGCCGTGGCCCGCTGGCGGCCAGCCCACCAGCTCAGCTGCTCGATGGCGCCACCCACCAGAACAAGCAGCAGCACGGTCAAGATGTCCTGGCTGTCGAGGATTCGAAAGCTGTAGTACGGCTCGGTCCAGAAATAGTCGTACCACAGCGCGGTCGTTGCGGCAGCGACCAGACCGGCTGGACGCAGTCCAGCAGCAGAGACCACGGCAACCGCAAGCACAAGGACCAGGGTCACGTGATTCTCGTGTAGCTGCGGACGAGCCAGAGTCAGCAGCCCGGCGATCGTTGGTCCCATAAACACCGCCGCAATCCAGACAATCGCCCGGTGGCGACTCAACCACTCACTAATGATCACAACTCGAGTGTCGGTTCCGTGCACCTGACGCAACAGAGCCCTTTACGGAGGATCTACGCGCGGGAATGGCGCGGTAATTAGGGCTGCATCACCCGACAATTTCCGACCAGTGCGGAGTTCTGCAGCCACCACATGCGATTCCGGTGTCGAAAAGTCCGCTGTGGTCGGAAATTTGAGTCCGATGTGAACAGCCGTCAGCGTCAAAATCCCGTCAAGGACTGGTGCTGAATGCGCGCGCTCGGGGTACCTATTGGGGGGCACAACTGAGGAGCACCGGTGGCGACGACTGAGGAAGCGCGGACCGCGCCGCCCGCCTTGCGGTCCTGGTTGATGAAAGGGGTGCGCGAGGAGCAGCGAGGCCATCTCGGACCCCATCCCCCGCCTGAACACACCGAGAAGACTCACCGATGGTGGCAGGTCATGTGCCTGACCGGCGTGGACTACTTCTCCACCCTTGGCTATCAGCCAGGCATCGCCGCACTGGCCGCCGGCCTGATCTCGCCGATAGCCACTGTTGTACTCGTGGCATTGACCCTCCTCGGTGCTTTGCCGGTCTATCGGCGCGTGGCGGTGGAGAGCCCGAACGGCGAAGGTTCGATCGCCATGTTGGAACGGCTGATGTCGTTCTGGAAGGGCAAGATCTTCGTCTTGGTGCTGCTGGGCTTCGCCGCTACCGACTTCATGATCACCATGACGTTGTCCGCTGCCGACGCAACTGCTCATATGGTGGAGAACCCTCACCTCGAGCCGTATCTCACCGGCCACCAGGTGATCATCACTTTGCTACTGCTGGCACTGCTGGGCGGGGTGTTTCTTCGCGGGTTCACCGAAGCCATCGGTGTTGCGGTCGCCTTGGTGGCGCTGTACCTCGCGCTGAATGTCGTCGTGATCGCCGACGCAATCGGGCAGGTGTTGGCAAAGCCCTACCTCGTGCCAGACTGGCGGGCCGCGCTAGCGCAACAGCATGGGAACCCCTGGGTCGTCGTGGGCATTGCGCTGCTGGTTTTCCCGAAGTTGGCGCTTGGCCTGTCAGGCTTCGAGACAGGCGTGGCCGTTATGCCACATATCAATGGAGGTGCCGACGACACGCCCGCGCGGCCAGTCGGTCGTATCCGGGGAGCCAAACGGTTGCTGACCACCGCCGCCTTGATCATGAGTGTTTTCTTGATCACGAGCAGTGTTGTCACGACTTTGCTCATTCCCCCAGCCGAGTTCCAGCCTGGCGGATCCGCCAACGGGCGTGCACTCGCGTATCTGGCACATGAGTACCTCGGCAACACATTCGGCAGCGTGTACGACGCATCAACCATTGCGATCTTGTGGTTTGCCGGAGCATCGGCGATGGCCGGGCTGTTGAACTTGATCCCTCGCTACCTGCCCCGCTACGGAATGGCGCCACACTGGGCTCGCGCCGTACGTCCCCTTGTGCTGGTCCTCACTCTTGGCGGATTCCTCATCACGATCATCTTCCGCGCAAGCGTGGATGCTCAAGGCGGCGCGTACGCCACCGGAGTGCTGGTCCTTATTACATCGGCGGCCGTCGCTGTCACGTTGGCTGCCAGACATGCCCATCAACGCGGACTGACGATCGCCTTTGGGGTAATAGCGCTGATCTTCATCTACACCACAGTGGCGAACATTCTGGAGCGTACGGAAGGGATCAAGATCGCCACCGTCTTCATCGCTGCGATTCTCGCTGTTTCGCTGGCCTCCCGGTTTGCCCGCTCCTTCGAACTGCGTGTCACTGAGGTCACCTTCGACAGGACCGCGCAGATCTTCATCCGCGACACTGCACGCCGGACCATCCGGTTTGTCGCTAACGAACCCGACAGCCGAGATCGCGCCGAGTACAGCGACAAACTTCGCCAGGTCAGCCGCGACAACGACCTTGACGATTCCAACGACGTGATCTTCGTCGAGGTGACCCTCACAGATCCGTCCGAATTCGCCAGCAAGCTGGACGTGTGTGGCGAAGTCCAACACGGCCGCTACCGAGTTCTCACCTTCAGCAGCTCGACGGTTCCGAATGCACTGGCCGCCCTACTGCTGACCGTGCGGGATCAAACCGACCGTCTACCGCACATCTATTTCGAATGGTCCGAAGGCAATCCCGCCGCGAATCTCGTTCGCTTCATGTTCTTCGGTGTCGGAGAGGTCGCGCCCGTTACCCGGGAGATCATCCGGCGTGCGGAGCCGGATCGTGACCGCCGGCCTCACGTACACGTCGGCTGACGGCCAAACATCACCGCGTCGGTCATGACTCCGGTGACTGAAGACGTGCCCGCTTCGGCCAGCCGTCGAGGACCAAGGTCGCTCCGGCCCCGAGCAGCCATACGTCCTTGGCGAGCCCGATGCCCTCCGGCGTTGGTCTGATGCTGCCCTCGTTACGCATGCCTGGGGTCTTCAGGTACAGCTGGATCAGTCCAGCTGAGAACCCGACGAGTGCGGCTCCCACCAGGGCTGACGGCACAAAGGGAATGATCAGGGCAGCGCCGAGGACGATTTCGCCAGTCGACAAGATCTTCGCGAACTGCTCGGGCGGAATGTCCTTCAACGCCGGAATGGCGTTGGAGGCCATGCCGTGAACGCCCTCGGCAGCTTCTCCCTCGAGATTCTGTTTGTTGAGACCAGAGTTGAGGATGTACGCGCCGGTGGCGAGCCGCAGCGGTAGGTGAGCCAGTTTCATTCAGCGCTCCTTGGGGTGAACATCGGCACGTCGGCGATGAGTCGCCGAATCTCTGGAAGGACAGCCGGGTAAATCTGATGACCACCCGGATGCGGCAGTTCTACCACTTCAGCCCGCCGCTCTCGCAACTGGTCTGCCAACTGTTGAGTTACCCCAGTGTTGATCATGGGGTCGCGATCGCCATTGGAAATGATCACCAAGGTCTCGTCAAGATCGACCGACGGAGGTTCGGCGTACGGAACCATGGCGGCCAGCAGCACCGCACCCGCCAGTAGATCCGGACGCGCCAGCAGCATTGCCGAGGCGATGTTGGCGCCATTGGAGAATCCCACGGCGACCAGCGAACCTTCCTCAATCCGGTACGCCTCGCTCGCCTTTACGACGAATTCAGCAAGATCATCCGCCCGGTGACGCAAGTCGTCTTCATCGAAGACTCCCTCGCGTATCCGGCGAAAGAAGCGCGGCATGCCGTTCTCCAGAACCGTGCCGCGTACCGAAAGCACCGCGGCACCGGGCGAAAGATGATCACGCAGCGGCAGCAGATCGTGTTCGTTCCCGCCGGTACCGTGCAACAGCAGCAGCGGAGGTCCGGTCGCGACATCATCAGCAGGCAGAAAGACGTGGGGCCGTTCGAGTCCGGTCTCTGCGCTCACGGGATATCCAGGTCGAGCTTGAGCGGCGGCAGCGCGGCCGCAATCTGTTCGCGATTAGGCTCCAGCCACGGCGGCAGCTTCAGGCTACGACCCAGCTCGAGGAGCGGCTCATCGACCGCGAAGCCGGGCGCGTCTGTGGCGATCTCGAACAGCACGCCGCCAGGCTCGCGGAAGTAGATGGACTTGAAGTATTGACGATCGATGATGTCAGTCACCGAGACGCCACGGGCTCTCAGCTCCTGCTGCCACAACGACTGTGTTGCCAGATCCGGCGCGCGGAAGGCGACGTGATGGACTGTGCCGCCAGCCTGCCAGCCGCGATCCCGAACCCCGGAAAAGATATCGACTAGCGCACCGGAGCTGCCGCCTGCCATCCCGAACCTCGACCGGTCGCCCTCCTCACCGCTGAGGTGCATGCCAAGCAGCTCTGTCAACATCGTGGCCGACGGATCCAGCTGCCGCTCCGACAGGGTGATCGCATGCAGGCCGCGCACGGCATTCTCAGCCGGAATATCGGCCACTCCATCCCAACCAGAGCGATGATCACCTTCTGACGCCACAAGATCAATTACCATGCCATCGGGATCACGAAAAGTAAGGACTTCCTCCTCATCACGACTGCGCGGCGGATCGAAGTCCACACCCAACGTCTTGAACCGCTCCTGCCACCAGCCGATCGCCGAGCCGGGCACGCTGAACGCCGTCGCGGTCATCATGCCTGCGCCCTGACGCCCCTGCGGCACGCCCGGCCAGGGAAAGAAGGTAAGCAAACTTGATGGGCTGCCCTTCTCATCCCCGTAGTAGAGGTGATAAGTATCGGGCGCATCGAAGTTGACCGTCTGCTTGACCAGTCGCAGACCCAGCGCCTTGGTATAGAAGTCCACATTGGACTGCGGGTCGGTGGCGATCGCGGTTACGTGGTGTAAGCCATGTGGGCTGACCTGTATCATGATCATCGATTCCTCTCTGCCGATGCGCCCTGAGCCTGTCTGTATGCGTCCTGAGCCTGACGAAGGGTGCAAGCCTCAGGGCCGCTTACCCAGGTAGGCCTGCAACAACAGATACTTGACATCTTCCTCCGCGACGTCTCTCGGATTGGACACCGGGGCTGTGCCAGCTCGGGGAGCGACGATCTTGGCGACCACCTCGATGGCGTCCGACTCCAAGCCCAAGTCGGACAGCGCGGTCGGTGCCCCCAATTGCGTGGCGAGATCGAAGACCGTGGGTGCAACGGTGGCGGGCTCGCCAACGCTCAATGCCCGCGCGGCTCGACCAAACGGGCCGGGGACTGCCGGCGCGTTAAAGGCGGCTACCTGTGGCAGCAGCGCACTGTGCGTGCCGGCGTGTGGCAGTTGATATCTGCCGCCGAGAACATGGGCAAGCTTGTGATGTAGGCCCATGGTTGTGCTGCCAAGGGCCCAGCCGGCGAGCCAGGCGCCTCGGAGCGTCTCGGTGCGGGCCTGGAGGTCGTCTGGCTGGCTGACCGCGCGTGGTAGACCGCGCGCCAGCGCGCGAACGGCTTCTTCGGCGACCTCAGAAGACCGTGGAGTGCTGTCCGGGGCGTACAGCGATTCCAGCGCATGAGCCAAGGCATTCATGCCACTGGCTGCCGTCAGCCCGGGTGGCATTGAGATCGTGAGCATCGGATCGTAGACGACGATGCGAGGCAGCACCCGCGGGTCGCGGCCAGTGATCTTTTCGCCTTGATCGGATTTGCCCCAAATCGGGGTCATCTCGCTGCCGGCGTACGTCGTGGGCACGGCAAGGATCGGTACCCCGGTCTCTTGGGCGATGGCCTTGGCGAGCCCGGTTGCCGAGCCGCCGCCGATCGATATCAGTACGCCGGCTCCGGCATCGCGAGCTGTCTCGAGAGCCTGGTTGGCGACATCGCCCGGCACGTGCTGCACTACGTCGGAGATCCGCCAAGCAAGATCATCACCGAGCTGCCCGGCTACCACGTCTGCGGCCTCAGCCTCATGACGTCCGGAGATGATCATGACCCGGGCGCCAAGTGTACGCGCCTCGGATGCGACCTGATCAAGACTTTCAATCCCGAATACGACCCGGACGGCGCGGTCTGCCAGCACAGGTGCCGAGTAGCTGAACGCCTCTCCGTCCACACCCGGCAGGATCATCGATCAACCGTATCCGCACCCCTTGAAGCGCCACGCCTTCAGAGACGCTTCGTGTGCAACCTACGTGCACGTAGGTTTCGTACGGTCGGCGGATTCAAGCGGTCGTCGCAACGATGGGTGGGTTTGACAGTAGTTCGCCGAAGGCCTCGGCTGGGGTTTTCCAGCCGAGGGTTTTGCGGGGTCGTGCGTTGAGTTCGGCGGCGACGAAGGCTAAGTAGTCGGGGTGGTAGCCCGACAGGTCGGTGCCCTTGGGGAAGTATTGCCGCAGCAGCCCGTTGGTGTTTTCGTTGCTGCCCCGCTGCCACGGCGAAGCCGGATCGCAGAAATAGATGTCCAGATCGAGCGCGTCGGCGATCTGGAGATGCTCAGCCATCTCTGGTCCTTGATCCCAGGTGAGGGTTTTGCGCAGCTGTCGTGGGATTTGGCTCATGGCGGTGATCATGGCGTCTCGGATGGTGATGGCGGTGTGGTCGCCGGGCAAGTGCAGCAGCGTGGTGAAGCGGGTCTTGCGTTCCACCAGCGTGCCGATTGCGGATCTGCCGTTCTTGCCCAAGATCAAATCGCCTTCCCAATGGCCCGGCAGCGCACGATCGGCCACCTCGGCAGGCCGTTGGCTGATGTTGACCATGTCGGGGATCCGGGGTTGTCGTTGGCCGTCTCGGCGGCGCGGTTTCCGCACCGCCCGTCCGGTCCGCAAACACCGGGTCAGCTCCCGTTTCAGCTCACCTTTCCCTTGCACGTAAAGGGATCGATAGATGGTTTCGTGGGACACCCACATCTCCGGATCATCGGGGAAATCGGTTCGTAGC
>Ga0075423_10006674_pt1 | contig 10847 bp, 8 predicted proteins | sample SoiMethybrSBSTD2_FD_80114 | JGI IMG/M metagenome (GOLD analysis project Ga0075423, IMG submission 80114) | Bulk soil microbial communities from a Populus tree surrounding site in Tennessee, USA - Soil MetaG P. TD hybrid SBSTD2 | ecosystem: Environmental > Terrestrial > Soil > Tree plantation...
CCAGCGGCCTTCGTCAATATCTCTTTGGCTAAAAGGGTGTGCGAACCCGACGATAGTTTGGGACGGTAGCAGATGTCCGTTCTCATCTGCGGTCGCGCCCGCACTGTGCGCGAACGGGAGGCGCCTGCTTTCGAGTGCGTCTGACCCAAGTAGCACTCGTCCATTCTTTCCCATCGCGGCATGGTGCTAGAGCCGGCATCCGATTGAAATACCGACGGGACTGTATAACGTTGGCGTCATAAACTAGTTAAACAAATAACTTTCGAATAAAGCTCGACCGTTCATCGTTGAACGCAGATCCGGTTTCGGGCTAAGAGGGCCTGTTAACCAACAAGGGGTGATTTCCTGTTCAAAATTCTTTGCACATCTCGCCCGATGAATCCGGTATCGGCTTTCATTCCCAGCGTTGAGCTGGTTTTCGTTTGCGGAGTCTCCTGATCCGGGCGCGTCACACAGTTCCCAAATAGTTTGCAGCAGCTTCTCAGGATCCATCTCATGTATGCTAAACAACACGTCGGGGCAACGACGGTTCGTGCCCCGACGACCAAGTTTTGCAGTTACTTTCCAGATTAGGGATTCGGCATCGCCTGGATGACCATCAACATACGCGTGCCGGTGTCCAGATGGACGTTCTTGCCAGCCGACGTGATCACGGAACCTTGCGTGTTGCTGGTGGCCAGAGAATTCAGGGTGAGACCCTCCATGTTAAACACACCGCGGCTGCTCGAGGTGAGTTGACCCGAGGCATTCAGGCCACCGATCGTGCCTCGGGACGCGCTGGCCACCTCAGTTGTCGAATTAACAGTGGAGTTCACGGCCGTGCCTTCTGCGCTCGCGACCGTAGCGGCAGAGTTCCTAACGGAGCCTGCCGCACTGGTTACCGAGGACGTTAGACCTCCCACTGTGCTCCGGCCTGCCACGCTACCGGAACCAGCAGCACTACCACCAGCGATTGTGTCCAAGTCGGCGTCCGAAGCTGAAGCCGCCGTCGGCGCAGCTGCCATTGCTTGAATCGCGACGTGGAGCGGTACCTCTTGTCCGCTCTTGAGGATGGCTCGATCAAAGCTGATGGCCAGTGTCGACTCAGTGGCGCCCTTGGCTCTAGCCGAAGCCTGTGTAACATGCCCGATCAGCTTGGTACCCTTGGGCAAAACAGTTTTACCCTCTGACTTCACGCTTTCTGCAGTTCGGGCCGAAACCTGATCGCCGGGCTTGCTCTTCTTCGAATCTACTGGAGAGCTTAGCGTGGCGTTAAAGATCGTACCCGATGAAAGTCCGGCGTTGGTGTGGTTGGATTGAGCCAATACGGTCGAGGACGCGGATGCTCCGCCTGTAGCGGGAGCATGGGCCTGATCCCCCTGAACGGAAGCTTGGCCATTAGCTTGTACACCAGCCTGCGCGCTTGTTTGGGCCTTTGTAGCCACGCTCAGAATGATGGTTACAACGACAAGCAACATCGTGGTTGGACGGTTCATTTCAGAACATCTCCTTTAAAAGAGGTACCCCGAGAGAACAGTTGAGACTCTCAAGCAATAAGAGTGCTCAGTCGATAGTTTGATATAGCAATGGGTGCTCCAAACAATAAGCACTCGTATGTATAAGCACATGTAGCGAGTTTCGAGTTTCTGACCGGTCGTTCCGTGTGATGCGGGAGGCTAGAAGAGAGCTCACATTCAAGAGCGCCGCACTGCCCATCCTGCAGCATGTGGGTCAGATCACCGATCAAGAATCCAGACTTCAACAACTATCGCGGAAACCGGTGTCACGCTTTTAGTGGAGAATCAATCGCCGAGTCAGTCATCGTCTTGATTGAACTATGAAGTACCAAATCGCAAACTCGGTTCGTTAGTTCGATTGTGGTCTCAACCTGTGATAAAGCACCCGTGATGAGGGCGGCCAGGGGAAGCGACAAAGCTATGTGTGTTTCAGGGTCTAGAAACGCATGAATTATCTTGAGGGAGGGCTCGCATGTCGGCATTGGTACTCCTTGAGGGAGGTTTGTTTGGTGAGGACTCGCCTCACATTCTTGGGATTTTGCGATCGGAACAGCGTTCCTTTCAATACCGTCGAGTCTTGATTACGAAAGTACAGTGTCCTGTCGGCGGTCATCTTCCGTACTGACCAATAACCTTCGGAATGGACCCGGAAGAAGAGGCAAGAATCAAACAAGCCTCGCCCCCGTGGCTTTCAACCTTGATCACAGTACTGCCCGAGACAGGCCTGAGAGTCAGGAAGGAAGCCTTGCCTCTCAAATGGTCTGATGTTGATTTGGAATCCGAACCGGGCTGCATTTTCGTTCGTGACTCGAAGACGGCAGCTGGAGTTCGACCAGTTTGGCTTACAAAGCATTGCCGAAACACGCTGATTCAGTGGAGGGAATTCTTGGGACCGAGCTTTTCACAGTACGTATTCCCGAGTCCACGAATACCGTCCACGTACTTGTCTGATTACAAAGGAGCGTGGCGAAAAGCAGCTCGGGACGCAGGCATTTCAGATCGAAGGATCTACGATCTCCGGGCTTCATTCGCATCAAGGGGCAATGCTTGTCGAGCATCGGGCCTAACGATTGCTCAGTTGCTTGGCCACGGGAACAACACTCAGATCCTTCCCACGTATGTGAAGCCACTCGATGAAAACACCAAAGCTGTGATTGAAATTCTCGACGTTGCCCGCCTTTTGCAGTCCAGTAAGTTGCCATCTGTTCAGTGATGCCCCGGGCTCAAAACATGATCTTCAGGGCGAACTGGACATTGAAGGGCTCACCAGCTCCCAATCCCGGCGAATCCGGCTGATGCAAGGTGCTCGCAATCACACCGAATGATCCGGGACCATCAGTTATCCTCGTCGCCGCGGGGGCCTGCGTGGCCACCGGAGAGTCGCCGCCCGGGGGCGCCAGGTTAAGAATGTTAAACAGGTTGAACATCTCCACCCGGAACTGTACGGAGACTCGTTCGGTAATGGGAGTGTTCTTGATGACGGAGAAATCCACGGTCTTGAAGCGTGGTCCTTTGAATTGATTGCGGCGAGTGTTACCGAAGGTTCCAGGCGCATTATCGGCGAACGCGTCGGGGTTGATCCACTGTACTCCGTTGGTCAGCAAACCCGGTGGATTGGCCGGCTGAACGATGCCCCGGAACGGGTCTCCGACGAGGTTCGCAAAATCCAGCGTATTACCGGTATTGCTGCCAGTCGTAGTGCTACCCAGGCCGGAATAAACCGTGAACGGAAACCCACTGTTGTACGAAACCAGCGTGCTCAGTTCCCACCCTTTGGTCAGCCTGGGAAGGGAATGCCCAAATTGCGGGATGTTATACAGCAAATAGCCGCTCACGTTGTGGCGGGCATCAAAATCGGCATTTCCATAGTTCGATTTGATGTTGCTGTTGTCCGTGGGCCGATTGTTGCGTGGCGTCGACAGATCGTCGAGAGCATGGCTCCAGGTATACGCTAACTGTCCCGACAAGCCGTGCCACGAACTGGCCCTTATCAAGGTCTGCAGCGAGTTGTAGTTGGAATTGCTGATGCTCGAGATTTCCGTGATGCCCGACAGATTCGGAAAATCTGCGTTGAATGGACGCGCAGCCTGGAATTCCGCCCCACTGGCGTACGGTGCCGGACGAGGTGCAGGAAGGTTGATGTTACGGTCGATGATAAGCTTGCGACCCTGACTGCCCACATAGCCCACCTGAAACAATACATTCGACGTCACTTGCCGCTGGAGATTCAAACTGAAATTCTGTACGTACGGCGACCGTAATCTCTGATCGACCGCGTATGCCGTAAACGGTGGCTGCGGTGTAGTGCTGCCAAAGATGGGAGCCACACCGTTCGGGTCCACTGTGATCGTGTCGGGATTTGAGATATCAAATACCGGGTTTAGATTCGCAGGGCCAGGATTCCGGGAGACACCGCGCCCACCCGGGCTTGCCCGGTTGTCAATGATCAAATTCCCATTGGGAATGTCGTAGTACACCCCCCAGGCACCCCGGATAACTGTCTTGCCGCCACGCGAAGGAGTAAAGGCAAAGCCCAGCCGAGGAGCAAAGTTGTTCAAGTCTTTTGGGTACAAGGTAGAGATGGTAGATCCTGATCGTCCGGGATAGGCCAACCCATTGACCAGCGAGGTTGCCCCCGGAAGGAACGTCGAAATCGTGTGCGTGGGATCGTACATTGGCCCGTTGTATTCGTAGCGCAGACCAAGCGTCAGGTTCAGGCGGGGCGTGACCTGCCAGTTGTCCTGGGCGTGGCCGTGGATCGAGTTCACATAATAGTTGCGGCGAGGATTGCCAGTTGCGATTCCTCCGTTTCCGGTAGCCATGAAGCCGGCCAGAAAATCCGCTAATGCCTCTTCAGGAGTAGGCCCCTCAGCCGATCCCGGTGGAGGCGCCCATGGTCCGACCGTTCCATCGAATAGAAAAGCGCCCCGCGTATTTCGCAGGTAGTGCACATCCAATTTTGAGCGACGGAATTCCCCACCGAACTTCAGGCTGTGAGCGCCTAGCGTATGACTCAGATCATCGGTGATGTGCCAGGTAGTGTCCGTCCGTCCCAAGGCAGGCGTTTCACCTACACCTCCATGCCTGAAGCCATTGATCTCGATGTTGGGTGAGCCAAAGTTCTCCGAGGTAACACCCGTATTGAATCCCCAGGACGGAGGATTTTGGGTGTGGTTGTTGTCGTCGAAGTTCTGGAGAAAATAGTTCACGCCAAAGAGGAACTGATTCACCATGCTGTGTGTGAGAGTGCTATTAAGAACCACCGCCCAGTTCTCTTGCCTGCTGGGAACAGATTGGAAGTATTGGCCGTACACAGACCCGGCATAGGCCGTTGCATCCCCACTGCCGATAATGCTGCGAAGGAATAGGTGCTGGTTGGTACTGATCGTCCAATCTACCCTGGCAACACCGTTGTTGCTCCTGTAGTTGTTGGGGTCGGTACTGCTGAAGTTCGGCGACGTAGCTGGCGCACTCGTAATGGTGCTTGGCCAAAGATTTTGCAGCGTAGCCACCATAGTCGGGTTTACCTGTACGTTATGAGAGTTCAGCAGCGCTGTGGCATTCGCGACCCAGGCCGCCGAAGGAACGGTCGCCTGAATGGCGTTGCCCGCGATGAAGCGTTGGCCCTCCATGGAGAGAAAGAAGAACGCCCTGTCCTTGATAATGGGTCCCCCAATGGAAAATCCGAAGTTGTGGTTACGCAGCTTGCTGGGAGCATCCGGCGGATTGAAGGGATTTGGCTTGGCTACGGCATCGTTGCGATGAAAGTAGTATGCGCTGCCATGCCAGAAGTTTGTGCCGGACTTGATGACCACATTTACCATGGATCCCGGGTTGCGGCCATAGTCCGCGCCACCCACACTCTGCTGGTTGAACTCGTCGATCGAGTCGAGAGGCAGCAGTACCCCAGCAAGTCCGGAAATACTTCCCTGATTCACTGCTTCCGAGTTGTGCCAGAAGTCATTGTTGTCGACGCCATCGATCTGCCAGTTGTTCTGGTTGGCACGGTTGCCATTTTGCGAAGACTGTATGTTGTAGCCGGGAGTAAGTTGCAACAACTGCCGGTAGTCTCGGCCATTCAGGGGAGCATCCTCAATCTCGCGAGATAAGACGACCGAATTGAGCGCGCTCTGGGTAGTCTCAATTGCCGCAGCGGCGGCCATAATCTCCACCGTCTGAGTCTGGCTGGCGACCGAAAGGGTCACGGGAAGGCTCGTTGTTTTGGCGACCTCCACGTTGACCTGCTGGATGCGTTGCGTCGCGAACCCGGGATGAGTAACCGTAACCGTATACACACCGGAGGGCAGATCGCTGAAAGAGAAGAGGCCTGCACTCGTGCTGGCCATGCTCCGTGTAAAACCAGTATTGGCTTGGTCGACCTTCACCGTGGCGTCTGTCACGATCGCCCCGCTCTGGTCATATACCGTGCCAGAGATGGTGCCGCGAGAGGTCTGGGCCAAAACGGATGCGGTGAACAACAGAACGATGCACAGCAAAAAGGAAGAACGGAGAGACGGGACCATCTTGCACCTCCTGGGAAGGCACTACAAGACGACGAGGAGCAGATCACGCCGGTAGGAAACTTAACATGCACTGGTACACCCTATGCCGAGCCACTGTCAAGACGAATTGCATCTACCCTTGTAGTCTCGAAGAGATGCTGTCAGTCAGTCGCCGCGCCGGCGTCATTCGATCCGTAACGCAAGTAGAGAAGAATCAGCCCTAAAAGGAACAAACAAGCGGCAGACCGGGCTGTTAGGGATGTTGAGGCTGGAGGGCCCGTGCACTGCTGTTGGGGACCATCTCCAACTCCATCAAGAGAACAGGAATCATGCCCTCGTTGTTAAAGCGGTCGAGGAAATCGCGCAGCACAAACGGCTTGCCTGCGAGATCCTGCTGATGGCCATATTCCATGATGAGGCGGTCGGCGAGCAGCTTGCCGGTGATGTAGCAACTCCCATAGCCCGGCTGGCGCAGGTAAAGCAATTGCTCGAATGCAGTAAGCGAATCCCCGGACTTGGCCCAGCCACGGGGCGTCCACTCAGCGTGAAATCGTCCTGCCTGCTCCAGCGTGAATTGATTGGCCTGCACGTAGAGCGACGCGAGGCCACGCGCGGCTCGATTTGCCAGCATAATCCAGACCAGCTCGCGAGCACGTGGATTGTCGTCGTATAGACCTACGTGCATCATTAACTCTTCAAAGGCGGTGGCAAAACCCTCGGCGCGGTTGTCCCAGATGTTGGAGAGTAGGGCTTGACGGCGAATCGGACTTGCATTCGGCTCATCTCGCATCCTTCCCAGATCAATCCAGTGATAGTCGTGGGAAAGAAGCAGCATTGGCTCGCGGTGTGTAACGCGGGTGAAGAAGACCCGCTGATCCTCTGGAACGAAATGCCCGAGTTCTTCGGCTAGCGCAGGCTTTATGTAAGGCTTATCCGGAATGATCTCCTGTTTGACAAGAAAATCGACGAACTTATCCAGCCGATCATGCGTCATCTTGTCGAATGCAGCCGCATCGGCGGCGGGCACGAGTGGAGGGAGATTTCGGTTGCGGTGCTCCTCGAGGTGTAAGGCGGACTGCGCGCGCTCCAGCTCCCGGCGCAGCAGAATGACCTCCTCGTCCCAGTTGTAGGGAACGAAGTGCACATTCTGCTGATACCAGGTGTAGCTCTCCTTCCCCACTCCAGAAGCTCCGGTTTTGGTAGGCGCCAACTTCTCCAACCAGGCGACGAATTCGTCGGTGGCCTTGCGAGCGGTGGCCACGGCGACGCGTAGCTCCGGACTAGTTCCCTTCAGGTCGGCCTGTTGGTGTTGAGCTAGAGTGCGGACCGTGAGTATGCCGGCTTCGAGCGAAGCGAGAGTGCGGGACTGATTGCGAAGCTCCTCCTCACCATAGACCCACAAATCGCGTGCGTTGCTTGCTCTTAGATTCTCCTTCGCCTCAGAAAGAAGGGCCGGGATTATGCCGATCTTGCTGGTCAAGTCTTTCTGGGCGTCGGCATCCAGCGGGAAGTGATAGTTGTAGAGTTCGATTTCAGGGTACGGGACAGGACCTTCACGCCACGGAATATCACTCCGGGATGGGAAGACGTTCACATAAAAAGCAGGATCACGAGCCCAGGGACGAAGCACTCTAAAGTTGAAATCGAGCCCGTTCATTTCGGCCCTGACCAGCTTGTAGTCGTTCTGCTGCTCAATAGGCCATGATCTGGGATCAATTGCATCCAGCGCCTTACGCCATTGGTGCAGGGCTGCGGCCTTGGTTGCCATGGCGCTCGCGCTGTAGTCGGGGACGTTGTTCCTCATTGCCGGATGCTCGAATTCCCGCCATTGATGAAAAAGCTTAATCAACGCGAGATAACCATCCGGATCCTTTACAGCCTGCGCCGAAGAATTGTTCGCCGTCGCGAGGAAGACGCCCGTGATGACCGTCACGACGCAGAGAAGCCGCATTTTTGCCCTGCGAAGCGTGCGATCAAGGTTGTTCCTCACATAGATCTCCTCAACTATAGAATGGAACGACCCAGACCGAACAAGGGAAAGAACTAACTCAACTTACGCCGCTGGTCTGAGCGCGGATTGATGCGAGAAGCCCGCCGAATTTATCACGTTTTTATCACGTCAGGCCCTTTTTCGAGGGCGCATCTCATCTTGCGATAGGCCTTAAAGCATCCGGAAATATATGAAAACAAACTGGCGGAAGCGTGTGCGAGTCGAACGCACCGGCGACATCAGAGATGCCGCCCGCCGGTTTTGAAGATCACCAGGTGGGTTCTGATGGGTTCTGAAAATTCTCTACTCTACTCGATTCTTTGCGCACTTTCCAGGAAAGGGATTCTGACGCGTCTTGTTTCGTTCTGATCCTTTTGGGCCATGGATCTATCACGTTTTTATCACGGCGGTCAGTGCGGACTGCATGTGGGGATATTACGGTTCGCCGAAATCGGACGTTTAGAAAAACGCCGCGTGGGACACCTAGCACTTCACCGTTCTTTTTTCTTTGGAAAGCGCACCACCCAATACTCGAGATGCGACCCCGACGTGATCCGTTCACTGCCCATTCGCAGTTTGGTTCGTAAACCTGCCACAAAACATCCTGGAGTCCGGTACGAGATCGGATTGATTCCAGCACGGAAGGTTAGAAATACAATTTCAACGCAAACTGTATATTGCGCTCTCCCTGGGAGCGGTCGATTATGCCGAGTTTAAAGTTTACGTAGGTATAGGGAATGTTCAACATTGGCGTGTTTGTTACATTGAAAAACTCAGTTCGAAACTCTAGTTTTTTGGATTCGCCGAATGAAAACTGTTTCTGCAGGCTCAGATCGGCGGATCGGAGACCTGGGCCTCGCGCGGTGCCGATGCCGCAAGTGCCGAATGTGCCTGGATCAGCCGGGCTATAAGAGGCTGGATCGAACCACTGAAGACCGATAAAAGGTCCTCCAGGTCCATCGAAAGCTGGCTTCTTGCCAAACACATGAGGTGGTGCCAAGCAATTCGCACGCGACCCCCGGGAATTGGTGCCGGAAGCCTCATCGGCAAAAATGGTCAAGGGAAATCCACCACGGACTTGGACGATGCCGCCGACTTGCCAATTGCTGACTACCGCATCGATTACCGGGTTGAGGTTCTTGCCCCATTTCTTGTTGCGGCCAACAGGGAGTTCATAAACTGCATAACTTGGACGCCCCCATTCTTGGTTATCTGCATTGGAGGTCCTCCCTTGAGAGGCACTCTCCACAATTGAAAGTGTTCGCCTCCCGGGTCGGAGTAGAAGTAGAGCCACTTTCCGTCTCGCGACCAACTGGGTCCTCCGTTATCTGCTCCGGGTAAGGTGGGCAGCAGCCGCGGCATGCCACCACCCATCTCGAGAAGATATACTTCGGACCGTTCTTTGGGGCGAAACTCGAAGGCCATATAGTGGCCGTCCGGGGACCACCGTGGAGCTCCAGCTGTACCCTGTAGCGAAGTTAACTGCCCACAACTGGACCCGTCGCTATCACAAGCCCAAATCTCCGCGTACCCCAAAACCGATTCGAACGCAAACCTCTTCCCGTCGGGAGAAAAGTTCGGTCGCCAATTCCGTCCTTTCTTCAAATTCAGAACTGCAGGCGGACCTTGGCTATGTTTTTCGTCCTTCAGGTTCAACCGCAAAATGTTCTCTTTGATGAAACTCTGCGTATAAACGAGCTGATTACCTTTAGGAGAAATGGAAGGGCAGGAAGCGATCACACCAACACCTGCAACCGGCCGTGGCGCTCCTCCTGAAGCGGATATGCGCCACAGACTGGCGAGACCTCCGCGCGCGGAAGAGAAGACGATATCGCGGCCGTCCGGAGTCCAGGTGGGAGATCCCCTGATCCAAGTCTTGTCGAAGGTCAGACGGGTGGGCACTCCACCTGCGGCAGGCACTACATAGAGGTCCTCCACCGCACCCCCAAGAGTTCCTCGGACGAAAGCAACAGTCGAACCGTCGGGCGAGAAGGCGGGGGAATAATCGATCTCCTCGCCTGAGGGTGACGTGAGCTTTCGTGTCGTGGAATCGACGAGCGAAAGTAACGAAATCCAAGTGCCTTTCCAATCCGTCTGCCCCCCGAAAAGGCGAGCACGTTGCCGTCGGGCGACCAATCCAAGCCACGCGCCGAGGGGCTAAAGGGCCCCTTGTACAACCTATGCTCGCTGCCTCCGAAGGCGGGAACCACATAGATCGCCATTCCATTGTCATAACGATAAAACGCGACCCGTCGTCCGTCTGGTGACCACGTCGGAGAGGTGTCGTCACAATCGCTGGTCAAGCGCAGCGACTTCTCACCGCCGACCATCGTCGTGTAAATCCCGCAATTTTTCTCGGTCCCCCTGAGGACAAAGGCAACCTGGTTCCCGTCGGGCGAAAAAGCAGGCTCGATCTGAACGCCGGGCAGACCAGCCAGGGGCGCTACTTCAATGGGTAGCAGCACTGGATATACACGGTTTCTCGAAAACCGCCAGACGCCAATCCCGGAGAGCAGGGCTAACAACGTCGCCCCAACTGATATCCACCTTGCTTTCGCCGTGAGTCTCTCAAAACGCCCCTTCCGAGCAGTCGGTGAAGGTGCCAATGAACTTGGCTTGTCCACTGGGCCGATGAAGCGGTAGCCGCGGCGGGGAAGAGTCTGGACAAATCTGGGATTGTCGGCTAATGGTCTCAATGTCTCAGATATCCTGCTACGGCGCGTCCAAGAAGACGCCATCAAGATTCCAGCGGCCTTCGTCAATATCTCTCTGGCTAAAAGGGTGTGCGAACCCGACGATAGTTTGGGACGGTAACAGATGTCCGTTCTCATCTGCGGTCGCGCCCGCACTGTGCGCGAA
>Ga0075423_10006676_pt1 | contig 10846 bp, 3 predicted proteins | sample SoiMethybrSBSTD2_FD_80114 | JGI IMG/M metagenome (GOLD analysis project Ga0075423, IMG submission 80114) | Bulk soil microbial communities from a Populus tree surrounding site in Tennessee, USA - Soil MetaG P. TD hybrid SBSTD2 | ecosystem: Environmental > Terrestrial > Soil > Tree plantation...
AAGCGCAGGCGGACGCCAGGCGCGTTGCCGCTACCATCGCGGCGGCAGATCCCGTCCGCTATAAGTTCTACACGGCGGACGTCGTCGGCCTGCGCGAGTCGACCGCCGATGGCATCCGAGCCCCGTTGCTCATCCTGCTCGGCGGCGCAGCGCTGCTGCTCCTGATTGCCTGCGCCAACGTCGCGACGCTGCTGCTGGCGCGATCCGTCGTCCGGGCCCGCGAGACGGCGATCCGCGTTGCGCTCGGCGCGTCGCGGCGGCAGCTCGCGCTGCACTATTTCGCCGAAGGCGCGCTCGTCTCCGTCGGCGGCGCCGTGGCCGGCGTCGGGCTCAGCGCGATCCTCGTCAGGCAGATCCTGAACGCCGCAGCCGTATACGTCCCGCGCGCCGACTTGATCGCGATCGACTGGAAGGTGCTCGGCTTCAGCGCCGCCGTGGCGGTCGCCACCGGCGTGCTCGCCGGCATGGCCCCGCTCTGGCAGGCGACCCGCACGGCACCGAACGCCGTCCTCACCGACGGTGTGCGCGCGTCAGCCAGCGCGCCCGCGCGACGCCTGTCGCAGGCGTTCGTCGTCGCCGAGATCGCCCTGGCTTTCACGCTTCTGACATCGTCGGCCATTCTCGTCGTCCACCTGCGCAACCTGGGCCGCGTCTCGTTGGGCTTCGACCCCGACGGCCTCGTCACGTTCAACCTCACCCTGCCGCGAAGTATCACGGGGGATGCCAGGCGTGTCGAATGGGATCGGTTGATGGCGGCGCTGCGGCAGACACCCGCCGTGACTGGGGCCGCGTTCGCGAACCAGCTGCCAGCCGGTCCCTTCTGCGGCGACACTCCCATCTACGTCGAGGAGCTGCCGCGCGAAGCTCTCGCACAGCGCGTCTGCTTTGTCATCGCCACAGCGGACGTCTTTTCGACGATGCAGATTCCGCTCCGCGCCGGCCGCCTGCTGAACGAGTCCGACAGCCGGCCCACGCCGCTGAACGTCGTGGTCAATGAGACCGCCGCGCGCGCCTATTGGCCCGGCCGCGATCCGATCGGCAGGTCGGGCCGCCTCAGCCAACAGGACAATGATCCGTTCACCGTCGTCGGCGTTGTCGCCGACGTTCGCAACAACGGATTGAGCAGGCCCGCATCGCCTGAGATCTATGTCCCGTCCCTGCAGTCGGCAAACTCGATGAACGTCGTCGTACGCTCGGCGCTGCCGACCGATCAATTGATCGGCGCGGTCCGCCGCACCATCCGGCAAACGAGCCCACTGTTGCCGATGAACGACGTTCGCACGATGAACGACGTCTTCCGCGACTCACTCCAGCTCGAGCGTCTCAGTTCGCTCGTCATGACGTTCTTCGGGCTGGCGGCGCTACTCATGGCGACCCTCGGCGTCTACGGTGTGCTGTCGTATTTCGTCCGGCAGCGCACCGTGGAGCTGGGCACGCGGATGGCTCTCGGCGCCGTCAGCCGTGATCTCGTGGCGCTCGTACTCGGGAGCGGCCTGAAGCTCTCGCTCGCGGGGATGGCGGTCGGATCGATCGCGCTCGCCGGCGCTGTCTCGCTGCTCGTTCGTTATCTCGAGGTCGCGAACTTCGGATGGCTTGCGTTCGCGGCCTCCACGGCGATCGTCGCCTTCGTTGCCGGGGCAGGAGCGTCGGTGCCGGCGTGGCGCACGACGCTTATCTCACCAATGGCCGCCATTCGCGAGCAACCGCCATCCGTCTGGCGCTGGGCGCATCAGCGGATGCAGAGCGCCGTTCATGACATTCGCGAGGCGGTCGGCGCGGACGACCGCGCCGTCTCCCCGGCAGACGTGCTGACGGCCTTCGTCGAGGCCGCGCGCGGCGCCGACTCGTACGTCGGCGCACTGCGCGCCGCGCTCGCCAGCGTGTGCGAGCAACTGCACGTCGAATCGGCGGCACTGCTAGCCCGGCACGACGGCTCGCAGGCTGACTACCGCTGCCTCGTCGCTGCCGGCGCGCTCGCAGAGGCCGCGCCCGCAGTTGCCGCCGACGGATTTCTGATCGCTCGATTGCGAGCCTATCCGCGACCGCTGCCATTTGCGCCGAACGAACTGGCGGCCCTCGCCGAATGGGCCGCGGCCCACAGTCCGGAGCGCCTTGGCGAGATTCGCGCGCTCGGCGCCGCCGGGGTCGCCCTGGCCGTACCGCTGCACACACGCCGTGAGATCCTCGGCGTGCTGCTCCTGGGTGAACGCGTGCACGGCGCCGGCTTCGGAGCGCATGAGAAACAGGTGCTGCGTGTGGTCGCCGATCAGTTCGCGCTGATGATCGAGAACGCGCGGCTGACCGATCGGGTCGTCGAACAGGAAGCGCTCCGCCGCGACATCGCCCTGGCCTCGGATGTCCAACGCCGCCTGCTGCCCGATGCGCCGCCGCACGTCGAATGCGCCGATATCGCTGCGTCAAGCGTTCCGGCCCGCCGCATTGGCGGCGACTACTACGATTTCGTCGAGCTGCGCGACGGCCAGACTGGCATCGCGCTGGCCGACGTGTCGGGCAAAGGCGTTGCTGCCGCCTTGATCATGTCAGTCGTGCAAGCGTCGCTGCGGATCATCTCGTCCGAGGGTGACGTGTCGCCGCCCCGCCTCGTCGCGCGAATGAATGAGTTCGTCTACCGGTCGACCCCGGCGAGCAAATACGCCACCTTCTTTTATGCTCAGCTCGACGCAAAGCGCCGGCAGCTGCGCTACGTCAACGCCGGCCACAACGCACCGTATCTCTTCCGGGCGGGCCGACAATCGACCGCCGGCACGCCGTCCGACATCGAGCAACTGTCGGTCGGAGGAACGGTCGTCGGCATGTTCCCGGAGATGGGTTACGAAGAGGCGACGGTCGAGTTGTACCCAGGGGATGTCCTTCTCGTGTTCACCGATGGCGTTCCCGAGGCGCACAACCTCGAGAACGAAGAGTTCGGCGAGGAGCGCCTGCAGCAGCTGCTCCGCGAGATCGCTCACCTTCCGGCTGACGAGATCGGCGCGCGGATTTCCGCGGCGATGAAAGACTGGATCCGCGACGCCGAGCAGTACGACGATCTCACCTTCATAGTGATGAAAGTGCGCTGACCGGTTCTGCCTCGTGCTGTGTCAGGCGGAGCCGTCGGGTAAACGGGCACTCCGAAAGATGCGCCGCCCAGAGTCGCGTGTGGCGCACCTGGTGGGCGTCAGCAGCTCGTGTGCGGAGAAGGAGCAGCACGCGGCACGCGGTCGGACACAGCCTAACCGATCGAAACCGTTCTGATAGAATTGCGCCATTCCTGCTGAGAGCTGCCGTTGCGTTGATTTCGCAACCGCAGCCTGCGAGTGATCGCCCCCTGAACGGTAAGGCGCCATGAGCGATCCGACTACGACGATAGGTCGCTACAAAGTCGTCAGCCGCCTTGGTCAGGGTGGATTGTCGACTCTGTACCTCGCCCACGATCCCGCCATCGATCGCATGGTCGCGATCAAGGTCATGCGCGGTGAGTTGGACGATTCGGACCTCCGCGAACGCTTCGCCAGAGAAGCGCGTGCCGTCGGCTCGTTGCGCCACCCCAACATCGTCACGATCTTCGATGTGGGCGAAGAAGCTGGATCTCCATACATTGCGATGGAGTACATCCGTGGGGACACGCTCAAAGCCATAATCCAACGTCGCGCGGCCATGAGCCTGCCCGTGAAGCTGAAGCTGCTCGAAGAGCTGTGCGACGGCTTGAGCTACGCGCACAAAGCAGGACTGGTCCATCGCGACATCAAACCGGCAAACTTGATGCTCGACGCTGACGGTGCCCTGAAGATACTGGACTTCGGCATCGTCCGAACCTCCTCGTCAGGGATGACGCAGACAGGCGTCCTCGTTGGTACGCTCGCGTACATGTCGCCCGAACAGATTGCTGGGAAGGCGATCGATCATCGCAGCGATATCTTCTCGGTTGGTAACGTCGCCTATGAGCTGATTAGTTACAAACCAGCGTTTCCCGGGACGCTGCACGACGGAATACTCGGACGTGTGATGCACGAGGCGCCCGCCCCTCTCGCGCAGGCGGTTCCCGATCTCGATCCCGAAATCATCGCGATCGTCGACAGGGCGCTCGAAAAAGATCCGGCGAATCGCTATCAGGATCTCCGTGAGATGCGCCACGACCTGATTCGCGCTCACCGGCGTCTCACCGGCGACGACAAGGTCCCGCAGTCCCTGGAGTCGCCAGAGACCGGCGCGCCTGTGGCGCCGACCCCGGCGGAGCGAGAGTCCCGCGCACGGCTCGAACACCGGCGTCGGCTGGCGATCGTCGAGCATCTCGCGGCCGCCCAGCGCGCGCTCGCGAGTGGAGATTTCGAGGCGGCGGTCGCGGCTGCGGAACTGGCGCTCATCTTCGATCCGGACGACGCATCTGCGCTGGACTTGATCAACAAGGCACGCGTGGCGATCGACGACCAGAGAGTGGCTCGCTGGCTCAATGAAGCTCGCGACCACTTGCAGCGCGGCGACGTCGTGTCAGCCGCCGAGCTTGTCGAACGCGCGCGGACGCTGCAGACGTCTCTGCCGGCGGTCGCGGCGCTGGCGCGCGAGATCGACGACGCGCGTCATGCGCTCGAGCAGCGCCATGAACGCGAGCAACGCATCGCCGAGGCGATCGATCGAGCTCGCGCCGCGCTCGCGTCCGGAGCGGCCGAACTCGCGATGCGCGCTGTGGACGAAGCAGTCGCACGCGACCCGCAGCATGCCGAGGCATTGCGTATCAAGCAGGAGATTCTCGAGAAGATCGCAGACGGAGCGGATCGCGAGCATCACCTTGGGCAAGATGCGATTGAGCACGCCGTCGCGCTCGCTCAACAGCTATTAGCGGACGGCGCGCTGCAATCCTGCTTGACGACGATCGACGAAGGGCTGGCGATCGAGCCCACGAACGTGACGTTGAAGGAGCTGAAGGCCCGCGCACATGAGCGACTCGCTCAATCGCAGCCGCCGGTGGAGACCGTCGTTCCTGCGGACGTCACAGTCATCGCACCTCGAGCTGTCGTCAAGGAACCGCCACCGGCCCCACCGGAAACCGAAGAGGAAGGAACAGCCTTTTTTCCGTTGCCGAGCGACGCTGAGCCGGATCAGCTTCCGGATGTGCAACTCGTCATCTCTGCAGGCAGTCCCCTGAACATCGGGCGCACGTTCAAGATCACGAACCGGACGTTCACGATTGGCCGAAGTGCAGGCGATTTGACTCTGCCAGATCCCTCATGGTCGCGCCAGCACGTCGCGGTCGAGTACACGGAGGCTGGATTCATTGCGCGCGATCTTGGCAGTTCCAACGGCACATTCGTCAATGGGCGGCGCATCAGTGGGCCGGAGCCGCTATTCTTTGGCACGACGATTCAGATTGGGCAGACCGTATTCACGTTCAAAAGCGGTACCGATACGAGCATCCCTGACCTCACGGACTGTGTGGTTGCTGACCGTTACCTCTTAAAGACGTTCCTGCGGGACAGCGCCAAAGGGGCAGTCTATCTTGCCCGTCACCGGCACACTGGCGGCGAAGTCGCGATCAAGCTGCTTTCACCCGAGCTGATGAGGTACTCGGGCTATCGTGAACAGTTCCACCGCGAGGCGGAGATGGCCGCCGAGCTCCGGCATCCACACATTTGTCGCGTCATGGACTACGGGCCCGTCGAACTTCGGCCGCGTGGCCGCGCGCAGATCAGCACGCAGTTCCTGTGTCTCGAGTTCATGGCTGGCGGAACGTTGGCGGAGCGGCTGGAGGCGAAGGCGCCGGTCGCGACCGCTGACGTTGCTCGCTGGATCGACGTCCTCGCCGATGCCTTGCAGTACGCTCACCGCCACAATGTGATCCACGGCAACCTCAAGCCCACTTCAGTGGTGTTTGACACCGAGGCGAACGTTTATCTCACCGACTTTGCCATTGCGCAACGCATCTCACAAGGTGAAGGGAAGCCTGTCATGGGCACTGCGGCGTACATGGCGCCAGAGCAGTGGACCACCGGGGCTGTGACGACAGCGATCGATCAGTTCGCTCTTGCCGCGCTGGCGTATTACATGACGACAGGATCGCGGCCGTTCGCCGGACAGGATCATCCGGAGGTGCGAGAACATAACTTCCGGCGCGGACCTATACCGGCACACGAAGAAGCGGCTGAAAACGGCCGTCAACTTCCCGCTGCGGTTTCTCGAGTGTTGCGAAGAGGCCTGGCGTTGTCGCCGTCACAGCGTTATGCATCCGTGACCGAATTTGGAAAGGCACTGGTCTCGGCACTCACAGGGATTCGCTCTTCCACCGGCGCGCCACAAATCTTCTTGAGCTACCAACGGGAAGGAGCCTCAGGCTGGGCTCAGTACTTCGGTCGCGAGCTGAAGGAAAAACACGGTCTCTCCGTATTCGTCGACGTGGAGCGGCGCGACGGCGCCGGCCAATTTCCAACGCGTCTGGCGCGAGCGATTGAGGAGTGCGACGTCTTCGTGGTGCTCCTCGGCGCATCCACACTCGAATCGAAATGGGTTCGAGAAGAAATCAGGCTCGCGTATCAGCATGGACGCCCGATGGTACCGGTGTTTCAAGAGAGCTGGGTCGCGCCAGAGATCCAGCGTGGCTCAGATCCCCCGCTGGAGGCACTGATGTCCTACGACGGCGTGCATCTGCTCGACCGGCGCAACATCCACGTCGATCACACTGTCGCCGATCTTGCGCGGCTGGTGAGAGGAAGCGGCTCGGAAAAGGAAGAATGATCACTCCCCACGCAGCGTGGTGAGCGGATCGACCCGCATCGCGCGCCGGGCCGCCGCGTATGACGCGGTCAGGCAAACCGCGCACATCACAGCGGCCGAACACGCGTACGTCAACCGATCGTGTGGAGGCACACCAACCAGCCACGAAGCCAGGAACCGCGTCGTCACGGCGCCGAGCGCGACACCCGAGACAAGTCCGGTCACGGTCAGGCCGAAACTGCGGACCACAAACAATCGCAGCACCTCACCTCGGGTGGCGCCGAGCGCCATGCGGATGCCGATCTCCGGCGTGCGGTCGGTGACCGAACGAGCCACGACAGCGAAGAGACCTACGGCTGCCAGCGCCAGTGCCATGAACGCGAATGCACCCATCAACAGAGCCGCGAACCGCCACTGCGCCACTGAACGCGTCGTCGTGATGAGGGTCACTGACTGAACGTCTCCCGGCGGAAGCGATGGATCGATCGACATCACCTGGTTCTTCACCTGTGGGGCAATGCGTTCAGCCGGCTGTGACGTCGAGATGACGAATCGCTGGATGGACATCGGATTCTGTGAGAACGGGACAAAGATCTCCGGGTCGCCGTTGAGCCTGGAACCCATGCTGCGAGTATCACGAACCAGGCCGACGATCGTCTTCGTAGACCAGCGGTCGAGAATTTTGACTCTGATCCTTCTGCTAAGCGGATCGGCGCCGGGCCACACTCGCTGCACGAATGCCTCATTCACCACCGCGACATCGGGACTGCCGGCGCGATCCTCATCCGTCGGCGCACGACCGCGCAGAAGCCTGATGCCCATCTCGCTGAAGTAGTTCGCGCTGACGGCCGGAGCTCCAACCGCCAGCGTCGCCGAGGCCTGGCGATCCTCCTGTGTCTCGATTTCAGCGGTACTGATAAAGCCCGATAGCGGCAGGTAACTGGTAACCGCTACCGCGCGGACACCCGGTAAAGCGGCAAGCTTTGCATTGAGCGTGTTGAAGAACCGCATCCACGATTCCGCATCGGGATACCGTGACCGCGGCAGACTGATCGTCACCGTGACTTTCCCGCGAGGATCGAAACCTGGATCGACGGGCCGAAGAAACAGGAAGGTGCGAAGCATCAGGCCAGCGCCCGCGAGGACCGCAACGGACAGGGCCACCTCCGCGACAACGAGCAACGCACCCGCTCTCCGACGTCGCGGAGAACTCGCCAACCTGGATTCCTTGAGCGTCGGTCCTGGCAGGATGTGGGAAGAGTACCAGGCCGGCAATAGTCCAAAAAGCATTCCCGTGCCGGTCGAGATCGAGAGACACGCAGCCAGGACTCTGCGGTCGATCTCGATTCGACTGATACGCGGCACTGATCCTGGAATCATCGAGCGTAGCCAATCCAGGCTGCCGTAGGCAAAGAACAATCCGACGGCGCCACCGACAAGAGCCAGGACGACACTTTCCGTGAGGAGCTGTCGCACCATACGCGCTCGCGTGCACCCGAGCGCGAATCGCATGGCAAGCTCACGCCGGCGCGTTTCCGCCCGCCCCAGCAACAGGCTGGCAATGTTGGCGCAGCCGATCAGGAGAACGAACGCCGCCGCCCCCTGCAACGCGAAGAGCGGCTCTCGAACATCTCCGAGGAGTTGCTCGGTCAACGGCGACAACTGCACTCGCAAGCGTTGCGAATCCGGCAGGGCTTCGACTGCTGCCTCGAGCTGCGCCTGACCCGCCGCGAGCGTCGCGCCTGGCTTGAGCCGTGCGTACAAATTCACGAACGGCATCGTTCTCCCTTCACGCCGCGCACGTTGGGTGCAATCGGCAATCGTGATCCAGCCGTCTTTCTGTTCACGGGCACGAGCACCATCAAAGATCGACGGCATGATCCCGATAACTGTGGACGACAGGCCGTCCAGCACGAGACTGCGTCCAATCGCCGCAGGATCACGCGAAAACGCCGTGGTCCACAACAAATCGCTGATGACGATGAGCGAGGGGGCGCCCTCGGCATCGTCTCCCTCGACGAACATTCGGCCAGCGACGGGAGCAACGCCGAGCACCCTGAACATTTTTGGAGAAATGCACTCCAACGTGATCCGGCGCGTCTCTCCGCTGCCAGTGAGCACTGGACTGGCTCCCCAGAGCGCCGCAATGGAATCGAACGCACCTTCCTGGCGCCGCCAGGCCTCAAACTGCGCCGGAGTAATCCCAGCGCTCAATCCACGCGGCGTTTGTCGGAGGATCGCGACGACCCGTTCCGGATCGCGAAGCGGCAATTCCAACATGACCGCATTGACGACGGCGAACATCGCGGTGCTCGCCCCAACTCCGATCGCCAGCGTCACAATGATCGCCGCGGTCGTCAATCGCTCGTGCCACATCATGCGCAGCGCGTAGGCGGCGTCGCGTTTCAGCGCGAAGACGTGCTCGCGCGACGCGACGTCCGCAATCCCGGCGAGCGTGCGACCCCAGAGCCGGGCGACCGCCATTCGACCGCGCGCCGAGGCTTCGGCGCGCTCCTCCTCAAAGATTTGCGACATCTCGTCGCCGAAGTCGCCGCGAAACTCCGACGGAAAGGCGCGCAAGATCCATCGATAAAGCCGGGAAAAACGCCATCGCGTCTTCATTGGAATCTCATACACGCGTGGGCTTGTCGAGCAGCCGTGTCGCGCGTGCAACCGATACCATCCGCTCCAGCCGTCTGGCCTCGGCGACGGCGACGCGCCGGCCGAACTCGGTCATTCGATAGTAGCGACGGCGTTCATCGTCATTCGACGCCGGGCGGCGACGCGATTCGACGATCAGTCCTTCCACGAGGAGACGTTTGATGATGCCGTAGAGCGTGCCGGTGCTCAGCATCACCTGGTCGCCGGTCTGACGCGAAACTTTCTTGATAATGGCGTATCCGTGCTGCTCCTCGTCGGCCAGCGCGACGAGGACGTGATAGACAGGCGTGGTGAGCGGAAGGTACGCTTCTGGATCGCGAGCTGATGGCGTCATGGTAACTACGTCGTGTGACTCTATATCGTGACACGACGTAGTGTCAACACCTGTAACATCGCTGGCTTCCTAGCGAACGGTCACGGTCATCGCTTGGAAATCGATCATTACTTCGGCAGCTTGACTGAGTACATCCAGACCAAGATTCCCATGTTGAAAATCGTTGCCGATCGGTGGTGAAAACACGTTCGCGGGCTGCAGCAGTCCACCCCACCCGCCAACGCGTAGACGAAGTTCCGGAATCGAGACAATCTGTTGTTCGGTAGCGCCGCCGATCTGGTGTACCTGCTTCGTGCCCTTGCTCCCGGCCCTCACGACGTCCGGGAAATCGCGCGCGAAACGCTCCCACAGTTGCGTCCCGCCCTGGTTGCCGGTGTCGAGCACAAACTCGAGCGGCCTGTCCGAATAGTGGACGCGGATCAATGGCGACGCGCCGTCTAACGCGAGGTTGCCGTCAGGCGCTGCGGTGCGAATCGGATTGGAACCCAGTTGACACGTCCCGTCTTTCGTCCACCGGATTGCCTGAAGAGCCAGGATGACTGGAAGACCGAACGTCCCTCGTTTACCCGATGTTTGGCCGTTCCAGGGCGGTTGTGAATCGGGGAACACCAGCACCGGCACGTTGCGCAACTCAGCGTCGCCAATAGCGACCCGCTCGGCGACCGCTGTTCGCATCGGCGCCGTCCCACCAGCGAAGTCTCCCGCCGCCGCGCTCGCGCCCTGCACGGGTATTCCGAGCATCCGAGCTTCACTCTCGGACATCGCTGTATGACTGAACGCGCTGTCAAATAGCCAGTGCACGGTCTTGCCGTTGATCAGGCCCGGCAGCACGACACCCTCGGCACTCACGTCGCATCGAAAGCGTTGATGGTGGCCCGGTCGCGCGGATTGGTTCGGGAGACCTCGAAACGACTCGAAGGCCTGCCGGGCGTTGCGGAAATCGGATCTGGAAGGCGCCGTAGCGATCGCGTCATCGAGCACTCGGATCATGTCCGAGGATCGTCCGAGCCGCATGTACAGATCCACCAGCCCTTCACGAGCCTCATTGGCGGCCTCCGGGCTGGAGGCTTCACGAACAGCCCGCTTGAAGAGGTTTTCGGCGTCGCGGGTGCGGTTGAAGGCGGACGCGACGGCGCCCGCGTACAACGC
>Ga0075423_10006677_pt1 | contig 10846 bp, 8 predicted proteins | sample SoiMethybrSBSTD2_FD_80114 | JGI IMG/M metagenome (GOLD analysis project Ga0075423, IMG submission 80114) | Bulk soil microbial communities from a Populus tree surrounding site in Tennessee, USA - Soil MetaG P. TD hybrid SBSTD2 | ecosystem: Environmental > Terrestrial > Soil > Tree plantation...
CAGCTCGGCAAGCTGGAACCTGCCACGAGGGGCGCCGACCAGGAGCAGCCACAGGAAGAAAGCGAGCGACGACAGCCCCAGCCCCACCCCAACGGCGAGGCTTCCCACCAGCACACGAAACCCCGGCCCTCCGGCATGTCTCCACCCGAGGCAGCCGATCGACAGCAGGCCGATCAAGCCGGCAGCGACCAGTGACGCAACGAAGCCCGTCATCACTCGGTCGAGGTCCGAAACAGCATCACACCGTCCCCGAAATCGCGCACGAGGATCCGATGGCTGGTTGACCCGCTGTCGGCGCCGTTGGGAGATTGGAAGTTGCCAACAGCGAGCCCGCCATGCGAGCCGGGGAGGACGATCGCCGGCAGCAGAGCGTATTGCGTCAGGAGGTATCGCTTGAATGCGAGCCGGGGAGCCTCGTCATCATTGGCCGGGCCTTGCGCGGTGGCATCCGTGAGGTAGCCGACCCGAGCGTACGGAGGCAAGGCTCGCCGGAGCTCCTGGAATCGAGCCTCGTACCGGGTGATCTCGTCGGGCCCGCGGACGTGCCTGAGCTCGTGGACCTTTCGAGCCGCCAGGCGCAGGCTTGAGCCGGCGGCGAAAAGCGCCAGCACGCACAGCCCGATGCGCATCCGCTGGAGATCCGGCCGCCGGGGCTCCCGCAAGGCCGCTCGCGCCCCGACCCAGAAGAAGTAGTCGAGCGACCGCCGATAGAGACCGGGAAGCCGGCGCGGCTGGCGCCGCTCGAGCCAGGTCATCGCCCGGATCACCCATTCAGGGAAGCTCGGCACCCACTGGCCCCACGTCAGCATCACGGAGCGGACGAGCCGCCATCCGGGCGAGCCGGTGCGATAGCCGGCGAGCTGCGGGCTGGAGGCCACGTCAGGGTGCTTGCGGGCAAACAGAACCGCGGTATGCCCCCTCGCCACGCAGTCCCGCGCCAGGCCGGCAAAATCCTTCTCGTAGTGCTGGTAGGCTATCGCCAGCGGAGCGTAGCCGAGCTCCACGCCGGCCTTGGCGAGCCGGAGAGCAAGCTCGTAGTCCTCGTGGCCGTACAGCGTGAAGGTCTCGTCGAAGCCGCCGACTTCGCGAAGCACGTCGCGCGGCATCGAGAGATTGCCGCTGTACATGTCCCTGAAACCGATCCGGTATCCCGCTTGCGCCAGCCGTCCCAGGTGCGCGTCCATGCCGCTGGATCGATACCGGAGGAGTGGCGGCGAGGAGGCATCCACGGGGATGGGGACCGGGCCGATGACGGCGCGCCGAGAGCCGGGCGGGTGGGCCTCCACATGAGCGAGCAGGAAGCCGGGCACCGGCTCCATGTCGTCGTCCAGGAACACGATGAGGTGGCCTTCGGCCAGGCGGAGCCCCGCGTTCCGGGCCGCGGCCCTCCCCTGATTCGGGTGCCAGGTCGCGCTGAGCCAGTACGGCGCCTGGAAGCGCTCGATCATCTCCTTGGTGCCGTCGTCGGAGCCATCGATCGGGACGATGACCTCGTACTCGGACGGGGCCATGGTCTGCCGGGCGAGCGCCTCCAGCGTCCGCCGTACCGACGCGCACCGCTGGTAGGTAGGGATCACGACGCTGATGCGGATGTCCTCGGTTGTGCCCGGCGGCCGCATCATGCGGACGCTCCCTGGCGGCCGGGTTCGGCCTTCACCGCGACGATCGTGATCACGAACTCATAGTCCGGGTCGTGGTAGTCCAGCTCGCTCGGGCGCAGCTCCTCCGCGGCCAGGCCGTGCAGAAACGCGGTAGCGGCGAGGACGTTGCCGAAGGCATTGACCTGGACGTTCGCTGCCGGGAACGCCTCTTCGAACAGCAGCCTGGCCGACAACGTCGTGAAGCTCCAATAGTGGCCCCAGCGCTCCATATCGCGTCGGCTGATCGGCGTGATGCCGCCGACCGTGGCAAGGACGACGCCGCCCGGCCGCAGAATTCGGTGGAGAGTTTGCACCACGGCGTGGACGTCGTAGATGAAGGGCAGCGTCTGGGTCAGGATGATGGCGTCGAAGCGGTCCGAGGGAATGCGATTGTCCGCACTGCTCAGATCGGCCACGATCGTCGCGCGCGGATTGGTCGGGTGGAGGTGGAGGACGTCGCACCGGGTGACCCGATCGCCCCCGAACGCGCGCGTGTACCGATCGTCGTCGAGCTCCAGGGCGTGCCCCCGAATGCGTTCGGCGTTGGCTGCCAGGAACTGCTCGATGTAATAGCGGTCGATCGGAAGTCCGCGATCTCTGCCGAGGAGATGGCTCACCGGCGTCACGCGGCGGAGAGCGCCGAAGTCTACCGCTTCCGGCCGCGCGCCGTCCCGTTGGCGCTGCAACCGGGCCTCGAGCCACCGGTAAACGGAGGACGGCATGGTCCGCTCCGCCGTCCGTTTGAGGAGGCCCTTCGCGTTCCTGAGCGTCAGAAGGCGCAGCGCGTCCCTGACGGTGGCCTGACCCGGATGGCGATAGGGCCAGAACGCGCGTCGGAGAGCCTCCCAGATGTGGTCGTCCTCGACGGCCTGTTCCCTCAGGTATTTCTCGAGCCAGGTCAGATAAAAGAGCCGCCCCGCGCGGGTCTTCCCGGTGTTGGTCATGATCGAGAGCAGGGAGTTCTCGTGTCTGCGGTACTTGTTCCAACACTCGGTGCCGACGAAGACGGACTCCCTGAGCTGGACCTTGGCCAGGAACGCATCATCCTCGAACGTCTGCACCGCGCCGATGAACGATTCCTCGAATCCCCCGGTTCGCTCCAGCGCCTCCCGCCGGATGACGATGGTCGAGGGGTTGGCCACGAAGGTCCCTCGGGTCAGGGATGAGATCAGGAGCGCGGGCGGCCTCACCAGGCCGGCGGGGGCGATGCGGAGATCCTTCACGTAGTCGCGCGCGGCATCCTCCGGTCTCCCGGTCCAGCCCCACCAGAAGAGTGAAGGGCCGCACACCATCGCCGCGTCCGGCTCCGAGTCGAGGATGGCCGTCTGCCGAGCGAGCTTGTTCGGGAGCCAGACGTCATCGGCGTCCAGAAAGGCCAGGTAAGGTGCGGTGGCCTGGCGCGCGCCGGCGTTGCGGGACGCGGCCACGCCACGATTGGCGTGGTGATCGTGCTCGAGATATCGAATTCTCCCGGGGGAGGAATCGGCGTATCGCTTCGCGATCTCGGTGCTGCCGTCGCTGGAGCCGTCGTCGACCAGCAGCAGCTCCCACGAGAGAAATGTCTGTGCGATGACGCTGGCAATCGCTTCTTCGAGGAATGCGACGGCGTTCCAGAACGGGATGATGACCGAAACGCGTGGCCCCGCAGGCACGGCGGTGGGGCCGCTGCTGGCGTCAGCCGTTGGATGCGTCATTTGGGTGAGGACGGCGAGGGCGGGCGCATACCCGCCGACTCACCGCTTGGCGTCCGCCGAGGCCCGACGCGGACGCTTCGGCAGAGCGCTCGTGAGCCGCCGTTGCAGGATGCGGGCGAGCAGCAGCCAGCCGCCGGGATGCCAGGGTACCTGGCCGACCGCTTGCAGGCCGTAGTGCAGGGCCATCTCGTAGTCGTCCCGCTCCAGTCCACGCCGAGCATAGCCCAGGTAGCTCTGCATTCGTGAGCGCCGGTCCATCGGCCGCCACGGATTCACGGCCACGTCGCGCGGCGGGATTCCGCGCCGCCGGCACGCATCCACGACGGCGGCGGCCGAGCGCTCCAGTTGACGCTGCTGATGCTGTTCGCTGAACGACCGCGGGTGCTGGCGGTACTTCATCAGCACGTCGGGGAGGCTGGTCAATCGTCCCACCTCGCCCAGGCGCAGCCAGAGATCGAGGTCTTCAGCCGGCTCGAATTCGGGGTGGTAACCGCCCACGGCAAGAACGGCCGCGCGGCGCATCATGACGCTCGGATGGTTCAGCGGGCAATCCCCTTCCAGGGCGCGCTGCTCGATGGCCTCGTGGTCCATCCCCGGATGCCCGTCTCGCAGGAACCGCCCGGCCGAGTCGATGAAGTGGACCGCGGTACCGACGCAGACGACCTCGGGGTGCGAACCCAGATAAGCCACCTGGCGTTCCAGCCGCTGCGGCAGCGCCACATCGTCGGCGTCCATCCGCGCCACCATCCCCCCACTCGCCTGGCCCAGCAGCTCATTCAGCGCCACGGTGTAGCCGGTGTTCGGGCGGGTGGACGCCCGGATGCGCGGATCATGCGCCGCGTACCGCTCCAGGATGGCCCCTGAGCGGTCCGTCGAGCCGTCGTTGACTATCAGGAACTCGAAATCGGCGAAGGTCTGCCCCAGGATGCTCTCGATGGCCTCGGCCAGGTAGGGCTCCGCATTGTACACGGGCATCAGGACCGAGACGGTGGGCATGCTCGCTCCCTCTGGGTTTGGCGTCGGCGGCCCGACTGAGGCGGGGGTGACAAGCAAGATCCGGACCAACCAAGGCCGATCTACCCCATCGTGCGCCGAATAATAGCCTCGGGCCCCGAGCGCTGCCGTTCTCCGCCCATGCGAGCCGCGCGGCCGAGCGGGCGCTGGCTTCCGCTTTCGGTCGCAGCCATCTTTCCCGCCTCACGCTGGGTCCGTCCGCCTGCGTTCTCGGGAGTCAATCGCACATGAGCCAACCGGAGCACGGAGGACGTGCCGCGGTCTGTGACCTGTCCATCCTGGTCGCCCGCACCGACACCCGGTTTATGCTCCGGACCATCCCTCATCTCGTTCGGACCTGCCGGTTCCCGTTCGCGCGCCGGTTCCTGATGGTCGACACCGCGCCGCTCGGGCGGCGGTACGGCAGGAAGCCGGGCATCGGAACGCCGGAGGAGCTGCAGGCATGTTGCACCCAGCTGCTCGAGGATGGAGTCGTGGATGCCCTCGTCCCCATCGACTACTCTCCCGCTGCTCGGCGTCGAATTTACCGGAAGCACTTCGCGGGCCTGATGCGCCAGACCCACAGCAGTGGCGGCTACCCGATCCTGGGCAGCATCCAGGCGCTGGAGGAGAGTCGAGCCGACTACCTGGTGCACTTCGACAGCGACATGCTCTTGCACCAGAAGCCTGGCTTCAGTTGGATCGAGGAGGGAATCGAGCTGCTCCGGGCGCATCCGGACCTGCTGGCGGTCCTGCCCCGATCAGGGCCTCCCCGGCCGGACCGTCGGCTGCGGCAGCAGGAAGAGACCGGTGAAGCCTACGAGCCGGACGCGCGCGGCCTCTATTGTTTCAAGACGTTCACCAGCCGAGTGTTTCTCGTGGACCGGCGGCGGTTTGACCGCCTGCTGCCGCTGCGGCCCAGGCTGCCGATGATGGAGCTGCTGCAAAACTACCTCACTTCGCAGAGCACGATGCCGGAGTGGGAAACCATGATCGGCTACCGGCTGAAGGAGACCGCATTCGTCCGCGCCGACCTGAGCTCGACCCAGGCGTGGACCCTTCACCCGGACGACCGCGGGGAGCGATTCGAGACCGCGCTGCCGGATCTGATCGCGCGGATAGAGAAGGGTTCCTATCCCGCCGAGCAGGGCGGCTACTATGATCTGCAGCTCGACCTTTGGGTCTGAGCGGGCTTGGCATCTGCCGCGTGTGAGGGACACCGCCTAGTCTCCCGCCCGCCTCCTCCTCCGGCGACCCCCATGCGCAAGATCCTTCTCGTGGCGCCCGTTCCGACCCACCCCAGCACCACCGGTGCCAGCGCCCGGGTCCGGCACATGGGAGAAGGTCTGCTGTCGCTGGGACACGAAGTGCACTTCCTTCATCTCCAGCAGCCTCTGTGGGCCTCCGACGCGGCCATGCGGGAGTACTGGAAGGATCGCTTTCACGCCTTTCGTGGTCTGTCGCCCTCGAGCTTGATCGGCCGGGGTCGGCGGAAGCTGCTGCGAGTGACGGCCAAGACGTTCCATCTGAACCTGCCGGTGGACAGCTATTTCGATTCCGCGTGCGCCAGCTACGTACGCGACCTGCTCACCCGTCAGGCCTACGACGTGGTCATCGTGTCCTACGTCTTCTACTCCCGGCTGTTCGAGTCCATGCCGGACCGCGTGCGCAAGCTCATCGATACGCACGATATATTCTCCGACCGGTATCGGCTGTATAAGGAGCACGGCCAGGCCGGGGAATTCTTCTCCACCGCGAGGGAGGAGGAAGGGAAGGCGCTCGATCGAGCCGATGCCGTGCTGGCGATCCAGGAATGGGATGCGACCCACTTCCGGTCGCTGACCGGGAAACCGGTCGCGGTGGTTGGACACCTGGCTCCGCCGACAGCCGGCACCGGGCCGCGGGGCGCCGGCCCGGACACGCGCGCCATGCTCTTCGTCGGCGGTCCGATGGGCATCAACGTGCACGGGGTGACCTGGTTCATCGATCAGGTGCTCCCGCTCGTCCGCCGCCAGGTGCCCGAGGCCGAGCTATGGCTGGTGGGCGGGATCTGCGACCGAATCGGCGAGGGCAGGCCCGGCGTTCGACGCCTCGGATTCGTCGGCAGGCTCGACGACCTCTACCGACAGGTCGCGGTCGTGATCAATCCGCAGCGGTTCGGGACCGGGCTCAGCATCAAATCCGTCGACGCCCTCGCCCACGCAGCGCCGCTGGTCACGACCGCATCCGGCGCCCGTGGGCTGGAGGAAGGAGCGGGCGTCGCATTCCTGCAGGCGAATTCGCCTGAAGAGTTCGGTGAGCGCCTGGTCCAGCTGCTGCGGGAGCCGGTGCAGGCCGGGGCGCTCGCCGGGCGCGGCGCGGTATTCGCCAGCCGTTACTATGAGCGGAACCTGCAGGCCCTGGCGGACGTGGTGAACGGCACCGGCGCGCGGTGAGACTCGCGGAGCGTCGGCGGTGAGCCGTCGCGTGGTCCACTATGTGGACAGCGATGTCTTCGGCGGCAGCGAGGAGATGGCGCTCCACCTCATGGGGTCGCTCGACCGTGGGCGCTGGGAGCCGGTGCTGCTGTATCACGCGCATCCGGGAGTCGCGCGCCTGGCCGAGGGCGCAGAGCGCCTGGGGGTCCGCACGAGGGCCGTGCCTCGCCCGGACGAGGGCCGCCGCATCTCCGCGCTGCCATCGCTCTGGCGCGCGATTCGGGCGGAGCGCCCCGCGATCTTCCATGCGCACCTGAGCTGGCCGCTCGCCTGCAAGTTCGGGGTGCTCGCCGCCTGGCTCGGGCGCATTCCAGCCATCGTCGGGACGGCGCACCTCTACGTCGAGCTGCAGGCGAAGTGGCGCCCGCCCCTCATGCTCCGGCCGCTTCGGCGCATCATCGCCGTGTCAGACGAAGTCAGAGCCCGCTACGCCGAGGAGCTCCGCGTCCCGCTGCGCCAGCTCGCCGTGGTGCGGAACGGAATCACGGTGCCACGCGTCGTCCGCCCGCCCGATCCGGTCCTTCGAGCCGAGCTGGTCCGTGGCCGCCCGGACTATGTCGTGCTCACGCCGGCGCGCCTCCACGACCAGAAGGGTCACAAATTCCTCCTGGCAGCGGCCGCGCAGGTCCCCCACGCCACGTTCGTCCTGGCCGGCGATGGGCCGCGCCGCGCCGAGCTCGAGGCCCAGGCGCGTGAGCTGGGCATCGCCGAGCGCTGCGTCTTTCTTGGCCATCGGTCGGACGTGCCCGACCTCCTGGCGGCGGCTGACCTGCTCGTGCTGCCCTCGCTCTGGGAGGGCCTGCCGATCTCGGTGCTCGAGGCGATGGCCGCCCAACGGCCCGTCGTGGCCACGGCCATCGGCGGTACCGACGAGGCCGTGGCGCACGAGGTGAGCGGCCTCCTGGTCCCGCCTCGCGATGTTGACGCCCTCGCCTCGGCGATCCGCCGCTTGCGGGCGGACCCGGCGCTCGCGCACCGCCTTGCGGCGGCCGGCCGTGAGCGGGCCGAACGCGAGTTCTCTTCCGAGGTGATGGCGGCCAACGTGATGCGGGTCTACGACGAGGTCATGCGCGAAGCTCGAGACGCCGGCGGCGCCGATGGCTGAAGACCGCGAGGAGGAGGTCAACGCGCGGCTCCGCCGGGTCGACTGGCGCTTCCTGCTCTCGACGCCGCGGCCTCGACGCGCACTCTGCCGCGCCGGACCGGACCTGGCCAGCGCGGTGGCGAGCATCGCCGGCGAAGTCGTCACGGCGGGAGCCGGTGATTGCGACCTCGCGGTCGCCGAGGACCCGGACCCGCTTCGGCTGCCCGAGCTCCGCGACGCCCTCCGCCCCGGTGGTGCGTGCTATACCGAGTGGCACTCGCCGACCGGCGGTGCGCCGCAGGTCGAGCGCGCCCTCCGGGCCGCCGGCTTCACGGACGTGGCCTGCTATCGGCCGTGGCCCACCTCCGCCGCGCTGCCGGTGTACTGGATCCCGCTTGGCGCGCCTGGCGCCGCGGGCTACGTGCGCTCGCGGCGATGGCTGCGCGGCGGCCGGCTGCGACGGCTGCTCGCTGGCGCCCGCGACCTGGTCAGCGGCAGGCGCCCGAGCAGCATCTGCGCCATCGCCTATCGCCCCAGGAACGGCCCGTCCGCAGGGCTCGATGCGGCGGCGCGGCTCCGCGAGGACTGGTCCGAGTGGGGTCTTGGTCCGACGCCCGGGCGGTTGTCGACCCTTCTGGTGACGGGGGGGCCGCGGAGCGTGAGCAAGGTGGTGTTGCTGGCCTTCGCCGAGCCAAGCCCGACGCCGCTGGTCGCGGTCAAGGCGTCGCGCGTGGAAGCGGCCGCGGTCGGGCTCCGCCGCGAGGGGGCCGTGCTGGCAAGTCTGGCCGGGCGCCGCCTCGGGCCGCTTCCCGGCGTGCCCCGCATCCTGTTCCGTCGCGAGATTGACGGCGTGCCGCTCGTGGGTGAGACCGCCCTCGCCGGGCGTCCGCTCGAGAATCTGCTCTCTCCCGGCAACCTCGGCGCCTGGTCCAGGAAAGTGACGAGCTGGCTCGCCACACTCGCCAACGGGAGCGCCGTGGTCCCCGCGGCTCACTGGCGTGACACGATCGTCGAGCCGATGCTGTGCCGATTCGTGGAGCTGTTCGGGCAGGTGGCCGACCCCGGCCTCGTCCGGGAGTGCGAGGGCATCGTTCGCGCCGTCGGCGCGCTGCCCCGGGTCCCCGAGCAGCGCGACCTCGGGCCGTGGAACGTGCTCGTGACTCCCGTGGGCGAGCTCGCCGTCCTCGATTGGGAGTCCGCGGAGGTGGACGGGCTTCCCGCCCTCGATCTGCTCTACTATCTGACGTACGCCTCGTTCAACGTGGACCACGCGCATGACAACGAGACTCGCCTGGCTTCCTATCGGCGGTCCCTCGATCCCTCGACGCGGACCGGCGCGGTGCGGCGGGATTGCCTGGCGCGCTATCTCGGCGCCCTCGGTCTCGAGCAGACGTCGCTGGCGCCGCTCCGCGTGCTCCTCTGGCTCATCCATGCGGACTCGGAGTTTCGCCGGGCCGCGGCCGACGTCGGCGGGCCGCCGCCCGCCGCCCTCCTCGCGCGGAGCCTGTTCCTCTCCCTGTGGCAGCAGGAGGTTCGCGGCGCATCCGGCAGGTGATTGTTGAGAAGGGCCAAGGGGGACGCGGGGTCAGACCGCGCCAGCGATTCACCTTGGGGTCAGTCGGCGTCCAGGAGCTCGAGCCGGCAGGTGACCATCCCGTCGTCGGTGGGGGCCCTTCCCAATCCTGGCGCCTGCAGCGCGACAACCTCCAGCTCGAACCCGCTCAGCACGAAATCGTGAATCGCGTCGAGCGGTCCCGCCAGCCAGAATCCCATCACGTAGACGCCAGGGTTGAGATGCAGCTCCGGAATTCGGAGCGTGACCTCGTGCACCCCTGGCTCCAACCGTAGCGTCCGCCCGACCGCGATCGTATCGGCATTGACGAGCTTCGTCCCCTGCAGGTCGTAGAGCGTCACCGCGAGGCTGGCAATGGTGCAGGAGGCCGCCGCCTCGATGGCGAGACCGATCGTGAGCGGCCCATCGGGGTACGGTTGGCCGCCGGCGGTGTCGAGCTCGCTCCAATAGCGCGCCCTGACCGTCCGTGCGACACCGGTTCCCGTGCGCTCGACGCTCGAGAGATCGATCCAGGCGCCGGTGGACGACGGCCCCTCGGCGCGCGCGAGGTATTGCGCCACAACGCCCGCCGTCTGCCCGGCCGCCACGAGGCGTCCGCGCTCGAGGAGGACGGCGCGCCCGCAGAGCCGCTGGACCGCGTCCATATTGTGGCTCACGAAGAGGACTGTCCGGCCGTCGCTCCGCGAGACGTCCGCCATTCTGCCGAGGCACTTCTTCTGGAACTCGGCGTCGCCGACCGCGAGCACCTCGTCCACGATCAGCACCTCGGGCTCCAGATGCGCGGCCACGGCGAAGGCGAGCCGCACCTGCATGCCGCTCGAATATCGCTTGACCGGCGTGTCGAGGAACGGCCCGATGTCGGCGAAGGCCACGATCTCGTCGAATTTGCGGTCGATCTCCGCCTTGCGCATTCCCAGGATGGCGCCGCTCATGTAGACGTTCTCGCGTCCGGTGAGCTCCGAGTGGAATCCGGTGCCGGCCTCGAGCAGGGACCCGACCCGTCCCTCGATCTCCGCCGAACCCTCGGTGGGGGCGACGACACGCGAAAGGATCTTGAGCAGCGTGCTCTTGCCGGCGCCGTTCCCGCCGATGATGCCCACGACCTCGCCGCGCGTGACGTCGAGCGAGACGTCGCGGAGTGCCCAGACGGTACCATCGTCCGCCGTCGTGCGGCGGCGAAATGGGGCGCGCGCCAGGTCCACCAAATCCTCGCGCAGCGTCCGCGGTCCGCGGACATGCCCGATGCGGTAGTGTTTGCCGAGGCGGTCTACCCGGAGGACCGTGTCGCCCACCGCTACACCGCCTGCGCCAGCGAGCATGTCGCCATGATTCACACCACGTCGGCGAAGAATCGTTCCACTCGCCGGAAGAAGTAGAGCCCGGCC
>Ga0075423_10006681_pt1 | contig 10844 bp, 10 predicted proteins | sample SoiMethybrSBSTD2_FD_80114 | JGI IMG/M metagenome (GOLD analysis project Ga0075423, IMG submission 80114) | Bulk soil microbial communities from a Populus tree surrounding site in Tennessee, USA - Soil MetaG P. TD hybrid SBSTD2 | ecosystem: Environmental > Terrestrial > Soil > Tree plantation...
CAAGCCGTTCTCCACCGATCTGCTCGAGCGAGTCATCGCTAATCTCAAAGCCCGTGGCGCCGATGCCTCTGCGCCATCGCCTGCGCCGATCGACCAGCGGTCTATCCTGACACAAGACCCGGGTATGGCCCGCCTGCTCAGTACCGTGGAGGGCGTGGCCGCCAGCCAAGCGACGATCCTTATTAATGGAGAAAGCGGTACAGGGAAGGAACTGCTGGCCCGCTTTATCCATAGCAGGAGTCCCCGTGCGCACCGACCGTTTATTGCCGTCAATTGCGCGGCCCTGCCGGACGGGCTTTTGGAGAGCGAACTGTTCGGCCATGAGCGAGGGGCATTTACCGGCGCCATCATGAAGAAAATCGGCAAGTTTGAGATGGCGCATACCGGAACAGTGTTGTTGGATGAAATCAGCGAGATGAACATGGGGCTGCAGGCCAAGCTGCTCCGTGTAATTCAAGAGCGTGAAGTGGATCGAGTCGGAGGCCGTGAGCCTGTATCCGTCAATATTCGAGTCATTGCGACGACAAACCGCTCGCTCTACCACGAAGTGGAACAGGGACGGTTTCGGGAAGATCTGTATTACCGGTTGAATGTATTTCCCATCACCTTACCGGCCTTGCGGGAACGGCCTGCCGACATTCCGTTGCTTGCGAGGCATTTCGTGGCGGTCTCCGCGGCACGCAATGGCCTTCCGCTACCGACGGTCTCGCTGGAAGCCTATACGATGCTCCAGGACAGACGATGGAAAGGAAACGTACGCGAACTGGAGAACGTCATGGAACGTGCCGTGCTGTTAGCTGGGAATGAACCGATTCTCCCGTGCCACTTGTTGCTGGAATCCGGCGGACAACCGGTGCCTCCCGCTGCAGTCTCATCGATGCCACAGCCTTCCGGGAACGGGTCGCTGTGGGAGATGGAGCGGGAACTCATTTTTCAAACGCTGGCCCGAGTGAGGGAGAATCGAACTCACGCAGCGAAAGAACTCGGTATCAGCATTCGGACCCTGCGGAATAAGCTTCGAGAATATCGGGGGACCAATTGTCAGGCTTCTGCATAGTTCGGCCATCCAGCATGATGTCGGCAGAAAACAGGCGGCATATTTTGCCGGTCGGCAGATGTGGGTTGTACGATGTTGGCGATTTCTATCGTGACCGGGTCCCATTGCATGCCGTCAATGGCATTGCGATTGCACCGGTATCCGCGGGAGAGAAACCAGAGGAGGAGCCTCATGACGATTTTTGATCGCACCATGCAGATGCTCCATCGCACGCTGGACTTGCGACAAGCCAGACAGCGGGTGATCGCGTCGAATATTGCGAACGAAGAAACACCAGGGTATCGAGCCGCCGATCTCAGTTTTCAGGACTCCTTGCAGGCCGCGCATCGCGGGAGAGGTCCGGTGACGCTGGCGGTCACTCAGGGCCGTCACATCGGTCCAAGGGGTGAGGGATTTCAGCGGGTCGTTGGAAAACTCGACCCAGTCCCTGCGGGAGACCTTCCTCTGGATGCCAACTCAGTGAACATCGAACTGGAAATGGCAAAAATGTCAGACAACGCGATGCAGTACAACAGTGCGGCGTCGATTATGGCGATCCGGTTTCGGCAGCTGATGGGCGCAATCCGGGAGGGGCGATAAACAATCAGGCTGAGGTCGAGGGAAGACCGTTCTGCTTGACCTGAGCCTCAACTTCAACCTTTTCCATGGGGGTCGATATGGAAATGACCGACAGCATGGCGGTGTCCGTTACCGCTCTCGATGCACAACGTCAACGGCTCAATGTCATCGCCAGCAATCTGGCCAACGCACAGTCGACACATACGCCGGGAGGCGGTCCATACAAGCGCCGAGACGTGGTGTTCCAATCCACGCCGGTCGCCAGCCCATTCCAGCGGACGTTTCGGCAGGTGTCGACGGGGCCAGGGGCTCACGCCCTCGATGGTGTCAAGGTGCTGCGCGTGAAGGAAGATACAAGGCCCGGACAGGTGATCTATGACCCGCGCCATCCGGACGCGGACAAGAAGGGATTCGTCAAAATGCCGAACATCAATGTCATGGAAGAAATGGTGAACATGATCGGGGCATCCCGGTCATACGAAGCCAACGTGCAGGCGATTAATGCGACCCGCGCCATGTGGAATAAGGCGCTGGAGATCGGGAGGTAGCCGTGGATCAGATCAAAGCGATCACCATGCCGACCGTGCCGTTGGTGGACAACGCCGCCGTGTCACAGGCCACCGCTGGGGCTCACGGAACCGGATTCATGAATTCGCTGCAGCAGGCGATCAGTAAGGCCAACGACCTTCAGTTGGAGGCGAACCAGGCGACCGAGGCGTTGATGACCGGTCAGACCCAGAACATCCATCAAACGATGGTGGCGTTGCAGGAAGCCGATGTGTCGTTCCAGTTGATGATGCAGATCAGGAACAAACTGGTGACGGCGTACGAAGAAATTCAGCGAATGCAAATATAAACTGGTTGATCTGGTTCATGTGGTTTGTCTTGTTCATCTGGTGATTTAATTCAACCAAACAAACCAAACAGACCAAATGAACGAAAAGCGTCCTGCTGAGGACCTTTTTTGAGCGAGGAGTAGGGTCACCTATGTTGTCTAAGTTTTCCATCAATCAACGCATGATTATTCTGGTTGCGCTGGCCGGCTCTATTGCCGGTCTTATCGCCATCACCCTCTGGACGCAACAGCCTGATATGCAGGTTCTGTTCACGAACCTCAATCCCGAAGATGCGGCCGGGATTGTGGACAAATTGAAAGAGACGAAAGTGCCCTATGAAACGACCGGCGGCGGCACGACAGTCCTTGTTCCCAGCGCACAAGTCCATGAGTTGCGATTGCAGTTGGCCACCCAAGGGCTCCCCCATGGGGGCGGGGTCGGTTTTGAAATCTTTGATCGATCCTCGATCGGCGTATCCGATTTCGTGCAAAAGCTCAATTATCGACGTGCACTGCAAGGGGAGTTGGCGCGAACCATTGCGCAGATGCCGGAGATTGAGCGAGCCCGCGTCCATCTCGCCACGCCGGAACGGCGATTGTTCTCCTCGGATGAGAATCGGGCTCGTGCGTCGGTGGTCGTCTCGTTGCGGAACGGACAAGCCCTCGCCAAGACACAAGTGAATGGAATCGTCCACCTCGTGTCGAGCAGCGTCGAGGGCCTCCAAGTGCGGGATGTGACCGTGGTGGATGGGCATGGGCGGCTTCTTTCATCGGCCGCCGGAAGCGACGACGCCGCGGGGCTGACCGGATCGCAGCTGGAATACCAGCGCACGCTTGAAAAGGATATCGAAACACGCATCCAAACGATGTTGGAACGGATCGTCGGCGTGAATAAAGCCGTGGTGCGGGTTTCCAGTATTCTCGACTTCCGCAAGATAGAAACGACAGAAGAGCGGTATGATCCGAACAGTCAAGTCGTCCGGAGTGAACAACGGGGCCAGGAAAAAGCCAATGGGGTGAACGGTGTTTCCGGTGGCGTACCGGGTGTGCAGTCGAATGTGCCGGAAGGGCCAAGCCAAGAGCCGGCTCAGACGAGTTCGAGCAACAATCAGACCAAGAACGAAACGGTGAATTACGAAATCAGCCGGACGGTCTCCCGCGTTGTGGAATCCACGGGCGGCATCAAACAACTGTCCGTCGCGGTTCTGGTGGACGGCATCTACGAAACTGTCAAGGCGTCCGGGGGAGAATCTGCTCCATCCGATGCGGCCAAGCGGTATGTGGCCAGGCCTGAGGAAGACATGAAGCGCATCGAAGAGATCGTCAAGAAAGCCATGGGCTATTCGGCAGAGCGACAGGATCAAGTCCAGGTCACGAACGTGCAATTTGATATCGCAAACGAAGAACCTCCCGCGCAGGGTGTGGAGGCAGCGGCAGAGACGACGAGTTCCTTCATCCCCTACATCCGCTATGGGGTTGGGGGGGGCCTCTTCCTCTTGATTCTTTTCATGGTAGTGCGCCCCCTGATGGGGATGTTGGGGACAATCGGGTCATCGGCTGAGGGGTCCACACCGACGCTTCCCGCTTCGGTAAGTCAGGTCGAAGCGTCGTTGACGGGAAAGCCGCGCTCACAGATCGTCGACATGGCCCGGGGCAACCCTGACGCCACGGCCGTGGTCGTCAAGCAATGGTTGAAGACCAACCCGTGAGGCACGTGTAGCGATGGCGACGCACCTTAGCGGAGAGCAAAAAGCGGCCATTCTCCTCAAAGCCATTGGAGAGGACGCCGCTGCGTTGGTCATGAAGAGCCTAAGCCCGAAGGAAATCCGTCGGTTGGGACAGTCTATGAACGCGACGGCAAACATTACGCGGGAGGAAGAATCGATCGTCATCGATGAATTCGATACGGCAAGCGCACGCGGTGACGTGACGTTTCAAGGAAAGGAATACATCAAAGCGATTCTGTCCAAGGCACTCGGTCCTGAAAAAGCCAACCGTATGATCGAGTCCATGACCAACAAAGTGTACCCGGGGCTCGACGCGATGAAGTGGGTCGATGCCAAGGCCGTCGCACAAATGATCAAGACCGAGCATCCCCAGACGATCTCCGTGATCCTGGCGCACATGGATCCGGATCAGGCCGGTACCGTCATGGTCGACTTGCCGGAAGCCCTTCGAGCGGATGTCGCCTTGCGCCTCGCAACGATGGAGGACCTGCAGCCGAGTGTGCTCGAAGAACTCAGCGATGCGTTGCAGAGTTCACTGGTCGCAAGTACCGGCACCCGCGCGACGAGCGTCGGAGGGGCTGAGGCGATCGCCAAAATTCTTACGACCATCGACAAAGCCACGGAGGGCGGCATTATGTCGAAGATCGCCGAACGCGATCAGACATTGGCCGATACGATTCGAGGCTTGATGTTCGTCTTCGACGACCTGATCAAACTCGATGACCGTGGTATGCAAGAGCTCATGAAAGAAGTCAGTAAAGAGGATCTTCCCCGGGCGTTGCGTGGAGCGGCTCCGGAAACCAAGGAGAAGTTCCTCAAAAATATGTCGAGCCGGGCGGCAGAAATGTTGAAGGATGATATGGAGTCAATGGGACCGGTGAAGGTGGCGGATGTTGAGAAGGCGCAGCAGAATATCCTCAAAGTCTGCCGGAAACTTGAAGAGGAAGGGCGTATCGTCATCGCCGGCGCTGGCGGAGAGGAGGCGATGCTGTAATGGAGCATGCGTCGAACGGGCCTGCGACACTCGCCCAGCCACGCGGGAATCTCAGCGGTCGACGAGAGGGTGCGATCCTCGTCGTCGACGATGAGCAGGCCATCCGTGAATTATTGGTGCGGTTGCTGCAATCGGCGGGGCATCGCGTGCGTGCGGTTGGATCCGCACGGGAAGCCCATGCGGCATTAAAAGAGTCTCCTGTCTCCCTCCTGATCACCGACGTCAAATTGCCGGACCAAGACGGTATCGCGCTGCTCCAACAGGCCTGCGACCTCGATCACCGTATGATGGGACTGGTGATGACCGGATACGGCACCGTGGACCTTGCGGTGCAAGCAATGAAAGCAGGAGCGGCTGAGTTTCTGATGAAACCCTTCGAAACCGACGCGTTGCAGCAGACCGTGAACCGTCTCCTCGATCTCTATTACCTGCGTTCGGAGAATACGGTTCTCAAGCAGGCGGTGATTCGTGCGTCCGGAGTTCGCTGCCGGAGTCTTGCGCTGACCGATTTCGACACCGGTGATCGATTCGTCGGCGATCAGACCATTTCGGAATTCGATCAAGGCATTGTGGAGGGTGAACGACGGGCCGACGCACGAGCTGCGGCAGCCAGGCGCCAGGAACAGATCCTCTTGGCCAACGCCGTTCGGCGCTTTGACGAGACGTGGACATCGCTTCATCAGACCGTTGAAGATGACGTGACGGCGCTGGCCTTCAGCCTGGCGACGCGCATCCTGCGCGACACGATGATCGAACGTCAAGATGCCGTGATCGCGCTGCTGAAGTCGGCCTTGGCGACGGTTCGTGAAGCCGGTGTGGTGACCGTGCGAACGCATCCGTCCGACGCGCCCATCCTTGAAGCGGCTCGATCGGAGTTGTGCCGCGATCGTCCCACGGCGTTTGCGATGCATGTCGAAGGCGATTCGTCTCTCTCCCCGGGAAGCTGTGTGGTGCAATCCACGAATCGACTGGTTGATGCCTCGCTGGACACACAGTTGCTGCGACTCGGAGAGGTCCTACAAAAGCGAGGCCGCCGTGAATCTCGTCGATCTCATTGAGGGGGCAGATCCTCTTGTGGTCTCAGGCCGTGTGGCCCAGGCCGTGGGGATTGTGATCGAAGGCTATGGCCCCATGACATCGGTCGGGGAGTTGTGCGATGTCACCCGTGAGGATGGAGGGGGAATCGTGCCGGCGGAAGTCGTCGGGTTTCGCGGCGATCGCGTGTTGCTGATGCCGCTTGGGGAGATGCGTGGGATCGGTCCCGGCAGCCGACTGCTCATGAAAGGACACTGCGCCTCGGTTTCGGTCGGCCCGCAACTGCTCGGCCGCGTGCTCAATGGGCTTGGAGAACCATTGGATGGGCGCGGCCCTCTGATGACCGCCCACCAATATCCGTTGCATGCTGCGCCGATCAATCCTCTGATGAGAACGCGTATTGCGGAACCGCTTGACCTGGGTATCCGAGCGATCAATGCCTGTCTGACCTGTGGACGCGGTCAAAAGGTCGGTATCTTCGCCAGCTCCGGTGTCGGGAAAAGTGTGTTGCTCGGGATGATCAGCCGCTACACGAAGGCCGACGTGAATGTCATCGCTCTCATCGGCGAGCGGGGACGGGAAGTCAACGAATTTCTCGAGCGCGATTTGACTCCTGAGGCGCTCGGTCGCTCGGTGGTGATCGTGGCAACGTCAGACCAGCCGCCGCTCGTGCGATTGCGGGGTGCGTTGATTGCCACGACGATTGCAGAATATTTCCGCGACTGCGGCAAGCAGGTGCTCCTGATGATGGATTCACTCACCCGCCTGGCCCATAGTCAACGTGAAGTCGGACTCGCCATCGGGGAACCACCGACCACGAAAGGGTACACCCCCTCCGTCTTTACGATGTTGCCCAAGCTCCTGGAACGAGTCGGGACCGGCCCTAACTCCGGTGCGATTACCGGCCTCTATACGGTGCTCATGGAGAGTGACGAACTCTCCGATCCCCTCGCAGAGGCGGTCCGGTCGATCCTGGACGGCCACATCGTGCTGTCGAGACAGTTGGCCGCGCGCAACCATTTTCCGGCGATCGATCTCTTGAATAGCACCAGTCGGGTGATGAAGGACATTGTCAGGCGCGACCACTATACGGCGGTCCGGTCCATGATCGAGCTGCAGGCCCGGTACCAACAATCTGAGGATCTCATCATGCTCGGTGCCTATAAGGCGGGCACCAATCGCGATCTCGACAAAGCCGTAGAGGCTCAAGATGGGATCAATGCCTTTCTTCGTCAGGACATCGAGGAAACCGTCTCGATCGACACCTCGATTCAGGACTTACTCACTCTCATGAAGACGACCGCATGAAACTCGATGTGTTGCGACGCTATCGGGCACAGGTGGAAGAGGTGGTGCGGATGGAGCTCTTCCTTCTGCGTCAGGAACTGCAAGATATCGAAGCACGCTTTCGTCTGCTTGATGAGCAGATGAAGCGTACGACAGAGGCCTATTTGGCGAAGACCGGAGGGGGAGTCGCGTTGGATGAATTTTTGGTGTGGCAGTCGATGTTGACTGCGGAGACGTCGAACCTGGCGGCCACGAAGCGGCTGGAAGGCCAACTCCGTGAGGCATGGAATCAGAAACAGGATGCCTTGCGCGAAGCCATGCACGACCGCCGCAAACTCGATCGTCTGGCCGACCGCATGCGCCAACAACGTCATCTTGTACAACACAGGGTTGATCAAATGGAAATGGATGAGGCTGCGCGCCGTACGGGTGTGATGTAACAACGTGAGCGTCAAGAAGATCGTTATTTGGTTTGTCTCGTTTGTTTGGTTGAACCAGACCAACCAGAAAAACAAGGTCAACCGGATCAACAAAATAAATCAAATCAACCAAATGAACCAGACAAACCAGATAAACAAGACAAACCAGTTTGTGCATACTGGGTGGAGTAGTTGGCTGTCGGCTGTCGGCATCGGGATTGTCGTGATCGTGGCACTGTCCTGGGCAACAGTTCACCCTGTCCAGGTCTCGGCCGAACAGGGGGTAGAGCCGCAGCCTGCTCAAGCGCACGATCTGTTGCCGGGGTCGGCATCGACAGAACCGAGCATCATATCGGGGACCGAATCGGCCACGCCGGCAGCTGAACTGGCCCAAGGACCGGCGCTCATTGTGCCGGAGGAAATCATCGCGATGTTTCAGCAGCGTCAGCAAGAATTGGAGCGTCGTGAGAAAGCGGTTCGAACGGCAGAGGGACAGTTAGCGATTCTTAAAGGCGAAGTTGAAGCGATATTGAGCAAGGTCGAGGCGATAGAACAGCGTCGTCTCGGGCAGGAAAAAGCCGCCGTGGGTCAACAAGCCTCACACAGCAAGCAAACGGCCGAATTACGCACGCAGCGGCTCGGGCAATTGGCGAAGATGTATGAAAGTATGCCTGCCGAGGAGGCGGCAGCACGGATCGAGCGAATGGCGGATAGGAAGGCGTTGGAGATCCTCCGACTCCTCAAGAGTAAATCAGCCGGAGCTATTCTGGCACAGGTGAGAGTTGATCGTGCGGCGAAACTTACCGAAGAACTTCTCGCCACTCCTTAGACCGCTTCATTCCGTCCATACGGAAATATTTGCCTGGGTACCCTGCATCTTCTTCCCTGCCTCCTCCCCCCTCAGCCCGTGATTCCAGCGCCAACTCTACGCCGAATGAGATTTCCTGTGATTCTCAAGATGGCATAGAGCTTGAAGATGCCAGGTCCAGCATCCGGATCTTCTGTGCACTGGTTGAAGGAGTTCGCCGCGACCATGGCTATTGGGCTTCTCACTCCCCCGACAGGCTGTTCGACTGCTCAATCGAGTTCACACACGTCGGCAGAGACAGGTCAGCCTCAGCATCATATCCATTGCAGAGCCTTTTCTGCTCATCTCAAAGACGCGGTAAAGAATACAGATGATAAGAGGACTCCCTCACGTCCCGACGCCGACCATCCGATTGAGTCGGTTCCGGCAACAGCGGTCGACGACCATGCAGCAGGATCCTCGTTGATCGGTATCGTTGTTGTGTCACTTTCTCAAGTGCCTGACACTCAAGAGGTAGTGTCCACAGTTGCCGCCAAAGCGGAGTCCTTACCGACCGCGGATGTGAACGCGAGCGTGACCACGAATTCGGCCCCGAGTCCGACTCCGACCTCGAGCTCAACCCTCTCGGGGCCTACCGGCCAAAACATTGAATCGACTTCTCTCCTTCTGCAGGGCCTGACGGTGGTCGTGTCTCCTGACGATGGCACTTTGGACCAAGTGGCTGTGGCGGCCCAATCGTCACCGTCCAAGACCACGGATCCTTCCAGCGTTTCCCTGCCGCAGCCGGCTCTCAATCCTGATAGCTCAAGCGTAGTTTCGACGACACCCGTAGACTCACCAGCCACGAATAGGCCGGCCAGTCGGAATGGCCATGGTGGCCCAGTTCATCTTGTTCCCGTTCCTCTTGAACAACCGTCCGATGCCTCAGCACTTTCCGGCACGCGGCCACCGGGTACCCTGAGTCCCGATCAAGGATCACCTCTAATTATGGAGAGCCAAGGGAGCACCAATCCCCCTCCTGCGGCGCAAGGACAGGGGAATGCACTCGTTCAATCTCTTGTCCGACCATCGGCAGACATTCGCCCATCGGCCATGATTCAAGAGCAGGGGGATCATGAGACCACGCTACTGAGCCAATCTCAATCGATTCGTGTGATTCAAGATAGTGGGGGCGGGGAACAAGGCTCATTCAGTGACCTTGCACAGGGAGAGGGAGAAGGAAGCCTGTTTCAATTTACCGCCGGTGGAGTTCCGGAATTGGTGACACGAGGCAACCAGTCTCCGCTGTTCATCGACCAATTCATGTCGGCGCGGCAGACACAGTCGTTGCCGCAGGGAACTGGCTCTCCCGTTGTCATGTCGACGACAGATCACCTCAAGCTGACACAGAGTCTTCTCAGTGGAGATCATTCGGCGACCATGACATCCACGTCAGGAATGCCTCAGACCATCTATATGCAATTGCCGTCTCATGATTCCGGTCCGCTCAACGTGCGAATCTCCATGACGGACCAGACGGTGCATACACAGTTCACCACCGATCGAAACGACCTTGGCGCTCTTCTGTTCATGCGGCAGGATCAGCTCCAGCAGAACCTGATCAAGTCCGGGCTTGAACTCGGCCAGTTTCAGGTACACGTCAATCAAGAGGGACGGCAAGATGCTTTGCCCGATCGGCCATCCAGGCGAAATGATGGAGCACCGGAGCAGCAGTCGGCGTCACAGGACCACAACCGACAAGCCCAAGATCGTGACCGACCCAATCATCGTCCTGTGCGTGCGTTGAGCCTGTTTGCGTAGCAAGATGCTGAAAAAGTCTGCCAACCGCGTTCTCGCATCGTTCAGACCCTCAACGTACCCCAGAGGGTACGCCTCGGGCCTTCACTCGCTGCGGCCTTGTTGGACAGACGTTTTGAGCATCTTGCGGGAGTGTTTTCTCCTTGTGGCAGAGGGAGACTATCGAACTTTTCGCGTGCGAAACAGCGCTTTTGCAGCTTGCTAAGCCACATGTTCACAATACTGTGTTGAATGAAAGGAGAGACTCATGATCGACATTGCTGCGATAGTCAATTCGACAAGCTCGCCCACTCCTCAGGCGACCGGACCAAAAGAACTTGGCCAGGA
>Ga0075423_10006682_pt1 | contig 10843 bp, 10 predicted proteins | sample SoiMethybrSBSTD2_FD_80114 | JGI IMG/M metagenome (GOLD analysis project Ga0075423, IMG submission 80114) | Bulk soil microbial communities from a Populus tree surrounding site in Tennessee, USA - Soil MetaG P. TD hybrid SBSTD2 | ecosystem: Environmental > Terrestrial > Soil > Tree plantation...
ATCCCTGCGGCTCGGCGGCGCACATCCCTGTGCGCCGACGGTCTCGGGAGGGGCCTCTTACGCACGGCGAGAAATCGAGTGGCGTTTAGCGCGGTGCGGCCACGAACAGAAGAGGGTCGACGGGCGTGCCGTTGCGGCGGATCTCGAAATGCAGGAGCGGCTGGCGCTCGGGGCCTTGCCCCATCAGCGCGATCGTCGTGCCGCGAGCGACCTCCTGGCCTTGCGTCACGAGTAACTCGCTGTTGTAGCCGTAGGCGGACAGGAACGTCTCGTCGTGCTTGATGATGACGAGCTGGCCGTAACCGATCAGGCCGCCGCCCGCGTACACGACGCGGCCCGCCGCGGCGGCGCGCACGGGCTGGCCCGCGCGGCCGCCGATCGCGATGCCTGACGCGATGCTGCCGCTCGCGCCGAACGTCGAGATGACGCGCCCCTCCGTGGGCCACGACCACGTCGGCGCCGGCGCGGCCGGAGGTGGCGTGCGCGTTTGCGGCGCGCTCGGGCGAGTCGAGGATCGCGTGGTTGCCGGTGACGCCGACCGGGTCGCCGTCGTGGTCGTGGCCGTCGGCGGACGTGTTGCGGTGGCCGGCGGGCGCGTGGCGCTCGCAGGCGCGCGCGTCGTGGTCGGTGGCGGGCTCGACGCTACCGGCGTCACGGGCGGCGCGGCGGGCGGCGCCGGTGGCGCGACGTAGCCGCGCGGCGGCACGAGCCGCAGGCGCTGACCGACACGCAACGCGTCGGCGTTGCGGATGCCGTTCCAGGCGACGAGGTCGCGCTCGGCGATCTGGTGCTGCCACGCGATCTTCGTCAACGTCTCGCCGCGTTCCACGACGTGGATCGGGATCTCGTCGCGGCGCAGCAGATACGGCGAGCGCGTGCTCGTGCAAGCCGCGGTCGCGAGCAACGCAGCGAGCGCGAGTAGCCACGCCGAGGCGCCGCGGGCGCGGCGGCTCGCGCGGCGCGTGCTCACGTGGTCGTCCCCGCCACCAAAGGCACGAAGCTCACGGGCAAGAGCTCCTCGCGATGGAACTCGGTGCCGACGCGCGTGACGCGCAACAGCGTCTGCCGCCCGCGCGCGCCGATCGGGATCACCAGGCGCCCGCCTTCGTCGAGCTGCTCGCAGAGCTCGGGCGGCACGTCCTCGGGAGCCGCGGCCACGATAATGCCTTGGAATGGCGCTTGAGCGCGCCAGCCGTGCCAACCGTCGGCGTGTCGCAAGCTCACGTTCGTGATCCGTAGCTCGGCCAGCATGCTGCGCGCGCGTTGTTGTAACGGCTGGATGCGCTCGACGCTATAGATGTGCTGCACGAACGGCGCGAGCACGGCCGTCTGGTACCCGCAACCCGTGCCGATCTCGAGCACGCGTGTAGGTCTGGGCGTAACGCCCTCGATGAGCGCCACGGTCATCGCTGCCACGATGTATGGCTGAGAGATCGTCTGGCCGAAACCGATCGGCAGCGCCGTGTCCTCGTACGCGCGGCTCGCAAGCGCTTCGTCGACGAACAGGTGACGCGGCACGGCGCGCATTCGCTCGAGCACGGCCGTGTTCTTGATCCCTTCGGCCTTGAGGCGGTCGATGAGCCGCTCGCGCGTCCGCGCCGACGTCATGCCGATGCCGTTTTGCCCGCGGCCGTTCATCGGAAACGCTCGAACCAGGTTGCGACCTTCGCGATCGAAGCGTGCGCCGTGAGATCCACCTTGATCGGCGAAACGGACACGAAGCCTTGCGCGATCGCGTGGAAATCCGTGCCGGGTCCCGTGTCCTGCCCGGCACCCGCGGGGCCGATCCAGTAGATCGGGCGATTATGCGGGTCCAGCGCTTTGACGGCCGGCTCGGACTTGTGCCGGAAACCGAGGCGCGTCGCGCGCACGCCCTTCAAGTGCTCGAACGGCACGTCGGGCACGTTGATGTTCAAGATCACATCGGTCGGCAACGGATCCGTGACGTTGCGCTCGACGAGCTTGCGGACGAGCTGCGCCGCCGTCGCGTAGTACTCGGCGCCGTTCAGTACCAGCGACACGGCGATCGACGGAATGCCGAGGAACCGGCCCTCCATCGCCGCCGCCACGGTACCCGAGTACAGCACGTCGTCGCCGAGATTGGCGCCGTTGTTGATGCCGGAGATCAACACATCGGGCTCGTGCTCGAGCAACCCCGTGATCGCGATGTGGACGCAATCCGTGGGCGTGCCGTTCACGTAATAGAGATTGTCGTCGACACGCTCGACGCGCAGCGGCGTCTCGAGCGTCAGCGAGTTGCTCGCGCCGCTGCGATTGCGGTCGGGCGCCACGACGATGACTTCGGCGACGGCTTGCAGGTGCTCCGCGAGCGTGCGCAGCCCGCGCGCTTGGTACCCGTCGTCGTTCGAAAGAAGAATGCGCAACTGCCGTTCCCTGGGATCGAGACGCTTGGGCTCGATCAGCGCTGTGCGGGCGGACGCGCCGGCGCGATCTGAAAGAACGTCTCGCCGGCTTGGATCATGCCGAGATCCGTGCGTGCACGCTCCTCGGCGGCCGCGAGACCTTGCTTCAGATCGCGTACTTCGGCTTCGAGCGCGGCGTTGCGCGCTGCAAGCCGCTCGTTGTCCTCGGTGCGTCGCGCAACCTCGGCCTCGAGGCGCCAAACTTCGCGCAGGCCGCCGTTCGACAGCCACAGCCGCGCCTGCAACAGCGCCAGCACGACCGCGAGCACGACGATCACGAAGCGCATCTCAACCCCTCGGCATCGCGCGCGCCCTGCACGGCCCGCGCGTTACAACGAGACAGGGAACGCCCTCTTCCCGTCGAACTTTGCCTTGCTCCCGAGCGCACGTTCAATCCTGAGCAGCTCATTATACTTGGCGAGCCGATCCGAACGAGACAGGGAGCCGGTCTTGATCTGCGTGGCTCCCGTCGCAACGGCGATGTCCGCGATCGTCGCGTCCTCCGTTTCGCCCGAACGATGCGAGACCACGGCCGAATACCCCGCTTTCACAGCCATGTCGATCGCGTCGAGCGTCTCCGTGAGCGTGCCGATCTGATTCGGCTTGATCAGGATGCTGTTCGCGATCTTGCGCTCGATGCCTTGCTTCAGGATAGCGGTATTCGTGACGAACAGGTCGTCGCCGACGAGCTGAACCTTGTCGCGCAGGCGCTTGGTCAGCGCGGCCCAACCGTCCCAGTCGTTCTCGGCCATGCCGTCCTCGATCGAGACGATGGGATAGCGCGCGACGAGGTCGGCGAGGAAGTCGGTGAACTCCGCCGACGAGAACTTGCGCTCTTCGGACTCGAGTGTGTACTGGCCGTCCGCGAAAAACTCCGTGCTGGCCACGTCCAACCCCAGGTAAATGTCGCGCCCGAGCTTGTAGCCCGCCTTGCCGATGGCTTCCACGATCGTCTGCAGCGCTTCCTCGTTCGAGCTCAAGTCCGGTGCGAAGCCGCCCTCGTCGCCGACGGCCGTGTTCATACCTTTCGCCTTGAGCACGGCCTTCAATGCGTGAAACACCTCGACGCCGTAGCGCAAGCACTCGCCGAACGTCGGCGCACCCACCGGCAGGATCATGAACTCCTGGATATCGACGTTGTTGTCCGCGTGCGCGCCGCCGTTGATGATGTTCATCATCGGAACCGGCATCGTGTAGGTGGTCTTGCCCGCGCCGAGCAGCTCGTAGAGCGCTACGCCACGCTCGGCAGCCTGCGCTTTCGCGTTGGCCAGCGACACGGCCAGGACGGCGTTGGCACCGAGGCGCGCCTTGTTCGCCGTGCCGTCGAGCTCGACGAGCCGGCGGTCGAGATCGCGTTGCGCCGCGGACTCGAGCCCAACGACTGCCTTGCGGATCTCGCCGTTGACGTTCGCGACGGCCTTACCGACTCCCTTGCCCAGGTAGCGCTTCTTGTCGCCGTCGCGCAGCTCGTGCGCCTCGCGCGATCCCGTGGAAGCGCCCGACGGCACCGCGGCGCGGCCGCGCGCTCCGCTCGCCAGCACGACCTCGGCTTCGACCGTGGGGTTGCCGCGCGAATCGAGGATCTCCAGCGCGACCACGTCCTTGATGGCACTCATTACGGCTCCTGCATGGCTAATGTACCGCTGACAATTCGTTCTCGAGATACGGCCGCGCTTTCACGAGCGCATCGATCGCCTGCAGCTGCTCGAGCAGCGCCGCGACTCGAGCGAGCGGCCAAGCGTTCGGGCCGTCGCACAGAGCCGCATCGGGGTCGGGATGCGTCTCCATGAACAGCCCGGCGACGCCGGCCGCGACGGCCGCACGAGCGAGCACAGGCACGTGCTCGCGCTCGCCACCCGAGACGGTGCCGCGCGCGCCCGGCAGCTGCACGGCGTGCGTGGCGTCGAACACGACCGGACAACGCGTCGCGCGTAGGATCGCGAGCGCGCGCATGTCGACAACGAGATTGTTGTAGCCGAACGAGACGCCACGCTCGCAGACCAGCAACGCCTCATTGCCCGTCGAGCGCGCCTTGTCGACGACGCTCTGCATCTCCCACGGCGCGAGGAACTGCCCTTTCTTGAGGTTCACCGGCTTACCTCGGCTCGCGACGGCGACGATGAAATCCGTTTGCCGGCACAGCAAGGCCGGCGTCTGCAGCACGTCGACGACGGCCGCGACCTCGTCGAGCGGCGAATCCTCGTGGACGTCCGTGAGCACCGGCAACTCGAGCTCCTGTCGCACGCGCTCGAGCACCTTCAAGCCGCGCGTGAGACCCAAGCCGCGAAAGCTTTTCAGGGAGCTGCGGTTGGCTTTGTCGAACGATGCTTTGAACACCAACGGCATCGCGAGCTTGGCCGTGATCTCCTTCAAGCGCTCGGCCGTGGACATCACGAGCGCCTCGCTCTCGATGACGCAAGGGCCGGCGATCAGGAACAGAGGCGTTTGCGGGCCGACCTCGAATCCGGCGAGCCTCATGCGCTCGCGACTCGCGGCAGCTTCAACCCCTGGCAGGAGCGCGCGGCCGAGATGAAACTCGTGAACAGCGGATGTCCGTTGCGCGGATTCGACGTGAACTCGGGGTGAAATTGCGTCGCGAAAAACCACGGGTGAACTTGAGTCGGTAACTCGATGAGCTCGACCAGACCGTCACGCGAGAACCCGGAGAATACGAGCCCGGCTTTGCCGATCTGGTCGGTGTAGTTGTTGTTGAACTCGTAGCGATGGCGATGCCGCTCCGAGACCTCGGCGCCGTAGATCTGCCTCGCGAGGGTGCCCTCCTTCACGAAGCACGTTTGCGCGCCGAGGCGCATCGTGCCGCCGAGATCCGAGCTGGCGCTGCGCTCCTGCAGCGAGCCGTCGCGGTCGTGCCATTCCGTGATCAACGCGATCACGGGGTGCGGCGTCGCACGATTGAGCTCGGTGGAATGCGCGCCGGCCAGCCCCACGACGTTGCGTGCGTACTCGATGACTGCAACCTGGAGCCCCAAGCAAATGCCGAGATACGGCACCTTTTTCTCGCGCGCGAACTTCACGGCCGCGATCTTGCCCTCGATGCCGCGCTCACCGAACCCGCCGGGCACGAGGATCGCGTCCACGTCGTTCAAGCACGAGGTGCCCTCGGTCTGGATGTCCTCGGATTCCATGTACAGGATGTTCACGCGCGTGCGCGTGCGGATGCCGGCGTGGCGCAGCGCTTCGGTCAACGACATGTACGAGTCGCGCAGGTCGACGTACTTGCCGACCATCGCGATCGTGACCTCGGCCTCGGGATGCGCTTTGGCCTCCACGACGGCCTGCCACTCGGAGAGATTCGCGGGCCGCGCATCGAGCTTGAGCTTGTCGACCACGTAGCTGTCGAGGCCCTGCTCGGCGAGCAGCATCGGGATCTTGTAGATATCGTCGACGTCGACGGCCGAGATCACGGCGCGCTCCTCGACGTTCGTGAACAGCGCGATCTTGGCGCGCTGCTCGCGCGGCAGCGGGTGCTCGGAACGGCACACGAGCACGTCGGGCTGAATGCCGATGCCGCGCAGCTCCTTGACCGAGTGCTGCGTCGGCTTCGTCTTGATCTCCGACGACGCGGCCATGAACGGCACGAGCGTCAAATGGATGTACAGCGCGCGCTCGCGGCCGAGCTCGACGCCCATTTGGCGGATGGCCTCGAGGAACGGCAAGGATTCGATGTCGCCGACCGTGCCGCCGATCTCGACCATGCACACGTCGGCGTCACCGGCACCCGCGAGCACGTTGCGCTTGATCTCGTCGGTGATGTGCGGGATGACCTGCACCGTAGCGCCGAGATACTCGCCGCGGCGCTCCTTGGCGATCACGTTCGAGTAGATCTTGCCCGTCGTGAAGTTGCTCATGCGATTCGTGCGCGTGTGCACGAAGCGCTCGTAGTGGCCCAAGTCGAGGTCGGTCTCGGTGCCGTCGTCCGTGACGTAGACCTCACCGTGTTGGAACGGGCTCATCGTGCCCGGGTCGACGTTGATGTACGGATCGAGCTTCATGAGGCGGACCTTCAGCCCGCGCGCCTCGAGGATCGCGCCGAGACAGGCCGAGGTAATACCTTTGCCCAGCGAGGACACGACCCCGCCTGTGATGAAGATGAATCGCGTCATGTCAAAACCGGGAGGGTCGGACGCCGTTTCCTCCTGGAAACCTTCGTCCGACCATCGAAGTAGTCTGTTAGGTACATCGAGACGGGAATGCAAAGTACCAAACTTACCTTTACCTCACCAGCCCTGCGTTCTTGCGCATTCGTCAGTGCGCGCGAGGCATGGCCCGAGACCGTCGGCGCACAGGGATGTGCGCCGCCGAGCCGCAGGGATGCACTTCCGGCGTGTCTCGGGCCATGCCTCGCGCGCGCTGACGCATGCGCGCTACGTCGGGGCTGGCGCGACCGCGGGGGCGGACGGCGTCCATTGAACGCACCAGCGCGGTTCGGACGCGCGCGCCTCGGCGGCGGCCGTGATCCACAGATCGCCGACGGCGACGAGCTCGTCGCCGCGATAGAGCAGCGGCAGCCGCGCGCGCATCCAGGGCACCACACCGGCTTCCTGGAACAAGTGTTTCAGCGTGTGATGATGGCCGCGGCCGCGCGGTTGGAAACGTTCGCCGCCGGATCGAAAGCGCAGCGTAAGTCCGCCGTCGAGCCACGACTCGGGCAGCCCGTCGTCGTCGCCGGCCGCGCGCACGAGCGCGACACGCCCTTCGGGGCCGCTCCAACTCGCGTCGCGCGCGAGGCGGGCCGCATACGCGGGTGGCGATGGCGGCGGCAGCGGCGCGAGCAAGTACAGCGCATCGCGAAAAACACGGCCTTCGCCGCTCGACCAGCGCACGAGCGGCCGCGTGTCGGACCGCGCGCCGAGCAGCGCGGCGCGCAGCTCCTCGAGCTTGCGCGCGCCGGGGATTCCGAGCCCGCTGCGGCGCACGAGGTAGCGCACGAGATTGCGTTGCCGCGCGGCGTCGAGCGGCGCCAGCACGCTGCGCGGCAAGCACCACGGCGCAAGCAGCGGCGCCGCATCGGCCGCGGCCACGGCCTCGAGAATCAGCTCGGCGTCGGCCATCTGCGCGGCCAGGCGTGCCGCCTGCTGTGCCGAGGCCGGCCAGCGCTCGCGCAGCGCCGGCAGCACTTGCCAGCGCAAGTAGTTGCGGTCGTGGCGGGGGTCGGTATTCGCCGGATCCTCGAGCCACGCAAGCCCCCACTCGCGCGCGGCGACCGCGAGCTCGGCGCGCGTGAACTGGAGCAGCGGCCTGCCGAGCGCACCGGCGGCGAACGGCGCGAACGCGACGATGCCGCGCAACCCGCGCACGCCCGAGCCGCGCAGCAGCCGCAACAGCAGCGTCTCGAGCTGATCGTCGGCGTGATGTGCCGTCAGCAGCCATTCGCCGGGGCCGAGCAGCTCGCCGAGCGCGCCGTAACGCGCCTCGCGAGCAGCCGCCTCGAGCCCTAGGCCGCTGTCGCGATCAACGGCGACGCGCCGTGCGACGAATTCGACGTCGAGCGACGCCGCCAGCGTCGCGCAGTGCGTGCTCCAGCTCGCGGCATCGGGGTGCAAACCGTGGTCGACGTGTGCGGCGCGTAGTCGCGTTGGGGGCTTCAACCGTGCGAGCGCCGCGAGCAGCACGGTCGAATCGAGGCCGCCGCTGAACGCGACCGTGATTCTCGCGGGGAGACGCGGCGAGGCCCAACCGTCGAGCGTGCGGCGCAAGGCCGCCAGCAATGCGGCTCCACCCGTCGAGCGCTCTTCGTTATCTTGCATGGCGCGCCGCGCGAGCTCCGGCGCCGGAGCTCAGCCCTCTTTGAAGACCCCGTAGCCGGCGATTCGCTTGCGGCGTTGAATCAGCAGCGACTCGATCGGCACGTTCTGCAGCGTCGCAAGCGTTTGCGCGAGCGCGTGCTTGACGGCGTCGGCAGTCGCTTGCACGTCGCGATGCGCGCCGCCCAGCGGTTCGGCGATCACTTCGTCGACGAGCCTGAGCTTGTAGAGCCGCTCGGCCGTGATGCCCATCGCCTCGGCCGCGAGCTCGGCCTTATCCGCGCTCTTCCAGAGAATGCTCGCGCAGCCTTCGGGCGAGATCACGGAGTAGATGCTGTACTGCAACATCAGCACGCGGTCGCCGACACCGATCGCGAGTGCACCGCCCGAGCCGCCCTCGCCGATCACGACGCTCACGATCGGCACGCGCAGGCTTGCCATCGTGAACAAGTTACGTGCGATCGCCTCGCTCTGGCCGCGCTCTTCGGCGCCGACGCCCGGGTACGCGCCCGGCGTGTCGATCAATGTGATCAGCGGCAAGCTGAATTTTTCGGCGAGCTGCATGAGACGGAGGCCCTTGCGGTAACCCTCGGGGCGCGCCATGCCGTAGTTGCGCCACACGCGCTCTTTCGTGTCGCGCCCTTTCTGGTGGCCGAGGACGACGACGGGCTCGTTGTCGAGCCGCGCCAACCCGCCGACGAGCGAGTGGTCGTCGGCGTACATGCGGTCGCCGTGCAACTCTTGGAAATCGCTGAACGCCTTCTCGATGTAATCGAGCGTGTAGGGCCGCTGCGGGTGGCGAGCAAGCTGCGCGATCTGCCAAGCCGTGAGATTGGAGAAAATGCTGCGCGTCAGCGACTCGCTCTTGTTCTTGAGGCGCGCAATCTCTTCGCTGATGTTGACCTCGGAGTCCTCGCCGACGAACTTCAACGCGTCGATGCGCGCCTCGAGCTCGGCGATCGGTTGTTCAAACTCCAGGAACTTGAGATCCATAGCAACCCGTGCGACCGCGAAGGAGGCACCTTACCCGGACGGCCGCGCGGGTGACAAGCGCCGGCCGTGGCGGTCTAGAGCGGTTCGGGCGACGACGGGCTCGGTTGCGTCGGCGTTTCCTGCACCGTCGTCTGCGACGCTGCCGCAGCGGCGCAGGAGCAAGTCAGGTTCCGCACGCGCACGTTGACGAGCTCGGTGTGCTCGCCGATTGGGTAGTCGCCATTGAAGATGTGGTCCTGCGAATCGTCGCGTTGCCACGTTTCACTGAACTCGAGCGGCTTGATTTCGCCGGCCTCGTCTCTGACGCGTGCGACGAGCGTGAAGCTTCCCGTGGTTCCCGCGGGGCAGTTCGTGATACTGACCGTCCCAGTGACGCGCGCCATCGTGTTTCGCTGTGCGTATTCGGTCAGCGTGCTGGCTTCACACTGTGGGCCACTCGATAGGGGGGCGTCGATCCGCACCGTGACCTCATGTTCCGTTCGCTGTGTCCGCGGCGCTTCGTCTTCTGCTTCGCAGTTGTTGCGCCTGATGCGAGTGCCGCCAGCGCGTGCTTGGCACGACTCGACTCCTTGGATGCCTCCCTGGTTGGCCCTCTCCGTCTGCGCGAAGGGCGTCGACGTCGACACCGCCAACGCCGACGCCGACAGAGCCAGCAGTACGACGAAGTATGTCCGGATCATGTTCTCGGCCTCCGACGAACACCAGCGGGCACGCGGCGAGATATCCGTTCCTCACGGGTCTCGGCCGTTCGCGTAGCGAATCGGACCCACGGCCCACGGCCTAGTTCCGTGAGCCGAGCGTTCCTCGTCCCGGAAGCGGTCACGCCGTCCCGGTCGCGGGACGGGACCAGGAATGCGAGCAAGCCCGCGAGCTCCTGAAACATGGATTCCGCCTGCCTCCGAGGCATGAAAACGATCCCGTCGCGGTCGGCACCCCCGTGCTCCGGAGGTCCACAAGCAGCTTCCATGCCAGCCCGGGGGGCTGCGAGGCTTTAGATGAAGTGCCTGGGGTAGTGAATCAGGTAGCTGTCGTCGCCGAGCAAGCGCGTGAGCTGGTCGCGCAGCTCACGCGTCACGCGCACCGACCACGCGTCGCCCAGCGTGAGCATGGCCTCGGCGCCGTTCGCGCGATATTCGATCGACACTTCGCACTTACCGCGCGTGAACGGTTTCAGCACGCGCTGCAGCTGGCGCACGAAGTCGCCGCCGAGCGCGGCGTCGCTCGGCCAGCGAATCGTCAGCCGCCGCGCGTACTCCTCGATCGCGTCGTCGGCCGAGCGCACGCGTTTCGCCGTGAGCCGCCAGCCGTTGATGAAGTCGTCGAACCTGAGCTGCCCGTCGGCGATCAGCACGGCGTGCTTCGCGATCACGTGTTTCGCCTGCGCGAACACCTCGTCGAACATCGTGACCTCGATGCGCTCCGTATCGTCGTCGAGGATGATCGAGACGCGATTGCCGCGCCGGCGCACGTCGACCACGACACCGGCGAGAATCGCCTCCTTGCGCACTTGATACGGCAGCGCAGTGCTCGGCAGCCCGCCGAGCACCTTCGCGATCGCGCCGTTCGTGAAGTGCTTGCAGTGCTCCGCGAAATCCTCGAATGGGTGGCCCGTGAGGTAGAGCCCGAGGCTCTCGCGCTCGCCTTCGAGGCGCTCCCGCTTGC
>Ga0075423_10006683_pt1 | contig 10842 bp, 9 predicted proteins | sample SoiMethybrSBSTD2_FD_80114 | JGI IMG/M metagenome (GOLD analysis project Ga0075423, IMG submission 80114) | Bulk soil microbial communities from a Populus tree surrounding site in Tennessee, USA - Soil MetaG P. TD hybrid SBSTD2 | ecosystem: Environmental > Terrestrial > Soil > Tree plantation...
GACGTCCCGGTAAAGCGCTAGCCGCGCTTCCGCCGCTCCGTACGTCCCTCCTGCTTCACCTCTTGAGTCCCGCCGTCACTCTCGCTCGCGACACGCGCGGGCAACAGCTCCGAGCGCAGCCACACGCCGGGGACCGGCACAGTGACGGTGAACTCCGTTGACGTGCGCGGCGGTTGTGACGAGCTCGAGGTGAGCGCGCTGCGCAGCTCCGGCGTCGTGTGGGCGACGGAGCGAAGCGGGAAGGCAACGTAATTCCCCACGCGGTCCACCACGATGTTCTCGATGACATCGGTCAGCGGGTGACCGCGAGGATCTTTCAGCTTGGCGAGCGCAAAGAACCGCTCCGCCGGATCGCCCGCGGCGATGATCGTGGCCGAATAGTATGGGAGATGCGCGGCGATGTGCGCGTACACGCGGTGTTCCACTGCCGCCGGCACGGCGTCAGGGCCGCGCACCAGATCGAAGTCGGCGGCGAGAGTGCGGTCCAGCAGGTTGCGACGGATCGCGTGCCCGAAGCGTTGCATCACTTCGCGCGTGGCGATGTTCGGCAGCTGGAACGGCACCAGCAAGGCGGGCCGGAAGCGCGGCGTCCGCACGATCACGCGGTGGCGTTCAATCGGCTCGACGAAATGATAGGTGAGCACGCCCTCGGAGCGCATGTTGCGCAGCGTGCGCAATGATGCACCAGGCGCTTTCTCGCCGTCGAGCTCCGTGACGCCCAGCGCGCGGCGGCGCAGCGCCTCGCACGTCCGCGCAGTGCGCTCGGCAAGAAGCTTGACGGTGTCCGCGGCGGCGCTCGCCAAGTCGGGAGCGACGCAGACGTCGAGCGGCATCGCGTCCATCCCGTCGCCGATCTGGCGCGCGCCGACCATCTTCGCGACGATCTGGAGCGGGCGTTCGCGCGCGTCGGGCGACTTGCGCCAGCGCCCGTCCGACACCGCGACCTTCACTTCCTCTCCCGGGCCGAGCGAGATGCTGTACAGCGTGCTGCCCGCCTCGGCGCCGAGCGATTGCCACACGAGCTCGATCTCGATCAGGAGGCCGTAGCGCAGCGCTGTGGGATCGGGAGTCGCAGCGGCGGTGACGTCGCGATCTTTCGGGAGCACACCGATGCGTGCGACCCGCATCAGGTGGCCCTGGTCAGAGTGCGCCGCCGGCGCAATGTGAGGCGTGGGCGCCGGGGGCGAGGGCTGCGGGGGCTGCGAGGGCTGGCTATCGGCTGGCGCGGGAGTCGCAGGAATCGCGAGGTCGCGCGGGGCGGACAGCGGAATCGTATCGTCGGGCAGCGAGCGGGCGTCGAACTCGATCGCTTCTTCGTTACGCAGCCCGACGCGGAGCCGCAGCCGCGGCTGATCGTGCTTCGGGATCCGGACGATTCCATCGCTATCGCTCACCCAGTAACCGCCGGCGCGGCCGCCAGTCTCGAGCACGCTGACCGGGACCCCGGGGACGGCTGCCCCCGTGTCCTGATCCACGATCCGGAACGTCCAAGAGTCCTGCCAGGCGGTCACTGGTGCGCCTCGTCGGAGTACCTAGATCACAGGCAACTTCAGGGCCAGATATCCTAAGAGACTTTCCACCAATGAGTTGTGACAGATGACCCCCGCTCGGGCGGGGTGTCAAAATGCGAGAATTTCGCGTCAAATTCACGCTATGACACTGCCAACCCTTACCGAAACGAGCACGCAAATCCGCGCCGGCGCGCTGTCGCCGGTCGATGTCGTCAACGAATGTCTGAAGAGGATTGCCGCCCACCCCTCACTGAACGCCTTCATCACCTTGCTCGAAGACGACGCTCTCGCCGCCGCGCGGGACGCCGAGCGCGAAATCAAAGCCGGCCGCTGGCTCGGCGCCCTGCACGGCATTCCGATCGCGATCAAAGATTTCTACGATACGGCCGGGATCAAGACGACTGCCGCCTTCAAGCCGTTCGCAAGCCGAGTCCCCGAGAAAGACGCGGTCGCCGTCACCCAACTCAAGCGCGCCGGCGCGATCATCATCGGGAAGACAAACATGCACGAGCTCGGCATGGGCACGACGTCGCTCGTGAGTGCGTTCGGTCCGGTGCAGAATCCGTTGAATCCCGACTACATCGCGGGCGGATCATCGGGCGGCTCGGCAGCGGCGGTCGCAACCGGCATGTGCTTCGCCGCGCTCGACACCGACGCCGTCGGCTCGTGCCGGCTGCCCGCGGCCTGTTGCGGCGTCACCGGCTTCAAGGGGACCTACGGGCTGATCAGCACACAAGGAATTCTGGGAGGCGAGAAGGCAGATCCCGCGATCATCGCGCTGGCACATGCCGGCATCACCACTCGGTCCGCGGCAGACACGCAGCTGGTTCTCGAATCTGCGTTCCCCCTCTCCCGCAGGGAGAGGGGGTCAGGGGGTGAGGTCGGCCTCGTGACCAACTTCAAAGCAACGAAGCCCGTGCGTGCAGCGTTCGAAGCGGCAATCAAGAGATTCGGCAAGCTCGTCGAGGTGACCGCGCCGTTCCAGAACCCGGGCTTCGACGTACGCGACATCGAGTCCGACCGCGGGACCATTGCCGCGACGCTTTTCAAAGACGTCGATTTCCTCATCCTGCCGACGACGACCCAGATGACGCCGACAGTCAAAGACTCGACTGGTAATCCGCTCGCGTTATCCGCCGAGAATACGATGTTCGCGAATTACTACGGTCTGCCGGCGATCAGTGTCCCGATGGGGAGTGATTCGAACGGGATGCCGCTGGGACTACAGATCGCCGGCCGACCAGGCGACGACGCCGGTGTAATCGAGGTCGCGCGCCAATATCAGGAGACTACCCCCGAGTTTTCAGGCGGACATCGATTTCCGTAAGGACGTCACGCGGCGCGCCACGCTTGGCCCAGCCCTTGTGCTTGCCGCGGTTGCCGTGTTCGCCGCGGTCTTCGTCGTGGTCGCGCTCTTCCCACAGACCGCGCACCGCGACCCGCTCACCGCGCGGGGTCGCGAAAATGCGGACGACATCATTGTCGCCGCGCCGCGCCCAGATGATGCGGTTGGGACCTGAGCGCTGCACGCGGTACACCGTCCAGCCCCGCGTCACGAGCACCTGGCGCGTCACGACTACGACGCGATCGACCGGCACGACGTACTCGTACTCCGCCGGCTCGGCGTAGACGTACTCCGCGCTGGCGTATCCCCCTCCCCCTCCACCCATCGCGCAGCCCGCGAGACTCAGCGTGGCCGCGAGGACAAGCAGCAGACGGTTCATTGAGCACACCTCCTTAGTAAGGGTCATGCGCTCCCTTTGACCCCGATCGGGTCCAGATGTTTAGATGTGCCGCGTGATTCGTGTCACAGTGTGACGGGTCGCGCTACCTGGTCGTGAGAGCCACAATCCGATCGAAACTCTCCGCCGCCGCCGGCAACGTGATCGTCAAGCCATCCCGCGACAGCACGACCGTCACGGGCGCGCCACCCGGCCACATGCGCGCCTTCCATCGTCCTGCGCCAAGTGGCGGCAGGGCGAGCGTCGGATCGTTCCAATCGAGCACGTGCACGAATACGGTGTCGCCGCGCTCGGTCGTCACACCCCAGCTCCTTGGCGTGACCCGGCCGGCGCGCGTGCCGTAGATTGCGCCGCCGTTCACCGCCAACCACTGCCCGATCTCGCGCAGCCGCTGTTCGGCCTCAGGCGGGATCGTGCCGTCGGGTCGCGGGCCGATGTTGAGCAACAGATTCGCCCCGACGCCCGCGGCGCGCACGAGATAGTGGATCAGCTCGCGCGTCGACTTGTAGTGATGGTCGGTGAGATTGAAGCCCCACGAGTCGTTCATCGTGAGCGACGTCTCGAGCGGCAGGCCGCCGATCGTTTTCGTGTTGAAGCCGGCGGTATTCGCTCCGGGCAAATCCTGTTCGAACGTCTGCACGTCCTCGCCCGGCAGCGGCGCCTGATGATGGTTCGGCACGATCAGCGCCGCGGGCTGGAGCCGATGGATCAGCGCGTACGTCTGCGGGAGCCGCCAGTCTGCACTGGGTTTGTCCCACATCCCATCGAACCAGATCCCACCGACGGGACCGTAGTTGGTGAGCAGCTCGGTGAGCTGAGCGTCCAGGAAGTCGAGGTAACGATTCCAGTCGCCGCTCTCGGGCCGGCCTGTGTTGTGACCGGTCGAGCCGCGCGGCCAGTAGTCGGGATGATGCCAGTCGAGCTGCGAATAATAGAAGAAGAGCTTGATGCCCTGCCGCCCGCATTCGTCTGCCAGCTCTTTCAGCGGATCACGCTTGAACGGCGACCAATCGACGATGTTGTAGGACGTTGCCCGCGTCGCGAACATCGCGAAGCCGTCGTGGTGGCGCGACGTGATGGTGATGTATTTCACGCCCGCAGCCTTGGCGAGCGATACCCAGGCGCGCGCGTCGAACTTCACGGGATTGAACGTGGAGGCGAGCCACTCGTAGTCGGGAACGGTGATCGGCCGGTTCTGCATCACCCACTCGCCCTGGCCCAGCAGGCTGTAGGCCCCCCAATGGACGAACATCCCGAACTTGGCGTCGCGGTACCACTCACGAGACGCCTGCCGCACGGCCGGGAGGGAGTCCGGACCCTGCGCGAGCCCGAGGATGACTATGAAGGCGTGGACGATAGCTTCAAACTGAACTCCCCTGGGAACATGTTCAAGCGCGGCACCGTATATTGAGGCGTATGCTGCTTGCCCTACTGCTACTCACTCAGAATCCAGTCACCGTTCGTCTCAACCACGACCAGTTTGATCCCGGCGACCGCGCCCGCGTGTACGTCCAAAGCGCGCAGGATGGCTACCTCGTCGTCCTGCACGCCGACGCCGAAGGCCGGATCCGCGTGCTCTTCCCGCTCGATCCGACCGATGATGACTTCGTGCGCGGCGGGAGGAAGTTCGAGATCCGCAGTCGCGGCGATCGCGACGCGTTCCAGATCGATGCTACCGACGGGTCGGGCACCGTGCTCGCCGCCGTCTCACCCGACGCTTTCAACTTTGGCGACTTCTCCCGCAACGATCATTGGGACTTCCGCGCGCTCGGCAGCCCATCCGGCGAGGTACGCGATGATCCGCAGGCGAGCATGCTCGACATCGTGCGGAAGATGTCGGGCGACTCGGCAGGCCGGTACGACTACGACTATGCGACGTACGTCGTCAATTCGCGCGAAATTGCGGCCCGCTATGGCTACGGCTCGTCGTACTATCCGCACTACGGCTTCGGCTTCTACTACAATCCCTTCTTCAATCCGTACTGCACCGATCCGTTCTTCGGTTGGAGCGCGAGCTGCTACACGTTCGGCTATGGGTTCGGGTATCGCGGCTATGGCTACGGCTACGGGTTTGGCTTCGGCTTCCCGGTCTTCCGGCCGTATCGCCCGTACCGTCCCTACATCTTCAGCTACATCCCTGGGCCGAGGTTCGCGCAGCCACGCCTGGTGATCCCGGCGAATCGGCCGGGCCGCTACCTGCCCGCCCAGCCGCGGCAGCGCGCCGATGTGGGCTCGGGCTTTACGAACCGGGGCCGCGGCGAGACGCGCGACATGGGCAGGCCCAACGTCGCGCCGCGGCCGCGGCCAAATAGCGCCGGCCCATCACGCGCGCAGCCGCGGTCCGTTAGCGGCGGGCGCTCTGGTGGCTCGCGCGGGAGCTTCGGTGGCGGCGGCTCACGCCCAGCACCGCGCTCAGGTGGCGGAGGCGGGGGGGGCGGCCGCAGGCATTAGACGTATCTCGCTACGGCCATCGCGGCGAGCGCAAACAATAGCAGCGCCATCACCACTCTGTTCACCGTCGCGCCTCGTACTCTCAGTTTCTGCATCTCAGCCATGATCGAAGACCGATCCGCAGGCGACGCCGTCGTCATTTGCTCCGCCAGCTTCATGCTGCGCATCATGAAGGGCCGGGCGAGACCGATCCCCACTACAAATGCGAGCAGCGCCGCCAGGCCTCCCAACCCGAATGCCAGGCCCACCGGCGTCTTGAGCAGCGCGCCGATCGCGCCGCCTGACAATCGCTGATACAGCCCGAACCCGGATAGCAGCGTGACCAGGGCGATCACGGGCATGATGACCGGAATACGCCGCTTGGCCAGCGCCGCCTGTAGCTTGGCGCCATCCGGACCGACCTCGGCGAACGCGGGCATGAGGAAGAAGGTCATGAAGCCGAACATCCCGACCCACAGCGCTCCGGAAACGACGTGTAGGAAGCGCAGCACGATCATCAACACAGGCACCCCCGAGCAGAGTAGTTTTTGTACATGGACAGGCTAGCCTATCCGCCCGCGCAGTCAGTCGCAACCACCGTCGAGCAGCACTTCCGCCGCCACATCGAGCGCGCGAAGCTGAAGGCCGAAGTCCCGGACGCCGCCACGATCGAGCGCATCATCAACGCCGCGTTCTGGGCGAGCCTGCGGCGTGAAGAAGGCCGCGAGCCTACGATCTCGCTCGCCTATCTGCCGCCCGAGGCCGCGGGGACGGCGCTCCTCGTCGAACGCCCGCTGCCCCTCGACCCGGCCAACCTCACGAAGCTCTCGCCCGCGGGCGAACGGCCCGGCATTCACCTCGGGGTCTGGAAGAACGGCGGAGGCGATCTCGCGGTCTGGGGTGCGACGCGGACGATCCCGCCGCTCTGCTTCGTCGTGGAAGTCATCGAGCCCGGCCTGCTCGTGATCAAGCACCGGCGCGCCGACCCCGACGGCAAGTTCGCCAACGTCGCGGTGCTCGAGGGCGACGTCGTCAAGATCGTAGACGCCGAGGGCACGCTGTCGTCCGAGTGCCCGGACTTCGTCACGACGCTGCTCGGCTTCGATCCCGGGTCTGGTAAGGCCGATAACGTGCTGCTGCCACTCGCGCTTTCGATGCGCGCGCATGGGCACGGCGGCTCTCTGCTGGTGGTGCCCCACAGCTCATCGGCCTGGCGCAAATCGATCGTCTCGGTTCCCTACACCGTCGCGCCGCCGTTCTCGAGGCTCGGCGAGCTGGTACGCGGAGGCTCGCGTGACGGCGCATTCAAGGACGCAACGGACGCGATCGGCGGGCTGACCGCCGTGGACGGCGCGGTCGTCCTGAGCGATCGCTGGGATGTGCTGGCGTTCGGCGCGAAGATCGGGCGCACCGAGTCCGGCCCATTTGTGGAACACGTACTAGTGCGGGAACCGATCCTCGGTCACACGCCGGTCAGAGTGCATGCATCGGAGTTGGGGGGGACGCGCCATTTGTCGGCGGCGCAGTTCATCCACGAGCAGCGCGACTCGCTCGCGCTCGTGGCGTCGCAGGACGGCAGGTTTACTGTGTTTGGCTGGTCAGAACGAGCGAAGCTGGTTCACGCGTATCGCGTGGAAGCTTTGCTGCTGTAACGAAGGCGTCATAGACAGCAGGCGCCCACCAGCTGCGGCACTTCTCGATTTCCAGCAGCGCGGCTTCGAGTGTCATCGCCGGGCGATACGAGCGCGCGGTGGTCAGCGCGTCGTACACGTCCACGATGCCGACGATCTGCGCCGCCACCGGGATCTCATCGCCGCGCAGGCGGTCGGGATATCCCGTCCCGTCGTAGCGCTCGTGGTGCCAGCGGATGATCGGCTTCAGGTCCCACGGGAATTCGACCGCGGCGAGCAGCTCGAGGCCCCAGATCGGGTGCATCTGCACGACCTCGTACTCCTCGCGCGTCAGCGGCCCGGGTTTGTTCAGGATCTCGTGCGGCACCCGCACCTTCCCCAGGTCGTGGAGGTAGGCGCCGAGGCGAATCGCGGTCTGCGCCGTTTCATCGAGCACCAGCCCGCGGGCAACGGCGAGGGCGCTCTGCGCGACCCGTTCGCAGTGGCCGAACGTGTAGCTGTCCGCCGATTCGATCGACTGCCCCCATTCGCGCACGACGTCGAAGTAGGTCGTCTCGAGCGCGGACACCCTGCCGCCGACGTGGACGAGGTCGACGCGTGCGTCGAGCCGGCTGAACAGGCGGTGCGCGGTGTTCAAGAGCGTCAGCGCGTCCTGGTTGCGCCCCATCCCCTGCATGAGCAGCGCGAGCTCCCGTGCCGCCTCCGCCTCGTTCAACACCGAGCCGGCGCTCACGGCGAGCTCGATGGATGAGCGCAGCCGCGATTCGCCCAGCGCGGGTCGGCCGGTTTCGCGGTACACCATCCCGATGATCTTGTAGGCTTCCGACTTGTCGGCGCGCGAATCGAGCTGGTCGAAGATCGCGAGCGCGGCTTCGGCGTTGCGGCGTGCCGCGTCGTAGCGACCCCGCATGAAATGCGCCTCGGCATGATTCACCAGACACATCCCCTGCAGGTACACGTCGCCCGCACGTTCGGCGATTTCGAAACTCTTGCTGAAGTAGCTGTCCGCCCAGTCGAACTGCCGCAGGTCCGTATGCGCGATGCCGAGATTGACGTACGCTGTGGCCGAGCCATGCTCGTCGTTGGTTGCGCGATACGACTCGACGGCGCGCTCGTAGTGGCGGACCGCTTCGACCAGCTCGCCTCTGATGTTCGCGAGAATGCCGAGGTTTTGCTCGACACGCGCCAGGAGCTCGCGGGCCTGGCCGCCGCGCTCGAGCGCCTGGAGGAAAAAGGTGCGCGCCTCTTCCAGAGAGCCGGTGCGGAGCGCCAGCCCACCCATCGTGTTGAGCGCTTCGGCGGCGAGGACGTCGTTGTCCAGCGCGCTCGCGACCTTATAGCTGCGGTTCAAGAAGTCGCGTGCCCGCGCCGATTCGTTGCGGTGATGCAGGACGACGGCGAGCCGGCGCAGGGCCTCGGCGAGAATCGCCTTCTCGCCCCCGCGCTCGGCCGTCGAGATGGCCGCCTCGTAACACCGGACCGCCTCCGGAATGCACGCGGCCCGTTCGTGGCTCCGCGCCTGGTGCAGCAGGTCCGCAGCGGTGTGGTTTACCACGCCACCACGTAATCGGAGAAGTGGTTGACCTTACCTGTGACGTTTTTGCTCAACAGGTTGTCGAGCGACAACAGATACGAAATGATGTTGAGATTGTCGTCCGTGTAGGCGATGCGTTTCGGGAGCAGCTTGCCCAGCAGGCTGCAGTTCGAGTAGCTCATCGAGAGCGCGGCGGGCGTTCTGAATTGCAGCCCTTCGGGCGCGAACTTGACGGCGTTCACGCCGAGGCCGGTCGGCGCGGTCATCGTGATCGTCGTCGGTGCGGTGAGCGCGCCGGGCGGAATGACCAATGAGTGCGGGCCGGCTCTCAGGACGCCACCCAGCGGCCCGATAGTCTCGGTGTCCGAGGCGTACGGCAGGCTGGAGCACTTGAGGAGTCCCGTCGGGGCGAGGAGGCCGCCGATGAGACTCGCGTCGGGCGCGGGTGCTACGGGAGCGGTTGTCGGGGTGCGTTCAGAACATGCGAGTGCAGCCACCAGCAACAGAACGGGCGCAATCAGGCGACGGGCCTTCATTAGCAGTCCTCTATCTAGGCGTTCGGAAGGGACCTTCTCGGCGCACAATATGGGACTATTGAAGAGTCAATTCGGTGAGAATGGTCACGTTGGGGACCGTTTTGGTGACATTGGGGTGGCACCCCCATAGTAGGCGCCGATGCCTGACACCCAGTCGACCGAAGGCACGCTCCCCAAGCTCCAGCGCGCGCTTGGGCCCAAGTACGAGGTGCGCCGGGTGGTCGGCTCCGGCGGCTTCGCCGAAGTCTATGAGGTGTGGGATAAGGACTTAGAGCGCCGGCTGGCGGTGAAGGTGCTGCGGCCCGACGTCGCCTGGACGGCCGGCATGATCGAGCGCTTCCAGCGCGAGACCCGGGCGGCTGCCCGCCTCGAGCACGCCAACATCCTCCCGATTCACTTCGTGGGCGAAGGCGAAGGGCTCGTCTGGTACGCGATGCCGTTCGTCGATGGGATGTCGCTGGGCGAGCTGCTGAAGCGTTCGGGGGCGCTGCCGCCCGACCGCGCCCTCGCGATCATCATTCCCATTCTCGACGCGCTCGATCACGCGCACAAAGCCGGACTGATCCACCGCGACATCAAGCCTGAGAACATCATGCTCGACACCGCGCGCGGCCGGCCGCTGCTCGTCGACTTCGGGATCGCGCGCCGGCTCGACAATGAGGCGGGCGCGGGCCTGACGCAGACCGGCCTCGTGATCGGCACGCCCCACTACATGAGTCCCGAACAGGCCCTCGGCGATCCCAATCTCGGGCCGCCGTCGGATCTCTATTCGCTGGGGTGCGTGCTCTTTCAGATGGTGACGGGTGCCCCGCCGTTCGACGGCGAGTCATCGCAACAGGTCGTCGGCAAGCATATCGCCGACCCGCCCCCCGCCGCATCGACCGTGAATCCGAACGTGCCGCGCGAATTGTCCGACGTGATCCTGCGCTGCCTCGAGAAACAACCGAGCGATCGCTTCCGATCCGCGGGCGAGGTGATCGCCGCGCTCGAGAGCGACAAACAGCCGAGCACGATGCGCTCGCGAGCTTCGGCGGCACAAGCGGCGACGGAGCTCTTGGTGAGTGGCGCGAGAACAGCACCGCGAACGGCCGGACGGCCGGGCGGCCGGACGGCCAAACCTCGGCGACTCGGTTGGGTCATTCTTGCGATCGCGCTCCCCGTGCTTGTACTCGGTGCCGGCGCGTTGTTCTTCCGACAGCCGACGCTGGTCTTCGAGAATCGGCTGACCGATATGGTTGCGGTGCAGGTCGGCGGTGAGGAGCGACGGATTCTGCCCGGTGGCTCGTTCAACCTGAAGCTCGACCGCGCCCGCCGGCTCGATCTCTCCTGGCAGCTCGTCTCGCGGCTCGGCGTGTCGCTCGGCGACACGATCCGGATCGCACAGCCCCATGGCACCGTGCGCGTCGTGGCGAGCGCGCGGCCGGCGCACGGCGCCTACTTCGCGCCGCTCATTACTAA
>Ga0075423_10006684_pt1 | contig 10841 bp, 7 predicted proteins | sample SoiMethybrSBSTD2_FD_80114 | JGI IMG/M metagenome (GOLD analysis project Ga0075423, IMG submission 80114) | Bulk soil microbial communities from a Populus tree surrounding site in Tennessee, USA - Soil MetaG P. TD hybrid SBSTD2 | ecosystem: Environmental > Terrestrial > Soil > Tree plantation...
ATCGGAGCAGTTGATTTGCGAACGAGCACGAATCCACCACCGGCAACGAGAACCAGCGCGAACAGCGCGATACCGATGAAGGCCTCGATCAGATCGGCGTACTTGTTGGCCAGCTCCTCCTGATCTGCGAGCGCAACTGCGACCATTTGTTCGCCGGAATTGAGGCGGAAGCGGATCGCGTGCACGCGGAGGGTCTTGTCCGATTGCAGCTCTTCCTGAATTGTCGCCTGTCCGCGCAGCGCCGCCTGCAGTGCTGCACGACGCAGAAACGGGTCCGTCGTCCCAGGCTTGATTGGATTCCCGTGCAGGTCGAACAGATAAAGCATGCGGTCAGGAATGTTCAGCTCGTCGACTGCATCGAACACGCGACGACTCGGCGCCGTGGCTTCCATCTCGCGAATGCGTGCTGCGCGTACGAGCTCGGTGGTCGCGCCGCGCAAGGAGTCGTCAAGCTGCTCGGAGAGCTGTCGACGGATGACGATGAACAGCCCGAGGCCCAGCAGCAGGATGATCGTCGCGAATGTCGCTACATACCAGATTGTGAGGCGGATGCGCAGTCGTACGAGTCGCTGCAGCTCGCCACGCGACGAAGTCGCGTCAATCGCCAAAACGATATCCGGAGCCGCGCACAGTCTGGATCAACTTGTTTGGAAACTCATCGTCGATCTTTCTGCGCAGGCGCCGCACCAGCACCTCGAGCACATTGGTGAAAGGATCATGGTTCTCGTCCCAGACGTGTGCGGTGATCGCAGCCCGGTCGACCACCTGTCCGTTATGCAAAACGAAAAACTCCAGCAGTGAAAACTCTTTTGCCGTCAGCTCGATCGGTTTTCCGGCGCGACGGACCCGCTGGGCGTCGAGATCAACCTCCAGATCGGAGATCTTGAGCGTCTCTGGCAGCGGCGCGCCACGTCGCCGTCCGAGCGCCCGCACCCGAGCCAGCAGCTCGCGGAACGCAAACGGTTTGGTGAGATAATCGTCCGCGCCTACCTCGAGACCGGCCACGCGGTCGTCGACGGTATCGCGCGCGGTGAGCATGAGGATCGGCGTGGCGACCTCGCGCGATCTCAGCTCGCGGCAGAGATCGAATCCGCTGCCACCGGGAAGCATCACATCGAGAATGATGACGTCAAACGTGCCAAGCAGCGCTTTCATTTTGCCGTCGGTGTAATTCGCGACGGTGACGACCTGCACGCCGTGCTCAGCGAATCCTGTTTTGATGATTGCTGCCAGGCCCGGATCGTCTTCTACAAGAAGTACTCGCATTTGCACCAAATTACACGCTGTGCACGCAAGTCAATACTCTGTAATGGGCGCGACAGCTACCCCCTCTAACATTCGGCTGATCACCGCGGGCTAACTCCCGCGCAGCATGCGGGCTGCAGTTTAATCAGAGGAGGAGGTACGAATGTTCAAAGTGATAGCCGTGGCCGTGGCCATCGCAGCTACCACGACCGTCGCCGGAGCGCAGGCGACCAGTGCGTCGAAAGCCGCCGTCAAGACTTCGACGCAGGCTTCAATGAGCACCACCAAGCGACATCATCGCGCAGTGAAGAAGGAGACGCAGGCCGATCTTCAGAAGGAAGCCAAGATCTCCGAAGCCGACGCGCGCGCGACCGCGCTTAAGCAGGTTCCGAACGGAACCGTGAAGTCCGAGGAGCTCGAGCGCGAGAAGGGCAAGCTTATTTACTCGTACGATATCAGCGTCGCGGGCAAGACTGGCGTCGACGAAGTCAACGTGAACGCGATTGATGGCTCCGTGGTCGGCAAAGTGACGCACGAGTCACCAAAAACCGAGAAGAAAGAAGCGAAGCAGGAAGCCAAAGAGAAGAAGACGACCAAGTAGTTCCAGCAGGGGACTATCAAGTCCCCCGGTGGTCGGACATTTTCGAGCGGGTGGTGTGAGGCGCTGGAATACGCCTTGCCCACCCGTGTTGCATTCTCCCTCGAACGCTCCTCATTCGTCAATGCGCTCCTCAGGCGGCTGGATCCTGTTGATGTTCGCGCTGCACGCAACATCGCTCGCCGGACAGCAACCGATCACTCGCCAACAGGCAATCGACGCCGCAATCAGCCGCGGCGCGCGCGCAGCGCTCGCACGCGCGGATACTTTGGTGGGCAGCGCCGCAGTGACGGCCGCGCGGCAGCGGGAGAATCCAGCCCTTGCGCTCACCTACTCGAAGTCGACGCCGAACTACCACGAGATACTCGACCTTCCGCTGGACATTATGGGCGCTCGCTCGGCGCGGATTGCGTCTGCTGAGGCAACGCGGCTCGCGAGTCAGTACAGGTTTCGCTTCGAGCGCGCCGCGGCGGCACTCGACGCCGATACGACGTACACTCGTTCTCTCGCGGCTGTCGGCCACCTTCGTCTTGCGCGGCGCAACGCGCATGACGCTGACAGCTTGCGCCGCATGGCAATCGTTCGCCGCGACGCGGGCGATGCAAGCGAGCTCGATGTTTTGCTGGCGACTGTGAACGCAGGGCAGGCGGCCAACCTCGCCGCCGCTGATTCGTTGACGCTCGTGTCGACCTTGTTCGATCTTCAGGCGGTGATGGGTCTCGATACGAGCATCGTGACGGTCGTCCCGACAGATTCCCTTACACTTCCGCCGACCGCAGATTCGGCTTTCACCAATACTTTACCGCTGCCAATCGCCGCTGCGCAGCAAGCGCTGACTGCGGCTGACTTGTCGGTTCGAGCTCAACGACGCAGCATTTTTTCGCCATTCAGCGTCCAGGCCGGGATCGAGCACGGCGATCCGTCGGAGACGGGCATCCTGCCGACCTTTGGAGTCTCGATCCCCGTACCCCTTCTCAACCGGAATCGCGGTGGAATCGCACAAGCCGAGGCAGAGCGCGTACGTGCGCGAGCAGAGCTCGAGTTGGCGCGACTGGAAACGAAAACGGCGATTGCCAGGGCGCAACGGCAGCGCAGCGTTGCGCTGGAGCGGATTCGCCGCGATCAGCAATTGGTGGAGAGCGCCAATCGCATCGTCGCGATGTCGCTCACTGCTTATCGCGAGGGAGCGCAGGGATTGCCTGCCGTTCTCGAAGCGCAGAGAAATGCACGGGACATTCTTTCGCAATACATCGACGACGTCGCTGAGGCCTGGATCGCGGGCGCTGTAGTGCGGCTATACAATCTGACTGCCCAATATCCGTGAAGAAATTGCTGCTGGTGTGTTCTTTCGGTGTCGTGCTCGGCGCCTGCCACGGCTCGGCTGACGACGAGAGTCCGGCCGCGGTCGTCTCCGTCAAGACTGCCGTCGCTCAAATGCAGCCATTCGCCGACATCGTCAGCGCGATCGGTAGCGTCAACGCGCGCGCCGGGCATTTTGCGGCGCTGAGCGCACCGGCACCGGCTCGAATTGCGTCGGTAAACGTTTCGCTGGGTGAGAAGGTGAGCGTCGGTACACCGCTGGTTGCATTCGAGCAGGCGCCCTTCATCGCGTCGGCGCAAAGCGCGGAGGCTGGACTGACCGCGGCCGAGCAGAGCTACGAACGGGCCCGACGCCTCGCGGACGCCGGCATCATACCGCGCAAGGATGCCGAGCAGGCAGCGACGGAGCTCGCGCAGGCACGGGCAACTGCCACGACTGCGCGCCGGCAGGCGCAGCTGGCCGTGCTGCGCGCGCCCATCGCCGGCGTCGTGACCAAGCTCAACGCCCCGATCGGCGCGACCGCAGATGTATCCCAATCCATAGTCGAAGTCGCTGATCTCAGCGCACTCGACATTCTTTTCAACGTTTCGCCGTCCGATGCGGCGCGCATCGCGCCGGGTGCATCGGTGACGCTGAGCGCAGGAGAATCGGCGAAAGGTGAGCCGCTTGGCGTCGGCCACATCAGCGATGTCGGCGGCGCCGTTGACTCCGCCACGCGGAGCGTTTCAGTGCGAGCACAGGCGCCTGCCGGCGCGCGACCACTGCGGGTGGGCGAAACGATCTTTGGGCAAATCGCGACAGCTGTCCATCCTCGCGCCATCGTTGTACCCGTCACCGCGCTCGTGCCCGAAGGCGATGAGTTCAAGGTCTTCGTCGTTGTCGCCGGCAACATTGCGCGCGAGCGAAAGGTGACCGTAGGCCGTCGCAACGAATCACAGGCCGAAATCACGAGTGGTCTCGCCGCCGGTGAGCGTGTCGTGACGGAAGGCGCTTACGGCCTGGAGGACAGCGTCAAAGTCCAGCCGGCCAAAGGGTGAATTCCCTTTTCGATCATCTGGCATCGCAGCGACGGTTCGTTTATCTCGTCGTCGCGATGCTGAGCGCCGGTGGCATCTACGCAGCGCTGCAGCTTCCCTCGGCGATCTATCCGGAGCTCGCATTTCCACGCGTGTTGGTAGTGGCGGAGGGATCTGCGCTCGGCGCGCGGCAAATGCTGTTTACCGTGACGCGTCCGATCGAGGAAGCAGTAAGCATTGTCCCCGGTGTGACGCGGGTGAGATCGCGCACCATACGCGGCTCCGACGAGATCTCCGTCACCTTCAACGACAACACCGACATGATTTACGCGCTGCAGCAGGTGCAGGGGCGCGTCAATCAGATTCGCAATGATTTGCCGGCTGGCCTGGACATCGAGATCGAGCGGATGACACCGTCTCTGTTTCCGATCCTCTCGTATAATCTCGAGGGCGGCGATCCCGCGACGCTCTACGACATCGCCCGCTATCAACTGGCCCCAGTCATCTCTCGAGTGCCTGGGGTGGGGCGAGTGGATGTTCAGGGCAGCGATGTGCGCGAGGTTGAAGTCATCGCCGATCCCGCGCGATTATCGGCGCAGCGGCTGACTTACGACGATCTCGCAAACGCCATACGGAGCGCAACCGGGGTGACTGCGGTAGGCAGACTTCCTCAGGATTACCGGCAGTACCTCATCGTCGCGCAGCAGGAAGCGCATAGTCCCGACGACATCGCTGCTGTCGTAGTCGGGCATGGTCTGCGAGTTCGCGACGTGGCGACGGTGACTCTCGGCACCGAGGATCACGTGCGCATCATCGCCGGTGATGGAAAACCGGCCGCCCTGCTCAACATCACGCGTCAGCCCGGCGGCAGCACCTTGCAGTTAGCCGACAGCGTCGCGGCGCTCGCCCGCGCAATGCGACGGACCCTGCCGGCGGGTGTAACCCTGAAGCCGGTGTATGATCAGGCCGCTCTGGTTCGCGACGCAGTCAAGTCCGTGCGCGATGCGATGATCATCGGTGCCGTGCTGGCGATAATCATCCTGCTCCTTTTTCTCCGTCACGCGCGCATCACCGCAATCAGCGCGTCGTCCATTCCGCTGACACTCGCCATCAGCGTTTTCGCCATGTATCTCATCGGCCAGACGTTCAACCTTATGACCCTCGGCGCGATGGCGATTGCGATCGGGTTGGTGATCGACGATTCGGTGGTGATCACCGAGAACATCGTTCGCCACCTCAAGCTGAATCCGAGCCGTCACGAAGCGATTCGCCGGGCGGTGAACGAATTGATCTGGCCGGTAACCACTTCGACGCTGACCACGGTTGTCGTGTTTCTTCCGCTCAGATTGCTGAAAGGCGTCGTCGGCCAGTTCTTCGCGGCACTGTCTATTACGCTGACGATCGCGGTCCTGATCTCGCTCGTTTTGGCGCTCACCATCATCCCGCTGATGAGCGATCAATTCCTGACGGCCCACGACGCGGAGACGGACGAACCGCCGGCGGCTGACTCGGCGGCGGGCGGTTTCTTCTTCAGAGTGGGTCATGCGCTCGACAGGCTTTCCATCCGCTACCAGGAGAGCCTCGAACGAGTGCTCCACCATCCGCGAAGGATGCTGATCGCGGGAGCGATCCTCATTGTCGCCGGGTATCTCACGCACGCATTCGTCGGCAGCGGTTTTCTGCCCGAGATGGACGAGGGCGCATTCGTCCTCGACTATTTCACGCCTGGCGGAACCGCTTTGACGGAGACGGACCGCGAGATCCACATCGTCGAGCGCATACTCGCGCAAACGCCGGAAGTCGAGGCGACGTCGCGCCGCACCGGAGCGGAGCTCGGGCTGTTCGCGACGGAGCAGAACACCGGCGACATCGTCGCGCGCTTGCGCCCCGCGCGTCAGCGCTCGCGATCCATCTTCGACGTGATCGACGACGTGCGAGTGAAAGTCGAGACGGCATTGCCACGCTTGCGCATCGAGTTCGTGCAAATCCTGTCCGATGTCATCAACGATCTCGCCGGTGCGGCGCGCCCGGTCGAAATAAAATTGTTCGGGCCTGATCTCAATCGACTCGAGTCGTATGCAAAAAGCCTCGAACCCGACATCGCCAAGATCGACGGGGTCGAGGACCTCTATAACGGTGTGAGCGAGCCGAGCCCCGAGCTCGATATGCACATCAATGTGGCTGAGGCGAACCGGGCCGGACTGACGGCTCAGGACGTCGCGAACGAGGCAATGGGCGCGCTGCTTGGAACCGAAGCCGGTGAAGTGAGACTCCAGGATCGATCGATTGGCGTTCGCGTTCGGGCGCCGGATTCTGTCCGCTTCAGCCGCAATCAGCTATCCGCGCTGCCGATCGTCTCGGCGCAGACGGGAGCGCCGGTGCCGCTCGGGACGCTAACGACATTCGAGCAGGTAGAGACGCGCGCCGAGCTCCTGCGCGAGAATCAACAGCAGATGATAGCGATGACCTCGGATGTCAGCGGGCGATCCCTCGGGCCGGTCATCAACGATGTGAAGGCGGTTCTCGCGAAGAAACCGCCGCCGGCGGGGATCAGACTCGAGCTCGGCGGGCAGTACGCCAGTCAGCAGGAGGCGTTTCGCGGACTACTGCTCGTGCTCGTCCTCGCTGTCGCGAGCGTCGTCGCTGTGATGGTGCTCCAGTTCCAGTCGTTCGTCGAGCCGCTGGTGGTGTTGTTGGCAGCGCCTTTCTCGTTCGTCGGTGCCATGCTACTGCTGCTCATCACCGGCACTCCGTTGAACGTCTCGTCCTTCATGGGACTGATTCTCCTCGTCGGCCTGATCGTGAAAAACGGAATCATCCTGTTGGACTTCACTCGACATCGAATGCTGGAGGCGGGATTACCGCTGGAGCCGGCGATCGTAGAAGCGGCTCGCGTCAGGCTTCGCCCGATCCTGATGACGACGCTGTGTACACTCTTCGGCCTGCTACCGCTCGCGCTCGGCCTCGGAGCGGGGAGCGAGCTGCAGAAGCCGCTGGCATTGGCCGTGATCGGAGGTTTGGCGCTGTCGACACCGATCACGCTGTTCATGGTGCCGACCCTGTTGGTGGCGATCCGGGGACGAAATTATCGACTCGCTACCGTGCGCCGATGACAGTTCTGCGACGGTGTGATTGTCGGCTGACGTCGCGGTAGTTTTACACCATGGCAAACGAACCAATTGCGCATCCACCCGAGACACTCGAGGGGTGGTACGCGCTGCATCAAATCTTTCGTTTCAAAGAATCGGTTCCGGATGCGAAAGAGCTAACCCGTCTGTCCAAGAACGCGCTCGGCGCACTCCGAGGTCTCGGCACTGCCCCAAGAGGCAGAGGGCGACCGGAAAGCGAAGCTGGCTGGAGTTGCATCGTCCGATTGATCGGATCCCGTTCGCACGTGATGCTGATTCACTTTCGTGATTCTATCGACGGGCTCGGCGATGCTGAAGAACGACTGAGATCGAGTGCGGCATTCGCCGACGCGGAATTGACGTACTCGTTTCTGAGCGTCACAGAAGCCGGCCTGTATCACATCACCGCGGATCTGGCACGTGCTGCCGCTGCGCGCGGCGGTCAGGTGGGCGACGCTGACTATACGCGCACTCTTGCCGGTCGTGTCACCGCAGAGCGAGACAGCGAACATGTCCGGCGGCGACTCTACCCCCAGCTTCCCGACGAAATGCCTTACGTCTGTTTTTATCCGATGTCCAAGCGCCGAGACGCGGATCAAAACTGGTACACGCTCACGCTGGATGAGCGAAGCCGCCTGATGTACAGCCATGGTCTCACCGGTCGACGCTATGCCGGACGCGTTCAGCAGATAATCACCGGTGCAATTGGACTCGACGCCTGGGAGTGGGGCGTGACGTTATTTGCGAAGGACCCGCTCGATTTCAAGAAGCTGGTGACGGACATGCGATTCGACGAGGTCAGCGCGAAGTACGCTGACTTCGGCGACTTCTACGTCGGCAGGGTTATTTCCGCTTAGATCGCTTTGGGTGCGCGCGAGGTGAAGACTCGAGCGGGCGGGGAAGTCTAATCGTAAAGGTCGAACCCTCGCCAACGACGCTCGTTACCGTCAAATCGCCCTTCATCGCGCGCGCAAGATCGCGGCTGATCGCCAGTCCCAGCCCGGTGCCTTCGTGGGCGCTCGATAGAGACCTGCCGAGCTGCACGAACGGCTCGAATATGGATTTCAGCTTGTCGGTTGGAATACCGACACCGGTGTCGGAGACTGTGATCAATGCGACACCTTCGTCGGCCTTGCACGATACGCGAACCTTGCCGCCCGCAGACGTAAACTTCACAGCGTTCGACAAAAGGTTGAGCAGGACCTGATCGACTTTGGGGCGATCAGCGAGTGCGATGCAATCCTGATCATCCTCTTCGATGATTAGTGTGACGCCCTTGGCGCGCGCCTGCTGTTCGCTCAGCGGGACAACGGCGCGAATTACGTCGCGCAACGAAAACTGGGTGATCTCGTAGGTGAGCTGGCCGGTTTCAATGCGGCTGAAGTTCAGCAGGTCCGAAATGATGCGCATCAGGTGTTGCTGGCTACGGCGAATCCGTTCCAGGTAATCGGTCTGCTCGTTGGTTATCGGCCCACCGAGCCCCAAACTGAGGAGCTCCGTGTAACCGCCAATTGCATTGAGCGGAGTGCGCAACTCGTGCGACATCGCGGTGAGGAATTCGCTCTTGGCCACGTTAGCCGATTCTGCCTGGGCAAGGCGGCGCGCGTCGGCGATCGCACGCATCTCCGCATTCCGTCGCTCCGTGAGATCGCGGGTAACTTTGGCGAAACCAATCAGCTCACCCGACTCATCGTGAACGGCGGTGATTACGACATTCGCCCAGAACGCACTACCGTCCTTGCGAATGCGCCAGCCTTCTTCCTCGAACCGTCCCTCGGCGGTCGCGATCTCCTGCTCGCGCTGAGGGTGGCCGATGTCCTTGGCTTCTTTGGGGTAGAACACCGAAAAGTGCTGGCCAATGATTTCGTCGGCGGAGTACCCCTTGAGGCGCTCAGCGCCGGCGTTCCAGGTTGCGATATAGCCAGCGGGGTCGAGCAGAAAAATCGCGTAGTCGCGAACGGTCTCGACCATCATTTGATAGATGCTACCGCCGTGGCGGATCGCTTCGGCTAGGCGAGACTTGCCGATCGGTGTGATCGGCGTCTTGCCGCCGTTCGGCGTGTCCTTTATCCGCCCGTTGCCAGGCGAATGGCTCTCTGCCTTATCAGCTGACATGCACGATCGCGGTATAGGCGCACTCGGCCCTGCCGGTTTGCCCAGATGGCGTTATTGCCAACTCTTCCATCGGCCTTTGGATGACGAAACGGCCAAATCTGCCGCAACGACCGTGCTCAGAGCCCCAGATCAGGCTTGTGGACTTGGTGCAGACAAAAAAGAGAGAAATCGGGACGGCGGGATTTGAACCCGCGACCCCCTGAACCCCATTCAGGTGCGCTACCGGGCTGCGCTACGTCCCGTGCCGATCAATCCTGCCCGACGGACTGCGGATAATACTTGGCAGGTTTGCTGGTAACAACCCGAACCGGTTGTGTCGTTTGTTTTCGAATCCGTCATTCCGGTGGGGATTGAGGAATCTATTGACAGATTCTCAGGCACCCTGTACACGTGTAACGCCCACCCACCCTGGACCAACGCGCCTCGCCTGAGAAATCTCTCAGGTGAGTCGTGGCATCTACCAGCACCCATTCTCAAGCTACAGGAGGCTGTATGCGATTGAGTTGTGCCCTAGTTGCCGCAGCATTGTTGCTGGGCTCCGTCTCCGCCGCCGCGCAGACACGCACGGTGACGGGCGTCGTGACTGATGCTTCGACGGGTCAGCCACTCGAGGGAGCTCGAGTCTCCGTGCGCGGTACCGCGCTCACCACCACGACCGGCGCCAGCGGTCAGTTTACACTCGGCAGCGTCCCGGAATCCGGTATCACCATCACCATCAGAAGAATCGGAAGCAATCCCGCTGAGATCGTCGTCGCTCCGGGACAGAACGACCTTCGCGTGACTCTTACCCGCGATCCGCTTCGACTCTCCGATGTGGTGGTGACGGGCCAGGCTACGGGTGTGGAACGACGCAATCTCGCAAACGCGGTTGCGACGGTCAGCGGCGAAGACGTTTCGCGGGTTGCCTCGCAAACCGTGGAGCAGGCGCTTCAGGGAAAAGTCGTCGGCGCATCGATTCAGGCAAACTCGGGCGCGCCGGGCGGCGGCATGCAGATGCAGCTGCGCGGCGTCACGTCGATCAACGGCGCCTCCGAGCCGCTTTACGTGGTCGATGGTGTCGTCCTGAGCAACGTCGCGAGCCCGTCGAATCAAAACGCCGTGACCAAGGCGACGCAGGGATCCAATCAATCCCTGACCCAGGACAACCAGGTCAATCGCATTGCGGACATCAACCCGAACGACATCGAGAACATCGAGGTGTTGAAGGGTGCGGCGGCGTCGGCCATTTACGGTTCCATGGCGTCCAACGGCGTGATTCTGATCAGCACCAAGCGCGGGAAATCGGGCCCACCGCGATTCTCGCTGACGCAGCGTTTTGGCGCGTCGACCCTCAGCAACAAGTACGGGACACGGTGCTTCAAGAGCGCGGACGAGGCGCAGGCGGTCTTCGGCGGCACCGCGGGCGCCCAGTGGACGGC
>Ga0075423_10006686_pt1 | contig 10840 bp, 9 predicted proteins | sample SoiMethybrSBSTD2_FD_80114 | JGI IMG/M metagenome (GOLD analysis project Ga0075423, IMG submission 80114) | Bulk soil microbial communities from a Populus tree surrounding site in Tennessee, USA - Soil MetaG P. TD hybrid SBSTD2 | ecosystem: Environmental > Terrestrial > Soil > Tree plantation...
AGGCGTGTTCCCCTGGTCTTTCAAAAATCGAGTCGCCTGGGAGTGACGAATGATTTCCAGCAGGGCTGCTTGGCCCGAGCAGGTTTCAATCTTTGGTGAGACTCCGTAGGACAAAACATAGATGTGCTGCAAAGGTAGGGAATCGCAGCAAAAGTTGCGGGTGATTTGGCTGGCCCTTTTTTCGAAATCCGGGTGCAACCGAGGCAATAGCTTGGGATCTGAGCCGAGACAATGAAGAGAGTCTGGCCAAAGCTTTATCTGGGGAAATCCGGGGCGGACCATAGGACGGCCAACCGGATCAAAATCGATGGCCAGCAAATCGTCTGAAAGAAAAGGGTGTCCTTGGCTGTGAAGGGCGGCCGCGAGTGTCGACTTTCCCCAGCCTTTTTCTCCGAGAAAAGCAACGGCGGACTGACCATTTATCGCAACGACACTCGCATGAATCGCCAGAACCCCCCGCTGGTGGAGTACCATTGCCAACGTACCAGCCAAGAGCAATCGAATCACGGCTTCATTCACCTCAGGCAGAGGATCCACAATAATTTCCTGGCCTCTTCGGACCAAGAAAACTCCTGCGTCGTGCCAGGAAAGGTAGATGTCTGTTCCGTCCAGAAAAAAACTGTATGGTTTGCCAGCGCGAGCCAAGCCGGGCCATTTTGCTGTTCCGAAGCGGATCCAGACGTCGGAATTCCCCCGAGCTGGCGGGAGCTCAGGCAGAGAAATCTCAGACTGGATGCCTAATCCATATGCAGAATAGGAAAACTTTGCTTTCATTGGAAAACAATAGCAAGTGAGTCCGTCAGACTGTTACCTTTCAGAACGGATAAGAGCACAAGGCAATGCATAGTGAAAGGCCCGGAAACAGACCGACACAAGCGGACCGAGCTGCTCCGGGCCTTCACCAATCGGCGGACCACTTTACGGAGGAGAGTTAGGGAACGCGGTATTGTTCGCGCCGCTCGGCATGTCCCGGTTCGACGCGCCGCCCTGGAGTGTAATCCGTTCGATATCTCCATGAACAGTCAGTTCTGGAGTCGAATAGGGTTTCAATTCATGCTGCTCCATATCTATCACCTCCTTTCTCTGGAAAACGCGGAAGGAATCCACAAGGATAAGAGCCGCTTGGCGGCTCGCAGAACTTGGTCTGCTGCAGCCATACAGCAAGCGAAAGGCTTCTCCATACTGCCAGCGCTTCGGTTTCGGTGGCCGCTCCAGACATGAACCGGAAATAGGCGCGGCGTAAGGAAGGCACGTCAACGTAGTCCTGCAAGACTGCAAAGTGCTGAAGCTCCAGCTCCTCAAGCCGGGAGCGCTCAAAATCTAGTAGACCTCGCTCAAGACTTGGCGCCAGATTGGATTTGTCTGCCCGCCACTGGACGGGTTGGGGAAGGATGCCGGTCATTGCACGGCGCATGACGACTCGAGTCCATCCGTGGCGCATCTTCTGCTCGGAAGGGAGGGCCAAGCAGAACTCGGCGATGCGCTTATCCCAGAATGGATAGCGGGGTTCGATAGAGAAAGCGGCCCCCACCTTGTCCAGCGCTTCGAGAGTGTCTGGAATCATTGCCCAGGTCAAAAGCCGATAGTGGTTCTGCCGTTCTGTGCAAACCTTTCTGCCACGGGCCTGCTGCCGACGTTCTTCCAGACCAATGCGGCGAGCAAAAGTTGAATTCAAAAAATGCGCCGGCACACTTTCCGGGGCTTCAGAGCCTTGTGTTGAACCGCGGACGAGCTGTCTGAGCTTACGGAGTCGGGCAGCTGTTCGGCCGTTGGCGGTCATGGGCTTGATGCCGTATTGTTTGACCCACGCCCAATAGGCTGCCAGCCACGAGGTTTGCAGTTTGTTGGAATAGGCTTTGACCTCTTTGGCCAAAGAGAACCAGCGTCTCGCATGGGCGAGTTCTATCAGGTAACCGGTACCGTGAGACAGGGCTGTATCTCCATCGAACCCATCGAGAAGCACTCTCACGCCATGACTGGATGCCTTTTCGTAAAGGCACCAATTGATGTAAAGATTCCCTGCGGCTACTGCCTGATCTTGATGCCACAAGATCTTCTCCACATCAATCAGGGGACTGACGGAATCGGCGTGGACATAAGAAGCGTTTAAGCCGCTAGGAGCCAACACGGCCTCAATAAACCGCCGCTCGTCACACGTCGCGGCCCTGTCGAAGATGGCTGAAAAGGTTGGGAGGTCTGGCTTTCCCGCCTTTTTGAGCAGCTGGCGGGCAACGCAAGTTATCGAAGAAGAATCGAGGCCGCCGCTGAGAAGAGATCCGACCGGAAATGCACTTCGCAAACGGCACTCTACGGCCTTGATGAAAATCTCCCTCAACGCCTCTGCGTATTCTTCATCGGAACTCAATTGAAGCTCGAATTCAGGGTTCAACGACCAATAAGTTTGGAACCGAATACCCCCTCGACCAACCGTCATACTATTGCCTGGAGGTAATCTACGAATACCTTGATAGAAGGTAATCTCGGGATCGCTTGAAAGCGGGGCGAGATGGTCCGCGATTCTGATTTCATCGAGCCGCTTGGGTACTCGCGGGTCGCAAAACAGGGCCTTGATTTCACTAGCGAAGAGAAAAACTTTCTCTGAATAGTAAAAGTAGAAGGGCTTGACTCCAAAATGGTCTCTCGCACAAAAAAGGCGATCTTTTTGCTGGTCCCAAATTGCAAAGGCGAAGTCACCGAGAAGTTCCTCAGGGCATCGCAGATCCCATTTTCGATAGGCGGCAAGGATTAGAAAGGCGTCGGTAATGGGGTCCGGGGAGTCGGGTAAGCCCAGTTTTTCGCTCAACTCGTCTCGATTGTCCAAGCGTGCGTCAGCGGTGATGATGAAGTCGCCGTCCACACTTGTGAGTGGAAGGCACTCGAGCAACGATTCCCGGGTTGTCCTTAACATGCGGTGTCCGAGTGCGGAGTGGCTTCCACTCCAGAGACCGAAACCATCGCTTCCTCGGTGGGCGAGAATGTTTGTCATTCGACGAGCAATCTCCGAGACAGACCCGTCTTCCACCACGGAAACAATGCCCGCAATGGCACTCACAAGCTTTCTCCGTTCATTAGGCGCATGGGAGCATATTTGGTGAAGTGTTCAAGATTCCCGATCAAGATGCGCCCTTCGAGTTCAACCCAGGCGTGAGCCTCAAAGGTTCCACTCGTCGTCTTCGAGACTCCCAGGTACAAGGAGGCCGGCTGCCCGTTCTTGCTCAGCATCAGATAGGCGGCCAAAGCTTGAGTAAGACAAGTGGCCGATGGAACATGACGACTCGCCAGACGTACCGCCCACACAATCTTCTCCCTGGTAGATGCTTCTATGGGCAGACCAAAAGTACCTCGGCTGCCGATCACTCGGCGAATTATGTGATGCACGACCCTAAACGGCAAAACCCACAAGGCAAGCCTGACAGTGCATACCCAAAACAGGGCACTGGACAGCAGTCCTCGCTCATCGCGGCCAAGATTAAGAAATCTACGCAGTCGAGTCATCGCAAAGCTCCACCAGTTTGTGAGCTTCCATCCGCTGTAGGAGATTCAACAAGTCCTGCAGGCACCGCTCGGGGTCCACATCGTACACCTCGAGTAGAGCATCCCGGATCCGGCCGACCGTAGTGGGTTGCTGAATGAGTTTCCAGATCGAGGCTCCCACGGGGTTCAAGCCGTAATAGACACCTGATTTCAAACTGAGAATCGCAACCTCATCGGCAAGATCTGCGGAGATCTGATCTTGGACAGCTACGACCGTTGAATCTAAACCAACCCCATTTGCGGAGTTCATTTATGGCTCCTTCCAATCGACAATTCGGCGAAACCCAAAAGCTAACCTTGGGTTCTGGCTAAAAAGATTTCAGGCGACCTATGAAACGAAATAGGGGCGCCATGCCGTAATCGTGGACCAGACGAAACGGCCGCACAAAATAGTAGAAGAACCTAAGAAAGTACGGGAGAGGCATCAGAGAGCGGTCTCTGGATGTGGGCTTGATCGCAAGTCGAACCATGTAATACCCATAATGCACTTTGTCCCGCAGCCGCTCCTTGGTTTGCAGAAGAAAAGCTAACTTGTAGGCGGCATCTACTGAGAGTTCTTCTCTGCGGAAAAGCTCGCACTGAATGTCACGAGCCAAACGGTCAACAACAGGCTGGGCCTTTATCTGTTCTGAAACACTGGCAGGGAGAAAGACATGCGAGAGATCTTTGGCGAGCAGGAGTCCCAGCAAGAGCATCCGCTCCGCGCCCGATCGACGGGCTTCTTGCATTACTGCATCCCAATCGATTTGCGGAGAACGGCGTAACAATTCAGCGACAGAGCTGATCCACTCAAGCCGGTTCCAGTGGTGCTTGGCGCCGTGAACGCACAGCAAAAGGAGCATGTCCGAGCGTGACAGGGTGGGGACCGTCTGCCCCGCGAAGAAAAGAGGTTCCAGACGTGTCCAAATGCCGGCAAGATCGGGCGAGAAGGAAAAGCCCTTGACGGCAAAATTCCAATGAAGATCCAGCGCTGCCATTTTGTCGGCCCGAACAAAGACCCTCTCGCAACCCGAGTGGAGATGGAGTTCCTCTTGCACCTCCGACATCGGCACGTGGGGATAGTATTCTCGACATCTCAATAGTTCTTTGGCATGCATGACATCTTCCTGAGCGATTAAGACGTCGAGGTCGCTGAATTCTCGGAGTGAGACGCTTCCGTAAGCGACCATGGCCAAGAGCGGTCCTTTGAAAGCTAATGCACGAATACCGTGAGTTGCGAACAGCTCCATCAGTCTGAGCAATTCAGTGGAAAGGAACAGATTGCGGCGTGCATTCAAAATGAAGTATCTGCGAAGTTGGGCCCCCATTGTCTTTGAGGGAGGTGCCAGGCCTAGGGCCTGCAGGTGGTAAGACAAGAGCGGAAGAAGACCATGCCGTGAAGCCGTAGCAATTAGATAAGGCCAATCTAGCTGGGATTGAACGAGCCGGTTGATCACAGCTTCCACCTGGCGGCTCCTAAGAATTCCAGCACATTTAAGTAGGAGCTCGATTTCCGGGCGCAGGTTAGACCCTCGGTCGTCAATAGACAAACTGCGATCCGTATCTGTCAAAGGATCGCTTGGGCGAGTGGGCCTCGACGTGGCTGGATCGGCTAAGTCATATTTCACGGGTATAAGTTCCCAAGCTGCATCGAAGAGAGTCACAAACAAAACTGCGTCCTCGGTTACCAGAAAGAGTGGAGCGTGCTATCATGAGTTATGGCAGTTATGGCGCCGGATTGGGGGAAAATATGAAGTTCGCCCGTCGTTATTTGGCACTCACAGCTTATGGCGTAGCGCTGCTTGTGTGTGCGGCGGCCTCAGCCTGGGGAAGCAATTCCTACTACGTCGACAACCAGAAAGGAAATGACTCGAGCCGGGGCACCGAGACAGCTCCGTTTCGAACTATAAAGAAGGGGGTGAGTGTCCTAAAGCCAGGGGATAAGCTGCTGTTGAGAGCAGGTGTCTATGACGAATACTTCACCAGCAACACCATTCCCGGAAGTACGTCGTGGGAGAAGGCAATCACGAGTGCCTCCTACCCGGGCGAACAGGCCGTCATCATGCCGCAGTCTGGTCCCTCGGTTTATCGAGTCTTTTCGTTCAATTACGCCTCTCAAAAATATATCGTCTTGGATGGACTCGTGTTGGACGGCACTAACGTCATTGATCATGTCGTCAAAATCACCTATACCGGGAAAAGTCCGGAGAATCATGCAGGTCACATTCGAATTATTAATTGCGAAATCAGGAACGCGCCGCATTCGGGGATATTCGCCGGCCTGGGCTTGGATGGAGGGTACAACGAATTTATCAATCTGAACGTGCATCACAACGGCCGTGGTAAGTTGGACCACGGCTTTTACATCTCCGGTAGCAACAACTTGATCACAAAGTGCCACATTCATGACAACACCGGTTATGGCGTTCAAATTTATTGTGAACGTTCCAGAATGGTCAATAACAACACCATCACGAGCAACCGCATTCATGACAATGCCACGGCCCGTGAGGGCGGAGCTGGTATCATTTTGAGTTCCGGCACGGGCAACAGAGCTTGCTACAATGTGATCTGGAAGAATCAAGGGGGTATCCGAATTGATTATGGGGCATCAAACTCAGAAGTTTATAACAACACGATGTATGCCAATTCCCAGTTTGGGATTTTTGTGGGCCCCGACAGCATTAACAGCCGGATCAAGAACAACCTTCTTTTCAAGAACACGACGACCATCAGTGATAATTCGAGAAGCGCATCTCTTTCAAATAATTTGACGACTGATCCAGGCTTCGTTGATGCCGAGAAGTGTGACTTCCATTTGAAGCCGGGATCGCAAGCTATCGCTGCAGGAACCGACGTCGGCCTAACCCGCGATTGCGAAGACAAAATTGTGCCACGGGGGGGTGCCCCAGGGATCGGGGCGTACGAGTACTCTCGATAGAGCGCTGGGGCGGAAGTCCGACGCCAGACAATTTGGGAACGACTCATTCTGAGTCTTTTCATCGCGCAAGTTCCACAGCAGAGCCACGGTCTTGTGGCTGAGCGGCCCCGGAAATGGAGTGCGCAGACAACTCATAGTCCGCCCCATATTCCGGTACCCATCTCTTGAGCCGCCTCAACACAGTTTCTTCATCTCTCTCTTCCAGCAGGACCTGCAACTCTGTCAGCCACCCCTCGAGCATTTCAAAGCTTAGATTCTGGGTCGTGCGCAGCACCTTGATTTTATGATGATCAGTTGGCAGGATATTTTCACCCTGCAACGCCAACTCCTCATACAGCTTTTCCCCGGGACGGATGCCGACAAACTGGATCTCGATATCTTCATTCGGAACCAGCCCCATCAACCTGATCATGTTTTGTGCCAGATCAAGTATGCGAACCGGTTCCCCCATATCGAGCACAAAGATTTCTGAATCGGTACCCATTGTAGATGCCTGCAGGACAAGCTGGACAGCTTCCGGAATCGTCATAAAATAACGGCGCATTTCAGGATGGGTGACCGTCACCGGCCCACCAGCCGCGATCTGATCTTGAAAGATGGGCACAACGCTTCCGTTGCTGCCTAATACGTTTCCGAAGCGTACTGAAACAAAGTGGCGGGACTCTGCCGCCTCTTCGTTGGGTTTGGCGGAGACGATCATTTCGGCGATACGCTTCGTTAGCCCCATGATGCTAGTGGGGTTTACGGCCTTGTCTGACGAGATCATCAAAAAATTGGGTACTCCGCACCGATGGGCCGCCCAAGTAAGATTCCAAGTCCCAAGCACGTTGTTTTTGACTGCTTCGAGAACGTGCGTCTCCATGAGCGGAACATGTTTGTAAGCGGCTGCATGAAAGATGGAAGTGACCGAGTGCCGATTGATCAATTCTTCCATCCGACCGGCATCGCGGATATCGCCAACCTCGGGAATTGCAACCAGATCAGGGAACCTCTGGCGAAGTTCCAATTTCAACTTGAATAATTCGCTTTCTGCCTGATCGAGGATAACGAGCTTCTCCGGTTTGTAACGCGCCATCTGACGACAAAGCTCGGATCCAATGGATCCGGCGCCTCCCGTGACGAGGACTGAGCAACCTCCTAAACTACGCTGGATGCGGCCGTCTTCGAGCCTTACCGGTTCGCGCCCGAGAAGATCTTCCAGTCTTAAGTCTCGAATCTGCGAAGTGAGGCCCTTGCCGCTTAGTAACTCGTTGATTCCTGGCAGCGTTTTGCACGCTACGCCGGCAGCCCGGCAGTTGGCGAGCGCATCCTTCATTTTTCGTCCCGTGGCCGACGGCATTGCAATCACAATCTCTTCCACCGGAGTGGAACGCTTCTGAAAGGAATCAACGATCAACGAAGCCTCACGTCCTGAGCCGAGAACTGGTAGGCCCATCAATCGAGCCTGGCGTTTGCTCGGATCGTCGTCGAGAAATCCAAGGACCTCACAACCCAGCGCGGGGTTGGAGCGGACCTCGCGCAGCAACTTCAGGCCAGCTGATCCTGCCCCATAGATGAGCAGCCCTTTACGCCGAGACTCAGCCAAGTCCAAGCTACGGATTCGAGGGTTGATACGAAGGGCGAACCTCGCAACACTGGACAGAACAAAGCAGAGAAGGAAGTCCATCAGATAGATGGAAAGGGGGGGCCAGGGACCAAAAATGAGTTGACCGGCTGCCCCAAACAAGACTGAGGCCAGTAAGTTGGCGCCAAGCACCGGTGCGATGTCTTCGAAGTCAACAAATCGGCACCAGCCCTTGTACAGGCGGACAATCCAGAAGACTGGCATTTTCAGCGCGATTGCCAGAACCAAGCTTATCCCGAGAAGCTGCAATTCCGGGGTTGGTATTCCGAGGTCAAAGCGCAGCAAGTACGCGGTAATGAGAGATACTGCAATGACGACCGTTTGGCAAAGAAGAAATCGACGTCTTCGTTTGAGAATGGACATAGGGATTGAGAAGGATCTTAAGTTCGATAATTTTCGCGACTAACTGCTGAAATTTGGCTGTTCCGGGGCGTCGCAGCTTGCTTCAACTTGGCAGGCAAGATAAATGGACCGCGCTCTTCTGGCGGCGCCAACGATTTCTCTGACGGCTTCCACTACCCGCACAACCTCATCCTGAGTCATGGCCGGATACAGGGGCAAAGAAACGAGTCGCGGATAGAGATTAAAGGCGCGTGGACAAGACATCTTAGTTGCCACTTGAAGCCCTGCAAAGAATGGGTGGAAGGGTAATGGGATGAAATGGACGCTGGCTCCGATGCCATGCTTCCGTAGTTCCAGGATGAATTGGTCCCGATTGATTATGAGCTTGTCGAGGTTCAGCCTCAGGGCATAGAGATGCCAAGAGTGGCGGGTTTGACTTCGCCGGGGAGGTAATTCGACCTCATCCAAATCCTGGAATGCTTCGTCATACATTCCTGCGTAGCGAGAACGTGTTTCGAGGAGCTGCTCCTGCTTGCGAAGCTGATGAATGCCGAGGGCCGCCTGAATATCACTCAAATTGTATTTGAATCCACAGTCGGTCACTTCGTAGTACCAATTGCCGTGCTCACCGTAGCGGTTCCAGGCATCCTTACTGATTCCGTGCAGACAGGAGATTCTCATTCTGTCGGCAAGTGACGCATCGTGGCTTGTGACCATACCACCTTCGCCGGTTGTCAGATTCTTAGTGGCGTAAAAGCTGTAGGCAACGGCGTCGCTGCGGTCCCCATCGCAGACCGCGCCGATCGGCACACCTTTGTAGTGAGACCCGGTAGCATGAGCTGCATCCTCAACGACAAAGAGCCCGGACTGTCTGGCCAGCAGCCAGAGAGCTTCCATGTCACAGGCCAGCCCGCCGAGATGGACAGGCACCAAAGCGCGCGTCCGGTCCGTGATGCAGCTGGCGGCTATGTCCGGGTCAATATTTCCGTCTTCTCCTATGTCCGCCAGCACGGGCTTTGCTCCTACGTGCAAAATCGCATTCACAGTTGCGCAGAAAGTCAGCGGGCTGGTAATCACTTCATCTCCCGGTCCAATCTTCAGGGCCGTCAAAGCCAAATGCAGTGCCGCAGTACCGGAATTCACGGCTAACGCATAAGGAGAGCGAACATACTTTTTGAACTCGTTCTCAAAACGCTCGGCACGCGGCCCCGTCGTCAACCAGCCGGAGCGAAGCGTCGCGATGACCTCATCGATCTCTTCTTGACCAATCGAGGGCCGATGAAACGGAATGAAGGGGCGATTCATGAGGGTTCCTTGGTGGAAGGAAGGACGATGGCTTCCCTGTGGGCTCTTTGCAGATGACCTTCATGCAAAGAGCGATAGATCCGGTCACGATCAAAACCGCGGGGGAAGAAGCTGTAACGCAAGGTCAACAGCACCAATTTAAGGTCAGTCCAGGCATTGCGCTTCGTTAGATACTCTGCCTCAAGTCGAAGTTTAAGAGGAAGGAGGACCGAACGGTAGTATTCCTCCTGGTTGCCGGCGAGGGCTAGAACGCATTCCTCGTCTCTGAACAACAGGCTTGCGAGACTTGTTATCCCTGGTCGGACGCGTAGTACGCTGACCCAGAGGGGATTTTGTGGGTTCACAAAGGCTGGTATTTCGGGTCGCGGCCCGAGAATGCTCATATCGCCCTTAATGACATTCCAAAGTTGTGGGAGCTCATCCAGCTTGTAGCGGCGGAGCAGTCTGCCGATGGGCGTCACCCGATCGTCATCACTCGCTGTAATCTCCTTCCCGCCGCAGTTCGGATACATCGATCGGAATTTCAGCAGCCTGAAGGGCCTGCCATTTCGTCCAACCCGTACTTGTGAAAACATAATGGGGCGACCCTCTTTCAGCAAGATTAATGAAATCAGGCAGAATAGAGGAAACAAAATGATCAGGCCCAGACCAGCCAGGAAACAGTCCGCAATCCTGGCCACCATTCGATTGTTCGTCTCTTGGCACCTTGTTAGGTTCACGCCATCGTTCCTTTGCATAGGAATTCTGGAATCTGCGACTTAAGACTAAAGAGGATCTCCGCTTGCCGCCACATTGTTGTGAGCACGTTCAGGCAACGGCATCGAGGAATCGCTTTGCCAGGAGAGGATAATCATGAAGAGTGCGAACATAAGCTTCGCCTTTCGCGCCCAGCGCCTCTCGCTCTGAACTGGGGAGCTTCTCGATCCTGAGGATGGCGTCTGCGAGCGCTTCCGGATCTTCGGGAGAGATGGACGTCCCACATCCGCTGTCACTTACTGCGTCATGGATTGTCTCTACGGCATGAATGACGGGCTTTCCCGCCATCATGTAATCGATCAGTTTATTGGGAGCCACTCCAAAGCGGTAAATCGGCTTTTTTTTCCAACCCAGATACA
>Ga0075423_10006687_pt1 | contig 10838 bp, 6 predicted proteins | sample SoiMethybrSBSTD2_FD_80114 | JGI IMG/M metagenome (GOLD analysis project Ga0075423, IMG submission 80114) | Bulk soil microbial communities from a Populus tree surrounding site in Tennessee, USA - Soil MetaG P. TD hybrid SBSTD2 | ecosystem: Environmental > Terrestrial > Soil > Tree plantation...
ACTCGCCAGCGGCGAGGTTGTAATACACGATCGGCTGCTCGCCGTCGGCGACCGGCGCGTCCTCAACCCACAACGACGACAGCCACAGCTTCGGCTTGTAGGGAAAGTACAGGAGTCCGCCCGCAGACCGAACGCCCGGCGTCCGTTCGAGCTCGCGCACGAGGTCGCGATAGAACCGCGTCTGCCGCGCCGCATCGGGATAGCGCGAGTTGGGCAGATAGACGTCGAACATCACTGCGTTCCCCGCCTGGAACCCGGTGTCGACGCGCAGGAGATTGTCGAGACTGCGCAGGAGCAGTCCCCCGGTGACGAGCAGCAGGCAGGCGAGTGCCATCTGACAGCCGACGAGCAGCTTGCGCGCGAGCGTCGATCCGGCGCTGCCGCTCGAAGAGCGGCCGCCGTCGTTCATGGCGGCTCGCAGGTGCGATCGGCGCATCGCGAGGATCGGGGCGAGGCTGAAGAGCAGGGCGGCGCCAGTGCCGATTGCGGCTGTGAACGCAAGCACACTCGGCGTGAGCGCGGCATCAGTGATGCGCGGAATGTCCGGCCGCACCGCACGGAGCATGACGAGCGAGCCCGAGGCGACGCCAACGCCCGTCCCGGTGCCGACAACCGCGAGCATCAGGCTTTCGGCGAGCAGCGCTCGCACGAGTTGGAGCGCGGTCGCGCCGAGCGCCATACGCACGGCCGTGTCCCGTTGTCGCGCGGTCGATCGGACGAGCATCAGGTTCGCGATGTTCGCGCATGCTACGAGCAAGACGAGCACAACGGCGCCGAAGAGGACCACCAGCGCCGGTCGGGCGCGGCCCGTCAGAACTTCTGCGACGGGACGCACGCGAACGTCGTAGCCGTTCGCCACCGATGTCGGCTCCCGCCAGAGTTGATGCTGCAGCGTCGTCATGCGCGCGCGTGCCTGCGCGAGCGAGACGCCGGACTTCAAGTGGCCAACGATCGACAGATACCGCGCGCGATATGAGCTCGCGCGCTGCTGCTGGATGTTGTAGCGGTACAGGCAGGTCCAGACGTCGCCCCAGCCGAGCGACACGTTCAGCGTCGCCGGCGGCATAACGCCAACGATGGTCGTCGCAGTGCCTCGGACGCGGATGGTCTTGCCGAGGATGGTGGCATCCGATCCGTACCGCCGCGTCCACAGCTCATGGCTGATGACCGCCTCGCTGCCGCCCTGCGGGTTCTGCTCCTCCCTGAACGTGCGCCCGATGACCGGCCGGACGCCGAGCGCCGTGAAGAAGTTCGCCGACGCGGTGACGAGGTCGACCGACTCCGGATCGTGCGTCGTGTCTTCGAGATTCACAGTTTCCCAATAGCGGAAGGCCGCAATCTCGGAGAACACGTCGTTGCGGCTCTTCCAGTCGTCGTAGGTGATCGGCGACACGAACTGTGTGTCGATCGTCGGCGAGTATTCGCCGAGAACGACGAGCCGGTCTGGATCCTCGAAGGGCAGCGGGTTGAACAACACCGCCTGGAGCGCGCTGAACATCGCGGCGTTGGCGCCGATTGCGAGGGCAAGCGTGAGGACGACGACGAGGCTGAATCCGGGATTCGACAGAAGGCTTCGCCACGCCGATCGAAGATCGAGGCCCACATCGAACAGTCGTTCTGCCTTGTGCGGCACCATCCCGCGCGTAACGTAGCCCGCGCGTCAGCGAGCCGCGCGCAGATTCCAATCAATGGTCATCGAGACACGACGAGCGGCGTCCTACGGCTTGTGCACCGTGACTCCACAGAGTGGAGTGCGCGACCCGAACCCGCGCGCTCCACTGCGCCAGCGGTGCGGATGGAGGATGATCGCGAGTGTGATCATGGGTGTTCCGTTTCCGTCAGGACGGCGGTTACGAGAACGATCACCGCAGCGAGTACCAATTCGAGGACGACGACTGGGCCCGGTTCCGTTCGGGCGTCCCGGTTGCGTTTCGCACCGTGGCGCGCGGCGCCGACAGCAGAATCGATACGCGCGTCGAGGTCGTCGCACGCACGGCGGGAAGCTGGCAATTGATCTGGTACAAACACCGCGGCACGTACGACCCGCCGGAGATCGATCCGAGGCGGGAGATGGTCGTGGCCGTGTTCGCCGGCCGGCGCGCGACGGGCGCCTTCACACTGGAGATCGTCAGCGCGAATCGCGAAGATGGCGCGCTCGTCGTGCGCTATCGCGCGCACGTCGATCCTGGCGTAGGGAGGGACACGACGCCATTCCACATCATCGCCGTCGCGGCGGACGGCGCAGCCGTCCGATTCGTCGAAGTGCCAGACTGAACCGCGTCGCCGCCTCTGTACGCCGCCGGGAACCGACCGTTCAAGGCTCCGCCGAAACCGTCTGCTGAAAACCGCAGGTGCTCGTCCGAGCGTCGGCGTTCTTCTACGTGCGGTGAGACAGCAAGCGAGCAGCGGCGCGCCGACGCATCAACGGCCTGGCAAGGTCTATCGCGGCTCGTACCGTCGCCTCAGACGGATCCGGCTCCGTGGCAACGCGTCCCTGGGGTTGTGGCTGCTGATCGCGTGGGTCCTCTTTCTGCTGCTCGTGGTCGTGCCGTGGATGATCCGTCAGGGTCATGGTCCATGAAACACGACAAGGTCTGGCTCGCGCTGACGTTGATGATGGCGTGCGGGCCATCGCCGCTCACCCGCGACGAAGCAGCCGACCTGCTCTCGAAATCGCTGGGGTTGAGCAGCAGCGAGAACCTGCAGCTGGCGACCCCGAGCGGCTGCTTCATCCTTGCGCGCCGCGCGGAGGTGAGCGGCGCAGATGTGGAGCGCGACCCGCAACTGGCCGGCATGCCATATCTCCTCTCCACGCTTCGCCGTGAGCGCGAGCTCGGACTCGTCGAGTTCGAGTTCTTCGAGACGCCCGCCGACGCGCCGATCCCGCCACCAGGGTGCCGACACCTCTGGGCGGCACAGCATGTTCGCGACGCGAATGCAGCGGCCGCCGCGCGATCCAAGCTTGTGGCCTGGAAAACGACGCCCAGCGACAAGGCGATAGCCGCGGGGCTTCAACCGGGCCAGACGTTTCTCTATCTGCGCCGGACGCTGATCGCAATCACCGGTTGGACACGAAGGCCGGACGGCACGGTGGTCGCGGAGTTCCGATGGCGCTGGGCGCCATCGTACGAAGGCGAGCACCTGGGGATTCAAGCCTCGGAACCGATCACCAGCAGAGTCCGGTTCCGGAACGCGGGCGACGGCTGGCGTGTCGTACGGTGACCGACCGGCGAGTGAGCCTCGGTGCCTCGCTCGTCGCGCAGGACCGCCGGGGGATACGCCTTGGAATCCGGGTGCGCTAACCGCTTGATGGTGCCCACGTGCCCAAAAACGGTGCGGATCGCCCACTCATTGGAAATTGCTTAGCGTCGGCGCAAAACGTCACTAGGCTTTGCGCTCAGACGATGAGCTCCACGTTGTCAGTGGGCCATCGATCACGTTCGATTCACTGATCTCTTCCAGCCGGTCTGACAACAATGCGAAGAAACGCTTTCGTCGCCATACTGGCGACTGTTTTGATCGTGCCGTCACCCGCCGCTGCACAAGCAGCGACGCACGTCAGCGACGAAACCAGCTTGCGCCTGGCGTTGACCGCTGCGCACGACGGCGACACGATCGTGTTGGACAATGACATCAGTCTGGCGGATGGCCATCTGCCGGCCATCACGGCCGGGACTTTGACCCTCCTGGGCAACGGCTTCAAGCTGCAGGTAGCCGATCCAGGCGCTGTGGTCAAATCCGGGCCCGGGACGCTGCAGTTCGGCCCGAGCAGCACTGGCATCACCGGTGACCTGACGGTGACAGCCGGCGCCATCAACCTGCCTGGCGACAGCGTCCTCCGCGCGAACGCCACGGTAGCGCTCACCGACGGAACCACACTCAGCTTTGGCGCCGAAGATACCTATACCCACACCGTGACGCTCGCGGGGTTTTCGAACCTGAACGTCTCGGCCAACATGACCGTCACCCAGAGTGGTGCCGTCGCAGACGGCGCCGTCCCGGGCTCACTCGTCCTGGCCGGAGGCGGCACGCTGGTCCTCACGAACCCCTTGAACAGCTTCAGCGGCGGCACCCTCGTCAAAGAGGACAGCACGCTCGTGATCGACCGCGACGCCGAGCTGGGTGGCGGCGATCTCACCCTCGGTGATGACACCAGCGGTGGCACCCTTCAATTCGCCGGCAGCTTTACGTCGGGCCGGAATCTCACACTCGGAACCGGCGGCGGAACGCTCGACACCAAAGGGAACGACCCGACATGGGTCGGCGCGATCTCCGGCGATGGCGGCCTGACCAAGATGGGCCAGGGGACGCTGACCCTATCGAGTCCGGACAACTCGTATACGGGCGCGACGACGGTCGCGGAAGGCCGGCTGCGGGCAGGAGCCGCCAATGTCTTCGGCACGAACAGCGCCGTGACCGTGATGGAAGACAGCACGCTGGACTTGAACAATTTCGATCAAACTATTGGATCGCTCGCTGGCGACGGTAGCGTCACACTCGGCACGGCGACGCTCACGACAGGCACCGACGACACCGATACCGAGTTCGACGGCGTGATTCAGGGCGCCGGAGGATTGGTGAAGACCGGCGCCGGCACGTTCACGTTGACGGGCGCCAACACCTACACCGGCGGCACGACGATCGATGATGGGACCCTCGTGGGTAACACGACGAGCCTGCAGGGCAAGATCATCAATAACGCCGCCCTGGTCTTCGATCAAGACAAGGCGGGCACCTTCTCGGGCGTCATTAGCGGCACCGGCGACCTGACGAAGATGGGCGCGGGCACGCTGACGCTGGCCGGCGACCTGCCGCTGACGGGGCTCACAGACGTCGCGGAAGGCGCGCTCGTCTTCCACGGCAAAATCGGCGGGTCGGTGGCGGTCGAGGATGGCGCAACGCTCGCAGGCGCCGGTTCGATCGCCGGCGACCTGGACGTCACCGGCACCGTGGCGCCCGCTGCCCAGAGCACGATCAACGTCGGCGGTGATCTCACGCTCGAGCCCGATTCCATCTATCGTGTCATGGTCGGCGCAAACGGACGCGCCACCACGTTGATTCAGGGAGCGGGGGCCGCGACCATCGACGGTGCAGTTATCGACGTCACGATACCGAGCCTGCCGCCTACGCGTGTCAACCAGAGTCTCGTTCTCAGCGCAAGCCAAGGGATCGACGGCACCGCCACGCCTCGAAGCTCGAATCGGCGGGTCGATCCGTATCTTGTGGTTGGCGGCGGCAATGACAACCTGCTCGTGCTCGTGCTGGCGCGGAACGACATCCCGCTCAGCACGGCCGCCCTCTCAGGAAACGGCCGCGCCGCAGGCGCGGCGCTCGACCGGCTGCGCACGGGGGCAGCCGGTGACCTCGCGATCGTCACTCGCGAGCTTTCCGTACTGGACGACGCGAGTCTGGGCGCTGCGCTCGATGCGGTGGCTGGCGAAATCCATGCGTCGCTCCCGCAGCTCGCCGCGCTCGACAGCGAGGCAGCCACCGATCTGATCAACGCGGCGATCGCCGTGCGTGGGCGTCCGGGGAGCGACGTGCAGGCCAGCGCGGCGCGCACGGCGTGGGGCGCCGGGCACCGGTCGTGGATCCAGGTGAATGGCCAGCATGCCAGCTTTGCGGGTTCCGCCGACGTTCATGGTGGCGCGGCGAATCTGGGCGGGTTTGCCGCCGGAGTCGACCGGACGGTCGCCGACGGCTGGCTGATTGGCGGAGGCGGCGGGTACAGCACGGGCAAACTCACGCTCGTCGGACTGAACGGTTCCGGTCAGATGACGACGGCGCGCGGCTTCGGTTACGTCGGGTATGCGTCGGGCCACTGGGCCGCACATGCCGGGGCGGGCCTGGCGTGGGCCCTGTACGATACGACGCGACGTCTGGGGTTTACGGCACGCCTCCTGCCGGAGTTCGGGGGGCAGCCGATTTTTGGCGGCGTCCTTCGTCAGGCGGACAGCACCGAGCGCGGGCTCACGCCGGAGGCCTGGGGAAACTGGCAATTCGCGGCGGGCAGCGATGAGTGGAGCGTCCGACCAGATGTCGGGTTGCGCTATGCACGGTACGGTCGAAAGGCATGGACCGAAACCGGCGCGCACGCGTTGTCACTATCGGCGCCTAGCCAGTCCCTGCCGTCCGCGCAAGCCAGTGTCGGCCTGCACGTCGAGCGCGCCGGCAACCGCACCGGGCCGTTCGGCATGGTCGCGTACCGTCGTGAGCTGACTGACGGGCGTGTCACCGAGACGGTCCAGTTCTCCGAGAATCCAGCCAACACGTTCGTCGTGGACGGTCTCGGGCTCGCGCGCGGCATGGTGATGGGCGGATTCGGCTTCAGGATGGCGAACGCCAACGTGAACCTCGCAATCGGGTACCAAGCACGCCACGCGAGCGGACAGACGCGGAACACCATCAATTTGGTCCTCGGGTTCTGAGCATTCCGATCGGCGAAGGAGCGGCCGGGTCGGCCAACTGGGGCGCCCAGTGGCGGGTGCCATTTCCAAGACGAGGTGTTATGACAACGGGGCGGATTCGCACTGGTTCGACAATCGGCCTGATGGTGCTCTGTGTCGGGCTGATGGCCACACCAGCACGCGGTCAATTAGGCGGCGCCGGAACGGTCCAGGGAACCATTACCGATCCGACCGGTGGAGTGATGCAGGCCGTCGACGTCAAAATCAGCAATCCGGTCTCCGGATTTGCGCGAACGACGAGGACAGATGCAACCGGCAGGTACGTGTTCAGCAACCTGCCGCCGAACCCCTACCACATCACGGTGGACGCCCAGGGATTTCAGACCGTCGAGCGTGACGTGGACGTCCGCACCGGCGTGCCGATCACCATCGATCTCAAGATGGCGCTGGCCGGCGCGACCGCCACCGTCGAAGTCGTCGGACATGCCGAAGATCTCCTGGAACGTGACCCCAGCGCGCACACCGACATCGATCAGAACGTCATCGCAAGGCTGCCGCTCGAAACGTCTTCGGGACTGAATCAGGTCATTACGCTCGCGTCACCTGGCGTGGTGTCGGATTCCAACGGCTTCTTCCATCCGATTGGTGACCACGCGCAGACCCAGTTCTCGATCGACAACCAGCCGGTGACCGATCAGCAGAGCCGCCTCTACTCGAATCAGATTTCACCCGAGGCCGTGCAGTCGATGGAGCTCATCACAGGCGTCGCGCCGGCAGAATATGGCGACAAAAGCAGCCTCGTCGTCCACATCGTCACGAAGTCGGGTCTGGACCAGGCGAAACCCATCGGCAGCGTGTCCCTGGGCTACGGCTCATTCAAGAGCCCGAACGGTGACGTGAACATCGGGGGAGGGTCGCACAACGTCGGGAATTTTCTGTCCCTGAGCGGGATGCGAACGGATCGGTTCCTCGATCCGCCGGAGTTCGAGGCGCTCCATGACACAGGGAACCAAACCTCGTTTTTCGATCGGTTGGATGCCCGCGCAAGCGAGACGGGGACATTCCATCTCAACGTGCAGGCGTCGCGGTCGTCGTTTGATGTGCCGAACAGCCTGGACGCGGCCGCCGTGGATCAGGCGCAGCATCAGGAGATCGACACGTTGAACGTCGCGCCCGGATATTCGCAAGTAATTGGATCGAAAACTTTGTTTACCGCGAACGCCTACATCCGCCGGGACCATCTGACGTACACGCCGAGTCCAGATCCGTTTGCTGACCAACCCGGCACGGTCAGCCAGAATCGCAAATTGAGGAACGTTGGGGTCAAGGCCGACGTGAGCTATATCACCGCTAACCACAACATAAAGGCCGGCGGAACGATTGGTGCCACGAAGATCGACGAGCAGTTCACGATTGGGTTCACCGATCCGTTGTTCAACCCGCCGTGTCTCGACGCGGACGGCAACCCATCCGACAGCCCCGCCAGACAGTGCCGCGGTGACTTCACGCGAAATCCCGATTTCAATCCCGACTTTCTGCCCTTCGACCTGACGCGTCGCGGTCAGCCGTTTGCCTACGATCAGACCGCAACGATTAAACAACAGGCCGCGTACATCCAGGACGACATTAAGGCGGGCAACGCGACTTTCAAGATCGGCGTGCGCCTCGATCACTACGACGGCCTCACGACCGCAACGCTGTTGCAGCCGCGCCTCGGCGTCTCGTACGCCGTGCCCGCCAGCAACACGGTGCTACGCGCCTCGTACGGCCGGACGCTGGAGACCCCGTACAACGAAAACCTGTTGCTCTCGAGCGGTGTGGGCGCAGAAAGGGTCACGGGCACGGCCGCCCCGCCTCCGCCCGGCAAGCGCAATCAGGTGGAAGTGGGCATCCAGCAAGGACTCGGCCGTTGGCTGGTCGGCGACGTGGGCTACTTCAACAAGCGCACGGTGAATGCCTACGACTTCAACGTGCTGTTCAGCACGCCGATTGCCTTCCCCGTGGCCTGGGACCACTCGAAGATCGATGGTTTCACCGGGCGAGTCAACCTAGTGGAGCACGGGGGCTTCAGCGCGTTCTACGTGATGGCGCACACCAACGCCATCTATTTCCCGCCGGGTGTAGGCGGCGTGCTGCTCACGCCACCGTGCGATACGCCAGGGTGCTCCTTTCGGATCGACCACGATCAGAAGTTCAATTCCACGACCAATCTCCAGTATGTCTTCCACAAGCCGACCGGCACGTGGGGCGCGCTCGTCTGGCGGTACGACTCCGGTCTGGTCGTCAGCTCGATCGGGGACGTCCTCGATCTGCTGACGCTCACGCCGGCGCAACAGGCGGCGGCTGGCGTGTCCTGCGGAGGCGTTGCGGCAAATCCGACGGCTGGCTTTGAGAAATGTCCGGCCGGGAGCCTCTCGGCGAGCCGGCTCGTCGTTCCGGCGGCCGGCACTGGCGACCCGCTCCGCAATCCCAGTCGTGTCGCACCACGACATCTCGTCGATCTTGCCCTCGGGGCAGATAACCTCTTGCACGGCACCAAGACCAAGCTGCGACTGCGATTCAGCGTGATCAACGTGACGAACAAGAAGGCGCTGTACAACTTCTTGTCGACGTTCACCGGGACACACTTTGTCACACCGCGCGCGTACCAGGTCCAGCTCGGTATCGGCTTCTAGATTCTTCGAACCGTCACCCGCAGCCGCGACTGCACCGCCGCCGCGGTCCGGTACTTAGAGGCTTCGTATGAGCCAGCGTGAGCCCGTTGGTCACGACGAGACCGAGCCCAGGCGTACCAGTCCCCGACAGCAGGCGTCGGAGGTCACGCGACTTCGGGCCGCTGTCGTGGCGGCGCCGGATCCTCATCGACGCGACTTCCTGAGACGCATCCCGCTCCGGTCCAACGGTGACCTCCTGCTGATTCCTGCCTCTCGTATCGTCATGATTGTCGCGAAGGGTCCGCGCCTGGTGCTCACGACTGTCGATCAGCGTGAGCATTCCCTCTTGTATCCACTCAAAGATCTCGAAGAACGCCTCGATCCGTTCGAGTTTCTCCGACTCGGTCGGAGCGTGATTGTCAACTTGAACGCGGTTTCGCGCATTGCATCTGGACCTGGCGGCACCAACAGAGTCTTTCTGGAGGGCGGCCAGGAAGCCACCATGAGTCGCAAACAGTCACTTCGACTTCGGCGGGTTCTGCTAGAACTTCTTGGATAAAACCAATCCAGGGTTCAGCGTTCAGGGTTCAGAGTTCGTTCCGGTTCTGGGTGCCATGCTCGACTGTGAACCTCGAACCTGAACGAACCTTGAACTATGAACCCTGAACATTGAACCGGCCACGTACTGAAGATCGCTGGTGAGATTCTCAGGGCATGATCCTCGTGACCTTCGTCGTCCAGGCGCCGTACATCGAGTTCGGCAGGAGAAAACAGATACGGCCGAAGGCCGCATCAGTCCCTGTATCCGGGAACCGCTCGTCCGATTCGGGAAAGTCGGTCATCTGATCGCCGAGGAACGCCAGCACTCGCATCGGGACGCCGCTCCAGGCGCACGCGCCCGCGCCGGATGCGACCTCGGCCCGCCGCGCGCGCTTGGTGTGCCGCGCGTCGTTCTGCGGGCACAGCCGGTCATCATCAGCCCAGAGCTTCACCGACTGAAGATTCTCGCGCGTGGCATCCCTGGTCACGGCGTCGCGGTTCGTGATCCACGCGACGTGTCCGCCCGCTTGCCGCACGGTGGCCACGAACGCCGCTGCGCCCGGCACGGGCCCGGCTTCCCGCCGCCGCACCCAGGCGTTCCATGAGGCCGACTCGAAAGGGAGTCCGTACGCCGACCGCTCCAGCTCGTACGTCGAGTTGTCCAGCGCCGTTTCGTCGATATCGAGGATCACCGCCCACGCCTGGCGGCCGAGTGACGGCGCCGTCCGCGTCACGGCGTCCCCGGCCATCCGGTACACCTGCCGTGCGAGCGCCGCGTACTCCTCCGCGTCCCGCATGTACTTGATGCCGAGCTCTCGAGGCCGGACTTGGTCACGATGTGGACGACGAGGCTGCTCTTGTCGCCGTACTCGGCCGGCGCGACGCCGGTGATCAGCTCCATCGACTGCACGGCGTCGGGGGAGATCTGGTTCGAGTAGACGCGGCTCTGCTGATCGGTCACGGGCTGGTTGTCAATCGAGAACTGCGTCTGCGCGTGATCGCCGACTGGATGGAAGAAGCCGTTGGAGTCGGACACCACACCCGGCGATCCGAGCGTGATCACCTGATTGAGGCCGGCCTGCGCTTCAATCGGCATCTTCTCGATGCGGCTGGCGTCGATATCGGTGTGTGCCGTCGGATCGCGCTCGAGCAGATCCTCGGCGTGGCCGACAACCGAGATCGCCTCGGTCGCACCCACCTCGAGTTTCAGGGCGACCTCGATCGGGACGGCGGATCG
>Ga0075423_10006688_pt1 | contig 10838 bp, 6 predicted proteins | sample SoiMethybrSBSTD2_FD_80114 | JGI IMG/M metagenome (GOLD analysis project Ga0075423, IMG submission 80114) | Bulk soil microbial communities from a Populus tree surrounding site in Tennessee, USA - Soil MetaG P. TD hybrid SBSTD2 | ecosystem: Environmental > Terrestrial > Soil > Tree plantation...
ACTTCATCAAGCTGCCCGCGCGACGCACGCCGCGGACCGTGCTGCGGACCCCCGAGGAGGACCACGCCAGCATCGAGCAGTTCCGCGACCTGCGGAGCCAGATCCTCAGGGACGTGGCGCTCGGGCTCAGGCCCGACCTGGTGTTCGTGGACCACGAGCCGCTCGGCTCTTCGAGCGAGTTCCGCGACGGGCTGTGGGCCTTGAAGCAGCAGAGCCCCGGCACGCGCTTCGTGTTCGGCCTGCGCGACATCATGGACGATCCCGACCGCATCCGCGACGAGTGGCAGGAGGCGGGCGTGTACGACGCGTTCGAGAACCTCTACGACGGGATCGCGGTCTTCGGCTCGCCCCGGCTCTACGATGTCGCGGAGGCCTACGACATTCCGGAGGCGGTGCGCCCCAAGCTCTACTACTGCGGCTACGTCGTCCGCGACTTCCCGCCGGCGACGCCATGGGAGATCCGGCGCCAATACGGACTGCCCGCGAACGGGCGCCTGGTCATGGCATCGGTCGGCAGCGGACGGGACGGCTGCGCCGTGCTCAAGCACGCGCACACCGCGATCGCGCGACTCCAGGCGCACGACCCCGATTTGTCCGCGATCCTCGTGACCGGGCCCTTCATGCCCGAGGAGGAGGCGCTGCCGCTGCAGGCGATGTCCACGCCGCGCTGCCGCATGGTGCCGTTCGCGGACGTGTTCCAGCTCATGGCGGTGGCGGACGCCGCGGTGTGCATGGGTGGGTACAACACGCTGTGCGAGGGAATGGTGACGGCGTGCCCCATGGTGATCGTGCCGCGCGCCACGCACAAGGTGGAGCAGCTGATCCGTGCGGAGCTGCTGGCCGCGCACGACCTCGCGCGCTGCGTGCACCCGAGCGAGGCGGGAGAGGAAAGCCTCGCCGAAGCCCTGGAGTGGGCGCTGGCCCGCGACCGCCGGACCCAGGCGCGCCAGGTGCGCGAGGCGGTGCCGTCGTTCGACGGAGCCGCCCAGCTCACCGGCTACCTCTCGCCGTGGCTGAGCGGCGAATGATCGGCCCCGACTCCCTCAGGAATCTGCGGCTCCGGCCCCAGGCGACACGTGCGCAGCGCAAGGACCTCAGCACAGCGCTGTCGCGGTTTCAGCGCGCCGAGGCGTCGCTCGACGTCGTCCGTTCCTGTCTGCCGCAGGGCTTCGAGCCCGCCAGCATCGTGTGCAATCTCCAGAGCCGGCACCCCGACCGCTTCGTGCTCCAGGTGAAGGTCTGCTCCGCCTCGGACGATGAGCGGAGCTTCGCGGTCAAGGTCTACTCGGACGATTTCGGCGCCGAGATGTGGGCGCTCGCACAACGGCTCGGCGAGACGAGCCGCGCGGACGCCCACGGTCTGTGCCTGCCGGAGCGCTACGTGCGCGAGCAGCGCGCGCTGGTCTTCCCATGGGTGGAGGGAGCCCGTCTGAACGAGGTCGTCGACGACCGCAAGCCCGATCTGCTGCGGCGCGCGGCCGCGCTCGCCGCGGACCTCCACCGCATCCGGCCCGCGGTGCCCGAGACGCTCACGTCCGAAATGGTGGTGAGCGAGACCCTGGATCGGTGCGGGCGGCTGCGCTACCGCTGGCCGCTGCTGGCGGCCACGGTGAAGCCGCTGGCCTGGCTGGTCGAGCAGGCGGCGAACGGGCTCGAGCCCGCGCGGCCCTCGGTGATCCACGGCGACATGGCCGCGGGGCAGTTCGTGTGGACCGGAGAACGGCTCGTGCTGCTCGACATGGACACCGCCGGCGTCGCCGATCCGGCGTACGACGTCGGCCATTTCCTGGGGCAGCTCGAGCGCCGCTGCACGCTCGACGCCAGCCTTCCGGAGCACTCGAAACGGTGGCTCACGAGCTTCCGCGAAGCGTATCCCGCGGCGCTGCTCGGGGTGTCGTGGCGCAACGTGTCCTTCTATCAGGGCGTCACGCTGCTGCGAAAGATGTACACGCTCGCGCGCCGCGATCCGCTCGAAGGCCCAAGGCTCGCCGTGCGCCTGGCGCAGCCGGCGCGGGCGGCGCTCGAAGCGAGCCTGTCGCGCGGGGCCTCAGGCCGTTCAGGGGCGCGAACCATCGAGGCCGCGCACGGAGGAATGAATCGATGAGAGTGGTCGAGTTCGGGGCGTTGATGGCCCTGATGTCTCTGGTGGACGCGGCCGCCGCGCTCGGCGCCGCGCCGGGGACGGCCGCTCCGCCGAGCGTCATCGGGCCCGCCCAGGAGCGCCTCGTGATCTGGTTGTGCGTGGGAGGCGCGGTCCTGTGCCTGCTGTGGACCGTGATTGCGTGGATCCGCTCGCGCAAGGTGCAGCGCGCCCGCGAGGCGGCCGACGAGGCCGATCCGTTGAGCGTGAACGGCAACGGGTCCGGAGCCTACGGGCTCGGTCTCGCCGGGGCGTCCCAGAAGCGCGTGCGGCTCCGGCAGCTCTTCTTCGCCAACCTGTGGCGGGTGAAGGGCAGCCTGGCGCTGGCGGCGATCTGCACCGTGGGTGGAGCGCTGGTGGATCTGCTCAAGCCCTGGCCCATGAAGGTGCTGATCGACCATGCCGCGCTCGGGCGGAAGCTGCCGCCCGCCCTCGAGTTCCTCAAGACCATCGCGCCGGACCCGTTCTCGATGCTGGCAGCCGCGACCGTCGCGATCGTCGTGATCTCGACCGTGGGCGGGATCTTTTCCTACTTCGAGGACTTCATCACCAAGGCGCTCGGGTACAAGGTGCTCTACGCGCTGCGGCGCGAGGTGTTCGCCCATCTGCAGCGTCTGTCGCTCTCGTTCCACAATCGCGCGCGCTCGGGCGACCTGCTCACCACGTTCGCGAAGGACACCAGCACGCTGAAGGACGTCTTCGCCGGCGACCTGCTCAAGTTCGCGGACGAGATCCTCTCGATGGTCGGCATGCTGTGGATCATGTGGGCCGTGAACTGGCGGCTGTGCCTGATCGCGCTCGGCTCGCTCCCGTTCCTGTGCTTCACGCTGTTCAACCTGTACCGGCAGACCAAGCTCTCGATGAAGAAGCAGCGCCGGCAGGACGGCCGGGTCACCTCGCGGCTCAACGAGGTGCTGGCCGCGATGCCGCTGGTGCAGGCCTTCGGGCGCGAGAAGCACGAAGAAGAGCGCTACAACCACGTCTCCGACCAGACGCTCAAGGAGAGCATCCGCATGAGCCGGCTGGAGGCCGTGGCGAGCCGCTCGACCCAGCTCATGTCCGCGGTCGGGACCGCCGCGGCCGCCCTGTTCGGCGGCATGGAGGTGCTGCAGGGCCGGATGATGCCGGGCGAGCTCGTGATCGTCATGACCTACGTATCGAACATCTACAAGCCGATCCGCAATCTCGCCAAGATGTCGATGGACTTCTCCAAGGTCTCGGCCAGCGCAGAGCGCATCGCCGAGATCCTCGACGCCGAGCCCGAAATCCAGGATCTCCCGGACGCGATCGAGGCGGACGACATCCGGGGGCACATCGTCTTCTCGAACGTGTCGTTCGATTACGGGGACAACCGCGAGGTCCTGAACCGGGTGTCGTTCGACGTGCGTCCCGGCGGCCGGCTCGCGCTGGTCGGCCTGTCGGGCGCCGGCAAGTCCACGATCGCGAGCCTGCTGCTGCGCCTCTACGAAGCCCACGGGGGCGTGATCGAGATCGACGGCATGGACATCAAACGGTATCGCCGCGAGTCGTTCCGGCGCCAGGTCGGGACCGTGCTCCAGCAATCGGTGCTGTTCGGGGCGACGGTGCGCGAGAACATCGCGTACGGCAAGCCCGAAGCCACCGATGACGAGATCGTGGCGGCGGCGCGCGCGGCCAGCGCGGACGAGTTCATCCGTGAGCTGGAGGACGGCTACGACTCCGTGATCGGGGAGCGTGGCGTCACGTTGTCTGCGGGTCAGCGCCAGCGCATCGCGATCGCCCGCGCCGTGATCCGCGATCCGCGCATCCTGATCCTGGACGAGCCCATGACCGGGCTCGACGTGGAGAACGAGAGCCGGGTGCGCGAGGCGCTCGACCGGCTGATGGTGGGCAAGACCACGATCATGATCACCCACGATCTGCAGTCGATCGCCGACGCCGACCAGGTGATGCTGCTCGAAGATGGCCGCATCGCGGAGCGCGGGACCCACGCCGAGCTGGTGAGCAAGAGTGGCCGCTACCGGGAGCTGTTCGATCTCGGACACAAGGCGCCGGCGCCGCAGTTTGCGGACGTCGCGGGAGGGAATTGATGCAGACCGAAGCACGGCCCATTCCGTTCCACCTCGGAGCCTACCCCGTCGATCCGGGATTCCCGCAGCTCGAGATCGCGTGCGACGCACTGCGCATGCGCGACGTCCTTCGCACGCACCTGAAGCCGGTCTCCGGACGCACGCTCGAGATCCGGGAGTGCATTCCCTTCCGCTTCCGCTGTCACCAGTCGGACACGCGCTGCGTGATGCAGTACACGCTGCATCTCGCCGAGCCGGGTGTCGCGCAGGTTCGTCCCCAGTGGGTGACCGCGCTGATCTACGCCGAGCCCGGCGAAGCGGCGCGCGTGTTTCGACGCATGAGCGCGGCCGATCCGCTGCGCGAGATCCCCGAGGAGTGGCGCACCTTCGAGCCGGTGACCTTCATTCCCGAGCTCGATATGGTGGTCGAGGTCTTCCCGTACGACCGCCGCATGCCGCAGCTCGGGCGCGTGATGAACGGCGCGAGCCACGACCTCGAGCCCCTGGTGGTCGGTTTGCTCGGACCGGGACGCTGGCAGGCGCTGGATCCGGTGCTCGAGCCGCGGCGCTACCGGACCGAGCTGGGGGCGGTGCTGCGCTACGGGCTCGAGGCCCGCGAGGCGGAGAGCGGGCGCAGCGCACGCGCCGGCTGCTACCTCAAGGTCTACCGCGACCAGCGCGGAAAAGAGACTTTCGAGTTCCTCGAATCGAACGCCGGGCGCGCCAGGCGCCGCGGGCGCGACTACTCGCTGGTGCGGCCCCTGGCGTACTGGGACGAGCTCCAGACCCTGGTGCTCGAGGAGGCGCCCGGAGTCTCGCTGGGGGAAAAGCTGCGCGGGGATGGCGAAGCGGTCGATGCGGTGCGCCGGGTGGCGCGCGCCCTGGCCGCGTTTCACCAGGACGCGCTGGTCGTGCCGCGCACCTTCACCGCGGCCGATCAGCGCGACGGCCTGTCGTCGGCATCCGCCCTGGTCCAGTGGGCGCTGCCGCTCAAGCGGGCCAAGATCGCGGGCGTGACCGCGGTGGCCAATCGCCACCTCGAAGACGTCGCGCCCGCCCCGATCCATCGCGATCTGACCGCGGAGCACGTGCTGCTGTCGGACGAGCGGGTGATCCTGATCGACGTCGACTCGGTGGCGATGGGGGATCCGGTCCGGGATCCGGCGCTCCTCTACGCCCACATCACGACCACACTCGGCGGGCATCCGCCCCCCGAGCCGCCGCATCCGGTCGCGACCGCGTTCGTCGAGGAGTACTTCGCGCACGTTCCGGCCGCGTGGCGCAAGCGCTTCCGGTACCACTGTGCCGGAGCGTTCATCGAGGTCGCAGCAGGCATCTTCCGGGCCCACGAGCCCGGATGGCCCGAGTTGATCGCCGAAACGGCCGCCAAGGCCCGGCACGCTCTGGTGGGAGAGTACGGATGAGAGAAGAGACCGCTTCGTACGTGCCGGCGAGCCCGGCGGCATTTCTGGAAGGATATCCCGCGGACCCCGACTTCCCGCAGCTTCCGGTCGCGAGCGATCCGGGGCGCATGCTCGAGATCCTGCGCGCGCATCTGCGCCCGCTGCCGGGCCGGAACACGCGCATCCTGGAATGCAGGCCGTTCCGGTTCCGCTGCAAGCAGTCCACTTCGCGTTGTGTGCTGCAGTACACGCTGCGCCTGCTCGAGCCCGGCACCGGGCGCGAGTGGGACCACTGGGCGACCGGCCTGGTGTTCGCGGGCGCCGGCGCCGCCCAGCGCGCGTGGGCGAACCTGCGATCGGTGCCGCCGGCCGCCGAGATCCCGCCCGCTTGGCGCTGCTTCGAGCCGGTGGCATTCGTTTCCGAGCTCGACATGGTGGTGGTGCTGTTCCCCTGCGACCGCCGCCTGCCCCAGCTGGGCCAGGTGCTGATGGACGGCGGGCGCGCGCTCGAGCCGTTCGTGCTCGCACGGCTCGGGCCGGGGGACTGGCATGCGACGCGGCGGACGCTCGAGCCGACGCGCTACCGCACCGAGCTCGCCGCGGTGCTGCGCTGCTCGATCGAGGCGAGCGACCGGGAGAGCGGACGGAACCAGACCGTGCGCTGTTTTCTCAAGGTCTACCGCAACGAGCGCGGGCAGCGCGCGTTCGATCTGCTGCGCTCGTGGTGGAGCCAGTCGCGCGAGGAGAGCCCGTACTCGCTGGTGCGTCCGGTCGCATACTTCGACCGCCTCGGGACGCTCGCGCTGGAACAGGCGCCGGGCCTGTCGCTGCGCGAGATCCTGCTCGCCGGCCAGGAGCCGCTCGCAGCGGTGCGCACAGCGGCGCGCGCGGTCGCGGCGTTCAATCAGGACGACCTCGGGATCGACCGCACGCACACGCTCGAGGACCAGCTCGAGCAGGTGCGGAAGGCATCTTCCATGGTGCAGTGGGCATGCCCCGCGTTGCGGACCGAAGTGGCCGCCATCACCGATGCGATCGGCACCCGCATCGCGGAAGCGCCGCCCGGGCCGCTGCACGGCGACCTCAAGACCGACCATCTCTTCCTGTCCGACGACCGCGTGATCCTGCTGGACGCGGACTCCATCGCTCTGGGCGATCCGGTGCGGGACGCGGCGCACTTCTGCTCCTACGTGACGGCGCAGGTCGGGGTCGAGACCATGACCCGCAACGAAGCGCGCGCGGTGGCGGCCGCTTTCGCGGACGAGTACTTCCAGCACGTACCGGCGTCGTGGCGGAAGCGCTTCCAGCTCCACTACGCCGGCGCGCTGGTCGAGGTGGCGTGCGGCATCTTCCGCCACCAGCAGCCGCGCTGGCTGGAGCGCGCGGAGGCGGCGATCGACGAGGCGCGGCGCGTCATGGCGGGCGAGGGCACGCTGGGCCCCGGACCCCAGCTCCACGTCCTGGGCCTTCGATCCCAGCTTCAGGTCATCGGCCCCGGCCCCCAGCCCCTCGCCCTCGCCGCCGATCCACGGCCGGAAATGCTCGGCGAGGATCGGCCGCGGCCGCGACTCACGCCGCACTCCGCGGCACCGCTCACCGAGCAGCACGTCGCGCTGATGCAGGTGCTGTGGGCGAGCGGCGAAGCCACCGCCCGCGAGCTGACCGACAACCTCGACTTAGCGCTCGCGCCAGCCACCGTCACCGCGCTGCTCGGCCAGCTCGAGCGCCAGGGCGTGGTAGCCCGGCGGCTGGCGGATCGCCAGCACCGCTACCGCGCGCGCGTCGGAATGGCGGAGTTCCAGCAGGACTTCGTCGAGCGCTTTGCCTCCGTGGGGGAGGAGCTGTTCGAAGGCGATCTGGCGGCACTGGTGTGCCGGCTGATGCGGGTTCGCGACGTGAACGCAGTGGGGCTGGCGCGCGTGATCGAGCTGCTCAAGGCGCGGGAGCGGGAGCTCGAAGGAGTGCAGGAATGAACCCGGCTCCGGACCCGGAAGCTTTGAAGCTCCCCTTCGATCCCGCCCTCTCCGGCCTCGATGCGATCCGCACACGAGGCTTTGCCGGCGCGGTGCCGGGCCTCGACCTCGGGCCGGGACCGGTCGAGGTCGCGCTGCGCGGCCACACGCGCGGGAAGCTGATGACCCTGGAGGTGCGCTCGGAGCGGCGGCATCTCGCGGTCAAGATCCATGCGCGGGATCCGAAGCCGGAAATCGAGCTGCACAAGACGCTGGCCGCCGAGCTCGCGGGCGATCCGGTGCCGCAGATGCCGCGGATCGTGGCACACGAGCGGCAGCACGGCATCGTCGCGTTCGACTGGATGGAGGGACCGTCGGCGGAAGAGCTGATCGCGGGAGGCGACGGCGGGCGCGCCGGAGCGCTGGCCGCCTCCTGGGTGCGGCGCGCCGCCACGCTCGCGACCCGGCTGGGCAATCCGCTGGGCGCCTCGCGCATCGCACAGCGCATGAGCAAGTGGGTGGCGACGCTGGGCATCGCGAGCGCCGCGCTCGGCGCCGCCGCCGAGGCGCAGGCCCAGCTGCTCGAGGACACCAGGCCGAAGGATCTGCCGGTTCGACTGGTGCACGCTTCCACGCACCGCGAGCACGTTCTCGAAATCGGCGGCCGCGTCGGCCTGATCTCGTGGAGCCACTTCGCGCAGGGACCGCTGGAGCTGGACGCGGGTCTCTTCCTGGCATCGATCGCGGGTCAAGGACTCGAGGACGAAACGCTCTCCGGCGAGACGACGCGGGCGCGCGATGCGTTCTTCGCCGGCGTGGGAGAGTCGCTCGACCCTCAGGGGCTCGCATGGTTCCAGAGGGCAGCGCTGCTCCGTCTGGCCTACACCGAGGTGGAGCAGGGGAAGGGCGACCGGCTCGCGCTCGCGGGTGCGCTGCTCGAAGCCGTGAAGCGTTCGCCGTCCGTGCTGCCGTCGCGCGATTCGAGGTTCCGGGCCTCACGCCTGAAACGGGAGCCTCTCATCGAGACCCGCTCGCTGCCGGACGATCCCGACCTGCCGGGGCTGTCCGCGATCCGGTCGTCCGGCATCGAGCGCGTGCTTCCCGAGCTCGAGCCGGTCGATGACCCGGCCGCCCTCGAAATCCGGGCCTACAAGCCGGCGCGCCGGATCACCCTCGAGCTGCGGACGCCGAGCCGCAGGGTCGCGATCAAGGCCTACGAGCGGAGCCCCGCCGCGGAAGTGGCGTTGACCGAAACCTTCGCTTCCGCGGGCCTCACCGGCGGCGCCGGTGCGCGGGTGCCGCGCGTGGTGGCGTGGAAGCGCGACCTGCGCCTGCTGGTCATCGAATGGCTGGAGGGCCCCACAGCGTCCGACCTCCTCAAGCTCGGGCAGGGCGAGCGTGCTGCCGATCTCGCGGCGAGCTGGCTCGAGCTGTCGTCCACGCTGCAGGTCGATCTCGGGCCGTCGCGGGATGGGGCGTGGATGCTGCGCCGCGCCACGAAATGGATCGCCCGGCTCGGGCAGGTGGATCCGGAGCTGGGAGCGAGGGCGACGGCGTTCGCGGAGCACCTGAGACGAACGATGCCGGGCGAGGAGACCCGACGCCTCGCGCACGGGACATTCCACGATCGCAACATCATCGACTGCGGCGACGGTCCGGGGGTGATCGATTGGGAATTCGCCGGAATGGGGCCTCCCGAGCTCGACGCCGGAGCGTTCATGGCGTGCCTGTCGTGGCGCGCCGCGAGCGAGGCGCGCGGCGCGTCGGCCATACGGGCGAAGGAGGTGTTCCGCACGCGGGTCGCGCCGCTGATGGATGAACGGGCGCTGGGCTGGCACGAGGCGGCGATGCTGATGTGCCGGGCGGCGCGCGTCGCGAAACGCCACGGGGCGGACGGGGTGCGCCCCGCCGGGCAGGTGCTCGAGATGGCACAACAGGCCGTGGAGGGCCGCGCATGAATGGCCGGCAGGCTAGAACCCGCATGGATCTCAGTGTGGAGTCCTCCATGGAGAATGCTGTTGGCGATCTGATCCGCCGCGCCCCTTCGATCTGCGGCCTGGGCCTGGTGCTCGATGAAGCCGCCTTTCTCGAGAGGCTGGAAGGCGCCGCCCCGAACGCGGAGCTGCGCGGAGCCGAGATCACGTACATCAGCCTGCGGATCCCCCACTTCTGCCGCGTCGGGTATCGCGTGGACGTCGGCGGCACGGTGCTCGACCTGGACGTCCGCACCGGACGGCACGAGGACTTCGCGGAATGGCAGGTGGACGAGTTTCGTGAGCCGATCCCCGGCCCGCTCGGCGCCGGGCGCATCCTGTTCGAAGACGAAGCGATCGTGATCAACGTGTTCCCGAACGACGCCAAGCTCCGGCAAATCCAGCACCTCACGAACGGCGAGGAGCTGGGAAGCGTGCTGCGTGATCTGTTCCCGGACCGGTCGGAGCTCTGGGATTGCGAGCTGCGCGCGCTGCGCTACCGGCCGGAGCGGCGCTTCGTCGGCGAGCTGCGCGGCGCGCGCGGGGAACATGCGGTGGTGAAGGCGTGCACCCGCCGCGCCTACGTGCGCAGCAAGCGGAACGCGATGGCGTTCCAGCCCGACGGCCCACTCCGCATCGCGCGGCTGATCGGCGCGAGCGACGATCGCCGCCTGCTCGCATACGAGTGGCTGCCCGGTCGCGCACTGTTCGATATCTACATGGACCCGGAGGCGGATTCGTGGCCGATGGCGGTCGCGGGGGCCGCGCTCGCCACGATGCATGCCCAGCAACCCGAAGGGCTGTCGTACTGGACGCGCGAATCCGAAGTGGCCCACCTCAGGGCCGTGGCCGAGGAGATCGCGTTCGTGTACCCCCCGCTCGCCGACCGGGCGGAGGCGGTGGCCCGCCGATTCGAGCAGCGCCTGCCGGCGACGGCGCGCGACCCGGTCGCGATTCACGGCGACATCTCCGCACGGCACCTGCTGGTGGACGAGCACCAGACCGGGATCATCGATCTCGATTGGGCATGCTACGGGGACGCCGCAGACGATCTGGGCTACCTGGTCGCGCACGTCGAGCGCGCGGCCGTGCGCGGCAAGACGCCCGCGGACCGGGTGGATCAGTTCCGCGAGGCGATCCTCGAGGGCTACGGCCGCGCGGACGATCCCGAGCTGCGCAAGCGGATCGATCTGTACACCGGGATTGGATTGTTCCAGCAGGCGCGATTCCCGTTCCGGTCGTGGCGGCCGGATTGGCCGGAGAGCACGGAGTCGCTGCTCGCGAGAACCGAGTGCTATGCGAACGGGCTCCACTGACGGACG
>Ga0075423_10006689_pt1 | contig 10837 bp, 11 predicted proteins | sample SoiMethybrSBSTD2_FD_80114 | JGI IMG/M metagenome (GOLD analysis project Ga0075423, IMG submission 80114) | Bulk soil microbial communities from a Populus tree surrounding site in Tennessee, USA - Soil MetaG P. TD hybrid SBSTD2 | ecosystem: Environmental > Terrestrial > Soil > Tree plantation...
CAGCGGCCAAAAGGGCGAACGCCTTCAGTGAAATGGGCTGCCCAGACGGTATGTGGATTGTCACTGAGCGTGGGATTTTCCAAAAGACACCAGCCACCTAGCGTCGGCGCAACCGCCCAACGGCAAGGAGGAGCGATGGACACGAAGCGGGAGCTCACCATGGCCGCACGTGTGCTGGGACCCAGGGACGGGGAGGTCGCCGGCGACCCGGGGGGCCGCACCGACCGATTCATGATCGAGCGAGCCGACACCGACGGCAGGCTCACGGTGATCGAGCACACCGTGCCGCCGCACGTCCTCGCCGGCCCACTGCACCACCACACCCGTGAGGACGAGTACAGCTACGTGCTCGAGGGTCGCCTGGGAGCGCTCCTGGGCGACCGGGAAGTCTTCGCCGAACCAGGGGACCTGGTCTTCAAGCCCCGCGGGCAGTGGCACACCTTCTGGAACCCCGGCGACACGCCAACGCGGATCCTGGAGCTCATCACCCCATCCGGCCTGGAGGACCTCTTCCGCGAGCTCGGCACCCCCGGCGTCGAGATGGACCCGGCGACGCTCCCGGAACTGGCGGCCCGCTACGGCTGCCAGGTCGACTTCGAGGGCACGGCGGCCATCCTCGGACGGCACGGGCTCCAGTTCTAGGAGCGCCGCCATGGACCTCAGGGCCGGCACGCCCGAGGAGCTGGAGACCCTGCTGGAGGACGCGTTCGTGCTCCACAACGAGCAGGCGCTGCCGCAGCTCTTCGGACCAGGCGCCATGCTGGTGGCGGGGGCCCTCCCGGTGGCGCGCGGATGGCGGCAGATCGCCCGGGTCGCCGCCCAGCTGTGGGATGCCGACCGCAGCTACCTCGCCGACCCCCGACGGATCCTCCAGGCTCGCGGCACCGCCCTCGTGGTGTCGGGCCGCGCCATCAACGTGGCCCGCCGGGGCGACGACGGTTTCTGGCGCTATGCGATCTCGCTGCTCGACCTCGATACGGCAACCAAAGGCGATGTGTCATGAGCGCACAACCCGAACATGCGGCTCGATTGACGGAGTACTCGATCGGTGACGTGGCCGATCGCGCGGGGGTCGCCAATGACTATGTCGTCATGCTGGTCGACCTCGGGGTCCTCGCCTCGGGCCCGGACGGCCACTTCTCCGAAGGCGATGTGCGGCGGGTCCGCCTGCTGCGAACCCTCGAACGGGGGCGGGGATGCCGCTCCAGGGCGTTGCCGCTGCGGTCCAGAGCGGCAACCTGTCGCTCGGGTTCCTGGATACGGCGGCCTACGATCGCCTGGCGTCGCTGTCCGAGATCACGTTCCAAGAAGGTCTCCGAGAAGACGGGGATCCCCGTCGAGTTGTTGATGGTCATCCGCGAGGCCGTGGGGTTCGCTGAACCTCAGCCGGAGGATCGCCTCCGCGAGAACGAGCTCCAGATCTACCCGCTGGTCGAGGCACAGCTCTTCAAAGGGTTTCGCCTGAGGGTGATCGAACGTTGGCTTCGCGTGTACGGCGACAGCTTGCGGCGGATCGCGGAAACCGAGGTCGACTGGTGGCACACCGAGGTGGAGCTCCCCTTGCTCAAGTCCGGGATGACGCCTGCGGAGATGATCGAAGCCGCGGACTCGCGCGTCGCGCTGGAGATCGCCCCCTACCTCGACCAGACGATCCTTGCCATGTACCACGGACACCAGGAGCACACGTGGATGAAGAGCATCCTCGACGGGATCGAGGCCACCCTGTCCGAGGCGGGCGTCTACAGCCGCCTGGAGCGGCCCCCGGCCATCTGCTTCCTCGACATCACGGGGTACACCCGGCTCACCGAGGAGCGTGGCGACCAGGCCGCGGCCGAGCTCGCCGGCACCCTGTCGCGGACGGTGCGACGTTCCTCGAGATCCCACGGGGCAAGCCCGTCAAGTGGCTGGGCGACGGAGTGATGTTCTTCTTCCCGGACCCGGGATCGGGTGTCCTTGCTGCGCTTGACATGGTCGAGGGCGCAGCCAACGCTGGGCTGCCGCCCGCCACGTCGGGCTCCACGCGGGCCCCGTCCTGTTCCAGGAGGGCGACTACTTCGGACGCACTGTGAACCTCGCGGCCCGGATCGCCGAGTACGCCAGGCCGGGCGAGGTCGTGGTGAGTCAAGAGGTGGTGGAGTTCGTCGACGCGATACCCGTGTCCTTCGTCGAGATCGGTCCGGTCGAGCTGAAGGGGGTCTCCGGCGCCCTTCGCCTTCACACCACCCGCCGCGACACGTGATCGACACCGGGTGACGCCCGGCGCAGGCGGCGAGAGGCGCCCAATGCGGGCAGGGCAGACCCGTCTGGAGCCGACCAGATCGACGCAGAGCCTGGCGGTTGGTCCAACCCACTGAACGAGCGTGGAAGCCGTCCTCTAGGCCCCAGGAGACGATCCGGCGAGGCGTGATCCTGATGATCGATCGGGTCGTCGAACCCTTCCATGATGGCCTTGCCGCCCGTTTCGAGCGTCATCGCCTGGCCGCGCACCTCGACCGCACGGGGCTGCCACGGCGGCAGCACATCATCGACCACCAACGCCGCGACCCCTCCGCTTGCCGTCGCGGAACTTCTTGCGCTTGGCGAAGTCGTGCCCGCCGATGTCGATGCTGTCGGGCGTCGGGGTTGTACCGGAAGGCGACAGGAACGACATCGGGCATGCCGTCGTTGCCGACCGCCGGAGCCGCTCGCTCCCAAGGTAGTCGAGCTCGGCGTCGCTGAACACGCTCATGGCGTCCTCCTGTTGGTGGTCATTCTCACGGTCATTCCACCAGGCGCTACTCGGCCACACGGGAGCGCACTGGCTAGACGGGCCATCCGACCTGAGCAGCCAGGAGAACACTCGCCAGCACGCCGTGGACGATCCGCGCCTGTCTTGTAAACAGCAGGTGGGGTCGAGTTCCCCCGCCGGCTCCCAGAACCGCAGGTCACGGGCCTGTAGTACTTGCCTTGCTTGGCCGGATGTCCTTCTGCCCCAGATGGAATGACATCGAGCCGTCCCGGAGGCAGGCTGTCACTCCCAAGCGTTTGGTGCGCCACTCCGGCGGGTCCGCAGGAGCCGTGACCAGCGTCACCCGGAACTTGACGGCGTCTCTGTCGGCCCTCGCCGGTAGGGTGCGGCCATGACCGCCGACTGGGGTGCGCTGCAACGGGCGATCGATGGCGACGTCGTCCTGCCCGGCTCGCCCGACTACGAGTCGGTGCGCAAGCCGGTGATGGCGCGCTTCGAGCACTTGCGGCCGGTGGCCGTGGTGCGATGCGCGAGCTCTGCGGACGTCGCCGCGACCCTTGCCGTCGCGCGTGGGCTGGGCCTGCCGACGGTGATCCGGAGCGGCGGGCACTCGGTTGGCGGCCGGTCCGCGACCGACGGGGTCGTCCTTGACGTCAGGCCCATGGGCTCGGTGGCGGTCGCGGGGGAGGTGGCGACCGTGGGTGCCGGCCTGCGGCTCGGCGAGCTCTACGATGCGCTGGCCACCCATGGCCTGACCATCCCCGCCGGCTGCGGTCCCTCGGTCGGGATCGCCGGCCTCACCCTCGGGGGTGGGTTGGGGATCCTCGGCCGCAAGCACGGCCTGACCTGCGACCACCTGCTGCGGGCGCAGGTCGTCCTGGCGGACGGTCGCGTGGTCGAATGCGACGAGCACCATGACGGGGAGCTGTTCTGGGCGCTGCGCGGCGCCGGTGGCGGCCAGTGCGGCGTGGTCACCTCCCTTGTCTTCCGCACCCTTCCCGCGCCGGCGACCACGGTCTTCCACCTGGTGTGGCCGCCGGCCGCGGCCGCCGCGGTGGTGCAGGCCTGGCAGGCCTGGGCGCCCGCGGCGCCCGACGAGCTCGACGCCACCATGCGGTTGACCGCCGCCGGCGACGGCGAGCGGCCGCCCGGGGTCGAGGTGGTCGCCAGCGTGCTCGACGGCGAGGCCGACGCCGCGGAGGTCCTCGACGAGCTGGTCGGCCGGGTGGGGGCCGACCCGGTGGAAGCGACCCGCCGACACCTGTCCCACCGGGAGGCCAAGCGCTACCTCGAGGGGCTCGGATCGGTCGAGGACCGGCGCGAGCGGTCGGGTCCGGAGCAGCCACAGCAGCCGGGCCACCTCTACACCAAGTCGGAGTTCTTCCGCCGACCCCTGCCGGGCGAGACGGTCGCGGCGCTGGTCGACCACCTCACCCAAGGGGTGGCGGCCGGCCGGTCGCAGGAGGTGGACTTCCTGCCGTGGGGCGGCGCTTACAACCGCGTGCCCGCCGACGCCACCGCCTTCGCCCACCGCGGCGAGAGCTTCCTGGTCCAGCACCTGGTCGAGGTCGACGCCGACGCCGCAGCGGCCGAGCGCGGCGCCGCCCGCGACTGGCTGGCGCGCTCGTGGGCGCTGGTGCATCCATGGGGATCAGGGGGCGTGTACCCGAACTTCCCAGACCCCGACCTGCAGGACTGGGCGCACGCCTACCACGGGACGAACTACGACCGCCTGCGGCGCGTCAAGGCCGCCTACGACCCGGGCGGCTTCTTCCGCTTCCACCAATCGCTTCCGTAGCGGCTAGGCCACGTCGCTCCCATGGCGGGCCTGCTCGGCCGTGCTGACCTGGGTGTAGGCGCCAAGGACCCGATCGGCGAGCAGGCCGAGGCAGGACAGGTTGGGGAACCCGGGGCCTTGGGCGAGCCCGGCCAGGACCGGGAGGTGGAGCCTGGGCCGCAGGCCCGGGACGGCCAGGTCGTGGCCGATGACCCGTTCCACGGCGGTGCGGGTCGGCGGCCGGCCGGGGGCCTCGCCGATGGCCTCGGCCACGGCGTCGCGGGCGCCGGGGCCGAGCAGGGGCACGAACCAGAGTGGGTCGAAGCCGACGGCCACCACCACCCAGTCGAAGGCCAGCCGTTCCGGCAGCTGGTCGTAGTGGACCTCCACGACGACCTTGGCCTCGACCGGCTCCAGCCGGGTGACCCGTCCGGCCTGGGTGCGGACCACGTCGGCCCGGTTGAGCAGCTCCTGGGCCTGGACCGAGAACACGCCCCGGTCGGTGCGCCTGAGGAACTCGCGGCGGTGCCGCTCGGCGAGCTGCCGCCAGCCGGCGGCGTCGGGGTTGGAGTACATGCGGTTCTCGGTGAAGCCCTCGCCGCGCGTGTAGAGCACCCCGTGGTCGGAGACCAGCTCGACCACCGACCCCTCGGGGAGCAGGCCGACCAGCGCGCCGGTGATGGAGCCGGCGGTCTCGCCGCTGCCGACCACGCACACCTCCACTGGGCCGCCGCCGGCGAGCGCCTCACCGGCCGTCCAGAAGCTGCGGCCGTCCAGGATGCGCGGATGGTGGTCGGGCTGCCCGAGCAGCCGCAGCGGCGTCCCCGGGCCCGTCAGCACCAGACCGTCGCAGTCCATCTCCAGCGGCTCGCCGGTGGGCGTGCGCCTGGCCGACAGCCGCCAGCGGCCGTCGGCCAGGTCGATGCCGTCGACGTCGGCCAGGACCGGCTCTACCCCGAGCTGCCCGGCCACCCAGCGCAGGTACCGGTGCCACTGGCGGTGGCTGGGGCGGGGTTGGCCGCGGTCGACCCAGTCGGCCAGGCCGCCCTGGTCGATCAGGTAGCGCTGCCAGGACCAGCGGCGCACCTCATCGCTGACCCGGCCCGAGGCCGGGCCCCAGCCGGCTGCGTACGGGTAGCCAACGTCCTTGTCCGGGGGCGTGCTGAGCGGCTGGCGGCCGTCGGTGTAGCCGGAGGTCCCCAACCAGTTGGCGGCCACGCCGGCCCGGTCGATGAGGACGAGGTCGGGCACCTCTATGCCGGTCCCGGCCAGGGCGGCCCGCTTGGCCGCGATGGCCAGCCCCTTGGGACCGGCCCCGACGACGGCGAGGTTGGCCGGAGGGGGCATGGCGTCCTTCCCGACGGGTCGATGGGCGTTTTATGGCCTGCCCGTGGATGGTTGCACGTCCGGTGATGCAGCAGCGCCCAGACGTCCGCGAGGTGGTGGCGGACCCGGCCAGCCGCTCGATGACCATGTCGACGCGCTCCAACGTCCACAGCTCACCGACAACCCTCTGGAGGCACGCTAGACCGGGCATGTCGCCAGCGGCGGGGCGGTGCCGAACGTCACACCCAGCGGTGGTAGGCGGCATCGCCTGCAGGGACCCCATCCCTCCGCATGCACCACAGAACCGCAGCTCAGCGCGCCCGACCGATTGTCTTGCCTGCTCGCCCGGGATCGCCGCGCAACCGACGGTCGCTGCGTGGAGGCACGCATTGACGCCCCTGCCCAGCAGGGGAATAGGATCCCGGACCGGACCAGCCGCGCCGCTCGCGCCCCGCTGAGCAGAGAAGGGCTTGTCATGGCACGTCGTCTCGGCATCCTGCTGCTCGTGGTGCTCGCCATGGCCGCCACAGCCGCGCCAAGTCAGGGCACCACCTCCACCACCTCGACGACCTCCACCACCATGCCCGCGCCCACCACGACCACCTCTCCGCCCACCCGGCCGCCGCTCCCCTCGTGCCGCGAGGTCCTCGCCTCGGACCCCAAGGGCAGCGTCTTCGGCGACGACCCCACGCGGATCCGGGTGGTCGGCCTGCCACGCGCGCGACGGCTCACCGTGGACCTGCACTACACCGGCGGCGCTGGCGGCGTCGATGTGCGCAACTGCGTCTCGTTGCTGTCGTCGGCCGGCGAAGAGGTGGCGACCCAGGACAGCCCGTCGCTGTGCTGCGTCAGCTTCGACCGTCGGTTCTCGGTCCTGCTGCCGCACCAGCCCGCACCGGGGACGAGGGTCTGCGCCCAGGAGGCCGTCCGTGAGGCGTTCTCCGACGGCCTCGACGTCGGGTTCAGCGTGGTGTTCACCAACCGCGTCTGCCTGGTCATGCCGGTCGCCTCGCCGGGCGAGCTGCCGTTCACCGGGCCCGTGCACGCCGTGCCGCTGGCGGTGGCTGCCGTGCTGGCGATCGCGCTTGGCGTCGCGGTCTTGCTGGCCGCGTCAAAGCCGCAGCAGCGCTCGTAGCGAACCAACTCGCGGTCATTCTGACAGTCATTCCACCAAGGGCTACTCGGCCCTACGGGAGCGTACTGGCTGGACGGGCCATCCGACCCGAGCAGCCAGGAGAGCACTCGCCAGCACGCGGTAGACGATCCGCTGCTGTCTTGTAAACAGCAGGTTGGGGGTTCGAGTCCCCTCGCCAGCTCCAAATGTGCCATTTCTCATTTCGTCGAGATGTGTTCTCTCACAGTTGCCGAGCGTCGTCGTTTTCTCAGCTATGCGGAGCTGCGCCGACGGACATGGTGCCACCTGGAGGTCGAACGCAGCGCTGGCCTCCGTGGGGTCACGGGGTCAGACTGCTCCACGGGCCAGGGACGCCGGTGGGGGCGTCTTGAGGCCGTCAGGAGGACGACCGTGATCGTCACACCGAACCCGCGAGAGCAGACGCGCGCCCGCTATCCCGACGAAGAGGGCTGCGTCGAGCGCGACGGCGTTCGGGTCTTCTACGAGGTCTACGGCGACGGGCCGACGACGTTCCTGCTCTTCCCGACGTCGCCCATCTCGCACTCGAGGCTGTGGAAGGCGCAGATCCCGTACCTCTCTCGTCACTTTCGCGTCATCACGTTCGACCCACGGGGTAACGGGAGGTCGGACCGGCCGGACACCGCCGAGGCCTACTCGTACTGGGAGTTCGTGGAGGACGGTCGCGCCATCCTCGAGGCCACCCGAACGGAGACGGCAGTTCTCGCCGCATCTGCGACGGCGGCGGCTGGGCGCTGATGCTCGCCGCGACGCAGCCGGCCATGGCGCTGGGCGTCGCGGCGATCGCACCCTGCGTCCCGCGCCTCACGCCGTCGCACCCGAACTACCGCCGCTACCCCTCCCTGGAGCCACTCGACACGGACGAGGGCTCGGCCAAGTGGAACGTCCACTACTGGCGTCGGGACTATCGCGGCTTCCTCGAGTTCTTCTTCTCCGAGCAGTTTCCGGAGTCGCACTCGACGAAGCACATCGAAGACTGTGTCCAGTGGGGCCTCGACGGAAGCGCCGAGGCGCTCGTCTTCTCGGACGAGGAGGCGCCGCTACCGTTTGCCAGCGAGGAGGAGGCACGCGCGCTGTGCCGCCGTATTCGCTGCCCGGTGCTGGTCGTCCACGGCGAGCTCGACGGGTGCCAGCCGCGCGAGCGCGCCGTCGCCGTCGCCGAGCTGGCCGGCGGGACGCTCGTCACGCTCGAGGGCGCGGGACATCTCCCGCAGGCGCGCCATCCCGTGAAGGTCAACCGGCTCCTGCGCGAGTTTGCTGCCTCGGTCGTGCCGCCGGAGTCGATCCCCTGGTCCGGGTGGCCGAGGGCTCGGAGTCTCGCGCGCTGATCATCGCGTTGACCATCCAGACGATCCGACCGGATCCTTCTTGATCCGAAGGATGGCCATTCGGTCCCCTCTCGTGGGCCTGGTCGTCAGGATTCCGCCCGAGAGCGGATGGACGCCTGAGGGACCTGGTGCTCGTCGACTCAGGTCGAGCCGGCTGCGATGCGTTCGGCGATGCGGACGCTCTCCTCCTGGGCGGCCTGGTCGAGCACCGCTTGGCGGGGGTCGTCCGGCCAATCCTTGACGATGCCGCTCGCCCACTCGGCCCAGTCGGTGACCATGGCGTAGAAGTCGGTGAGGAAGCGGCCGCCGAGCTGGTTGAGGGCCGCCCGCTGCGGGAACGCGGCCTGGCCGGCGAGATACAGCCGGCCCATGGCCAGGTTCTCCTGGTTCTCCTCACGGACCCAGTCCCGGATGGCGGCCAGGGCCGACAGGACGGTCTCCTTGGAGCCGCTGTCGGCGAAGTGGATCTTGAGCAGCTGCTCGAACTCCAGCTGGGGCCCGCCGCCGGGCTCGCTCAGCCACGCCGCCAGCGCCCGGCGGCCCCGGGGGGTGATCGCGTACCGCCGTCGCCGCCGCCGCTTGCCGATCGGCTCCTCGACGGCGCGGGCGTAGCCGAGCGCGACCAGCTTCTTGGGCTCCTCGTACAGCTTGCTCTGGGCGCGCGGCCAGACCCGCCGCAAGCTCAGGTTCACCTGCTGGACCAGCTCGTAGGTCGTCCACGGCTTGATCGCCAGATACCCGAGGATCGCGTACGAGGTAGTGGTCATGGACTTGCCCGTTGACATGTTTCTCCCCTTGGGAGTAACCAGTAACTCCCAAGGGGAGTATACCCTGGGAGGGGCGATGACCGAGACCCGGGTGGTAGCGGCAGACCCGTCCAACGCCGAGGCGCTGGCGGCGTGGGACGGCCAGGACGGGGCGTACTGGACATGGGCATGCCCGCGACCAACAAGCCGATCAGGCTCGCGTGGATGGACATGCATCGGATCAGAGGCGGTCGGATCGTCGAGTCCTGGCACCTTGAAGACACCGCAGGGATGCTGCAGCAGCTGGGCGTCACGCCTGGCTGACAGGCTTGGGCCGTACCGTCCCGGAAAGGTCCTGGGTTCGACGACATCTGACCGTCGACGGGGCAATTGCCAGCCAACTGCCAGGCAGGTCCAGGGTCGGGCCAAGGTGCCGCCGGCAGCATCGGCCCACTGGCTCAACCGGAGCCCACAGCCAAGGAGGCATCGACATCGACCACACCAACGAGGACCGCGGCTGGCGGCGCTGGGGGACCAAGGCGGCCTTGGCCGCCGGCGGGCTGCTGGTGGGAGGGGTGCTGGTGGGGACGCTGACGGCCAGCGCGGCCGACACCACCGGCACAACCGGCCAGACCGGCGCCTACGGTGCCCCGGCCGGGCCGCGAGCCGGCGGCACCGTCGACGAGTCCAAGAGCCAGCGGCCCGACGAGAGACTGCTCAGCGGCGGCACCGCCGGCAAGGTCCAGGCGGCCGCGCTGGCCAAGTATCCGGGGGCGACCGTGCTGCGGGTGGAGACCGACTCTGACGGCGTCTACGAAGCCCACTTGAAGACCAGCGACGGCCAGCGCGTCACCGTCGAGGTCGACAAGGCCTTCAAGGTGACCGGCGAGGAGTCCGGCCCCCGCCCATGAGCCGGCGACGGCCGCCGGCACCGGCTCGGTGAGTGCCTGACCCGACCGGCCAGGGGCCGGACCCATCACGGGTCCGGCCCCGCTAGACCGCACTGCCTGGACGGCCTACTCGACCTGAGCCTGCGGTTCCGCGGTGCCGAGTTCGCCCAGGGCTTGCATCACGCGGATCTGCGCCTGATCGCGACGGCTTGCCAACTCCGCCACCGTTCCGCCGAAGTGCTCGGCCTGGGTGGTGAGGAGCCTGGTCGTGTCGGCATCCAGGCGCGGCTGGCCCAGGATCTTCCACAAGGCCTCCAAGCCCGGACCCAGGTGCACGATGAAGTCGGCCAGGCCGCCGGGTCCACCCCCCAGATGGAAGGTCTGAAACGGACCGGCCACCGCCCAGCGCATCCCGATCGAGCTGGTCACGACCGCATCCAGCTCCTGCTCGGTGACCACCCCTTGGGCGACGAGGTGGACCGCCTCGCGGAACAGGGCGGCCTGCAGCCGATTGGCGACAAACCCGGGGATCTCGCGGGAGAGCACCTGGGGCTGTTTGCCCATGGCGCGGTAGAACCCCACCGCCGCCTCGACCACCTCGGGATCAGTCCCTGGTGACGGCACGACCTCGACCAGGGGGACCAGGTGGGGCGGGTTGAACGGATGGCCGACGACCAGCCGGCCGGGTTGGCGCATGGCCTGGCTCATGACCGATGCCGGGATCCCGGAGGAGGAGGAGGCGAGCAAGGCGTTCGCCGGGGCGCCGCCCTCGATCGCCGACCACAGCTGCTGTTTGACCTCGGGCCGTTCGGGGCCGTTCTCCTGGACGACGTCGGCTCCGGCCACGGCGCTGGCCGCCTCCGGGTCGAACCGCAGCGCATCGGTGGCG
>Ga0075423_10006690_pt1 | contig 10837 bp, 8 predicted proteins | sample SoiMethybrSBSTD2_FD_80114 | JGI IMG/M metagenome (GOLD analysis project Ga0075423, IMG submission 80114) | Bulk soil microbial communities from a Populus tree surrounding site in Tennessee, USA - Soil MetaG P. TD hybrid SBSTD2 | ecosystem: Environmental > Terrestrial > Soil > Tree plantation...
AGTGGCGGGCCGGCAGCTGGAGCGGCCGGCACCGGCGCACGCCGGCGGCGCGGACGACCTGATGGAGGCGCTGCGGCGCAGCGTCGAGCAGGCCAAGCACGACCGCGACACCGTCGCCCCGGCCCGCCGGCCGGCCCGCAAGCGCCCGGCGAAGCAGGCGACCAAGTCGGCCGCGGCACCGCAGCCGACGCCGGTCAGGAAGGCCGCGGCGACCAAGCGGAGCCCAGCCAGGAAGACGGCGGCGAAGAAGAGCACCGAAGGCCGCTGAGGCGGCATGGGTTGCCCGGGGGTGGGCACAGCGACAGGGACCTGCCCCACCCGACCGCGGAGACCCCCATGCCGTTGTTCTCCCGCCGCAAGGACGACCCGGCGACCCGGGATCCGGAGGACTTCTCCGGCGGCCCCGGCATCAAGAACTACTCGGACGAACCGGACAGTGACCGGCTCGCCCCGGACGACCCGCGCAAGCCCGACTCCCCCACCGACCTGGGCAAGCGGACCTGGCTCGGGGTGGCCAGGCGGGCGTTCGCCGAGTTCAAGGACGACAACGTCACCGACTGGGCCGCCGCCCTGACCTACTACGCGGTGCTGTCGATCTTCCCCGGAATCATCGTGTTCGTGTCGCTGCTCGGCCTGTTCGGCCAGGGACCCGACACCGTGCAGAAGCTGCTCGACGTGCTGACCAACATCGGCATCCCGAAGGAGGCGGTCGGAAGCCTGCGCGGCCCGATCCGGGACGTGGTCATGCAGCAGTCGGGCAAGGCCGGGTTGGCGTTGATCCTCGGTGTGCTCGGCGCGCTGTGGTCGGCGTCCGGCTACATCGGCGCGTTCATCCGGGCTTCCAACGCGATCTACGAGGTGAAGGAGGGCCGCAAGTTCTACATCCTGCGGCCGCTGCAGATCCTCGTGACGGTCGTCGGCGTCCTCCTGCTCACGTTCATCACGCTTGCGTTGATCGCGAGCGGCAGCGTCGCGCACGCGATCGGCGACGCGGTCGGCATCGGCAGCACCACCGTGACGATCTGGAACATCGTGAAGTGGCCGATCATCGTGATCCTGGTCAGCCTGATGATCGCCGGCCTCTACCACGTGGCGCCGAACGTGAAGCAGCCGAAGTTCCGCTGGTTCACCCTCGGCGGGTTCCTCGCCCTGGTGCTCTGGGTGATCGCCAGCATCGCGTTCGGGCTCTACGTGGCGAACTTCGGCTCGTACAACAAGACGTACGGCTCGCTCGGTGCGGTGATCTCCTTCCTGGTCTGGATGTGGATCACCAACAACGTGCTGCTGTTCGGCGCCGAGGTGAACGCCGAGCTGGAGCGCGGCCGCGAGCTGCAGGCGGGCCAGCCGGCCCAGGAGGACATCCAGCTCCCGCACCGCAGGCCGCCCAAGGACTGACCCTGTCCGACACGCTCCGGATCGAGGCGACGCGGCAGCGGACCGTCCTGTCGGTGGGGCTCGGCCTGCTCGTGCTCCGCTCGATCCGCGAGCCTTCCTGAGCCGAGCCGGCCGAACCCGGGAACCGCACGGTCAGGTCGCCTCGACGGTGAACGGCGCGGTGATCACCGAGCCGTCGGCGAGCCGGAACTGCGCCCACAGCCGGTAGACGCCGGCGGTGGGGAACTCGGCGTGCACGTCGAGTTCCGGGCCGAACGTCTGGCCGGGCAGGGCGAACACCGGACGCCCGCGGTCGTCGGTCACCTCGGCGTGCTCGTGGGCGAACGTCGACCCGTCGGCCCGCATGACCACCACGTGCCCGGCGGCGGCCAGGTAGGGCTGCAGGTCGTCGACCGGCCGTCCGGTCGCGTCGTCGGTGAGCGCGAACCGCAGGTCGCTGCTGCCGCCGGCGTCGGCGCGGCCGGTCAGCTCGACGCGCACGCCGTCGACGACCACGCTGCGCGGCCCGGGCGCCGCGACCACCGGGGCCGGCGGAGCCCCGCCGACGGTGAGGACCTGCCGCTGGTGGATGTCGCCCATCTCGCCCTGCCGCCGAAACTCGGTGTTGACGATGTACCGGCCGGCGGTCGGGAAGGTGAGCTCGACCGCCAGCTGCCCCGGCACGCCGGTGGGCTGCGGGTGCACGTGCGCGAACGTGCCGAGATCCGCGCGGGTGGCGATCAGGTGCATCCAGGCCTCGTGGCCACGGGTGAGGTCCTCGACCGGCCGGCCGGTCCGGCTGTCCGCGAGCGTGACCACGAGGCGGGTGGCAGTGCCCGGCCGGGTCTGCGCGGGGAGGTCGAGGCGGACGTCGACGCCGGCCTCGGCGGCCTCGGTCGGCGCCACCTCGGCGGTCATCATCGTGCTCATCGCGGGCCGCATCGGCATCCCGGTGCCCTGCACCCAGGCCAGCTGGCCGTTCATGCCGCGCTCGGCGAAGTCCATCCGGCTGACCGCGGTCAGCCCGGCGCCGAGCGCGAGCGCGACGGTGGCGACCACGACCAGGTAGGCGTACTGGCCGATCCGGGCGCGGACCGGCGGGTGCAGGACCTCGGCGACCGTCGCCGGGCGGTGGAACCGGCGCAGCCGCAGCGCGTTGGTGAGCACGCTGACCGAGCTCATCGCCATCGCGGCGCTGGCCAGCACCGGGTCGAGCAGCAGCCCGTCGACGGCGTACAGGGCGCCGGCGGCGACCGGGATGAGCAGCAGGTTGTAGCCGAACGCCCAGGCGAGGCCCTGCTTCATCGTGCTGACCGTGCGCCGGGAGAGCGCGATCGCCGAGACGATGCCGCGCAGGTCGCCGCCGACCAGGGTGATGTCGGAGGCGGCGATGGCGACGTCGGCGCCGGTGCCGATCGCGATGCCGACGTCGGCCGCGGACAGGGCGGCGGCGTCGTTGATGCCGTCGCCGGCCATCGCGACCACGTGACCCTGCTCCTGCAGCTCGCGGACCTTCGCCGCCTTGTCGGCCGGCAGGACCTCGGCGAGCACGTGGTCGATGCCGACCTGACCGGCGATCGCCCGGGCGGTGCCGCCGTTGTCGCCGGTGAGCATCCAGACCTGCACGCCGAGCGCGCGCAGCTGGGCGACCGCCTCGGCGGACTCGGGCTTGACCGTGTCGGCGACCGCGACCACCGCGGTGGCCCGGCCGTCGATCGCGACGTACATGGCCGTCCGGCCGGCGGCCGCGGCCTGCTCGGCGGCGGCGACCAGCGGCGTGACCTCGACACCCCGGGCGGCCATCAGCGCCCGGTTGCCGACCAGGACGGCACGGCCGTCGACCGCGGCGTCGACGCCGTGGCCCGGGACGGCCTCGAACGAGTGCAGCGCCGGCACGCGCAGACCGCGGTCGGCGGCCGCGCCGACGATCGCCTGGGCGACCGGGTGCTCGCTGCCCGCCTCGGCGGCGGCGACGAGGGCGAGCACGGCGTCCTCGGTCCAGCCGGCCGTGGTGCTGACCGACGCGAGGGCCGGCGTGCCGCGGGTGATCGTGCCGGTCTTGTCCAGCACGACCGCGGTGACCCGGCGGGCGGTCTCCAGCGCGTCGCCGTTGCCGATGAGGATGCCGAGCTCGGCGGCGCGGCCGGTGCCGACCATGACCGCGGTCGGCGTGGCCAGCCCGAGCGCGCAGGGGCAGGCGATGATCAGCACGGCGATCGTCGTCGTGATAGCCATCGTCAGCCCGCCGGTGTCCGGCCCGAACAGCGCCCAGGCCACGAAGGTGGCCGCGGCCAGCAGCAGCACGATCGGGACGAACCAGGCGGAGACCCGGTCGGCCAGCCGCTGCATCGGCACCTTCGCGCCCTGCGCGTCCTCGACCAGCCGGACGATCTGGGCCAGCGCGGTGTCCTCGCCGACCGCGGTGGCCCGCATGACCACCGTGCCGGTGCGGTTGAGGGTGGCGCCGATGACCTGGTCGCCGGCGGCCTTGTCCACCGGCAGGCTCTCGCCGGTGAGCATGCTCTCGTCGACCGCGGTCGCGCCGTCCGTGACGACGCCGTCGACCGGCACCTTCTCCCCCGGCCGGATCCGCACCAGGTCGCCGACGACGACCTGCTCGACCGGGACGTCCACCTCGGCGCCGCCGCGGAGCGCCCGCGCGGTCTTCGGCGTGAGCCCGACCAGGGCGGTGATCGCCGCCGCGGTGCGCTTCTTGGCCCGGTCCTCCATCCACCGGCCGGCCAGCACCAGCGCGAGGATCACCAGCGACGTCTCGAAGTAGACGTGCAGCGGCAGCCCCCACCGCTCGGCGGCGGCCGGCCACAGCGTGACGAACGCGCTGTAGCCGTACGCCACCCCGGTGCCGAGCGCGACGAGGGTGTTCATCGTGGTGGCGCCGTGCCTGGCGGCGACCCAGGCCGCCCGGTAGATGTCCTTGCCGGCCCAGAACTGGACGACGGTGGCGACGACCAGGATCGCCGGCATCAGCCAGTCCATCGCGTCGAGGTAGAGCGGCACGTACATCAGCACCATCAGACCGAGCCCGACGGCCAGGGTGACCTGCCACTTCCGCTTGAGCGCGGTCAGCTGCGCGTCCCCGGCCGGGTCGCCGGCGCCGGCGCCGGAGCCGGCCGGCACGGCCGCCGCCGGCTCGGCCTCCCGGCGCGGCGTCGCCGTGTAGCCGGCGCGGGCGACGGCGGCGGCCAGCTCGTCCAGCCCGACCGCCTGCGGGTCGAACCGCACGGTGGCCACCTCGGTGGCCAGGTTGACCTCGGCGCCGCTGACACCGTCGATGCGGGCGAGGGCCTTCTCCACCCGCCGCACGCACGAGGCGCAGGTCATGCCGCCGATCTCGAGCGTGCAGGCGGCCGGAGGGGGCGCGGTCGTCGTCATGGTCGGTCTCCTGATCGGACGCGGTCGTCGTGGGGTCGCTGTCGAGCCTCGGCGGCGGGCGCGCGGCTCGGACCGGGAAAATCGCCGGGTTCGCCGGTCAGGTCCCGGCGATCGCGGTGAGGACGTCGAGCCGGCCGGCGCGCCGGGCCGGCAGCAGGCCGGCGGCGAGACCGGCGAGGACGGCGACGGCGGCGACCGCCGCCAGCTGCCCGGCCGGGACGCGCAGCAGGAACGGGGTGTCGGAGCTGAGCCCGGCCAGGGTGGCCGCGGCCAGTCCGAGCCCGAGGCCGAGGCCGACCACGGCGGCCACGGCGGCGACCAGCACCGCCTCGGCGCGGATCATCCAGGACAGCTGCCGCCGGGTCATGCCGACCGCCCGCAGCAGCCCGATCTCGCGGGTGCGCTCGACGATCGAGAGCGCCAGCGTGTTGGTGATGCCGAGCAGCGCGATCAGCACGGCGAAGCCCAGCAGGACCGTGATCAGCCCGAGCACCTGGTCGACCGCGGCGACCCGGCGCTCGCGCCGGCCAGCGCGTGCACCGCGCCCTCGCCGGAGCCGTAGGTCTTCACCACGTCCACGGCGCGGGCGGCCAGCCGGTGCGCGGGGGTCGCGGACCCGGGCGGAAGGAAGGGGGGCATGGGATCTCCTCGGAAGCGTGCGGTGCGGTCAGGACCGCAGCGAGTAGCCGGCCTCGTCGACCGCGGCGGCGATGTCGGCCCGGTCCACCGGGCGGGCGGCGGTGACGGTGACCGTGCCGCTGGCCAGGTCGACGGAGACGGTGTCGACGCCGTCGACGGCGGCGATCTCGTCGTTGACCGCGCGCTGGCAGTGCGCGCAGGTCATGCCGGTGACCTGGAAGGCGGTGGCGCCGACGAAGGTGTGCGGCGTGCCGTTCAGCATGGGAACTCCTTCGGTGGATTCGGATCCGGTCGGGGTGCAAGGTCGGGGTGCAAGGTCGGAGTGCAACGTCGGGGTGCAACGTCGGGGGCAGCGTCGCCGCCGCGGCCCGGTGCGCAGACCGGGGAAATCGCCAGGTTCGCCGCCGGGCCGGGCTCAGTGGCCGTGCGCGACGGCACCGGCCGGCCGCTCGCCGGCGGGCACGGCGAGCAGGGTGAGCAGGAACAGTGCGGCGAGCACGCCCGCGGTCGCCGTGAAGGCCCGCGCGTACCCGTCGACGAGGCCGGCAGAGGTGGCGAGGTCGCCGGCGACGGCGGTGAGCGCGGCCACGCCGAGGGCGGCGCCGATCTCGTGCCCGGTCATCATCAGCCCGCTGGCCAGGCCGGACCGCTCCGCCGGCACGTCGCTCATCGCGGCGACCGTGATGGCCACGAACATCGGCCCGACGCCGGCGCCGACGAGCAGGAAGCCGGGCAGCACGTCCGCCGCGTACGAGGTGCCGCCGGCGTTGGCGGCGAGCAGGAGCACGCCCGCGGCCATGACCACCAGGCCGCCGAGGATCAGCGGGCGGGCGCCGAGGTGGGCGATGACCTTCGAGGCCGCCGCGGCGGCGACGGTGATCGCGCCGGCCAGCGGCAGGAACTCCAGCCCGGCCACGATCGGGGACGCGCCGACGATGTCCTGCAGGTAGAGCGAGGACAGGAAGATCGCGCCGACGACGACGCCGGTGACGCCGGCCATCACCGCCGAGGCGGAGACCAGCGACCGGATCCGCCAGGTCGCCGGCGGCACCAGCGGGTCGGCGGCGCGGCGCTCGAGCCGGGTGAAGCTGACCAGCAGCACGGCCGCGGCGGCGAAGGCCAGCGCGGTGCGGGGAGCGGTCCAGCCGCCGGAGCGGGTCGACTCGATGCCGAACACCAGCGCCAGCAGCCCGGTGACCAGGGTCAGCGCGCCGGGCACGTCGAGGCGGCGGAGCGCGCTCGGCTGCGAGCCGCCGCGGGCGACGGCACGCAGCGTGCCGACGACGACGGCGACACCGATGGGCACGTTGATGAAGAAGACCGCCCGCCAGCCGAGGGCGCTGGTCAGCGCACCGCCGAACAGCACCCCGGCGGCGATGCCCAGGCTGCCGACCGTGCCCCAGACGGCCAGCGCGCTCTGCCGCTGCCGGCCGGCGTACGCGGTCATGATGATCGACAGCGCGGCCGGCGTGAGCAGCGCGGCACCGGCGCCCTGCGCCGCCCGCGCCACGATCAGCTCGATCGGGCTCTGCGCGAGCCCGCTGGCCAGCGAGGCGGTGGTGAACAGCCCGACGCCGGCCAGGAACGCCCGCCGCCGGTTGAGCAGGTCGGCGATGCGCCCGCCGAGCAGCAGCAGCCCACCGGACAGCAGCACGTACGCGCTGACCGTCCACTGGTAGTCGGTCGCGGACAGGTGCAGGCCGTCGCTGATCGACGGCAGCGCGACGTTCACGACGGACACGTCGATGATGACCATGATCTGGGCGGCGATCATCAGGCCGAACACCGTCCACGGGCGGCGGGGTTCGCCGTGCCGCTGCGCTGACGGTTCGACGGTGGCGTGGCTGGCCATGGTGTCCTCCTCACGGACGGGTGCGTGGTGCTCCGCCACCGTCGCCGCCGGGCGCACCCGGTCGCACCGGCGATTTCGCCGGGATGGTCGGGCCGCCGTACGGTCGAGCGCGTGCTGGCCGGACGGGACGAGGAGCGGGCGGCGATCGCCGCGCTGCTCGACGCCGCCCGCGCCGGGTCCGGCGGGTCGCTGGTGGTCAGCGGGGTCGCCGGCTCGGGCAAGTCGACGCTGCTGGCCGACGCGGTGGCCGGCGCGACCGGGATGCGGGTGCTGCGGACCTCCGGCGTCGAGTCGGAGTCGCCGCTGGCGTTCGCGGCGCTGCAGCGGCTGCTGTGGCCGCTGCGGGACCGGGCCGAGGCGTTGCCCGTCCCGCAGCGGAACGCACTGCGCGCGGTGCTCGGCGCGGCGGAGGGCGAGGGCGACCGGTTCCTCGCCTTCCTCGGCACGCTGAGCCTGCTCGCCGACGCCGCCGAGGACAGCCCGGTCCTGCTCGTGGTCGACGACGCGCACTGGCTCGACGACGCCTCGTCGGCGGCGCTGCTGTTCGTGGCCCGCCGGCTGCAGGTGGAGCGGATCGCGCTGCTGTTCGCCGCCCGGGACGGCGACGCGTACGGGTTCGAGGTCCCCGACCTGCCGACCGTCGTGCTCGGCGGCGTCGCCGGGGACGCCGCCGCCGCGCTGCTGGCCGCGCGGGCCGGCGGTGCGGTCGATCCGGCCGTGCGCGACCAGCTGGTGGCCGGCACCGCCGGGAACCCGCTCGCCCTGGTCGAGCTGGCCGGCGTGCTGTCGCCCGACCAGCTGGCCGGCCGGGCGCCGCTGCCGGCGCCGCTGCCGCTCACCGGCGGCGTGGAGCGCGGGTTCCTGGACCGGTACCGGCGGCTGGACGAGCCGGCGCAGCGGTTCCTGCTCGCCGCCGCGGCCGACGACACCGGCCGGCTGACCGTCGTCCGCGACGCGGCCGACCGGCTCGGCGCCGGCGACGACGCCCTGGAGGCGGCCGAGCGGGCCGGCCTGCTGCAGGTCGACGGCGACGTCCTGGCCCTCTACCACCCGCTGGTGCGGTCCGCGGTCTACGGGGCGGCCACCAGCCCGCAGCGCCGGGCGGCCCACCGGGCGCTGGCCGAGGTGCTCGGCGGCGACCCGGACCGGCGCGCCTGGCACCTTGCCGCCGCGGCGGACCGCCCCGGCGCCGAGGTGGTCAGCGCCCTCGACGCGGTGGCCGAGCGCGCGGCCGGCCGCGGCGGGCACGAGGCGGCGGCCGCGGCCTGGGCCCGCGCCGCGGAGCTCACCGCCGGCAGCGGGGACCGGGGACGTCGGCTGTACCTGGCGGCGTCCTCCGCCTGGCTCGGCGCGCACCCGTCCCGGGCCACGGCGCTGGCGAGCGCCGCGGCGGCCGACGTGACCGACCCGCTGCTGCGGGCGCAGCTGCTGACCCTGCAGGGGCAGATCGAGTGGAACACCCGCTCGCTCAACGACGGCTACGACCTGATCCTGCAGGCCGCCCAGGTCGCCGCCGGCGCCGACCAGGCGGTGGCGCGGCAGCTGGCGATGCTGGCCGCGGCGCTGGCCGCGTTCGGCGGGCGGTCGGGCCGCCGGGTCGACCCGGCGGCGCTCGTACCTCCGCCGGCTGCCGACGCACCCGCGCGGGTACGGGCCGCGGACGCGCTGCTGCACGGGTTCCTCGCCGTCGCCCGCCGGCAGTGGGCCGTCGCGGCCGGGTCGTTCCGGACCGCGTACGCGCTGACCGACCCGGACCCGCCGGACGACCACGTGCTGCAGCCGAACCTCGGCATCGCCGCGATGCTGATCGACGACGACGAGCGCGGGCTGCGGCTGCACGAGCAGCAGCTGACCGCGGCCCGCAGCGCCGGGGCGCTCACCATGGCCGAGCACGCGCTCACCCGCGGCTTCCTGTTCCAGCTCGCGACCGGCGGCTGGTCGAGGGCCGCCGGCGCCGCCGCCGAGGCGCTGCCGCTGGCCGCGAGCACCGGCCATCCCGGCCTGACCGCGCTCCCCACCGCCGAGCTGGCCCTGGTCGCGGCCCTGCGCGGGGATGCCGCCGCCGATCGCCATCTGGCCGACGTCGCGGAGATCCGGGGCAGGCATCCGATCGGCATCACCGACGGGCTCGTGCTCGGCCTGACGCACTGGGCGCGCGGACTGCGCGCTGCCGGGCAACCGGCGACCGCGCTGCACCACCTGGAGCAGATCAGCGAGCCGCCGGTGCGCCGCCTGGCCGGCTACGACCTGCTGGACCTCGCGGTCCGCGCCGGCCGCCTCGACCTGGCCCGCGACTGGGTCGACGAGCTCGCCGACTTCGCGGCGGGCACGGGCGTGCCGGCCGCCGTGGCCGCCGTGGAGCACGGACGTGCGCTGCTCGCCGACGGCAGCGACGCCGAGGCCCATTTCGAGCGGGCGCTCGCCGCGCACGCCGACTCCCCGCGGCGGGCCGACCGGGCCCGCACGCAGCTCGCCTTCGGCGAGTACCTGCGCCGGGCCCGCCGGCGGGTCGACGCCCGCGACCACCTGCGCGCCGCCGTCGCCCTGTTCGACGAGCTCGGCGCCGGCCCCTTGGCTGAGCGGGCCGCGCAGGAGCTGCGCGCGTCCGGGGAGACGACCCGCCGCCGGGACGTCTCCACCGCCACCGACCTCACGCCGCAGGAGCGCCAGGTCGCGACGCTGGTCCGGCAGGGACTGTCCAATCGGGACGCCGCCGCGCAGCTGTTCGTCAGCCCCCGCACGGTCGACTTCCACCTGCGCAACCTGTTCAGCAAGCTCGGCGTCACCTCCCGGGCCGAGCTCGTCGCCCTCCCGCTCGACCTCTGACCCGGCCGCCGGCCTGCCGACGTGCTGGCAGCGGCCCGTTTCCGGTGATCACGAGAGGGAAGACAAGGCACCTGACCGACGGCCTCGTGCTGCTGGCGGCGTGGGTGGAGTTCCTGTTGCTGCTCGGTGCGCTGGCATTCTTCCTGCTCTGCCGGGGTGGTGACCCGGGTGAGGTGGATCCAGGCCCGGCGCAGCGACACGGCTGCCATGACCTCGACCGCCCGTGACCTCGCGGAGACCGCCGCCGGGCTGGACCGCTTCCACCAGGTGAAGCGCTCGCCGGCCCTGCTCCGCGGCATGCGCCGCCTGCACGGCCGGTCCACCGTCGTCCCGTGGTCCCGGGTCGCCAGCTGGTCCCCGGGCGGAGTCCGGCTGCGCTAGGGCTCGTCGGTCAGGCTGAGCCGCCCAGATCGCCCTTCAGTTCCTTCATCACCGCGTTGGGTCCGTCGACCTGCCCGACGCCACGCAGCGCCTCGACCAGTTCCTGGCCGGCGCCGTTCGACCTGGCCAGGTCGGCGAGCTGGTCGCCGTTCATCGGGTAGTCGGCGCCCTTGAGCGCCTTCTGCACCTCGGTCACCTGGAATGCCATGACGACGGGCTACCCGCCGGCGCCACCTCGAACCCACCTTGCCCACCCGGCCCGAGCGACCACGCCGGCCCGTCGCGCGCAGGGGCAGCACCCGGCGCTGGGCGCGCCGTCTGGACGGGAGCACGGTTCGCTCGTTGCCGCTGCGCCATTCGACCAGCAACATC
>Ga0075423_10006691_pt1 | contig 10836 bp, 11 predicted proteins | sample SoiMethybrSBSTD2_FD_80114 | JGI IMG/M metagenome (GOLD analysis project Ga0075423, IMG submission 80114) | Bulk soil microbial communities from a Populus tree surrounding site in Tennessee, USA - Soil MetaG P. TD hybrid SBSTD2 | ecosystem: Environmental > Terrestrial > Soil > Tree plantation...
CTATAACGTCCGCACCGGCAAGGCGATCGTGCCGCCGGTGGGCATCCGCATCCCGACCTACGCAGTCCGCATCGACGGCACGGATGTCTACGTTGTGATCGACTGGCCCGATGCGTGAGACACGGAGACAAGGAGACAAGGAGAAGGGATGCGTCTCCTTGTCTCCCAGTCTCCCGGTCTCCGTGTCTCGGCTGGCGACTCTGCTGCGATATGCTATAATCAGCCAACCCGCTTTGAACATCGTACGAGGCATCGTTGGCGACACATGAAGCCGAACTAGTCGAGCGAATCACCCGCCAAGTCCTGACGACCCTGCTCGCGCAAGGTGGCGGGCTAGGCGTCTGTGTGGAGTGCGGCGCAGATGGCTGCCGCTGTGTCGAGCGTCACCCCGAAAAGATCCGTGCGGTGCTCGATGCTGGCGCGACCCGCATCGGCGGGCGCGTCGGCGTCCTGCCGCCTGATCGCGCGTTGGCGCGCTACATCGACCACACGCTGCTGAAGCCCGAGGCGACTCCAAGCCAGGTTGAGCAACTATGCGCCGAGGCGCGCGAATACCACTTCGCCAGCGTCTGCGTCAACCCATCCTACGTGCCGCTGTGCGCGCAGCTGCTGCGCGGCTCCGATGTGCTTGTCTGCACGGTCGTCGGCTTCCCGCTCGGCGCGACGACTAGCGAAACAAAGGCATTCGAGGCGCGCCAGGCCATGCGCGAAGGCGCGCGCGAGATCGATATGGTGCTCGCGATCGGGCGGCTCAAGGCCGGCGAACACGACTACGTGCGCCGCGATATTGCGCGCGTGGTCGAAGCCGCGCACGACGGCGGCGCGATCTGTAAAGTGATCCTCGAAACCGCGCTGCTCACCGACGAGGAGAAGGTGGTCGGCTGCACGCTCGCGATGCGCGCGAAGGCCGACTTCGTCAAGACCTCGACCGGCTTCGCTGCGGGCGGCGCGACCGTCCACGACATCATGCTGATGCGCGCGGCGGTTGGCCAGGCCGCCGGCGTCAAGGCCTCCGGCGGCATTAAGGGCTTGTCGGACGCGCAGGCGCTGATCGCGGCGGGCGCAACGCGCATCGGGGCGAGTGCTGGCGTACGCATCGTGGCCGAGGTGCGCGGCGGCCCAGCGAGCGGCGGAACGGGCACGGATGTGAAACAGGCGTATTAAGGATCGGCAATGGACTTATACGACGCCATTCGCAAACGCCACACAACTAACGGTGCCTTCGCCGATCGGCTGATCGACCCAGCGCATAAGCGCACGATCCTTGAGCTGGCGGCGCGCGCGCCCTCGCACTTCAACTCGCAGCCGTGGCGCTTCGTCGTCGTCGAAGATGCGGCCAGGCGGCGCGAGCTTGGCCTGATCGCCGGCGAATCGATGCGCCTCCTGATGGAAGAGGGCCGCTTCTGGCAGCAGTATCGTCGCTTCTTCCGGCTCTCGCCCGAAGAGGTCGCCGCGACGAACGACGGCATCCACATCGATAATATCCCGTCGATCTTGAAGCCGTTCGCCAAATATATTTTCACCGAGCGCGGCGCGTCGATGATGAACAGCTTCCAGGTGCCGCGCGTGCTCGGCAACGACGCCCGCAAGCTGGTCGAGCATGCGCCGCTGCTGCTTGGCATCGCGCTCTCGAACGAGGTCTACCAGCCCGACGAGCTGACCGGGCTGTATACGCTGATCTCGCTTGGCGCGGTGGTGCAGACGATCTGGTTGGCCGCGACATCGCTGGGCATTGGGATGCAGTTCGTCTCCACGCCGCAGGAGATCCCGGCGCAGTGGGCGCGCGTCAGCAGGTTGCTCGGTGTCCCGGATGGCTTCGAGCTGATGATCTTGTTCCGGCTTGGCTACGAGGATCCGGCGATCAAGCGGCCGACGATCGATTGGTCATCGCCGCAGCGCAAAGGCATCGACGAGCTGGCGTTCCAGGAGGTTTGGGGCCAACCCGTCATCACCGAGAACGACACCGACGAGTGAGCGCTCCGCAGCTGTGGTGTGCGCGAGGGAGTAGCTATGGCGACAAAAGTGCGAACGAAACATATCACGCACAAAAGCGCGCTGGTCGTTGAGCCGCCGCCGCTGGAAAGCGGCGACCGCCTGACGCGCCGCGAGTTCGAGCGCCGCTACAGCGCGCTGCCCGAGATCAAGAAGGCCGAGCTTGTCGAAGGAGTCGTCTACGTGCCATCACCAGTACGTATGAGTCATGCCAGTTCACATGGCCAAATCATGACGTGGTTAGGAGTGTATTGCGCCGCGACACCGGGCGTTCAGTTCGGCGACAACGCGACCGTGCGTCTCGACCTGGACAATGAGCCGCAGCCGGACGCGCTACTGCGCATCGACCCGGCAGCAGGCGGGCGCTCGCACATCTCCGACGACGATTACGCGGAGGGCGCGCCGGAGCTGGTCGCCGAGATCGCGGCGAGCAGCGCGGCCTACGACCTACACGACAAACTGCGCGCCTATCGACGCAACGGCGTGCAAGAGTACCTGGTCTGGCAAGTCTACGACGAGCAGATCGATTGGTGGCAGCTGAGCGAGGACGAGTATGTGCCGCTTGACGCCGACGAGGCCGGCGTGATCGCGAGCCGGGTCTTCCCCGGCCTGCGGCTGGCCGTGCCTGCGCTGCTCGATGGCGACCTGGCGGCGGTGCTGGCGGCCTTGCGCGAGGGGCTGGAGACCGAGGAGCACACAGCATTTGTCGCGCGCTTAGGCGAAAGCAAGGGTAAGCCGGGTTAGATGCGTTAGCAGGCTTCTGCCGATCACATGGCTATTCATGCATTCCGCTAACCTGTGAGACGAGGAGTAGGGTGTTGGCTCAGGCGCAGCAACTTCCCCAACTGGCCCTGCTGGAGCGGGTCGTCGCGGTGCTGAAGGACGATCCAAGCGTGCGCGCCGCCTTCCTGCGCGGCTCGTTCTATTCCGGCCAGCCCGACGCATACTCCGACTTAGATGTGTTCGCCGTCGTCGAGCCCGCCGCTGTCGAGACGTTCTGTGCGCAGGCGCGCACGACGCTGGCGCGCGCTGATCGCGTGCTGAGTATCTCTCGGGTCGTCGCAACGCCAACGCTGTTGCGGGTGTTATTCCCTGGCCCGCTGCGCTTAGATCTATTCGTTGTGACGCCCGAAACACTTCCGCTCTATGTGGGCTGGCGCGTCTTATTTGACGAGCAGGATCTGCTGAATCGTCGCCCGCGCAGGGTTGAGACGCGCACCGCACTCTTGCCGGAACATGTCGTCGCGCTGTGCGACGAGTTCTGGTGGAATATCTTCATGAGCATCAGCTGGCTGAAACGCGGGCACATCTGGATGGCCCTGCGCACGCTCGATAGTGGCCGGGTTGGCCTGACCCAGATGATGCGCTGGCGTCGCGACCCGGCGCACCCATACGAACACTTCGTCAATCTCGAGCGACACCTGACAGCCGAGGATCATCAGGCGCTGGCCCAGACGTTGGCCGCGTACGATCTGCGCAGCGTCGTGATGGCGCTGTTATCCGCCGCCGATGCCTTCGATCCAGCCGCGCGCGAGGTTGCGGCCCACATCGGTGCCGAGTACCCGGCCGAGCTGGCTCAAACCGTCAAGCAGTTCTTTATCCGCGAGTTTTGGGCGCTGATAGCGCCAGGGCCGACGATTAGCGCATAAGGAGGTCGGATGGCGGTAGAACTTCGCGCCTACGTCTTCATCGATACCCTTCAGCAGCAGCACGCCGCCTTTGTGGGCACCGTCGCGCAGGGATTTTTGCCGCTGGCCGGCGATGCTGCGCTGTATGTCGAAATCTCGCCTGGTATCGAGATCAATCGTATCACCGACATCGCGCTCAAGAGCAACGATGTGCGGCCGGCGATGCAGATCGTCGAGCGGCTGTATGGCATGCTCGAGATCCACGGCGCATCGCAGGCCGAGGTGCGCGATGCCGGGCGGGCCATCCTCGAAGCGCTTGAGGTGAGCGAAACCGACCGGCTCAAGCCGCGCATCGCCTCCTCGCAGATTATTCGGCGCGTGGACGCGCATCAGGCCCAGCTGATCAACCGCATGCGCCATGGCAACATGCTGCTGACTGGTCAGTCGCTCTATATTTTGGAGGTCGAGCCGGCGGCGTATGCGGCGCTGGCGGCGAACGAGGCGGAGAAGGCAGCCGATATTAACATCCTGGAAGTGCGCGCGGTCGGATCGTTTGGCCGCGTCTACCTGGGCGGCGAAGAGCGCGACATTGATGTCGGCTGGCGCGCGGCGATCGCCTCGCTGGAGGGGCTGACCGGACGCGAGGGCGCGACCCGCTGACAAACGCACGCCGTCAGCGGGCCATGATCGGCTTTAAGAAACATATCGGACGATGCAGGAGGACGTCAATATGGCAGAAGCACTGGGGATGATCGAGTGTCGCGGGTTCACGGCCATGGTCGAAGCGGCCGACGCAATGGTCAAGGCGGCGAAAGTCGAGCTGGTTGGCTACGAGAAGACTGGCGGCGGCTACGTCACCGCGATCGTCCGTGGCGACGTGGCCGCTGTCAAGGCAGCAACCGAAGCCGGCGCGCGCCAAGCCGAGAAAGTCGGCGAGGTCGTCTCGGTTCATGTGATCGCGCGGCCACATCTCAACGTGGACCAGGTGCTGCCGCTTGGTCGCGGCGAGGTCGCCCAGCAGGAGTCGACGAACGGTTCGCGCTCGTGATAGAAGAAGTGCGAAGTGAGGAACTATGCTGATCGGCCGCGTAGTCGGTACGCTTGTGAGCGAGCAGAAGGACGCAAAACTGATCGGGATGGCGTTTCTGGTCGTGCGCCCGCTCGACATCGAGGGCGACGATAGCGCGGGCTACGTCGTCGCCGCCGACGCTGTGGGCGCGGGGGTCGGCGACGTCGTGCTGTACGCAGCGGGCTCGTCGGCGCGCCAGACCGAGGCAACTGATCGCCGTCCCGTCGACGCTGTGATCATGGCCATCGTGGATCTCTGGGAGATCGACGGCGCGGTCAAGTATCGGAAAACGCCCGCCGATGGCGCATGGGCCTCCTGATCGCGCAGCACAATACTTTACGTTTTTGTCTATCGAAGATTGACCCCCCCAGGGCTCAATCTTCGATAGACAAAAAATATACAGGGAGCACTTCGGGTGGATACGACCGACCGGCTTCCGCGCGACACGCTGATCGCCCAGCTTCAGTCGGCGCTCGGCGCGGCCAATGTGCTCCATCGGTGCGAGGAGCGCATGCTCTATGAGTATGATGCGAGCGCGCTCGACGTGGCGCTGCCCGATGTCGTCGTCGTTCCGGCAAGCACAGCGGAGGTCGCAGCTGCCGTGCGCATTGGCGCTGCGGCGGGCTGGCCGGTGGTCGCGCGCGGTGCCGGCACTGGGCTCTCGGGCGGCTCGGTGGCGGTGGCCGGCGGTTTGGTCGTGTCGCTGACCCGGCTGAATGGCATCCTGCGGATCGACCCGGCTAATCGACTCGCGGTGGTCCAGCCGGGGGTCGTCAACGTCGAATTGAGCGCCGCCGCCGCCGCGTATGGCCTGTATTTCGCCCCCGATCCCTCAAGCCAGAAGTCCTCGACGATCGGCGGCAATGTCGCCGAGAACGCCGGTGGCCCGCACTGCCTGAAGTATGGTGTGACGACGAACCATGTGCTCGCGGCCACGGTCGTGCTCTGCGACGGCACGGTCGTGCGGCTCGGCGGCACGGCACCCGACGCGCCCGGCTATGATCTGCTGGGCGCATTCGTCGGTAGCGAAGGTACACTCGGCATCGCGACCGAGCTGACGGTGCGCCTGACGCCCAACCCCGAAGATGTGCGCACCTTCCTGGCGATCTACGACGACCTGGACGCCGCCGCCGATAGCGTCTCGGCGATCATCGCGGGCGGGATCATCCCGGCGGCGCTGGAGATGCTCGAAGGCCAGGGCATCGCCGTCGTCGAGCAGGCCGTGCATGCCGGCTACCCGCTCGACGCGCGCGCCGTTCTGCTGATCGAAATCGATGGGCTGCGCGAGGAGCTGGATGCGCAGACCGAGCGAATCGAGGCGATCTGCCGGGCGCACGGCGCGCGCGAGCTGCGGGCTGCTCGCGACGAAGACCAGCGCCAGAAGCTGTGGGCCGGTCGTAAGGGTGCGCTCGCCGCTTGTGGTCGCCTGCGCCCGCACTATCATATTCAGGATGGTGTCGTCCCGCGCTCGCGCCTGACCGAGGTGCTGCGCTTCACCGAGGAGGTCGCGGCGCGCTACGATCTGCTGATCGTGAACATCTTCCACGCTGGCGACGGCAATCTGCACCCGCTGCTGCTGTTTGATCTGCGCGAACCCGGCACGCGCGAGCGAGCGATCACGGCTGGCGAGGAGATCTTACGCGCCTGCGTTGCCGCTGGTGGCACGATCAGCGGCGAACATGGCATCGGCTTGGAGAAGCGCGATTACATGAGCTGGATCTTCTCCGAGCAGGATATCGCGGCCATGCTCCAGCTGCGCAACGCCTTCGACCCAGCCGGCGTGATGAACCCATGCAAGCTGCTGCCGACCGGTGCATCCTGCGCCGACATCAAGACCGCGCAAGGTGCCGCGCGGGCGCTGGCCACCGGGGCGTGGATTTAGTACAGCTTGGCCGAAATACCACCAGGGTTTCACCACCAAGACACAAAGAACACAAAGCCTTTGTGTCTTGGTGGTGAAACTATCGGCCTATTCCGACTACAGTGTACTAGCGGACGTGAAACAGGCAATCTGCAATCTGCAATCTGCAATCTGCCAGTAAGGAGGCATATGCGCATCGTGATCTTCTCCGATGTCCACGGCAATATTGTCGCGCTGGAGGCGGTGCTGGCGGCCATCCGACGTGACGCCGCGCCCGACGCGCTGTTCGTCGCCGGCGACCTGGCCTTGATCGGGCCGCGCCCAGCCGAGACGATGGCGCTGCTGCGCTCGCTCGACGGTGCCCGCTTTGTGATCGGCAACACCGACGAGTATCTGCTCAACCGCTCCGCCGCCGTTGCGGAAGTCGATTTCGCGCGCAAGCATTTATCCGACGACGACATCGCCTTCATCCGCGAATTACCGTTCTCGCAGAAGCTGGAGGTCGCGCCCGGCCACGAGCTGCTGGTCGTCCACGCCAACCCGCGCGATCTCGAAGGCCCGATCAAACCCGACAGCGCCGACGCGCTCATTCGCCCCTGGTTTGAAGGCGTGAGTGCGGAAATCGTCGCCTTTGGGCATTATCATGTGCCGTTCGTCCGCCAGCTTGATCAATGGAAACTGGTGGATGTCGCGAGCGTCGGGTTTCCACGCGACGGCGATCAGCGCGCGGTCTACGCGATACTCACCTGGGAGCATGACACCTGGCAGGTTGAGCATCGTCGCGTTCCGTTCGACATCGAGGCGGTCGCGCGCGATTACGCCGATGTTGGCTTTCCCAATGCGGCTGAGGCCGCTCGACAACTCCTGATCGCCCGATATGGCTGATTATACGAGTGGGCAACTGCTGCCCACCACCGCCGACGCGCTTGCGGAATGCCTGCGCGAAGCTTCCGCGCGCGATCAGGCGGCCGTGCCGTGGGGCGCGGGCACGCTTCAGCATCTGGGCAATCGACCGCCCGACGCTGCCGTGAGACTGCACACGACCGCGCTCGACCGCGTGACCGACTACACCCCGGCTGATCTCACGATCACCGTCGAGGCTGGTGCAACACTGGGTGCGATCCAGACGCTGCTTGGTCGGCATGGCCAGTGGCTGCCGTGGGATCCGGCAGCGCCCGACAGCGCGACACTCGGCGGATTACTGGCGGCTGGCGCGAGTGGTCCGCTGCGCCTTGGCTACGGGACGCCACGCGACTGGGTGCTGGGCATGCGCGTCGCCCTCGGCGATGGTCGGCTGGTCAAGAGCGGCAGCAAGGTCGTGAAAAATGTCGCCGGCTACGATCTCCACAAGCTGCATATCGGCGCGCTTGGCACGCTCGGCGTGATCGTCGAGGCGACGTTCAAGATCGCGCCGCTACCGGAGCGAGTCGGCTCGCTGGTGCTGGTGTGCCCGCAGCGGATCGCGGCGCTGACATTGGCCGAGCAACTGCGCGCGCTACCGCTGGCACCCGTGAGTCTGGCGCTGGTGGAACATGCCACCGGAGCGCTTGCCGACAACCTACTGGGCGACCCAATGCGCCCGCGCCTCGTCGTGCGCTTCACTGGCGTCGCCGCTGCGGTCGAGCGCCAGCTGCATGCCGCTGCCGTGCTCGCCGAGCAAGCCGATGCGCTGCCGATCCGATTGAGCGAGCAGCAGAGTCAAGCGATCTGGCAGGCGCTGGTCACGTTTCCGTCGCCACCGGGCGCTGCCATCGGAGCGCCGTATTTGCTTCTTCGCGCAGGCGCGCCGGCGTCGGCGCTGCTGTCCACCCTGACCGCGCTGGAACGCCATGCGCCGTCGGCAGGCATGCCCGTACAGCTTGTCGGATACGGCGGCGTTGGCCTGGCCTACGCGCGCTGGCCGCTTCTAACACCCGCGGCGATCGCACCAATCACGACGGCGCTTGCGGCGCTGCGGACGGCGCTCGCGCAGCACGGCGGGTATGCCGTGGTCGAAGCTGCTCCAGAGGCGCTGCGCCAACATCTCGATGTCTGGGGAACGCCGGAGACGCTCGCGTTGATGCGTGCGATCAAGGCGCAATGGGATCCGCGCGGGGTGCTCAACCCTGGGCGCTATGCCGGCGGGCTGTAGCGCAAGGCGGATTCGGCGGTGCAACCTCTTGCAGAGTTCTAACTGGTATGGTATGATGTCAGGCGATAGGCGGGTAGCTCAATTAGGCAGAGCAGCGGTCTCCAAAACCGCAGGTTGCAGGTTCGATTCCTGTCCCGCCTGCCATACAATATCGAGCGCTGAGGCGCTAGCGTTCAGTGCTCGGTGTTGCGGTTTCGGAGGAGTGGCCGAGCGGTTGATGGCAGTGGTCTTGAAAACCACCAGGCGCAAGCCTCGTGGGTTCGAATCCCACCTCCTCCGCCAAGCCAGTACAATCCTCGGTCGCCGTCGATAGCCACGCCGCGCAATCGGCAAGCGTTGATGGTGGCGGCGAAGCTGCCAGCCGGATTGCTGTGGGGAGGTCGCATAGTTGGCCTAGTGCGGCGGTTTGCTAAACCGCTAGGGGAGCAATCCCCTCGAGGGTTCGAATCCCTCCCTCCCCGCCAGTTTTTTGCGCATGATTCCCGAATGAAGGCGCGAATCGCCTTTGATCGTGCGCTTGCTGATCTTGTAGGCAACACATCCGATAAACCCCTTACTCCCCAACCGAGATGCAACAACTACGGAATCCGCTGTCATCGTCTGAGCATATCGAAGCAGGGCACAGCGCTATACCGCCACAGATCATCTGGGCCGTGCGCTGCCTGATCGCGTTTGTGGTGCTCAACCTGATCCTTATCGGGCTGCTGCTGACGCATGGCGGCGAGATTGCGACGACGATCCAGCAGTCGAACCCTAGCTGGTCACAAGAGCAGGTCGCCGCCTTCGTGAGCAGTATTGTGATCGGCGGTAGCATCGTCCACCTGATCTTTGCCGCGCTCGTCGTCTGGCTCGCGTTTATGATCCGAAGTGGCCGACGCTGGGCGCGGATCGTGGTCACGCTCGTGCTGCTGCTGAATCTCGCGATCGGCATCTCTGTGTTCGTATCGCCGATCGCCGGCACAACCCAACAGATAGTCAACGTCATCTCGTCGCTGCTCAAGCTGACTGCCATTGGCTTGCTATGGTTTCCCCTGCCATCGCGCACGTATTTTGCGCAGAGGAAGCGGCTGGCGTCCTAGTATTGTCGTTAATTTGGGCCAAACTTAGTTAATACTAGTAGGTGGCACTGTTCTTGCTGTCTCGCATCCCAAGACCACACTCGAGCATGTGCTCCAACGGGCATTCAACGGGAGGCAGAGCATAACTCGTCTCCACCCCCTCACCATCTCTGTTCCCGCTGGCGTGGTTGATCAACGGCCAAGGTGAAGTAGTCGATTGGACGTGGGACACGGCCAATGAGAGTGACAATGTCTTTCGGCCGCTGGCGACTGGATATGATGGTGTGACGATCACGCTGGCGGACTTGGGGTTGCGCGAAACGGGTGCGCCACCGCCCAACGTCCTCTGCTGCGAACGTGGGACGTGGAATGAGCACTTCACTGTCGAAATCAATCTAATTTGGGTAACCGAGCTGTTTCATGCCAAAAAGCTATGTCATCGTGTCAAGAGCCATATGGAGGCCCGCTTGTAGTATCTGGCGGCGCTGATCCACTGTCTACTTCGGCTGGCAGAACGCAAACGCTCACTCGCTGACTTTGTCATCTGACCACTAGCACCATTGGTTAAAGGAGGATTTATGAAACTACTATGGAATCATTGGGAAAGAACAGAGACATGTCGCAATGAGATGGATAAATTAACCTTTGCAGGCTACAGTTTTACGAGTATATTTTATAAGGCGATGAGAATTGTCTTTTTCGATGAAAACAGTAACATGGGATTACTGTACCAAGGTAAAGTTTACGAAAAAGCACAAGAAGTTATATCTGAAAACAAACGTCGCTGGGGCTTTGACCAAGATGAAGAACGTATTTTTTTGAACGGCGACTTCGTGTACGGCACTAGCCAGATGAAATTACGGTTTGCAGCTCCAACAGACGACGGCGAGTATACATGGGGTGGATGGACCCAATTACCCAACAATCTTAAGTTCAACCCGGATACACCACTAACCGCCATCGCGAAGAACCCTAACCAAATTGATCTGTTCGGCGTCGGCACCGATAATCGCTCATGGACAAGCTGGTGGAATGGCCAGTGGAATGGCTGGCAACCAGTCCTGAACGGCCAGTTTACTCCGAGCACGCCAATAGCA
>Ga0075423_10006692_pt1 | contig 10835 bp, 5 predicted proteins | sample SoiMethybrSBSTD2_FD_80114 | JGI IMG/M metagenome (GOLD analysis project Ga0075423, IMG submission 80114) | Bulk soil microbial communities from a Populus tree surrounding site in Tennessee, USA - Soil MetaG P. TD hybrid SBSTD2 | ecosystem: Environmental > Terrestrial > Soil > Tree plantation...
CGCTTCGTTCCCGCCTCGAGAGTATCCGACTGGCCGTAATCAAAAAAGAGCGCCACTGGCTGCGCCCGAAATGTTTCCCCGTACTGTCTTTGGATGGGCGCCCCGGATTCGTCGACTCCGTTCATGACGATGTGGAAGGGCACGGTGGGTAACTCGAACGTGCCGACAAAGTCATCGGGAACCGCGTTTGGGTTCCCTTTTCGGAGCGGTAGGTTCGCCAATGCCGTGCCGTTTTCATCGACGAGCCGAAACGTCGCCTCTTTCGGACCGTGCCACAATCCCGCCTCTGCAGTCGCCGGGCTACCAGCCAGCGGCATCCCGTCAATCGTGAAGTAGCCGCCATGCACACCCTCCTGCAATCTGACGAACCGGAAGGTGGTCAGGTCGATCGGACTTCTCCCGAGCGCCTTCACGATGATCGCGGCATCGTTTGCCCCTGCGCTACCCTGTATCGAGGCCTGCCATACACCCGGTTGTGGACTCGTGATGGTGTAGACGCGCAGGATTGCCGGGATCTGTCGCTTCAGATCGATCGTGCTCCGATCGGAGAACGTCACATCGGCGTCCATCTCACCCACGCGCGCGCCATCCGGCCTGAGCAGTGTCGCCGTAACGCCCCGAGACAACTCGACGGATACCACGAGTCGGGTGATGCTACGGTCGACGGGCACGTCGATCGTGCCGGGAGTGCGACCAACCGAAAGGCGGCCGGATACGATGGTCTTCAGCGCCTCGTCGTCGTCCTCCCAGCCAAGGAGGAAGTCCGGTGTATTGAGATCTTCTCCGCGCGTCAAGGTCAACTCTCCGCGCTCGTTCACACGATGGTACGGACTCCGATTGTCGAGTTCGACACCGGCGCTAACCCTTGCCCCTTCTTCGTCCGGCCAGTGGAACATCATTCGAACCGTTCTGCGAGAGTGAATAGGCAGCTTGACAAGCAAATCGCCACCGAGGCGGCTCGGCTCGACATCGACGAAGACGCGGCCGAGCGCCGGCGCGCTTCCGTTGTTGACCAATTCCATCCGGCACGTGACGGACTCGTACCCTTGCGGACGTTCCGGGACACATCGAGCAGATTCCAGCACGATGTCGGGTCTCGGCCACTCTTGCCGTGAACGATTGAGCATGCGCGGAAGGTCGCTTAGCCGATCGAGCATCAGCAGATCCCGGCCGACACTGATGAACGCCTCGTCGAGTTGCGGCGTTCCCCATCGATCGACCTTCGCGTCCTGGAGGTACTCGCCAAGTCTGATGCCGACGATCACCGCAACTTTGGAATCCGTAGCGGCGACAATGGCGCAGAGCGGGACAACGTTGTCGCCACGCTGGCCTACGCACGATCCCGATGTCCATTCGTACTGCGCGGACGATCCGAGAACCTCACGGAGCCAGACGCCTGCGGGAACGTTCGGGAGGGTCGGGTCGAGATTGGAGGCGAACACGGTCTGTGCACGGCGGATCCGGTCCGCCGCTGAATTCTGGGCTGCCGCATCCACTGGCCAAAGGGCGCAGAGCAGCGTCACGATCAGCGCAACGTCGCGCATTGGAGTTTCTTTCGCCACTGACGGATTCGTTGTGAGAATTACAGCACTCGAGCCGGGCCGCCCGCGGAAGTGCCCGGTACAAAGGACCACACGAACCAACAGACATGGGGGTGCAGAACACGTTCCCGAACTCACTACGTCGGCGGCAATACCGGCGGTGGCATTGCCGGGTCATTACGGACCGCGTCTTCGTCTGCATTAACCAACCGTTCCATCCTGGCACACGGGCAACACGGTCGCGAGAAACACCAGAAGCGAGATTCCTTAACAAAAACGCTATCTAGCCCTGGACGCGACACGCTGGTGGGCAACTTTGCGTGACGTTTGTGCCGACTCGGAACACTGAAGAACGTCAGTGCGCACGACAGTTCTTGGATCGCGATGTTTTTCCTAGAAATTTCGAGCAAAGCTGCCCCGGCATTGGCGTTGCTGTTCAGGTCGGCATGCGAAAAATCGCCGCCGTCGTAGTCGTCGCCGCGCTCTTTGCTTCAACCGCAGCCATTTCCGTGAAGCATCAACGTCGCTGGACGGAGAAACTCGACGCGGGATTGGTGCACATGGCGCAAGAGGGAAACAATGATCTGGTTCAACTCTTGATTCTCGTCGAACCTGGAAAGGCGGACCAATTCCAGTTACATCTCGGACACCACGGTCTGAAAGCGGCGCGCGTCTCCGCGCCCGACATCGTTGCCGTGGACATGCCTGGCTCGATGCTGCGAACGATCGCGGGCGATTCGGACGTCATTCATCTGGCACAACGGCAGTAAGACTGTCATATTGAGATTCGGTGGCTTCCGCCTTTAGGCGGAAGATCCTGAGGCTACGTATTTCTTAGCGCCTTCGCCGGATCGATTCGAGCGGCGTGCCATGCCGGGCCCACGATCGCTATCGCGGCCGTGACGCCAAGAACAATCGTGACCAGCGCGAACGTTTCAAAGTCGAGTGGACTGACTCCAAACAACACAGTTTCAATCAGGCGGCCTGACACGGCGGCGAGTGCGAGGCCGATTGCCGCTCCCGCCGCGACGACACGGGTGGCGTCGGAAACGACCAGCCGAAGCACGTCGCCAGTCGTCGCACCCAGCGCGCGTCGCACGCCAAAGTCACGAACATGCTGCTGCACCGAATAGGCGAGGATTCCGACAACACCAACCAACGCGAGCACGAGCGCAAGCGCGGCAAACGCAACGACCATGACGGCACGGAAGCGATGACGTGAGGTTGCCGTCCGCGCAATGTCTTCCAGCGTCATGACGTTCCTGACGCTCACGAGTTGTTCCGTGTCGACTCGCGAAATCGCAGCACGAATGGCCGGCGCCAACGCTTCGGCGCGGCCGGACTTCGGGCGAACGACAAGGAACATGTCGTCCGACAGGTCCTGAGCCATCGGTACGTAAACCTGGACGAAGTCCTTGAGTTCATCGGGCCGCCCTTTCACCTGCCGTGCAACACCGACGATTTCACGGATGTCGGGTTTCGCCTGTGGCGAGCCGGCGGGCCGAAGCGCGACTTTCAGACCGATCGGATTTCTTCCGTGAAGACTGCGCGCAAACGCTTCGTTGACAATGCAGACCTGAACCCCGTCGCGTGTGTCAGTCCGGTCAAACGCGCGCCCGGAGAGAATGGGCAAGTCAAGCGTCGAGAAGTACGTTGGACTGACAATTTGATATTCGGTCGTCGGCCGTTGACTTTGGTCGATCGGTAGTTCGCCGACGATCTCGAACGACAGGCCCCCAGCATCGAAGAAGTCGAGCGGCAGTTCTTCTGCCCAGCCGACACTCGCCACGCCTGGAACCGCAGCGACTTCCGCCTCGACCTGGTCGAAGAACTGTTGTAATGACGCAGGTGTTGGATACTTCGATCCCAGTGGATCGACCAGCATCGACAGCACACTTTCGGCGCGATAGCCGCGATCGAAGGAATCAACGGCCAGCAGTGTCCGGAGGAGCAAGCCGGCGCCGAACAACAGCAGTACGGCGGTCGCAACTTCACCCACGACCAGTAAGCCGCGCAGCCGTCCACCGGTGCGCGTCATCGTACGGCTGTCGGAGCCCAGCACTTCCGCGGATGAAAAGTCCGTCGCTTTCCACGCCGGCACGACGCCGAAGATCAAGCCGACCAGGAATGCCGTCACCGCACAGAACGCAACGACGCGAGTGTCGAACGAGAGCGTGACGGTCGCCGGCAAGAGACCGTCCGGAATGAGCGTCGGCGCCACGCGGAGAATTGCCGCGCCAGTCGCCACTCCCATTGCGCCGCCGACGAAAGACAACACGAGACTCTCGGTCAACAGCTGGCGGACGATGCGTCGTCTGCCGGCCCCGAGTGCGGAGCGTACGGCCAGTTCACGTTTGCGAACCGTCGCGCGTGCGAGCAGCAGGTTTGCGACGTTGGCACAACAGATGAGAAGGACGAACCCCACCACGCCGAGGAAGAGCATCGACGTGAAGCGCAGGTCGCGACCGATGAGAGAGTCGTGCAAGGGTTGAATCGCGACCCCGCGTCCTTTGTTCGTTTTCGGGTATTCACGCGACAGAGCGTCGGCGACGGCTGCCAGATCAGCTTCGGCACTGTTGATCGACACACCCGGCTTGAGACGGCCAACGGCCTGCAGAACATACGCGCCACGCGCGCGTGGGTCCAGGTTCGTGATCGGTCGCATCGCCCAGATACTTGTGTCACCAAGAAGCTGAAAGTCTCGAGGGAGTACGCCGACGACGGTCCAGAGCGAACCGTCGAGACGAAGTTCGCGGCCAACCACTGAAGGATCGGCGTTGAAGCGGGTTCGCCAGAATCCTTCGCTCATCACGATCACATTCGATCGCTTCACATCTTCTTCTCTGGTAAACGTGCGCCCGGCGATGGGTTTGACGCCGAGGACGTCGAAGATTTCGGCGGAGACCCATTGGCGCGAAACGGTCTCGGCGTTACCATCCGCACCCGCCATGACCATGCCGCCCACGCCCGGAGTGAAGCCGGCAATCTTCTCGAAGGACTGACCACGCGCCAGCCAGTCGCTCATGTTCAGCGGCGACACATAGCTGCGCTCGATCGTCGTACCCTTCTCCCAGAGTGCCACCAGGCGAGCCGGATCGCCGTAAGGAAGCGGCCGCAGAAGCGTCGCATCGACCAGCGCGAAGATCGCGCTGTTGGCCCCAATGCCGAGCGCCAGCGTCAACGTCGCGACCAGCGTGAACGAGGGAGAGGCCTTCAATTGTCGAAACGCGACCTTGAGATCGTCGGCCAGTTCTTCGAACCAGAGAGTCAGTCGCATTTCTCGATCTCGCTTTCGTCCAAGATCCGTCATCGTGCGTTTGAGGGTGGTGATGTCGCCAAGGCGGCTAAGCGCGACGTCGCGCGCCGTCCGTGGGTCCATGCCACGCGCGACGAGCTCGCGCGTCCGCATCTCGATGTGGAGCTCGAGTTCCTCGTCAATTTCCTGATCGATCGGAACGCGCCAGAGCCAGGAGCGGAGTGAGCGTTTCATCGGGAGAACAACACTTTTGAGACGCCGGTGGAGAATCGACGCCACGTTGCGGTCTCGGCGGAGAGCTGCCGACGGCCTTCTTCAGTCAGCCGGTACAACTTGGCGCGACGGCCGAGCTCGGAGGTGCCCCACTCGGCATCGACCCACCCTCGACGTTCGAGCCGATACAGGGCCGGATAAAGCGACCCTTCCTCCACCACCACTGCCTCATCAGTCGTTTCCTCAATAAACTTGGCAATCGCGTATCCGTGGTTCGGTCCGCGCGCCAGGGTCTTGAGAATGAGCGCATCCAGCGCGCCGTGGAGCAGCGCATTCGGGGTTTTTGGCAGCATATTCCTCGGTTTCGAGTCGCGGACCGCGAGCAGCGAACAGCGAGTTCGTTACCCAGACTTTCTGGGTAACGGTCCGTTAGACGGAAATTGCCGCCGGAAAGTTGTCGGAGGAGGGAAACTGGAACGGGGACGACTTTATTCGAGTGTAAATGGGACGTACATCAACTTTCCTTCACGCTGGATCTGCAGGGTCACCGAGACACCAGGCTTGAGTGCGCTCATGGTCTGCCTGAGGTCCTGGAGGGTGGCCATCTTCTTGTTGTTCACCGTCCGGATGATGTCTCGGGGCTGAAGCGGCACCTCGCTCGCCGCGCCCGCCGCCCGAGCGACGACAATGATTCCAAAGGGATCTCTCAGCCCGGTGGCTGCCGCCGCAATGCGTGGATCGATCTCGACGCCAAGAATGCCGAGTTCGGAGACCAGGCTCTTTTCCGGATCCGCTTGCGCAGAGACGGAATCGAATTCACTTCGGTCCTCGACCGCCGCGACGCTCAGCCCTTGCTGTACACCATCTCTGAGCACGACGAGCTTGACCTTCTCGGGCGTATCTCTCAGACGAAACTGGTAGGTCACGCTGGGGAGGTTGTCGGCGGGCTGACCATCGACAGAGACCAGGATGTCGCCTACCTTCAAGCCGGCAGTTTCAGCAGGTCCACCGGGCCACACATCGGAAACAATGACGCCGTAGTCCCTTGGCAAGCCGAGTCCCTGCGCCATCGTCTGCGTGATGGTCTGCATGCTCATCCCGATTTCCTGCCGCCGCACGAGACCATACTGTTTCAATTGGCGAAACACGGTTCTCGCCGTCGCGCTCGGAATGGCAAATCCCAATCCGTCGCTCCCGCCTGCTTGCGAAACGATGAAGGTGTTGACGCCGACCACCTCGCCGCGAATGTTCACCAGTGGTCCACCGGAATTCCCCGGATTAATCGGTGCATCGGTCTGGACGTAAATCAACGGCGAATCCGGATCGACCTGCCGGGCGACGGCCGACACCAGTCCGTGAGTGATCGTGTTTCGCAGCCCGATCGGACTGCCGAACGCGAAGACCGTCTCCCCTTGACGCACCTGTGAATAGGTCGCGAGCGGCAACGCCTGAAGCTTCACGCCTTCGACTTTCAGCAGCGCGAGATCGAGTTCGGTCGTGATGCCGACGATGCGCGCGGGAATGAGCTGCGCTCTGCCTGAGAGCGCCGACGTAAGCGTGCCATCTGCGTTCTCCGGCGGCAGAACAATCTGAACGCGCTGCGCGCCGCTCACGACGTGCGCGTTCGTCATGATGTAACCGTCAGGATCGACGACGAACCCCGAGCCGCTCGATCGTTGGCGGCCGACGACCACGTTGGTGTCGGTGCGGCCGCCCGGTTCTTCGCGCGCGGCGTAGCTGGTGACGAGGATCTGCACGACGCTTGGCCAGACCTTCTTCGTCAGCGCGTCGATCGACTCGTTCATTCGCGCCAGCGGATTGTCCGCAGGAAGTGGCTTGGCTCCAGACTGGGCAAAGGCACTCGATGACGTGAAGAAGAACATCAGGCCCAGAAACAGGGCGAAGGCGTGTTGGCGTCGGGTCGCGCGGCAGGACACAATCATTTCGGCTCCCAATCAGATCCGAGTAGAAGCCGGGAAGAGGCAGAATCGGTGCCAACACCGATGAATCAAGCCGGCGTTGCTAACAGGCACAAGTCGTACGCTTGCAATATGTTAGGTTTCGATGCGACGCGGCGAGTGCTGGCGCGGATCTATCGGCCTCCGGTATTTCGGAGGTCTCTGCGTGGATCTAACCGCGCCCCACATCTTCCGCCTAAAGGCGGAAGCCACAGAAATCCGTCAAGGAAGCCGCGCTACTCATCACGCAGGGTCCTGATGGGATCGACGAGCGTCGCGCGATACGCAGGAATGATGCTGGCGAGGAGACCAACGCTGCCAAGAACGGCGGCAACCGCGACATAAGTCGAGACGTCGGTGGCCTGCACACCGTAGATGAAGGTTGCGAGCACGTAGCTCAGCGAAATGGCGGCAACGGTTCCAAGTGCGATACCGACCAACGTCGGGCGGAGGCCATCGAGCACCACGCCCCGCAGCACGTCAAATCTGTCGGCGCCCAATGCCATGCGAATTCCAATCTCCTTGACCCGCTGGCGTGTGGCATAGGCAACGACGCTGTAGAGGCCCACCGCCGCCAGCACGAGCGCGAGGCCGGCAAACGCCGCAAGCAGGAGCATGTTGAAGCGCTGCGGCGACAGCGACTCGGCGACGAGTTCGTCCATGGTCCGGACGTCAATCAGCGGCGTGGCAGGCGAGATCTCGTGGACGGCATTGCGCACCGCCGGCGTCACACTCGCGGGATCGGCCGCGGTCCTGACGGCGAGTGCGAGTCCGATGGCGCGGAACTTTCCCCATACTTCAGGCACGTAGAACTGCGTCAGCGGCCAATACAGTGTCGAGATCGGATCCTGATTGTCGAGTCCGCGATCCTTGACGTCGCCGACCACGCCGACAACCTGCCTGACTTGCTTTGGAAAGAACGTGAGCGTGAGACGCTTGCCGATCGGATCGTCGTTCGGCCAGAACTGCTTGGCCATCGATTCGCTTACCAATACGACCGGCGCTGACGTCGCCGTGTCCGCGTCAGTGATCTCGCGGCCGCGAACAATCGGAATACCCATCGTCTTCATGAACTGAGGCGACAGCAAACGGACCGAGACTTCCGGCTGGTGGGCCATTTCCACCACCGCCTGCCCCTCGACGGCGACAGGCTGCATGGACCCGCCCTCCAGCGGCAAATCGTCAGTGACCGCAGCTGATTGCACACCTGGGAGAGCTCGCACGCGCTGGAGCAGCTGCTCGTAGAACTGCACCTGCTGTTCTTCGTTACTGAACTCATTCGCCGCAACCCCAAGGCGCAGCGTCAGCACGCGATCCGAAATGAAGCCAGGATGGACGCTGCGCAGGTTCCAGAGCGTCCTTATCATCAAGGTGGCACCAACCAGCAACACGAGCGACAGGGCCACCTCGGCGACGACAAGCACCGCGCGCGTCCGCTTACCAGCGGAGGGGGAATCGAGACGACCCACTCCTTGCTTCAACGCCTCGTTCGGATCCGACTTCGATAAGCGCCACGCAGGCGCGACGCCGGCGACGGTTCCACTCACAAGAGCAGTAGCGAACGCGAAGGCGAGGACCGCTCCGTCCATTTTGATGTCGGCAAGCCGCGGCATGCTGGTGCCGAAGTAATTCACGACCAGCTCGGTTCCCCACTGGGCGACGACCAGTCCAAGTGCGCCGCCGGCGATGGAGATGAGCAGACTCTCGGACAGGACCTGGCGGATGATTCGCGTTCTCTTTGCGCCGAACGCGGTGCGGATGGCGATTTCCTTCCTGCGATCGACAGTCCGCGCGAGCATGAGGTTCGCAACGTTCGCGCAGGCGATTAACAGTACGAATACGACGGCCCCGAACAGCAAGAGGAGCGGTCTTCGAACATCGCCGACCGTCTCTTCACGAAGCGGAACAACCGCGGCACCCCAGCCTGCCGAGTCTGCCGGATACTGCTCGGCGATCCGCGCCGCAATCGCGTCGAGCTGCGCTTGGGCCTGCTGCACCGTGACGCCAGGTTTGAGTCGTGCGACCGCCGCCATGCTGTGCTCGCCGCGTACTGCCTTTTCCTGTGCGGTCCATACGAGTGGCACCCACAGCAAAGCCGAGTCGGGCTTGGCGAACGAAGCCGGCATGACGCCGATCACGGTATACGCGTCACCATCGAGGTGGATCGTTTTCCCGACGACCTGCCGGTCGCCGCCAAATTGCGAATTCCACAGCCGGTATGAAAGCACCGCCACATGCTGGCCTCCCGACACGTCGTCACTCGCACCAATCTCTCGGCCGACGAGCGGCCGTGTGCCGAGAAGTGAAAAGAACGTGGGTTCGACGCGCGCCGCTCGCACGATTTGCGGCTCACCGTTCCCCGTCAGACGAAATTGCGAGAATCTGTAGATGGCTGACGACGAGAACACCGTGTTCTGCGCTTGCCAGTCGAGGTAGTTCGCCGCCGACAACGCAAACTTCGGCACGCCCGGAAATTGTTTTTGCGGCGGCGTGTGCCACAACTGAACGAGTCGATCCGGTTCGTTGAACGGGAGTGGCCGAAGCAGAACACCGTTGACGATGCCGAAGATCGCGGTGTTCGCGCCGATGCCGAGGGCGAGCACGACGATCGCGGAGAGCGCGAAGCCCGGCGCCTTCAGCAGCACGCGACATCCGTGTTTGAGATCGTTCCAGAAACCGGACATGACTAGTTATTTCCGAGAGGCTTCGCCCCTCGGACTCCCCTACACGCTCGCTCGCGGGGACCCCACGATCCCCGCTCCGCTCGCGTGGGCTCACTCGCGCGCTCGTTCGCCAACCGTTGCGTAGTCGATTTCGAAACCACTTCTTCTACTCCACGCTCTGATGAGGTCTAGACACAGGCGATCGCTCAAGCGAGTGCATCGCAAGTGCCAGTCGTGTGATGAGTATCAGTTCCGGGAACTTGGATATTTGACGATGGTACGGGCAAAAACGATGGCAGAGCTGTTCGGGTTGGGATATGGGAGTGTTCAGAATCGAACGTCATGGCATGCGGCAAAGCGCCATAAAATGCGCCGTATGCGATTGCTCCCAGCGGTCTTTTTCGCGTTGGCGATCGTGCCGGTGGCCCTTCCGACGCAGGCCACGCAAGAAGTTCCGTTTGAAGCCGGACTCGCTGAAATTGAGATCACGCCGCCTCTCGGCTATCGCATGGACGGCTACTTCACCGAGCGGCTGAGCACCGGCGTCAAAGATCCCCTGATGGCCAAGGCGCTGGTGCTTCGACAAGGAGCCACAAAGACGGCGCTGGTCGTCTGCGATCTGCTTGGCGTACCGCAAACGCTGACGCGCGAGGTCCGCGCCCGGGCTGCCGCGCGTACCGGCATTCCTGCAGAGAACATCGCGGTGACCGCCACACACACGCACACCGGTCCACTGTTCTCCGGCGAACGCGCGCGCATCTTCAGCGAGCTGGCGGCGGCGAAATACGGCACCGACCCGCTTGCGCGGATCAATTATGTCGAGACGCTCCGCGATCGGCTGGTCGACGTGATCGTCGCCGCAAACGCCGCGGTCTCACCCGCAACGCTGGAGTTCGTGGCTGCGAGCGAGGACCGCGTATCGTTCAACCGCCGATACCACCTGAACGATGGAACCGTGGCTACCAACCCAGGGATTTCGAATCCGAAGATCGTAGGTCCCGCAGGACCAATCGACCCTGACCTGCCGTTTATCCTGATCTCGAACGAGAAGACGCCGGTCGGATCGCTGACGGTGTTTGCGATGCACCTCGACACCGTCGGCGGAACTGAATACTCGGCCGATTACGCCGGGCAGCTGGCCCACGGACTTCGCCGTGAGTTCGGCGACAGATTCATCAGCATGTTCGGCACGGGAACGTGCGGC
>Ga0075423_10006693_pt1 | contig 10831 bp, 7 predicted proteins | sample SoiMethybrSBSTD2_FD_80114 | JGI IMG/M metagenome (GOLD analysis project Ga0075423, IMG submission 80114) | Bulk soil microbial communities from a Populus tree surrounding site in Tennessee, USA - Soil MetaG P. TD hybrid SBSTD2 | ecosystem: Environmental > Terrestrial > Soil > Tree plantation...
CGACCTCGAGCTTGGTGATCCCGGCCTCGGGGAAGTAGACCTTATGCGGGTTCGAGACCGTGACCTCGCGGCCCGCGATCTCGAGCGCCACGCTCCCGGCCTTCGGCGCCACGCACAGAGGATAAGGCCTGCCGCGCCCACTCCACCACGAAGGCGAAGGCGAGCAGGTAGACGAGCACGAAGGCCTCGGTCTCGAGCGCGCCCGCGGTCGTGATCAGCACCGGGAGCGGCAGGGCGGCGCCGGCCAGGCACGCGACCACCAGCAGCGCCGGCCGCGGACCCCGACCGGCGCGGTCGTAGGCCGCCACGCCGAGGAAGGCCACCCCCAGCGCCCACAGCACGGCGAGGGGCAGGGCGAGCCGCCACGGGCCCACGCCGATCGAATCGGCGGTGGGGACGAGGTGATAGAAGAAGCGGATGCGGCCCTGGTTGCTGGGAATCGGCGCGGCCGGGCCGCGGCGAGCCCGCTCCGCGTGGAGGCCGCGCCCTCCGAGCACCCAGAGCTCGTGCTGGGTGACGGTCGCGACCACGCGCCGGGCCAGGATCCCGAGATACCACGCGGGATCCGACCTCACGTCTTCCAGCACGCGCCGCCGGAAGAACGCCTCCTTCTCCGGCGAGGCCAGCTCGCGGTCGAAGACCTCGACCTCGGGCGGCACGTCGGCGTCGAGGCCCGCATCCCTCAGGGCCTGGTCCGCCGCGGTGTCGGACCAGACGTGGCCCTTCGTGCGGTCGAAGTCGCCCAGCCCTTCCCAGACGCCCGTCCAGATCTCGTGGTGCGTCGGGGGACGCACGAGGACGTACGGCAGGGTCACCGCCGCCACCGCGAGGGTCGCGAGCCCCAGCGATCGGGCGCGCCGCGCGCCCGCGGAGCTCCCCGCGGCCGCGATGCGGCGGACGCCCAGCACGATCGCCAGCACCACCCCCGGCAGCGCGAGCAGGATCCCGTCCCGGCAGAGGGCGCAGAGCGCGAGCAGCTCGCCGAGAACCACCGCGCGCAGGAGGAACGCCCGCGCGTCGGGCCGCCCCAGGATCGCGTAGACGGCGAAGGCGGCGATCGCGAGCAGGCCCACCAGGTAGAACCCGAACGCCGAGTAGGGCAGCGCCATCGACTCGACCAGGAACGGCGAGCAGGCGCACGCGGTCGCGAACACCACGCCCGCCACGGCATGCCCCGCGCGGGCCAGCTCCCAGACCAGCCAGCCGAGGACGGGCAGGCAGGCGAGCGCGGCCAGCCAGAGGGGAAGGAACGGGGCCACGCCACCGAGCAGCCGGAACCCCAGCTCGGTCAGCCGCGCCCGGCCGACGTCGTCGTTGCTGCGGTAGACGATCCGGCCGGGGAGCGGCGGCAGATCGCCCGGTAGCGTGCGCCAGAACTGCCAGGGCCGCAGGCCCAGCGCCTGCTCCGTCGCCAGCATCCGGGCCTGCAGTTCGCGACCATACTGTTTGGCGGCCTCCGATGAGAGCTTGATCGGGGGCGCGCCCGTCGGCGAGCGCCGCTCGAGGTACAGGCTGGTGGCCACACTCATGTCTTCGCCGTACCGCCGGAGCTGCTGCACGCGGTCGAAGCTCGACGTCGTCCACGCCACGAAGTTGAAGAGGAAGGGCAGGCCGACCGCGACGGGCAGGAGCGCCCCCAACGCTTTCCGTGACGCCGACGTCAAACGCCCTGAGGAGAACCGCTCCTGGGGCCCGATGCCCATAGGGAAACCAGACGGGCAATCTAGAGGTCGGCACCCATCACGTCAAGTCGTGCCGAGCCAGCTGTTTATCAGGACTGAACAGTGGGAGTACCCATGACCAGCTTGTTGAGCGACATCCGCCTCGCTTTCCGGTCCTGGCGGAAGTCCCCCGCCTTCGCGCTCACCGCCGCGCTTTCGATCGGCCTCGGCATCGGCGCCAGCATCGCGATCTTCACGCTCGTCGACCAGGTGCTGCTGCGCGCGCTGCCCGTCCGGCAACCTCAGGAGCTGGTACAGGTGACTTTCGAAGGCAGCCGTTACGGCGACAACTGGGGCGACAACACCGAGCTGTCCTACCCGATGTATACCGCGATGCGCGACGGCAACGAGGTCTTCTCGGGAATGTTCAGCCGCTTCGGCTACGCGTTCCAGGTCGGGGAGAGCGTGCAGCCGGAGCGGGTGAACGGCGAGGTGGTCTCGGGCACGTACTTCACGGTCCTCGGCGTGCGGGCGGCGGCGGGGCGGCTCTTCACCGCGGAGGACGACCGCTCTCCCGGCGGTCATCCGGTGGCCGTGCTGAGCCACTCGTTCTGGGCCACCCGGTTCGGAGCCGATCCGTCGGCGGTCGGCCGGTCGATGACCGTCAACGGGCGGCCCTACACGATCGTGGGCGTGACCGCGCCCGGCTTCGAGGGGGTCGAGCTGGGACGGCCGACGGACGTGTTCGTCCCCATGATGATGAAGGCCCAGATCACGCCCGGCTGGAGCGGCCTCGACGGGCGGCTCTCCCGCTGGGTGAGGGTCTTCGGCCGGCTGCGTCCCGGCCTCACGCGCGAGCGGGCGGAGGCGTCGCTCGCGCTCCTGTTCCGGGCGCAGATCCAGCTCGATCTCGCCGACCCGGACTTCCAGGGCGCGGCGGCCAGCGTCCGGCAGGAGTATGCGGGGGCCCGTCTGAGCCTGCTGCCGGCCGCGCAGGGGCGCTCCGCCTTCCGGCGCTCGCTGACGGCGCCGCTGTGGGTGCTGATGGGCATCGCCGCCGGCGTCCTGCTGATCGCCTCCGCCAACGTGGCCAACCTGCTGATCGCCCGCGGCGCCGCCCGCAGCCGGGAGATGGCGGTGCGGCTCGCCCTGGGCGCGACGCGCGGCCGGCTGATGGGGCAGCTCCTCGTCGAGAGCCTGATGCTCTCGCTGGCGGGCGGGCTGGTGGGCCTCGGGCTCGGGGCCGTGGGCGCGCCCCTCGTGCTCCGCTTCTTCGCGAGCCCCGAGACGCCGTACCCCGTGTCCGCCGCGCCCGACCTGCGCATCCTCGTCTTCGCGCTCGCGGTCTCGTCGCTGGCGGGCGTCCTCTTCGGTCTCGCCCCCGCGCTCCAGTCCACACGGCCCGACGTGGCCCCGACGCTGAAGGACACCGCCACCAGCGTCGCCGGTGGCCGCTCGGCGCGGCTGCGCAAGGCGCTCGTCGCGGGCCAGGTCGCGGTGTCGCTGCTCCTGCTGATCGGCGCCGGCCTCTTCCTGCGCACGCTCGACAACCTGCTCGCGGTGGACGTCGGGTTCGACACGCGCACGCTCGTGTCCTTCACCGTCGACCCGTCCCTGAACGGCTACACGCCCGCCGAGAGCAAGCGGTTCGCCATGGATCTTCTCGAGCGGCTGAATGGCGCGCCCGGCGTCGCTTCCGCCGCCCTGGCTTCGCAGCGCCTTTTGGACGGCAGCCAGCGGACGACCGACATCACGGTGGAGGGCTATCGGCCCGCGCCCGACGAGGAGATGGAGCAGAACTGGAACACGGTCAGCCCCGGCTATTTCCGGTCGATGGGCATCCCCATCCTGAGGGGGCGCGAGTTCGAGGCGCGCGACGAGACGAGCGTCCGCGAGGGCCCGGCGGGCGGGCCGCCGTTCCGTACCGTCGTCGTGAACGAGCGCTTCGCGAAGCGCTACTTCCCCGGCCAGGACCCGATCGGCCGGCACATCGGCTTCGGCGCCAACCCGGGCCGTCCCACGCCGCTCGAGATCGTCGGCGTCGTGCGTGACTCGAAATACACCGACGTGCGCGACGAGACGCAACGCCAGCTCTTCTTCGCCTACCTGGAGGAGGCGAACCCGCGAAGCTTCACCGTCTACGTCCGCACGTCGCGGCCGCCCGACGCGATGTTCGCGACGATCCGGCAGGTCGTTCGCGATCTCGCCCCCAGCCTGCCCGTGTCGGCGACGCGGACGCTGGCCCGCCAGGTGGACCGCTCGCTCGGGCGGGAGCGGCTGGTGGCGGCGATGTCCACGGTCTTCGGCAGCCTGGCGACGCTGCTGGCGGTGGTGGGCCTCTACGGCGTCATGGCCTACACCGTCGCCCGGCGCACCCGCGAGATCGGAATCCGGATGGCGCTCGGCGCGCGGCAGGCGGACGTCCGGTGGATGGTCGTCCGCGAGACGATGGCCGTGACCGCGGCCGGGATCGCGGCCGCGCTGCCCGCGGCGTGGTGGATGGGCCGGCTGGTGGCGAGCCAGCTCTACGGCGTGCAGGCCACCGATCCGCCCACGGTGGCGGCGGCGGTCGCGCTGCTGGGCGCGGTGTCGCTGCTGGCGGCCCTCCTGCCCTCGACGAGGGCGGCGCGAGTGGACCCGACGACGGCATTGCGATACGAATAGGGCCGTGCCCGGGCCCACGCGCAGGTCTTTTCTCAAGGCCGGATCGGCGGCCGCCCTCGTCCTGTCCCTCCCGGGCGGGGCGCGCCGCGCTTTCGCGAGCGGGCGGCCGCGCGTCGGAATCGTGGGCGGCGGCCTGGCCGGCGTGTCCTGCGCCTGGCTCCTCGAGGGGGTCGCCGACTCGGTCCTCTTCGAGAGCCGCGCCGCCCTCGGCGGGCACGCGCAGACGATCCCGGTGAGCGTGGGAGGCGAGCAGATGCTTGTCGACGTGGGCGCGCAGTTCTTCGCCCCCGGAACGCACCCCACCTACACGAAGCTGCTCGGGATCCTCGGCCTGCAGAGCGCCGAGCATCCCGACGAGGACCAGACCGTGGCCGCCGACATGTCGATCACGGTCACCGAAGCCCTCGGCGATCCGCCCCGATTCGTGTCGCCGTCGAAGGGCCGCCTGTGGCCCGCGCTCGCGCCCTGGAACCGTCCGGCCCTGGGGCCGTTCCTGGTCTTCGCGCTCGCCGCCCGCCGCTTCAGCCGGAACGGCGACTGGTCGGTCTCGCTCGAAGACTGGCTGAACGGCCTGCCCGTCCCTCCCGAGCAGCGCGACGGCCTCCTGCTCCCGCTGGTGGCCGCCTTGACGGGATGCTCGATCGAGCAGGCCCGGGCGCTCTCGGCCCGCAGCGCGCTGTTCTTCATCGCGAAGGCGCTGCCGAAGAACCTGCTCGACCCGATCCGCTACAACAACAGCCTGCTCGGCCTGGAGGGCAACGTCGAGTACCTGGCCGCGCAGTGCCACGACCTGACGACGCATCTGGGCTCGCCGGTCGAGAGCGTCGCGCGCGAGGGCGACGGCTACCGGATCGGCAACGAGGCCGGGACCACCGCGGACGTGGACGTGGTGGTCTTCGCGGCGCCGCCGTACGTCGTGCGGCCGCTGCTCCCCGACATCCCGGACCTCGACGGGGCCGCGCCGGTACTGGACGCGTTCGAATACTTCTCCACCGAGATCTCGATCCATCGCGACCCGATCTACATGCCGCCCCGGACGCGGCTCTGGTCCTCGTACAACGCCGACCACACCGGCGGCTACTGCGAGGGCTCCGTCTGGTACGGCGCCCTGCGGCCCCCCGCGGCCGGGCAGCCCCCGCTCTCGCTCTTCAAGAGCTGGGCCACCGCTCGCGCCCAGCCGCCGCAGGAGGAGATCTTCCGCCGGGCCTTCCGCCACCCCTACGTCACGCCGGCGTTCATCGACGCGCAACGGCAGCTCGCCCCCTTCCAGGGCCGCGGGGGCGTGTGGTTCGCGGGAAGCTACACGCGGGAGGTCGACAGCCAGGAGACCGCGCTCACCTCGGCGATGGGCGTCGTCGCGCAGATCGATCCCCAGGCTCCGAACCTCCTCGCGCTCCAGGCGTGAGGCTGGCGCGGCTCGGCGCGCTCCTCACCGACTTCTGCGAGCGCTATTTCCCCGACGCGTTCGTCTTCGCGCTGGCCGGCGTGGTGCTCGTGTTCCTGGCCGGCCTCGCCGTGGGCGAGAGCCCCGGCACGCTGGTGAGGGAGTTCGGCAACGGGTTCTGGGTCCTGGTGCCGTTCACGATGCAGATGGCGCTGATCATCGTGGGCGGCTTCGTGGTCGCGACCTCGCCGCCCCTCACGCGACTCATCCGCGGTCTGGCCTCGATCCCGCGCACGCCGCGCGCCGCCGTGGCCTTCGTCGCGTTCTTCGGCATGCTCAGCTCGCTCGTGTCCTGGGGGCTCTCGCTCGTCTTCACGGGACTGCTCGTGCGCGAGATCGTGACGCGCGTCCGACGGGTGGACTATCGCGCCATCGGCGCCGCCGCCTACCTCGGCCTCGGCAGCGTGTGGGCCCTCGGCCTCTCCTCCTCGGCCGCTCTGCTCCAGGCCACGCGGTCGGCCATCCCGCCGTCGCTGCTCCCGGTCACCGGTGTGATTCCCCTCGGCCAGACGATCTTCCTGTGGCAGAGCCTCCTCATGGCCGTGGTCTTGATCGCGATCTCGGTCGTGGTGGCCTGGGCCTCGTGCCCCCCGCCGGAGCAGGCGAAGACCGCGGAGGAGATGGGCGTGAGCTTCGAGCCGCCGACCGCCTCCCTCGAGCCGCCGGCGACGCCCGCGGAGAAGGTCGACGCCAGCCCGCTCTTCTCGGTGGCGGTGGCCGGGCTGATGCTGGCCTACCTCGTCCAGCAGATCCGCGAGAAGGGGCCGCGGGCGGTGGCCGACCTCAACAACTTCAACTTCGCGTTCCTCACCCTCGGCCTGCTCCTGCACGGCCGGCCCCGGTCCTTCCTGAACGCGGTCGCGCGCTCCGTGCCCGCCACCGCCGGCGTGCTCATCCAGTACCCGTTCTACGCGGGCATCCTCGGCCTCATCTCCAAGACCGCGCTCACCACCGTTCTCGCCGACCTCTTCGTGCGCGCCACCACGCGGGGGACGTTCCCGCTCGTGGTCGCCCTCTACTCGGCGGTGCTCGGGCTGTTCATCCCCTCCGGGGGAGGGAAGTGGATCGTGGAGGCGCCGTACGTGATGGCGGCGGCCAACGCCTGGCACGTGCACCTCGGCTGGACCGTCCAGATCTACAACGCCGCCGAGGCGCTCCCGAACCTGATCAACCCCTTCTGGATGCTGCCCCTCATGGGGATCCTCAACGTCCGCGCCCGTGACCTCGCCGGCTACTCGGTGCTCCAGCTCGTCTTCCACGTGCCGGTGGTGTTCTTCCTGTGCTGGCTGATGGCGAGGACGCTGCCCTATCTGCCGCCGTCCGGCGTCTAGCGCGGTCGGCCGCGCTAGAAGCTGCGGTCGAGCTGCACGCGCATGAGCGAGCTGACGGCCCCGAAGAGCTGGTCGTGGACGTCGATCAGGACCGCGTCGCCGGCGCCGTTGATGGTGTTGTCGGCGACGACGGCCCGCTTGTCCGCGTACTCCGGACAGCCGGTCTGGTTCAGGAACGTGAGCCGCTCCTTGCCGCTGCCGTCGGGGTTCATGATCCAGAGGTCGGTGCCGCGGTTGGCGTTGTCCCGGTTGCTCATCCAGACGATCTTGCGGCCGTCGGGGAAGAAATGGGCGTGCTCGTTGTAGTCCGTGTCGGTCAGGCGCGTCAGGGCCAGGGTGCTCAGGTCCACGAGGAAGATGTCGTTGTTGATCGATTGGAGGAAGCCGGGCTGGGCGACGTTGCTGGAGATCAGGAGCTGGGAGCCGTCGGGCGAGAAGCCGTGGTTCTCGTACAGCCCGGGGATGCTCGGCTCGAACTTGCGGACGTTGCGCAGGGCCGGCCGGCCGCCGGTGACGACGAAGTCGGCGACCGCGAGCCGCCAGTGCCCGGCGAGCGCGCCGGCCTCCAGCGCCGCCCCCTCGTAGAGCTCGCTCCAGGAGAGCCGGGTGCCGTCGCGGGAGAAGTGGGGATGCAGGACGCCGCGGGAGGGATCGGAGCTGTTGAGCTGGGTGAGCTGGGTGAACTCCCGGCCCGAGGGGTCGGTGACCCAGAGGACGTTGTTGACTCCCTTGCCCGGATCCGAGGCGAAGGGGGTGGCCTGGCTCGAGGCGACCTCCGACTGGAAGACGATGTAGTTGCCCGAGGGGTGCCAGGCCGGGTTGCCGTTGTTCTTCTGGGGCACGAGGCCCCCCTTCCCGCACGTGAGGCAGGTGTCCCGCGAGCCGTCGAGCGACATCACGTAGACGTCGAAGTAGACGCCGTCGTCACCGATCCGGTCGTAGGCGACCAGCCCGTTCGCCCACGACCAGTCGACGCGGGCCCCTCCCGGCTTGAGCGTCGAGATCTGATGGCCGTAGTTGCCGCAGTGCGATCCGGGCGAGGGCAGGGGCGAGGGACCCTCGCGGAAGCGGCCGCAGGCGGGCAGGGACGCGGCGAGAAGAAGGGCGGCGGCGGGAAACGGCGGCCTCATACCCATCATCGCCAGTGTCGTGCACTCTTCGCGAGGCGGTCAAGCGCGCCGGATCACACTCCTGCTCCGCGCACCCGCACCGAGGGTCCCACCAGTCCGCACCGCTTGAGCAGGGCGGGGAAGCGGGCGTCGGCGCGCAGGGCGTCCCACTTGGGGTCCGCCGGCAGGTACACGAGGTGCACGTCACGCGCATCGTAGGCGCGCTCCAGCCAGTCGAAGGCGGCGTCGGCCTCGCCCAGCCCCGCGTGGACGAGCGCCATCGCGCAGGGCGGCAGGTAGCGCAGGCGGGCGACCTCCCCGAGGGCGCCCAGGACCTCGCGGGCCTCTTCCTTCCGTCCGAGCCGCGCCAGGAGATACCCGCGGAGCGCGATCGCCTTGCTGTTGCCACCGGACAGGCGGGCGGCGGTCGCCAGCTCCTCCAGGGTCAGATCCGTCTCGTCCCGCCTCTCCGCGGACTGGGCGAGCAGGAAGTGGCCGATCCAGAACCCGGGATCGACCACGATGGCCTGCCGCGCGAACCGGACCGCCTCCGCGTAGTCCCCGGCGAGAAACGCGGCGTGCGACGACAGCGCGGGGTTCATCGGGTTCATCGGGTCCAGCTCGCGCGCCCGGCGGAGGGCCGGCTCCGCTTCGGCGTGGCGTCCGGCGTGGGCGCGGATGACCCCGAGCATGCGGTGGGCGAAGTCGTAGCCGGGATCCAGCGCCGCCGCCCGCTGCAGCGACGCCTCGGCCGCGGGCACGTCCCAGTCGTGCCAGAACATCGTGACGCCCAGTGACGTCTGGGCCTCGGCCAGGTCGGGCTCGGCGCGCACCGCCTGGGCCGCGGCCGCGCAGGCCCGCGGCAGGACCTCGCGGGGAGGCGCGTCCCCGTTGATCGGGCTCGCCGAGTAGGCGTCGGCCAGGCCCGACCACGCGAGCGCGTAGTCGGGATCCAGCTCGGTCGCCCGCGCGTAGTACTTGAGGGCCTCGCGCGTGCTCGGAGGCGTGAGCTGGTTCCACAGGTAGCGGCCGCGCAGGTACAGGTCGTAGGCCTCGGCGTGCCGCGTCTGCCTCCGCGCGAGGGCGGTCAGGCGCTCGGGCGAGAGCCGCAGCCGGACCTGCTCGGCGATCGCCGACGCCAGCTCGCGCTGGAACGAGAGCATGCTGCTCGGCTCGCTGTCGTACGAGGCCGACCAGATCTGCACCTGGTCGCGCACCTGGATGAGCTTGGAGGTGATGCGCAGGCGCGGGCCCTCGGCGCGGATGGAGCTCTCGACGAGGTGGCTCGCGTCGAGCTCGCGGCCAATCTCGGCCAGCGCCTTCGTCGTGCGCTTGTAGGCCATCACCGACGTGCGGCCGAGAACCGCCACGTGCTCGGGGTCGATCTGGCCGAGCAGCGCGATCGCCTCCTCGGTGAGGCCGTCGGCAAGGTACTCGCGCTCGGGGTCGCGGCCGAGGTTGTCGAACGGGAGCACGGCCAGCCGCACGCGGGCGGGGGCACCGTCGCTCGGGGCCGGCACCACCACGACGTCGGCGATGAAGCGGTAGCCCTTGCCCGGCACGGTCTCGACGAAAGCGGGGGCGTCGGACGAGTCGTGGAGCGCCTGGCGGACCTTGCGCGCGGCGGTGTTCACGCCCATCTCGACGTCCACGAACACGCCGTCGCCCCACAGGCGCGCGACGATGTCGGCGCGGGGGACGAGCTGCCGGCGGCGCTCCACGAGGAGGATGAGCAGGTCCATCGGCCGGCGCTCCACGCGGACCGGCCGCCCCCGCCGGCGCAGCTCGTAGGCCGACACGTCGAGCTCGAACTCGCCGAACCGATAGGTCATGGGCTGGACGCGATCGTGCCACAAGTCGGTGGAGGACGCCCACTTGCGGCGTCAGCAAACCTGCAGATCCGCTTCAGCCCCGCTCCATGGACCGCCGAGCGGAGCGTCCGGCACCATGCGCGCCGAGTCGTCAAACAAAAGGAGAGCGCAGATGACGAAGGCAATCACGAAGCGATCGGGCACGTTCATGGCGGCGGCGGCGCTGGGCGGCCTGCTGATCCCCGCCGGCGCGTGGGCGGGGGCGGAGGGCGGCCACCACCAGCTCGCCGGCACGTGGCGGGTGTCGGTCACCACGCGCGACTGCGCGAGCGGCGCGCCGCTGCTGTCGTTCCCCGCGATGCTGACGTTCGCCCGCGGCGGAACGCTCACGGGGACGACGGCCAGCCGGGCATTCGCGCCGGGCCAGCGCAGCTCGGACCACGGCGTCTGGGAGTCCACCGAGGGCGGCGGCTTCCGGGCGGTGTCCGAGGCGTTCATCCTGTTCGATTCGGCCGGCACGCCGCCGGCCCCGCCGCTGCAGAGGGGCGTGCAGCGCATCAGCCAGGCGATCGAAGTCGACGGTGACGTCTTCAACAGCAACGCGGCGACGGAGTTCTTCGACGCCAGCGGGAACGTGGTGGTCACGGGCTGCGCGACCGCCGTGGGGCGGCGGATGAAGTAGCGCAGGATGACGTAGGGGGAAAGGTCTACAATAGCGGTCCCGAATCGGACAGGAGGTCCCCATGCCGTCCTACCGCGTGTCTCTCGGGGCCGCTCTTCTCGCCGGCGCGCTCGTGGCCGGACCGCTGGC
>Ga0075423_10006694_pt1 | contig 10831 bp, 6 predicted proteins | sample SoiMethybrSBSTD2_FD_80114 | JGI IMG/M metagenome (GOLD analysis project Ga0075423, IMG submission 80114) | Bulk soil microbial communities from a Populus tree surrounding site in Tennessee, USA - Soil MetaG P. TD hybrid SBSTD2 | ecosystem: Environmental > Terrestrial > Soil > Tree plantation...
GGGACACGCTTTTCGACCGTCCGATCGGTGACGGCCACCAGAACTTCGACCGATTTGCGATCGGCGTACTGCAGCTCGATGGTCAGCGGCACGTCGAACACCTCACCGATCTGCTCGACTTGCAGGATCACGTCGGTGCCTTCGGTGCGATAACCGACTTTCAGTTTCGGCAGGGTCGATCCGTAGATCCAGCGCTCGAAGAAGCGCTCGAGCGACATCCCGGTCTCTGTCTCCATCGCGGCCCGCAGTTCCACCGTTCCGGCCTTGTGGAACCGCGACGCGTTGTAGAAGCGGCGCAGCCCACGGAAGAACGGCTCGTCGCCGACGAGACGCCGCAGCATGTGCAGCACCGCCGCGCCTTTGTTGTACACCAGCGCGCGAAAGATGCGGCTCTGATCGCGGACGTGTCCGAGCCGGTATCCAAGGTAGACCGGACCTTGATCGGAGTTGTCCATGCCCCACTTGCGCAGCTGGCGCAGCACGGACGCGAAGACGTCGTCGCCCTTCTGCTTCTGCGCGTAGAGCGCCGCGAAGTATTGCGCGAAGCCCTCGCTGAGCCACTGCTCGTGGTAGTTGCGCCAGCCGACCGCCTGGCCCCACCACTGGTGCGCGAGCTCGTGGGCGAGGAAGAAGTCGGGAAAACTGCTGAACGCGGCCGGGTCGTTGCGCCAGACCAGCGGCGAGGTGGGAAGCGGCTGATTGAGCGCGGCGAAGTAGCCAGGACTATGCCCGCCAGGCAGGTCGCTTTCCACCAGCGCGATCGTGAACGCCGAATACGGTACGTCGCCGATGAGTGAGTGATAGAAGAGCGCGATGTCGGCCGCCCGGTCGCCGAGTTCCCGTCCGCGCTGCACCTGGCGCGGGTTCGCCTCGACCGACAGGTTCAGGCTGCTGTAGGAAGGGCCGACGAGCGGCAGGCCGGCGGGACCGCCGTTCTGCCGCGGGGGAAACGCCACAGTGGCCGTTTCCGCGCGCGCGAACCGGCTGACGACGAAGGCCAGATAGCGAAGCGGCTGCGAGGCACGGAACACGTAAAGCTTGCGGCTCGACGCCGCCGGCGCGCTTTCGATCCGCGGCGCGCCGCGCGCGGTGTTGGCCACGATCGTCGGGAATCCGGGCTCGAGCTCGCCGCTGGCCACGCAGTCGAGCGTTGTCGGCACCGAGATGCGAATGATCGCCGTCGCGTAGTCGCTGACCGGCGCCTGCGGATACCAGTAACTGCGATTGCTGTACAGAAAGCTCGGCTCGGAGGGGATGGACATCTCTTCCTGGTTGCGTCCCTGCGCCAGCGCCAGCGTTTCGCGATCCGGTGTCTGCGGCTCGAGCCGGCCCGCGTAGGTGACGGTCAGTGTCACCTCCGCATCCCGCTGCAGCGTCGTCGGCAGATTGACGACGATCGTGTTCTGATTCTTGACCCGCACGCCGAACAGGCGGCCGTGCTCGTAGCTGACGATCGACTGGACGACGAGCGATTCGGCGAGGCGCATCGTGATGCTGCCGATCGCGAGAGCCCGCACCTTGAGCCGCAGTCGGACCCGGCCCTCGAGCCATTGCCGGTCCGGGGTGATGGCGACGTCGATGTCGTAGTCGAGGATGTCGTAGTCGACGAGCTCGTCTTCGTTGTAAAAGCGCCCGCGGTTCGCGATCTTCCGCTTCGAGGGATAGATCGAGATGTTGTGGTGGCGCTTTCGATCGAAAACGGTGATGTCTTCGGCCTCGCTGGCAGATTTCGCGTAGGTCAGCGTATCGAATCGGCGCGTGTGGACCTCGGCGAGGAAGTCGCCCGAACCGGGCAGCAGAGACCACGGGTCGCGGCTCAGATCGCCGAGGTCGATCAAGAACGACTTCTGCGAATCCTCCCGGAACACTTCCTCCGCGCGCCGAAATTCCTTCGGGTCCGCCACCTTTGCTTTCAGCTGCGATGAGGCGAGCGCCGACTCGAAGTCATACGGATTGAGACGGATGAATGCGACGTCGAAGCGCGTCTCGAGGGTCTCGCTGCCGGCAAAGATTTTGACCTGACCGCGTTCGGTTTCCGGCGTCGGGTGAAAGCTCATCGTGCCGCGTCCAACCAGCACCGCGGCAGTCGCGCCCTGGTCGATGTCAGCGATGTACACCGAGCCTTCGGTGAGCGTGAGGTCGAGGTCCTCGGCGGCGATTCTCAGATCGCGGGCCGCAAACACTTTCGCCGGGTTCAGCGCGAGGCGATAGAGGTTCTCGACCGCCGACAGCCGCTCCTCGTCGTCGATGGCCCATTCCTGGGCGCTGCCGCGCTCGCCGACGCGCTTGACGTCCAGCCGCCAGGTGGCGGCGCGCGCGCGTGGGCCGAATTCGGTGAGGACGTCGACCATCAGGCGATAGCCGTTGCCGGCGAGCGTGCCGCGCAGCGGTTCGCGATCGCGCTCCTTGACCACCGTGCGCGTCGCGCCTGGAAGCAGCTCCGAGCTGCAGAACTCGACCGCCCGCCCGCGGTTGGCGCCGGCCGTCAGCAGTGCGAGGTAGGCGGTGGAATCACCCGATTTCGTGACCTGCTCGATCCGTGTCAACAGCGGCGCCACGGCGTCGCCCTCCTGTCCATACGCGCGGGGACACACGGCCACCAGGAGCGCGAACGCCACGACGAGCGGACGAGAGGACATACTCACGAGACTTTGCCGGAACTCTTATTTTAGACACTCAAACAAGGGTTCGGTGGGTTCGAACCTCTCGAACCTACCCAACCCTTCGAACCTACTGAACCCTGTTATGCCGCGACGATTGCGAGACGCCGGAGCAGGAGGATGGTGAGGTCGTCCGCCAGACGCGTATCGGCGCTGTGCTGTTCGACGGCGCGGACGATGGCCGATCCCATCGACGTGATGGGCTCGGTGCGGTTCGCCTTGAGCAGGTTCTCGAGACCTTCCTCGTCGAACGGCCGTCCGGCGGCGTTTTCGGCTTCGGTGACGCCGTCGCTGTAGACGGCCAGCACCTCATCCGGTTGAATCGTCAGCTGCCCGGTCTTGTACGTCGAGTGCTCGAACATGCCGAGGGCGATGCCGCCATCCGTCAACCGCCTGCAGCTGCCGTCGGCGCGAATCAGCAGCGGTGGAGTGTGGCCGGCGCTGACGTAGGTCATCTCGCCGGTGAGCGGATGATAGACCGCATAGAACAGCGTGATGAACCTCGAGCCGGGTGCGTGCCGGCACACTTGGACGTTCAATCGCGTGATGAGCTCGGCCGGCTCGAGCTTCTCGTCGACGAGCGTTCGCAGCATCGCGAGGAGCAGCGCCATCAGGAGCGCCGCCGGGCTGCCTTTGCCCGACACGTCGCCCACCGTCACCACGAGCCGGCCGTCTTCGAGCGGCAGGATGTCATAGAAGTCGCCGCCGACCGTATTGGCTGGCCGGCTGAGGCCGGCGGTCTCGACACCTGGCGCGCTGTAAAGGCCGCCGGGCAGCATCGCCTGTTGAATCTCGCGAGCGATCTCGAGGTCGTTCTTGAGCGACAGACGGTCGGCGACTTCCAGCAGCACCAGCAGGTTCATCAGCCCGAACGCGAAGAGCAGCGACCATGTCCCCTCGCGGAAGAGCGGACCGGGTACGCCGACGCCGCCGACGAACGGCACCTGCGCGATCTCGACGAGACCAATGCCGCGGAACAGATTGAACAGTCCGATGAACGCCAGCAGCAGTGCCGCGCCGTACACCACGCGGCGCGCCGGCGACAGCTTCATCGTGAACGCCACGAACAGCACGCGCGTGTGGGCGATCGCGCGGCGGTGCCACGGCAGCAACTTGAGCGCGTCAGCGTCCACGCCCCGCGTGAAGAACTTGTAGGCTTCGCGGGTGTCGCGCGTGAACAGGCGCTGCAGATCGTCGGCGGTCAGATCGCGAGTATAGGTGTCGAAAAAGTCCTGGAGACGCGACGCGCGCGGAGGACGGCGGCTCACAGAATGCTCAGCTCGCGGCCGACCTTCGCGAACACGTCGAGCGCGAACTGCAGCTCGTCGCGCGTGTGGGTGGCCGTGACGATGGTCCGGACGCGCGCCTTGTCGCGGGCGACGGTCGGAAAAGCAATGCCCTGTGCGAAGACGCCTTCCTGAAACAGGCGGTCAGACAGCTTCATCGCCAGCGCCCCGTCGCCGACAATGACCGGGGTGATCGGGCTTTCGCTGAGCCCGGTGTTGAAGCCGAGCGTCTGCAGTCCCGACTTGAAGAACCGCGTGTTCTCCCAGAGCCGCTCGATGATCTGCGGTTCCTGCTCCAGCACGTCCAACGCTGCGATGCAGGCAGCCGCGACGGCGGGCGGATGCGATGTCGAGAACAGAAACGGACGCGCGCGGTGATAGAGGAACTCGACCAGCGCGCGGCTCCCGGCGACGTAGCCGCCGAGCGCGCCGATCGCCTTCGACAACGTGCCGACCTGGATATCCACCCGCCCGTGCATGGCGAAGTGATCGATGGTGCCGCGGCCGTTCCGCCCGAACACGCCGCTGGCGTGTGCGTCGTCCACCATCATGATGCAGCCGAATTCCTCGGCGATGTCGCACAGCGCCGGCAGCGCGCCGAGGTCGCCGTCCATGCTGAACACGCCGTCGGTGATGAGCAGCTTGCGCTGCGCCGCCGGCAGCTCCGAGACAATCCGCCGGGCGGCGCCGGCGTCCTTGTGCGGAAACACTTTGATGGCCGCCCGGCTGAGGCGGCAGCCGTCGATGATGCTCGCGTGATTGAGCTCGTCGGAGATGACGACATCGTCTTTTGATAAGACGGCGGCCACTGTGCCAGCGTTCGCGGCAAATCCGCTCTGAAACACGACGACGGCTTCCGTGTTCTTGAACACGGCGAGCCGCTGCTCGAGCTCCATGTGGATGTCCATCGTGCCGGCAATCGACCGGACCGATCCCGAACCGACACCGAGACGGCGTGTGGCCTCCAGTGCGCGTTCCTTCAGCAGCGGATGCGTGGTGAGGCCCAGGTAGTTGTTCGACGACAGGTTGACGACCTGGCGGTGATCGAAGGTCGTTTTCGGCTTCTGCTCGCCTTCCAGCACGCGCAGAGTGCGATAAAGCCCCTGCTGTTTCAGCGCGTCCAGTTCAGTCGTCAGATAGCCGAGCGGATCGGATCTCATTGAAAGGATCAGTATAAGACCTCGACTACCGCGGCAGCTCGACGACTGCGTCCGCGCCGAATCTCGCGACCTCGCGGCCGCCGTGCTTCGTAATCCAGGCGGTCAGAGACGGCCCGTCGTCGCGCACGAACAGCGCTTCGTGGACGATCGCATGCGTGGCTCTCGTGTCGACCAGCGCTCGCCATGCTCTTTCAGGGCGTGTCGCGACATCCTGCAGACTGGTGTCCAGGAGGTCGTAATCGGACGGCTCGCCGCCGCTGTAGCCGTTGACGAGCGGCTTCCAATGCAGCGTCGAATAGAACATGTAGCGGATATCGAAAGCCGGCTCGCCGAGTGGCAGCTCCACGATCGCCGTATTCGACGGCAGGGTGGCGATGAAGCGATAGACCGGCGGCGCGCCCGCGCCCGATTCGAGGGTGTCCGGCAGCGGTGCGAGATCGGCGCGCGCGTACACGGTCGAGTTGCCGTTGATCGGAAACGGCGCCGGGGCGAACTCGATCGCGATGAACGCTCCGGCCACCAGCGCCACGATTCGGCGGCGCCGGTCGTCGCCGACCGCGGCGATCCCGATCGCCACGAGACCGGCGAGGCAGAAGGCCACCAGCATCGCGAAGCGGCTCGGAACGCGGAGGGCGTCGAAGCCCGGGACGAATCGGTACAGCAGGGCGTAGGGCGCGGATTCCAGGACGACACGCCCCTTCGCGGTGATTCTCGTCCCCAATGAGAGGACGATCGCGGACGCGGCGAGGAGCGACAGGATGGTGGCGGGCTGCTGGAACCAGCGGCGGGTTGCTGCTCGGACCGCGCGTGAACCAACGACCGCGATCGTCATGAGCGCCGCCGCGGCGAGCGCCGCCCGCCCGAGGCTCGTAATCTTGAGCAGCGGCAGCCGGATCGACCAGCCGAACACGAGTGTTGACAGCACGAGCGTGATCGCGATGGCGGTCGTAGTGAACCATCTGGCGAACCGCGCGTCGCGCCAGGCGCGAATGCACCCGAACACCGCGAGCGCGGCGATGGTCACTCCCGGGAAGAGCGCGCTTTCGGGCTTCGGCCACGCGCGCAGCCGTCCGCCCCACACGCGAAGGTTTGGCGCCGCCGTCAGGTACGAGTACACGTCGGCGGCAAACCGATCGACCTCGCGTGCCGCACGCGGGCTGAAGTCGCGGTTTCGCAGCGCCAGATACGGCAGCATGAACGGCACGGTTATCGCTGCGACCGCGGCGCAGGCGGCGGCGATCGTCGCGACCGTCCGGGTGTTCGACCAGAGGTGCCGCACCGTGAGTTCCCACGCGATGTACGCGACGACCGCCGGGCCGAAGAAGAAGATGTAGTACCCGGACGAAAGATTCTGCGCGACCCATGCGACGACCGCCCCGAAGAGCGGCGGCATCCTGCCGGTAGCCAGATAGCGGCGAAATCCGAGCAGCACGAACGGCAGCCAGGCGGACGACAGCACATGAAGGTGGGGCAGCGACGCGATCCGGTATGGCGCGAACGCGTACGCGAGCCCGGCCACCATCGCGCCCTCCCAACGTCCGGTCAGATCGCGGGTGAAGAGGAACATCCCCAGGCCTGAGAGCACGAACGTCAAGAGGAAGACCACGTTGTAGCCGAGAATCGGATTGGCCGTGACGAAATAGATCGGCAGCGCCTGAAGAGCCTGGGGAAGAAAATGCTCCGAGTAGGCGAGCGCCAGCGGGTGTGGATGAAAGATGTTCGCGTTCCACCACCCGGACCCCAGGTGTGTGGCGTCCCACGCCATCACCCACATCGTGAAGAGCGGATCGCCGAAGTCGCTGGGCACATCGTGCGCGAGTCCGCGCGCGAGCGGCCACGTGAGCGCCACCGTGAGCACGACGTAAACCAGGAACGCAGAGCTCGCCGAGCTCGCATCCTTCGACAGGCTCAGGATGCCCTGAGCCCGCCGAAGGGCAGAGAAAACGAAAACTCTGCGTGCTCCGCGTGCTCTGCGTTCGATATCGGCGGTAGTCACCGGATGCGCTGAATCCGGACGTCCTCTTCGCTCGCGAACTCCGACACGATGACCGAGATGATCGCCGCAGTCGGGATGGCGAGGACCGCGCCGACCAGGCCCCACAGCGCGCCGCCGATCAGCAGCGCGATCATCACGACCACGGGGCTGACGCCGACGCCCCGTTCCATGATCTTGGGAACCAGCACGTTGGCTTCGAGTTGGTGCAGCACCAGGAAATAACCCCCGACCATCAGGGCGAGCTGCGGCGACACCGTGATGGACACGGCAACCGCGGTAATGCCGCCGATGACCGGGCCGACGATCGGGATCGTCTCTCCAATCGCCGCAATCAGCGCGATCACGTAGAAGTACGGCACGCCGAGCAGATACAGGCCGATCGTGGCGAACACCCCCATCACGCCCGCGAGGACGAGCTGCGCCCGCAGCCACGCGCTGACCTTGATGACGGCCTGACGCGCCGCGGTCGCGACATCGGCGCGGCGGCCGGCCGGTGCGAACCGCATCAGCGCCTCGAACATCGACTGCGCTTCGATCAAGAGATAGAAGCTAAGAATCAGGATCGTGATGAAGCCGAAGACGCCGCCAATCAGGCTCGAGATTGCGACGAGCACCGTGCCGACCGCATTGCCTCCGGTGCCGGTGGGCGCGCTCTGCACGGCTTCTTCGAGCGTCACACGGTGGAGCATCAGCTTATGCTTGATGAGGTACGTCTGAAACTCGTTGAAGTAGGCCGGCATCTTCGCCCAGAGCGTCGCGGCTTGCGCGACGAGCGGCGGAATGATCATCAGGCCGACGAGGACGAGGATCGCGACGATGGCGAGGTAGATGACGAGGATGGCGAGCCAGCGGGGCACGCCGCGCACGCGCTCCAGGACGCCGACGATCGGCGAGAACCCCATCGCGATGAGCGCGCTGATGTAAACCAGCAGCAGCGCTTCGCGCGCGGCCCACAGGATCGCAACCAGGATCGCCGTACCCGCGACGGTAGCGACGGTCTGGAGCAGTCGTCGCGTGAAGTCGCGGTCCGTCATCATCGGCAGCGATCAGCCACCCGCTATTATGAGCGTCCCAGGTAGTCTGCGGTGAATCCAGCCATCAGATCGTAGATGTCCCGGAGCTCATCGAGCGGTGCCAGGAAGACGACGCGGAGGAATCCCTGGTCGGCGGGCAGACCGAAGCCGGAGCCATAGACGCACAGGACGCCGGTCGCATGGAGCAGCGCCTTGACGTAATCCTCGTCGGTGCGTCCGGGCGGCAGTTCCACCCGCGGCATCGCGTAAAACGCGGCGGTCGGTGCCACGCACGATACGCCAGGCATGGCGCGGAGGCGTTCGACCGTGAGGTGCGCGCGCGCCTCGAGGTCGTGCCTGAAGGACGGCTGGTGCGAGCGGTCGCCAGTGAGCGCCGGCGCGACGGCGTACTGCATCGGGACGTTGCTGCAGAGCCGCCCGTCCGCGAGTTTTTTCACGGCCGCCACGACCGCGTCCAGGCGCGGTGAACGCCCAATGGCCATCCAGCCCGTGCGCCAGCCCGGCGCCAGGTAAGCCTTCGACAGACTCGAGAAAGAAATAATCGCCGCATCTGGATCGAGCAGACCGTAAGGCGGGACAGGGCCGGAGAATCCGAGATCGCCGTACACTTCGTCGGCGAGCACCAACAGGCCGTGCGCTTCGGCGAAGTCGAGCAAGGCACGACGCGTCTCCGTTGGATACACCGCACCGGTGGGGTTGTTCGGGTCGATCACAACCAGCGCCCGGGTGGCGGGTGTGACCAGACTTTTCAGGTGATCCAGGTCCGGCATCCAGCCGTTCGAGGCATCCAACCGGTAGTACTTCGCCTGGGCGTCCAGCTTGGCCAGCACGGCGGTGTACAAGGGATAGGTGGGCATCGGCACGAGCACTTCGCCGTCTCTCTCGCACACGGCGCTCAGCGCGAGCTCGATCCCTTCTGACGTGCCGGCGGTGATGAAGACGCGATCTGCAGCGACCGGAAAGCCCGCCCGGGTGTATTCCGCAGCAACGGCTTCCCGCGCCGCGGGAATCCCGGCGGACGGGCCATATGTATTGTGGCCGTCGCGCATCGCGCGCGTCACCGCCTCGACCAGATGTGGCGGCGTCTTGAACCCGAAGGCCACCGGGTCGCCGATATTGAGATAGCGGACGCGGGTGCCCGCCGCCTCAACTTTCTGGGCCTCGGCGACGATATTCCGAATGGCATAGGTAAAGCGGTGAACGCGTGCGGCCGTTGGAATGGCCGCCGCGGTCCTGGCGGTTGTCACGCGAGGATTCTACTCCGACCGATACCGATGCCGTGTCGACGAGTAATTTCTACACGATTTTCTATACGGCGGTGCTCCCCATTTCACGGTTAGATCCTGATAACTTCAACTGTACCAAACACTTAATCACATGGCAGCAACTTTGGAAAGGAACAGACCGATGATGCGGGGCAAGCTCATCAAGGTAGCGATTATTTTGACGCTGGCAATCGGAATCAGGTGGGACGGCAAGGTGGCGGGGCAAACCCAGACGCCGCCAGGCGTCCCCTCCTTCAAGGCCAGCGTCGACATGGTACGGATCGCTGCCATCGTTCGCGACCGGAAAGGACGATTCGTCGCGGATCTCACGGCGCGCGATTTCGAAATCCTCGACGGCGGCCAGGCGCGAAACATCAAGGACTTCCGGCACGACCTGACGGGCGTCAGCGTCGCGATGCTGTTCGACGTCAGCGGTAGCATGGAAGGTCATTTGAGGTATGCGCGAGAGGCGGCCGACCACGTCATGAGCTGGCTCGATCCCACGCGCGACGAGGCGGCGGTCTTCACGTTCGATACGCACCTCGACGAGATCGCACCATTCACCGTCGGCCTGAAGATGCTGCCGTCCGGGCTGACAGGCAAGAAACCCTTCGGCGAAACCTCGCTCCACGACGCCATCGCGCTGACCGCCAGGCGCGTGGGGGAGCGCGAAGGGCGCCGCCGCGCCGTCGTCGTCCTGACCGACGGCGCCGATACGGCCAGCTATCTCAAGCCGGCAGAAGTGTCTGCCATCGCCAGCGGGATCGACGTCCCAGTCTATATCTTCGGCATCGTGCCGTCGATTGACAACCCGTCGGAAGAGACAGCGGTGCCCGCGGCTCAGCAATCGGCGCTCGCGGGTCCCCTGGCGGACCTCGCCGCGTGGACGGGTGGTCACGTGTTCGTCGCCAGCACGCCGGGACAGCGCAGCGTCGCGGCGCGGCAGATCATCGACGAGCTGCGGCATCAGTACCTCATCGCATTCGAATCGAGCGGGCAGCCGGGCTGGCATCCGCTCGTGGTCCGCGCGCGCAACAAGGACCTCACTGTCCGTGCCCGGAGTGGTTATATAGCGGGGCAATCAAGCCCGACGTTGCATTAGGAGGATCGACCATGTTCCGGAAACTGTTCGTCGCTGTTCCCCTTGTCGCTCTGGCGCTGGGTGGGTCTACCGCCTGCGCCACCAAGAAGTTCGTGCGAACCAGCGTCGGCGAAGTCAACGAGAAGGTTGACGCGCAGGGCCGCTCGCTCGAGGAAACGCAGGAGCGCACGCGCCGCAACGAAGGCCGCATCTCGGAGGTCGACGCCAAGGCCGCCGCGGCCGATACGAAGGCGCAGGCCGCCAACGACGCAGCGGCAGCGGCGCACTCGGCCGCCAACGACGCCAAGGCCGTCGGCACCGAAGCCAACACCAAGTTCGTCGCGATGGA
>Ga0075423_10006696_pt1 | contig 10830 bp, 9 predicted proteins | sample SoiMethybrSBSTD2_FD_80114 | JGI IMG/M metagenome (GOLD analysis project Ga0075423, IMG submission 80114) | Bulk soil microbial communities from a Populus tree surrounding site in Tennessee, USA - Soil MetaG P. TD hybrid SBSTD2 | ecosystem: Environmental > Terrestrial > Soil > Tree plantation...
GGCCGCGACGAGGGCGATCAGGACACCGGCGACATGAACAATCCGAACGTCCGCCTCAACAACAACGGCGCGATCGGATTCGATTCGACGTACCAGATTCGCGGCGGCTTCACCTATCGGCTCCCGTACGACATGCAGGTCTCGGGATCGATCCGCGAGGCGACCGGCCTGCCGCAGACGCGCGTGTATCCGGTGACGACGTCGGTCGTCCCGGGGCTGACCCAGGTGACGCAGAACGTGCAGGTGGTGCCGCGCGGCGACTTCCGCTACCCGTGGCAGAACCTCGTCGACCTGCGGTTCACGAAGGTGTTCAGGAGCGGCCGCACGCGCATCGAGCCGACGGTCGACGTGTTCAACATCTTCAACAACAACGCGACGACGAACGTCGTCACGACGATCGGATCGTCGCTCGGCCGGCCGTCGGCGATCGTGATGGGGCGCCTGTTGCGTGTCGGAGGGCACATTGCCTTTTGAGATTGCAGATTGCAGATTGCAGATTGCAAATTGATTGGTGATTGTTGCAAAACGATTGCAATTCCATTGCAGTTTGATGGCGGCGTCGTCGCGAATCTCGTAAACGTTTACGCATTTCGCGCGGCGTGCCGCGCCGTGTTTCGGGCCTGCGAGTCCAACACGCGTGACAGTGTTGTCCGTGCATGGGGACGACGCAGGGCCTGAGAAGAACCGCAGCGCGCGCCGAGAACGCAGAGAAACCCTTTCTCTGTGTTCTTTGCGTTCTCAGCGTTCCATCGTCCGGTTCGCGGCACGGCTGTTGCGATCGGCTCGCCTCATGCAATTACCGAAATACTCGCGCCGTGAGTTCTGCGTCCAGTCCTGGCAAACCATGTCGCTCGCGGCCGTCGCCACGGCGGTCGCGGGATGCGGCGGCAGTCCAACGTCCCCCGGCTCGTCGTCGTCCTCCTCGCCCGGTTCCTCGGCTTCGCAGCTTCCGACGATCAATGCAACCGTGTCGGCCGGCGTCGTCAACGTCACCATCGATGCGGGCTCGCCGCTGGCGTCGACGGGCAGCGCCGCGCTCGTCGCGACCTCGAGCGGCACGTTCCTCGTGTTCCGCGCCGGCGATCAATTCACGGCGCTCACCGCCACGTGCACGCACGAAGGGTGCGTCGTCAGCGGGTTCGAAAACGGGACGTATCAGTGCCCGTGCCATGGATCGCAGTTCAGCACCAGCGGGGCGGTCGTGAGGGGGCCGGCGACGCGATCGCTCGCCTCGTTCAACACGCGCTTCGCGAACAACGTGCTCACGATAACCCTGTGAACTAAAATCAGCCGACTTGCCGCTGTCCGACAGGACGCGCCTCGGCCCCTATGAGATCCTCGCGCCGCTTGGCGCCGGCGGTATGGGCGAGGTGTATCGCGCGACCGACACCAGACTCAAGCGTCAGGTCGCGATCAAGATCCTGCCGCCGGCGCTCGCGGTAGACAGCGATCGGCTCGCGCGCTTTCAGCGCGAAGCCGAAGCGCTCGCGTCGCTCAACCATCCGCACATCGCGACGGTCTACGGGCTCGAAGATACGGCCAGCGGGACGGCGCTCGTGATGGAGCTCGTCGAAGGCCCGACCCTCGCCGACCGCATTTCGCAAGGCCCGATCCCGATCGACGAGGCGGTCGCGATCGCGAAGCAGATCGCCGACGCGCTCGAGGCGGCGCACGAGCGCGGCATCGTCCACCGGGATCTGAAACCGGCCAACATCAAAGTGCGGGACGACGGCACCGTGAAGGTGCTGGACTTCGGGCTCGCCAAGCTCACGGAGGCGCAAGGCGGTGGACGCGACGATCCATCGCTGACGAGTCCGGCCACGATGACCGGCGTGGGATTGATCCTCGGTACGGCGGCATACATGTCGCCGGAGCAGGCGCGCGGACGCGCGGTCGACAAGCGCACCGACATCTGGGCGTTCGGCGCGGTGCTGTACGAGATGCTGACGGGCGCGCGCGCGTTCGACGGCGAGGACATCACGGAGATGATGGCGTCGGTGGTGAAGTCGACGCCGAGCTGGGCGGCGCTTCCCGCCGACACGCCGCCGCACATCGTCACGCTGATCCAGCGATGCCTCGAGAAGGATCGAAACGCGCGCATCGGCGACATGGCCGTTGCGCGGTTCCTGCTGGCCGGCGGCGGGGCGTCGACCGCGGCACCGGTCGCGGCGACGCATGTCTCGAGCGTTGCGGCGCCGCTCCCGCGCCGCACGGCGCCGTGGATGATCGCCGCGGCACTGGGCGGGGTGCTCGCCGGAACGTTGCTCGGCTGGCGCCTCCCGCGGCGCGCAGCCGAGGCGCCGCGCGTGACGCGTCTGCAGATGAGCGTGTCGCCCGCGGAACATCTCGTCGGATCGATCGCATCCGTGCGGCCTGCGCGTACCGCGATGGCGATCTCACCGGACGGCCGGCTGGTGGTCTTCGCGGGCATGCACGGGACGGACGCGCAGCTGTATGCCCGCGCGCTCGATCAGCCGGACGCCACGCCGATTCCGGGAACCGAAGGCGCAGCGGCGCCGTTCTTTTCTCCGGACGGCGCGTGGATCGGATTCTGGACCGACAACCGGATCAAGAAAGTCCCCGCCGCGGGAGGGGCAGTCACCACGGTCGCCGAAGTGCCCGCAGGAATGATCTCGGGCGCGAGCTGGAGCGACGAGGGCAGCATCTTTTTCACGAATCGCGCCGGCGTGTCGAGGGTGCCCGCGGCCGGCGGCACACCGATCACGGTCGTTCAAGCGGATGCGACGAAGAGCGAGCGTCACGTGCTCGTGCACGCACTGCCCGGCGGGAAAGAGGTCCTGTTCACGTCGCTGATCTCATTCGACTGGGGGACGGCGAACCTCGTCCTGCAATCGATCGCCGGGGGCGAGCGGCGCGTGATCGTTCCTGGAGGCGCCGATCCTCGCTACGTCAACACCGGGCATCTTCTGTACATGAAAAGCGGGACCCTGATGGCGGCGCCCTTCGACATCGGGTCGCGGCAGGTGACCGGCGCGTCGGTCGCGCTCATCGAGGGCGTGATGCACGCGCGAAACGCGCCGAACGGCGGCGACGATACGGGAGCCGGCCAGTTCGCGGTGTCGGCGTCGGGGACGCTCGTGTACGCGACCGGCGGCGTCGCGCCGCTTCGACAGGAATCGTTCGTGTGGGTCGATCGAACGGGCGCCGCCCAGCCGCTGCCGGGCGCCGCGCCTGCCTCGTACTTCGGTCCGCGTCTCTCGCCGGACGGACAGCGGCTGGCGGTGGCGATGAGAGGCGAAGACCGCGGCCCGGACGTCTGGGTGTACGACGTGCGCCGCGGCGCGCCCACGCGGCTGACGTTCGATGGAGGCAACAACCCCGTCTGGTCGCCCGATGGCAAACGCGTGACCTACGCCGCAAACGTCGGCGGCCCCAACAACCTTTACACGATCACCGCCGATGGCAGCGGGAAGCCGGAGCGTCTCGCCACAAGCGAGTTCGGACAGACGCCGACGTCATGGGCTTCCACGGCGAATGCGATCGCATTCCTGCAGCGGACTCAAAACGGATCCAATGGGATCTGGGTGCTTCCGATGGCGGGCGACGGCAAGCCACATTTGTTGCTCGAGTCTCGTTTCAACTTGTGGCACCCGGACCTTTCCCCCGACGGACGCTTGATGGCGTACGTGTCGAACGAGTCCGGGACCTATGAAGTCTACGTGCAGCCTTATCCAGGGCCCGGTGAGAAAACCCGGATCTCGACAGCCGGCGGTAGCGAGCCGATTTGGACCGCGAATGGCCGCGAGCTCCTCTTCAGATCCGGCACGCTCGATCGACACCAGGTCTTCGCCGCGGCGATTCGCTCCGTGTCGCCGTTCCAGGTCGACGCGCCGCGGCTCGTGTTCGAGGCCAAGCCAGGCGAGTACGATCAGACGGCGCCCGGCCGGAGCTGGGATCTCAGCGCCGACGGCCGGCGATTCCTCCTGTTGCGGGCCGTGCCATCCACCGACAGACCGGTCGCTGCGATGCATGTCGTGATGAACTGGACGGAAGACTTGAAGCGTCTCGTACCGGCGAAGTAGCGATAGAATCCGTCAGATTTCCGGAGGACTTGTGATGATGCATTCACGTCGAGCGGCCGCGATCGCGGCGCTCCTCCTGCTCGTCTGGGCTGACGGCCGCGGCGGCGCGCAGACGCCGCCCAAACCCACCAACGATCTCCCGAATCCGTATCAGACCGTCGCCGACTACTTCAAGCTGCCCGCTGGGCGGACGTGGGGATCGACGAGCGCAGTCGAAATCGACAAGGACGGCCGATCGATCTGGGTCGGCGAGCGCTGCGGCGTGAACAGCTGCGCCGATCCGGCGACGGGCCGGATGTCGCCGCTCGATCCGGTGCTGAAGTTCGACTCGACCGGCAAGCTCGCGAAGAGCTTCGGTGCCGGGATGATTGCGTTCGCGCACGGCATCTTCGTGGACCGCGACGGCAATATCTGGGTGACCGACGCGAACGACAACCTGCCGCGTCCGGCGCGCGGCGCGGCGGCCGGTACGCCTGCGCCGCCCGCGCCCGCGAAGCTGGTCGGGCATCAGGTGATCAAATTCAGTCCGGAGGGCAAGGTGCTGATGACGCTCGGCAAGGCGGGCGTTGCCGGCAATCCGCCCGACGCGTTGACCGAGCCGAACGACGTCGTCGTGGCGCCGAACGGCGACATCTTCGTCGCCGAAGGGCACAGCGGTCAGAATGCGAACGCGGCGCCCGACACCATCGCGCGCATCTCGAAGTTCTCGAAGGACGGCAAGTTCATCAAGTCGTGGGGCAAGCTCGGCACGGCCCCGGGTGAATTCAAGACGCCGCACAGCCTCGCGCTCGATTCACGCGGCCGCCTCTTCGTCGCCGACCGCGGCAACGTGCGGCTGCAGATCTTCGATCAGGACGGCAAGTTCCTCACCGAGACGAAGGACTTCAGCCGGATCAGCGGCCTCTACATCACCAAGGACGACACGCTGTACGCGGCCGACTCGGAATCGAGTCCGACGTCGCATCCGGGGAACTGGAAGCGCGGCATCCGCATCGGCAGCGCGAAGGATCTGAAAGTCACGGCCCTCATTCCGGATCCGGAGAATCCCGATCCGGCGAAGACCACGGCAGGCACCAGCGCCGCGGAAGGCGTCGCGGTCGACGCGCAGGGCAACGTGTATGGTGCGGAAGTCGGACCGAAGGCGGTCAAGAAATACGTGAGGCGAACCGGGACCCAGTAGCGCAGGCCCGCCGCCTCGATCTACGGCTGACACGCGTCGCTGATGCGAGGCGTGTCGGCCGGCCGCGTCTCCGCTGACACCGGCATGACGCGGATGAACTGAACCTTGGGCGGCATCGTCGGCGCGAGCGTGATGCCGATCTGAACGTTTCCGCGCTCGCACTTCATCGTCCAGCGCCCGCGCAGCGCGTTCTCCACGACGTCGAACGCCGTCGGCGGCGTACACGCGCCGAGCGATCCACGGACGCGCTCGACATCCGCCCGGCGGCGATCCTTCGAGATGTCCAGGAACAGATTCTCGGCGGCGATGTCGTCGGCGAGCTTGTCGTCCCAGCGATCGACCAGGCGCGACACCGAGTCACGCATGGCGTTCAGCGCCGGCGACGGCCGCGGCATCCGCGGCTTCAATCCGCCGCTCTTCGCGAGCGCATCGAACGCGTTGTTCGTCACGCGGCCCCAGCCCGTGTACGTCAGGTTGCCGAAGGCGATGATGCCGACGCCGTACTCCGGCAGCCACTGCATCACCGAGCCGAATCCGGGCAGCCCGCCGCCGTGCGCGACGATGTGCCCGAAGCTGCAGGTCTGGATGATGCGGAGGCCGAACCCGTACCCGCCCGAGTTGAGCTGAATCGCGCCGGCGGCCGTGCGTTCGACCGACGCCGGCGCGGGACGCCACACCTGCTGCATCTCGCGCAGCGAGGCGCGGCGGATTGGCGCGGTCTCGGGTCCGTCGCGCGGCGGCCACGCCGACAGAAACGCGGAGACGTAGCGGCCCAGATCGCGGATCGACGTCAGCATCCCGCCCATCGATCCGAACGAGCCGTGCGGCAGCAGCGGCTCGTCCTTCCACTGGTTGTCCTCCCACCGGTACCCGTGCGCCAGCCGCTGCGCCGGCACCTTCGGCGCTTCGAGCGTCGTCGACGTCATCCCGAGCGGACGAAGAATGTTCGCGTCGACGTACTCGTCGTATCGCTGGCCGGACACGGTCGACACGATGCGGCCGAGGATCGCGAACCCGTAGTTCGAGTATTCGTACGCCGTGCCGGGCGAGGTCGAGAACGGAATGCCGCCGCGCATCATCTGCGACAGCTCCGCATCGGTCCGCGCGAGCTGACGATCGCCCCATGGATTGTCTTCCGGGAATCCTTCCGCGTGCGAGAGCAGATGGCGAATCGTGATGCGCGGCGAATCACTCGTGGGGTATTTCAAGCTTTTCAGCTCGGGGACGTAGCGCTCCGCCGGATCGTCGAGCGACAGCTTGCCTTCGTCGCGCAGCTTCAGGATCGACACCGCGGTGAAGCTCTTCGTCATCGACGCGATGCGGAACACGGTGTCGGCGTCGACCGGCGCTTTCGTCGCGACATCGCGCACCCCCGTCGCGCTCGTGTGCGCGAGCTCGCCGTCGACCCCGTTGATGACAACGACGCCCCACGCCGCGCCGGGAACGTGCGACTGGGCGGCGAACTCGGTGAAGAGCCGATCGATATCGTCGAACGCGGTCGCCAGCTTCGCGCGATCCGGTTGCGCGTTGATCTCGGTCGACAGAGCCACCAGGGTCAGCGCGATCGTGAAAACGTTTCGGCTTACATGTCTTCTTTTTTTCACTGGCGGCGGGGCCCCACCCCCGCCGCGACCTGTCGCTGATGCCTCGCGGCAGACCGCGAGGCATGGCCGCAGGCGCTGTTGTTCATTGGCTCTCGTTCTTACCGGCATACCCAAGCCTTACTGTTCCCGTCTTCATTCCGTTGACCGTGCTCTGCGTCAGCCATTCCAGTGATGCGCGGAACAGGAGCAGGTGATTGCGCTCCCACATCGCGTTGTGCGAGGAGCAGGCGAGATCGACGAACACCTTCTCGGCCGATCCGAGATCGGCGTGGAGCTCGCGCACGCGATCGGGCGAGACCTGTTTGTCGTGGACGCCCGCGACGACCAAGGCCGGAATTCGTGTTTTTGCGGCGAGCGCCGGCGTCCATCCCCACACCGTCGTCTGCGGCGCGCGGCGGACGCCCGGTCCCCATGTCGCGCCGACCGGATCCGAGGCGAGCATCTCGGTCCAGACCGAGGCGGCCGCGGCCGGATCGTACTGATCCGGGCAGCCGACTTGCCGATCCCAACCCGTCGTGAAGTCCTGGCGCGACTGCGTGTTCATCGGCACGCCGTCGGCGGGGATTTTTTCGGGCGGAGCGGCCGCGGACGTCCGGTTGTAGGCGGGCGCGAGCAGCACGAGCTTGCCGACTTTGTCCGGATGTTGACCCGCGTACCCGCCCGCTCGCGGGCCGCCGAGCGACCACCCGAACAGGCTCACGCGGTCGACGTGCCGCGACGCGCGGATGTAGTCGACCACCGCGTCGATGTCGTTCCAGTCCGACGCGATGGTCGTGAGCGCATGCGGGTACGATGGCGCGCACGGCGCCGCGACGAACCCGGCCTGACGATCCTTCGCCAGGTTGCAGGGATCGTTCATCGGCGCCGGCCGCGTCGACCGGCCGTAGCCGGTCGTGTCCATCGAGAAGACTTCGAACCCCGCGCGCGCGAGAAACGCCATCCAGCTGTAGTCCTGGTACGGCACGTCGAACGCGACCTCTGCGGGCGTGCCGGCGCCGTGCACGAACAGCACGACGCGATCGGACGCGACCGGCGTCCGCAACGCGGTGCCCGCCTGCACCCGCTCGCGCACGTAGATTTGCGCGATCTGCCCCGCAATCGCCGGCACCGTCGATTTCACACGCACGTAGTGATCGATCGTCAGCAGCCTCTCGCCGTCGTCGCTGTACGTGACTGAAGCGAGTAACGGAACGAAAAGAACGGTCAACAGGATCGTGAAGCGTCGCATCCCGTTACTCCTTCTGCGTCCTAGACGGATGCCGGCAGCGCCGGCAGCGTGCCAATCGATTGGAACATTCCGAGATTGTCGAACACCTCAAAGTCATCGACGATGCGGCCGTTCACGATCCGGGTGATGATGATGCAAGGCACCGATACAGGACGGCCGCTCGGCGCGACGCCGGACAGCTCGCCCCGATGTGTGCCCTGCGCGGTGAATCGTATGGCGACCTTGTCGTCCTCGGCGACGAGATCGTCGATTGTGAAGGCCAGATCGGGAAAAGCCGTGAGATACACGTCGAGCAGCTGTCTCCACCCTTCAGGTCCGCGGACCTCCAGGCCCGGGCCGCGATAGACGTAATCCGGCGACAGCATGGCGACGCACTCGTCCACGTGCCGATGGTTGATGGCGTCGATGAAACGTCGACACAGGGCCTTGTTCTCAGCTGACATTTCGCACCTCTACTTCTTGATCGAGGGATGGACGTATCCCGCGGTCAGCACGCGTTGGGACGGGCGGAAGCTCAGATAGTCGACGTGATCGGTGATGTCGGTCCAGCCGTGCGGCACGCCGGCCGGGATGATGATGATGTCGCCGGTCTTCACGACCTTCTTGACGACGTCGTTGCCGACGATCGGCCCGCTGCACGACGGCCCGTTCAGTTCGGTCGTGACCGCGGCGTCCGGCGCCGACTTGTTGCCGTTCACGATGCGCCCGCCGGTGATGAGCGTGCCGCCGCCGGAGATGATCAGATAGCCTTCGGTCTGCGAGTCGTGCGCGATGCCGCCTGCTGTAGCGCCCGCCGGCACGCTGTCCATCTTCTCGCCGCAGGGCGTCGGCGTCGCGCCGGCGCGCCCACCGCCGCCGCCTGCGCCGCGACCCGCACCGCCGGCGGCGCCCGCCCCGGTGCCGCGTCCCGCGCCGCCGCCGGCGCCCGCGCCTGTTCCTCGTCCCGCGCCGGTCGCACCCCGATGGATGACGCCGACCGCGAAGTTCTCGTTGCCGATGTCGACGACGCGGATGGTTCGATCGACGCCGGGCGTTGCATTGACCGCCTTGATTTCTTCGTCGGTGATGTACGTGGCGGCTGTCGGCCTCTGCGCGAGCGCGATCGCCGGAGCCAGCGCGAACGCGACAGTGATAAGGATGCCTTTCGTCATGACGATCCTCCTGAGGCGCCTACTATAGAGCGATCCCGGTAGTGTTCGGGATATCATTCGCGCCTTGACTGAGCGGAAAGTCGCTGCGAATCAGCGCGCCGAGCCGAAGGCGAGGCGTGGCAGCGCTGGGGGTGGGGCCCCAGCGCAAGTGAGAAAAGAGGTACCGATGCATCGTGCGAAACCGGTTCTGCTCGCCGCGGCGATCGCGGCGGCGACGCTCGGGTTGTTCGCGACGACGGTCTCGACGCAGGCCGACGTCAAACCGACTAACGATCTGCCGAATCCGTATCAGCCGGTTGAGAACTACTTCAAGCTGCCCGAAGGACGGACGTGGGGATCGACGAGCGCCGTCGAGATCGACAAGGACGGCAAGTCGATCTGGGTCGCCGAGCGCTGAGGCGCCAACAGTTGTCTGGATCGCGCGAGCGGGCAGATGTCGACGCTCCCGGTCGTGCTGAAGTTCGATTCGTCCGGGAAACTCGTCAAGAGCTTCGGCGCGGGCATGCTGATTTTCCCGCACGGCATCGTCGTCGATCGCGACGGCAACGTGTGGGTGACCGACGGTCAGGACGACGCGCCGCTCCCGCAGCGCGGCGCCGGCGGCGGTCGCGCGGGCGCTGGGGGCGGCGGCGCCGGTGAAGGACGTCGTGGTCGCGGTGAAGCGCCGACCGGTCCGATCGGGCCGCGCCCCGGCGCGACGAAGGGCAATCAGGTTTACAAGTTCAATCCAGACGGCAAGCTGCTGCTGACGCTCGGCAAACCGGGCGGCGCCGCGGCGCCGGAGTATTTCTATCAGCCGAACGACGTGCTGGTCGCGCCGAGCGGCGACATCTTCGTCTCCGAAGGGCACGGCGCGGGGAACAATCGCATCCTGAAGTTCGACAAGACCGGCAAGTTCATCAAGGAATGGGGCAAGCTCGGCTCCGGGCCGGGCGAGTTCGACGGACCGCACGCGCTCGCGATGGATTCACGCGGGCGGCTCTTCGTCGGCGATCGCAACAACAACCGGATCCAGATTTTCGATCAGAACGGCACGTACATCACGGAGTGGAAGCAGTTCAGCCGCCCGAGCGGCCTCTACATCGACAAGAACGACAACCTGTACGTCGCCGACTCCGAATCGGAATCGGTCTCGCAGAACCACAACGGCTGGAAGCGCGGCATCCGCATCGGCAGCGCGAAGGACGGCACGGTGAAGTCCTTCATTCCCGATCCCGAAACCAAGACCCGTGCGGCCGACAACTACACCGGCACGAGCGCCGCGGAAGGCGTCGCGGTCGATTCGCAGGGCAACATCTACGGCGCCGAAGTCGGACCGAAGCGCCTCATGAAGTACACACGTCGCAGCGGAACATAACGGCAGACCGGCGAATCGTCTTTGCGGCCTTCGCGCCCTTTGCGTTCTTCTTCACCACGCCACCATCGCATCCTCGAACAGCCGGCTCAGTTCATCTGGGCCGGCTGCCCGCGGCGAGAGTTTCGTGACTCGATGCTGCGGCAGCGTGCCTTCCACCAGCGCGGGAATGTCAGAAGAGGAATAGCCGACCTCGCGCAGTCCGTTCGGGGTCTTCAGCCGCTGCATGAACCACGTAATCCGATCGGCCAGGACACGGCCGGCGTCGCC
>Ga0075423_10006701_pt1 | contig 10829 bp, 8 predicted proteins | sample SoiMethybrSBSTD2_FD_80114 | JGI IMG/M metagenome (GOLD analysis project Ga0075423, IMG submission 80114) | Bulk soil microbial communities from a Populus tree surrounding site in Tennessee, USA - Soil MetaG P. TD hybrid SBSTD2 | ecosystem: Environmental > Terrestrial > Soil > Tree plantation...
GACGAAGGCCGCCCACCTCATCAGCGCGGAGCTGGCCGAGCGCGCCGTCACCGAGACCCGCCAGGGCATCTCCGAGGCCTTCCACTACCTCCGCGCGACGCCGCTCGTGACGTGGGCGATGGTCTACATCGCCCTCACCTACACGCTCATCGCCGTGGCCGGTGCGCTGGCGCCGGGCTTCGTCCGCGAGGTGCTGAAGCTCAACGAGCGCAACGTCGTCGTGCTCGTCGCCCCGGCCGGCGTGGGCGTTGTGCTCGGCCTCGGTCTGCTCAACGCGATCGGCGAGCGGATCAGCCGCGCGAACGCGGTGGGAACGGGCCTGATCGTCGTTGGCCTCGCGCTCCTTGTGCTGGCCGGGGCGCGTCCGCTGTCCGAGCTCTTCACGTCCCGCCTCGGAGGCGTCCTTGGTGAGGCCCTGCCGTTCTTTGTCGGCATGGTGAGCGTGACGGCGTTCTTCTTCGGCGTCGCGTACGCGTTCATCACGGTCCCGGCGATGACCCTGCTCCAGGAACAGCTCCGCGACGACATCCGCGGCCGCGTCTTCGGCGTGCTGAACGTCCTCGTATCGACCTTCAGCTTCCTGCCGCTCATCTTCGTCGGCCCGATCGCCGACGTATGGGGGGTCGCGCCGGTGTTCGTGCTCGCCGCGATCGTCGTCTTCGGCGTGTGGCTCGGAGGTCGGACGGTCCGGCTAAAATCAAGTCTCAAGTGACCTCCCCGCGCGCCACCTTCCTGCACTACGTCGGACAGCACAAGCTCCGCATAGCCGTGGGCGTCGCCGTTATCGCCATCTCGGCGTTCGTTGCGGTGCTCGCGCCGCTTCTGATCGGCCGGATCGTCGACGCGCTCACGCAGGGCGCCGATCTGGAGCTCGTGGTGCGCCTCGCCGCCGTCATGATCGTGCTCTCGGCGATCGAGAGCGTGCTTCGTGGCCTTGGACGCTGGCGCATTCTCGACGCGTCGCGGCGCATCGAGTACCGGATGCGCAACGATCTGCTCGCGCACCTGCAGACCATGCACCTCGCGTACTTCCAGCACCAGCGCATCGGCGACCTCATGGCACGCCTCACGAACGACCTGCAGGCGGTCCGTCAGATGATCGGCTTCGGCATCCTCATGCTGACGAACACGCTCCTGACGCTGCTCTTCACGTTCATCTCGATGTTCAGCGTGAACGCGAAGCTCGCGCTCATCACGCTTGCGCTCACGCCGATCTCCTCGTACGCGTTCTGGACGATCGGCCGGCGCGTGAACCGGCAGTTCGAGCAGCTCCAGTCGCAGTTCGGCGACCTCTCGGCGAAGGCGCAGGAGAACTTCTCGGGCATACGCGTCGTGAAGGCGTTCTCGCAGGAGGAGCCGGAGATCGAGTCGTTCGCCGAGGTGAACCGCGACTACCTGAGGAAGGCCGTCGACCTCGCGAAGGTGAACGGTCTCGTGTGGCCGACGATGCAGTTCCTTCTCGGTGGCGCGCTCCTGCTCATCCTCTACATCGGCGGACAGGACGCGATCGAGGGGCAGCTCACGATCGGACAGCTCGTCCAGTTCGTCGCGTACCTGCAGATCATCTCGTGGCCGATGATCGCGCTCGGCGAGGTCGTGAACATGATCCAGCAGGGCGGAGCGTCGCTCGGGCGGCTGCAGCAGCTGTACGCGGCGCAGCCGACGATCGCCGACCCGATCGATCCGGTGCCGAACACGATCAGCGGCGCGGTGGAGTTCCGGAGCGTCGCATTCGCGTACGGACAGACGATCGTGCTGCGCGACATCTCGTTCAGCGTCCCGGCCGGCGGCTCGCTCGCGATCGTCGGCGCGACGGGAGCGGGGAAGAGCTCGCTCGTGAACCTCATCCCGCGGCTCTTCGACTCGCAGCAGGGCGAGATCCTCATCGATGGGATCGACGTGAAGCGATACCCGCTGCCCGTGCTCCGTCGCGCGGTCGGATACGTGCCCCAGGAGACCTTCCTCTTCTCGGTGCCGCTGCGCGAGAACGTCGGGTTCGGCCGCGAGAAGCCGCTCACCGATAGCGAGCTCGACTGGGCTGGCGAGGTGTCGCAGCTCGGCAAGGACGTCGAGGACTTCCCGGCGAGGTACGACACGATGATCGGCGAGCGCGGCGTCACGCTCTCCGGTGGCCAGAAGCAGCGGACCGCGATCGCGCGCGCGGTCGCGAAGGACCCGCGCATCCTCATCCTCGACGACGCGCTCTCCGCGGTGGATACGTACACCGAGGCCGAGATCCTGAAGCGCCTGCGCGGGGTCATGCGCGAGCGCACGAGCATCGTCGTCGCGCACCGCATCTCGACCGTGAAAGATGCCGACGAGATCCTCTTCCTCGACGACGGCCGCATCGCGGAGCGCGGCACGCACCGCGAGCTTCTCGAGCGCAACGGCCTGTACGCCGCGATGTACCGCCGCCAGCTCCTCGAGGAAGAGCTCGAGGTCGACGAAGAGCAATCCGAGCACGAGAAGCGCGTCCGCACCGGCGCGAGCCCCGACGACGAGCGGTTCTCGCGGCGCGCGCCGCGCATCGACGAGATGCCGGGCGGCCAGGACTGATGGCAGCCCTGACGGAGCGCGGCTAGTGGGCGGGCGCGGCGGCGGGCATGGCGGCGGTGGCGGTGGCCACGGCGGCACGGGCTTCTTCCAGGAAGACGAGATCCTCGGCAAGGCCTACGACGCCGCGCTGACCCGGCGCCTCGTCGGGTATCTCGCGCCGTACAAGGTCTGGGTCGCGGTCTCGATCGTCTTGCTCTTCCTGCAGTCCGCGGCGCAGATAGCGCCGCCGATCCTCGCGAAGGAGATCGTCGACCAGGCCGTCATCCCCGCCGTGAACGGACTCGTCCCGCGCGACGAGGCCTTCGGCCGCCTCGGCTACATGGGCCTCATCCACCTCGTCGTCCTCATGGCCGGCTCGGCGGTCCGCTATGGGCAGACGCTGCTCACGACGTGGGTGGGCCAGCGCGCGATGTACGACCTGCGGCTCGAGCTCTTCCGGCACCTCCAGTTCCTGCCGCTCTCATTCTTCGACCGCAACCCCGTCGGTCGACTCATGACGCGCATCACGAACGACATCGACGCGCTCACCGACATGGTGACGCGCGGCGTCGTCTCGATCTTCGGCGACGTCGCGATGATCCTGCTCATCTCGATCGCGATGCTCATCCTCGATTGGCGGCTCGCGCTCGTCACGTTCGTCTCGTTGCCGGTGCTCATCGTGCTGACCGCGTACTTCCGCGGGATCATGCGCGAGTCCTTCCGTTCCATCCGCATCCGGCTGGCGCGGGTGAACGCGTTCTTGAACGAGACGCTCTCGGGCATGTCGATCGTTCAGCTCTTCACGCGCGAGAAGCCGGTGTTCGACGCGTTCGACGCGCTGAACAGGGACCTCCTCGCCGCGAACATCGGCCAGGTCCGCGCGATGAGCGTGTTCCAGCCGACCGTGAACTTCACACGGAACGCGACGGCGGCGGCACTCTTCGTCGTCGGCGCGAACTGGATCATCGGCGGTGACCTGTCGCTCGGAACGCTCGTGGCGTTCTGGCAGCTCCTCCAGCAGTTCTTCCAGCCGATCCTCGACCTGTCCGAGAAGTACAACATCATGCAGGCGGCGATGGCCTCGTCGGAGCGCGTCTTCCGCCTGCTCGATACGCGGTCGAACATCCTCGACCCCGAGCATCCGGTCGAGCTCCCGCACGTACGCGGCGAGATCGGATTCCGCGACGTCTCGTTCGCCTACAACGAGGGCGACTGGGTCCTGCGCGGCGTCGACTTCACGATCAGCGCCGGCGAGAGTGTCGCGATCGTCGGGGCGACCGGCGCGGGGAAGACCTCGATCATCAGCCTCATCTCGCGCTTCTACGACGTGCAGAAGGGGAAGATCACCCTCGACGGCGTCGACCTGCGCCAGATGCGCCAGACCGACGTGCGGCGCCACGTCGGCGTCGTGCTCCAGGACCCGTTCATCTTCGCCGGGACGATCGCGTCGAACATCCGGTTGAACGACGCGTCGATCAGCGACGAGCAGGTGCGCAGCGCGGCGCGATTCGTGAACGCTGACAAGTTCATCGAGCGGCTGCCGAACGGCTACGACGAGGTCGTGACCGAGCGCGGCTCCACGCTCTCCGTCGGGCAGAAGCAGCTGCTCGCGTTCGCGCGCGCGATCGCGTTCAACCCGGAGATCCTCCTCGTGCTCGACGAGGCGACGAGCTCGGTCGACACCGAGACGGAGCACCTCATCCAGGATGCGCTCGCGAAGCTCATGCGCGGACGGACCTCGATCATCATCGCCCACCGTCTTTCGACCATTCAGAACGTCGATCGGATCATCGTTCTGCACAAGGGACGCGTCGTGGAGCTTGGGACGCACAAGGACCTGCTCGCGCAGCGTGGCGTGTACCACCGGCTCTACGAGCTGCAGTACCGCGCGCATGAAGCGGCGTCCGCGCAAAGCGCCGACTAGTTCTCAACGCGCATCTCAACAAATACCTAACGCTCCCTGAGGCGATAGCCTCGGCATAGGGGCGCCCAAGTGCGTCAACAGAGAAAGAGGAGCACAGCATGAGACGTTTTCTCCTGGTAGCGACATGTTCACTCGCGATCATCGGCATGAGCGCGAGTACGGCACTCGCCGGCGAGGTCACCGGAAACGGGAAGCCGACCGCCGGCCCGGACCACGCGAACTCGATCTGCGTGTTCTCCGGACAGAACGACGATCCGAATGCGCCGGTCGTCAGCGCTGAGCCGACACCGGAGGCACCGAATGGTCCCGGCGGGCGGACGCAGAGCTACGGCCAGGATGTCCGGCGCGGCCTCATCAGCCCGCAGATCTTCAACCCGGGCATGGCCTGCAGGGGCGGCAGCAACTAGCAGCACTTGTCGTCAGAGGTCGACCCCGGCGGCGACGTCGGGGTCGACCTCGCTGGAATGAAGCGCGCGAGCGCGCGGCACGCAAGTTCCAGCCGCTAGCATCGATCGTGGTGCGCGGCCTCCTCATCGCATTCGTCCTCGCGATCGCCGCCGCCTGTAATGCCGGGCCACCCGGATCGTCCCCGCAGACCTCCGGTTCCTCAAATGCTCTCGCCGCTGATCGCATCCAGCTCCTCCACACCGACGACGTCCACGGCCACCTCGATTTCGACACGATCTCGGGCGGCGCGACGTCGTTCCAACAGGGCGGTCTCGCGATGGTCGCGTCGCAAGTCAAGCAGCAGCGCGCCCGCGCGCCGCAGCGCACGCTCCTCGTCGACGGCGGCGACGCATGGCAGGGCACGTTCATCAGCAACTCGAACAAGGGTGAGGCCGTCGTGAAGGCGATGAGCCTCATGGGCTACGACGCGATGACCGTCGGCAACCACGACTTCGATTGGGGACAGGACGTCATCGCGAAACGCGCGAGCGAGGCGAACTACCCATTCCTCGCGACCAACGTCGTGGACACCGCGACCGGGAAGCTGCCCGCTTACCTCAAGCCGTACATCGTGAAGGACCTCGGCATCGCGAAGGTCGGCATCCTCGGCATCACGAATCCGGCATCGAACACGATCGTGAAAGCCACGAGCGTCGCGGGACTGAAGTTCGGACCGGCGACGCAGATCGAGCCTTTCCTCACCGAGCTGAAGCAGCGCGCCGACATCATCATCGTCGTCGCGCACATCGGCACGACCGACGCGACGCAGCTCGCGCGCGACGTGCCGGGCATCGACGTCATCGTCGCGGCCCACGACCACCTGCCGGTCCAGACCGCGCGCGTCGAGGGAAGGACGACGATCGTCGACGCGGGCGCGTACACCCAGTACCTCGGACGGCTCGAGATCGTCGTCGACCCGGCCACGCACAAGATGAAGGACGCGATCCGCGCGGGCGAGCTCGTCGCTATCGCCGCATCGCAGAGCCTGAGACCCGACCCGGAGATCGCCGCGATCGTGGACGCGCGTCGGAGCGACGCCGCGAAGTACACCGACCGCGTCGTCGGGACGCTTCGTAGCGATCTGGACGGATCGTCACGCGACGAGAACGCGATCGGCGACCTCATCGGGGATGCGTTCGTCGAGTACGGACGCAAGCAGGGCTGGAAGACAGACGTGGCGTTCTACAACGCCGCCGGCATACGCGCCTCGCTCAAGGCTGGTCCGGTGACCTACGGCCAGCTGTACCAGGTGCTTCCGTTCGAGAACTCGATCGTGAGCGTCGATCTCACCGGCGTGCAGCTGAAGGAAGTGCTCGAGGATGCGGCGGGCCGCGCCGGCCGTCTCCAGATGGGCGGCGGCAGCTTCGCGTACCGGTTCTCGAATCCGGCCGGCGACCGCATCATCGAAGCGACGATCGCGGGCGCCCCGCTCGACCCGAAGCGCGTCTATCACGTCGCGACCATCGACTACCTGCTGCTCGGCGGCGACGGGCACACCTGGTTCGGCAAGGGCACGACCGTGATCTACGGCGATGTCGAGGTGGATGCCGTCGCCGCGTACATGACCGCGCATTCGCCGCTCGACCCGAAGGTCGAGGGCCGGATCACACAGCGCTGACCAGCGACGCGGCCGAGCGCGTTCGCGTCGCGGTCGACGCCGCGCGCACGGCTGGATCGATCCTCACCGGGCGCTGGGAGCGACGCGACGACGGGCTCATGACGAAGACCACGAGCACCGACGTCGTTCTCGAGGCCGACCGCGCGGCCGAGCGCGAGGTCGTGAAGATCCTCCGTGCGTCGTATCCGGACGACGCGATCGTCGCGGAGGAGGGCACCGGCGCCGGCGAGCACAGACCCGGCACGCCGCAGTGGTACGTCGACCCGCTCGACGGCACGGTGAATTACCTCTACGGGATCCCGCACTTCTCGGTGGCCATCGCCTGCGAGGACGTCGAGGGGATGCTCGCGGCCGTCGTATACGACCCGTCGCGCGACGAGCTCTTCACCGCGATCCGCGGCCGGGGCGCGTGGCTGCGATCGGAGCGTCTGGGTGTGCGCGGCCCCGACTCACTCGGGAACAGCCTCATCGCGACGGGCTTCGCATATTCCGCCGAGGCGCGCCGCGAGCAGGCGCGCATCCTCGATCGCGTGCTGCCTTCGGTTCGTGACATCCGCCGCTTCGGATCGGCGCAGCTCGATCTCGCCTGGGTCGGGGCCGCGCGGTACGACGGGTACTTCGAGTCCGTCGACAAGCCATGGGACTGGAAAGCCGGCGCGCTCATCGTCCAAGAGGCTGGCGGGCGCGTCACCGAGCTGACGCAGGCGCGACCGGGGCAGCCCCACGTCGTCGCGAGCGCTCCGGCGATCCATGACGAGCTCGTCATCCTTCTCCGGCGGGCCGTGCAAAGCGCTTAGAACTCCCTAGACTTGACCTTGGTGACGATCGAAGAGCGGCCCGCCGAGACCAAAGGCGTCCCGATCGACTTCGAAGAGGACGTCATCCAGCGCCGTCCCATCTCGGGTCAGGTCGGGATCGGCTCCGAGGACCCCGCCACGCGCAGGGCTTTCCTGGCGAACGACGACAACGTCGTCTTCACCACCGTCGCGAACCTGGTGAACTGGGCGCGCTCGCGCAGCCCCTGGCCGCTCGGCTACGGCCTCGCGTGCTGCGCCATCGAGATGTTCGCGAGCGTGGCGCCACAGCACGACCTGTCCCGCTTCGGCGCGGAGGTCTTCCGCTCGAGCCCACGGCAGGCCGACGTGATGATCGTCGCCGGGACGGTGACCCATAAGATGGCGCCCCGCCTCCGCCGCCTCTACGAGCAGATGCCCGAGCCGAAGTGGGTCATCGCGATGGGCAACTGCGCATCGTCCGGCGGCGAGTTCTGGGACTCGTACGCGACGCTGCAGGGTGTCGACACTGTCGTGCCCGTGGACGTCTACGTCCCCGGGTGCCCGCCGCGGCCGGAGGCGCTGACCGAAGGCGTCGTGCGGCTGCGCGAAAAGATCTCGAGGGGCGGTTAGCTCTGAGCACCGAGACGGAACTCCGTCACATCAGGGAAGACACGCTGACCACGCTCCCAGTGATCGAGACCGAGGAGGGTCTCGAGACCGAAGAGCTCATCCTCAACATGGGCCCGCAGCATCCGTCGACACATGGCGTGCTGCGCCTCGTGCTCAAGCTCTCCGGCGAGAAGGTCATCGAGTGCATCCCCGTCATGGGATACCTGCACCGCGGCCTCGAGAAGATCTTCGAATGGCGCACGTACCACCAGGGGATCCGCTACGCCGATCAGTCCGACTACGTCTCGAACATGCTGAACGAGCACGCCTACGCGGGCGCGATGGAGGCGATCGGCGGCATCGACGTCCCGCGACGCGCAGAGTTCATCCGCGTGATCGTCGACGAGATGAGCCGCTGCGCGGCGCACCTCATCTGGCTCGGCACGTACGGCCTCGACGTCGGCGCGACGACGCCGTTCCTGTGGTGCCTCCGCGACCGCGAGGAGATCCTCGACATGTTCGAGGAGCTCTGCGGCTCGCGCATGAACTTCAACTACTACCGCCCCGGCGGCGTGCTGTACGACCTCCCTCAAGGATGGCTCTCCAAGCTCGAGCGCTTCCTCGACCGTTTCGAGCAAGACATCGAGCGCGACTACATGCAGATCCTCGAGGGGAACGAGATCTTCCTGGAGCGCACGATCGGCGTCGGACGGCTGCCCGCTGAGGTCGCGCTCGCGTACGGCGTCACCGGCCCGATGCTCCGCGGATCGGGCGTGAACTGGGACCTGCGTTCGGACCGCCCCTACTCGATCTACCCGGAGCTGAAGACGATGAAGGCCGTCGTCTTCCCCGATGGCGACGCGTACGCGCGCTTCAAAGTACGCGTCGGCGAGATGCGTCTTGCGATCGCGCTCATCCGCGAGTGCGTCGCGAACCTCCCTGGCGGTGCGGTGCGCGCGCGTCTCGGCCACGTGTGGAAATGCCCGAAGGGCGAGAGCTACTACACGGTCGAGGGCGCGAAGGGCGAGGTCGGCATCTACATGATCAGCGACGGCAGGAGCCCGAACCCCTTCCGCGCGAAGATGCGCGGCCCGTCGTTCCACAACCTTCACGTCGTCCCGTGGCTCCTGAAGGGCCGCCTCGTCGCGGACGTCGTCGCGATCCTCGGCTCGCTCGACTTCGTGCTCGGTGAGGTGGACCGGTAGTGTTCGGCATCGCCGGCGGGCTCGTGCGCACGCTGCAGCACCTCTTCGCCGCGAAGCTCGTCACGCGCAAGTACCCGTACGAGAAGCGGGAGCTGCCGGAGCGGTCGCGCGGCCTCATCGCGCTGCTCCTCGAGCCGGAGACGAGCATCTTCAAATGCGAGTCCTGCCTGATGTGCGAGAAGGCGTGCCCGCCGCGCGCGATCTCGATCTCGTACAAGTTCCGGAATGGCTTCCGCAAGCGTCCGCTCCTCGCGCCGCGCGCATCCTATTACCGGATCCGCATGGTCCAGACCGCGCCGTATGGGGACCGCCGTCCGACGTCGACAGCGGTCCTGACCGTGCCGGCCGAGGACGAGGGAGACCTCGACCTGTCGAAGGTCGAGCGCATCATCCGTGACGAGCGCGCCGGCCTCGATCGGATGAGCCGCGTGCTCTACCGCACGAACGAGGCGTACGGCTACCTGCCGTGGACCGCGGCCGAGCACATCGCGGCCGAGTTCGGCAAGACGATGACCGACGTGTACACCGCGGCGTCGCTCCTCTCGAACTTCCGCGGCGCGCCCGAGGGGCAGGGGACCGCGATCGCGCGCGGCGGCCGCCGCTACACCGGCAACACCGGCGTCGCGGGGCTGTGGCCGCAGGTGTCACCGGCGCCCGCCCACGACGAGCTCCACGAGGACGAGGTCCATCACGTCATGGAGCCCACCTTTGCCGACTAGCACCAGGGCGAGCCTCCTCGAGGGCCGCGGCGACAGCGGCGTCGGGAAGGCCCGTGCGATGTCTTCGGCCGACCTCGTCGCGCTCATCGCGCAACGCGATGTGCGCGGGCGCGGCGGCGCGGGGTACCCGCTCTCGAAGAAGATGGCGGCCGTGCGGGCCGCTGCGGCACAGACGGGTCGTGCGCCGCTCCTCATCGCGAACGCGTACGACGCCGACCCGGGCAGCCCCCTCGCGCGAACGATGATCGAGCGCAGCCCCGCGAACGTGCTCCAGGGTGTCGCGATCGCGGCGCATGCGATCGACGCGACCGAGGCGATCGTCTACATGCACCCCGAGGCAAAGGACGCGGTCGGCGTGATGGAGCAGGACATCGAGAAGCGGCGGGAGGGTCTCGGAGCGCTCCGCGTTTCGGTCGCCCTCGGGCCCGGCGGGTTCATGGGCGGCGAAGAGAGCGCGCTCATGAACGTGCTCGAATCGAGGCGCGCGATGGCGCGGCAGCGTCCGCCGTTTCCCGCGACGCTCGGCGTGAACCAGCGGCCCACGCTCGTGTCGAGCGCCGAGACGCTCGCGTGGCTCCCGCAGCTCGTCGCCGACGGCGCGCACGCCGACACGAAGCTCGTCTCGGTGACCGGCGCGGTGGCGAAGCCCGGCGTGTACGAGGTGGCGCTCGGGACGACGCTCGGCGCGATCCTCGATGGCGCGGGTGGGCCGAGCGGCGAGCTCAAAGGCATTCACGTCGGCGGGCCGACCGGCGGCATCCTCGCCGCGTCGAAGCGCGACACGAAGCTGACGTATGAGGACCTCAAGGCTGCCGGCACGCACATGGGTTCAGGGCAGATCCGCGCGATCGCAGCCGACGTGTGCATCGTCGCGGAGGCCGCGCGCCTCTTCGCGTATCTCGCGAAGGAGACCTGCGGCATCTGCGTGCCGTGCCGCGTCGGCACCGCGCGCGTGCAAGGGATCCTCGAGAGCGTGCAGAGCGATCTCGGCCGCGA
>Ga0075423_10006702_pt1 | contig 10827 bp, 9 predicted proteins | sample SoiMethybrSBSTD2_FD_80114 | JGI IMG/M metagenome (GOLD analysis project Ga0075423, IMG submission 80114) | Bulk soil microbial communities from a Populus tree surrounding site in Tennessee, USA - Soil MetaG P. TD hybrid SBSTD2 | ecosystem: Environmental > Terrestrial > Soil > Tree plantation...
GATCCGACCACGCCGGCTACGAGCAGAAGGAACGCTTGAAGGGGCTCCTCGCGGCCCGCGGCCACGCCGTCTTGGACCTCGGCACCACGTCGCCTAAGTCCACCGACTATCCCCCGTACGCCTTCAAGGTCGCGGAGGCCGTGCGCGACGGTCGGGCGGAGCGCGGCATCCTGATCTGCGACTCGGGGAACGGAATCGCCATCGCGGCGAACAAGGTCGACGGCATCCGCGCTGCGATCGCGGTCAACCCCTGGCAGGCGGAGATGTCGCGCCGCCACAACGACGCCAACGTGCTGGTCTTGGGCTCCGCGCTGACGCCCGCGTCCGACGAGGCGGCCATCCTCGACGCCTGGCTTCAAGCGGCCTTCGACGGAGGACGCCACGCGCGTCGCGTCGGCGAGATCTCCGAGTACGAAAAGACGCGGGAGCGCGCGCCTCAACGCTCACGAGATTCTTGAATGCCCGGCCCGTTCGTGCGCCAGACCGAGCAGCTGGGCGCCCTGGAGGGCGCCAGCCGGGACGCGATCAAGAGCCTCTCGGACTCGGACGCGATCGCGCGCATCGCGGCGCGCGGCGCCAATCTCTGGAAGGACGATAGCGCTCACGCCGCGATCATTCGAAACCGGCTTGGCTGGCTCGACCTGCCCGAGTGGCTCCGAAGCCACGTCGACGAACTCGAGCAATTCTCCTCCGAGGTTCGGGCCGAGGGATTCACCCACGTTCTGCTGCTCGGCATGGGGGGCTCGAGTCTGGCCCCCGAGGTGCTGCAGCGCTGCCTTCGGCCCGGCCCCGGAGCGCCGACGCTCGACGTCCTCGACGCGACCGACCCGGCGGCCGTCCTAAGCGCGGAGGCCGCGGCGAGGCTGGATCGCACGTTCTTCATCGTTGCGAGCAAGTCCGGCTCGACCCTGGAAACCCGATCGCAGTATCGCTACTTCCGCTCGCTCGTCGAGGGGGCCGCTCTCGCCAGCCCGGGCTCGCGGTTCGTCGCCATCACCGACGCGGGATCCTCGCTCGAGCGACTCGCGAGGGAAGAGAATTTCCGCCGCGCGTTCCTGAATCCGGGCGACATCGGCGGGCGCTATTCGGCGCTCTCCTATTTCGGCATGCTCCCCGCCGCGCTCCTCGAGCTCGATTTGGGCGCGATCGCGACCCGCGCCGAACGGGCGCGTCAGGAGTCGCTCTCGCCCCTGCCCGAACGGAACAGCGCGCTCCGCCTGGGGGCGCTCCTCGGCGCGGCGGCGCGCGGCGGGAGGGACAAGCTGACGATCCTGACCACGCCGGCTCTGCGTCCGCTCGGGTACTGGATCGAGCAGCTGGTCGCCGAGAGCACCGGCAAGGAAGGCACGGGCATCGTGCCGGTCGAGGGGGAGCCGCTCGGCCCCTCGCACCACTACGGAGCCGACCGGATCTTCGTCTCGATCCGGCTCGAGGAAGAATCCGCCCCGGACCTCGAACGGCTCGAGTCGGAGCTGACCCGCGCCGGGATGGCGTGGGTCTCGATCGTGCTCGCCGACCGGGACCAGATCGCGGGCGAGTTCTATCGATGGGAGATGGCGACCGCCATCGCGGGCGCCGTGCTGGGTGTCGACCCGTTCGACGAACCGAACGTGCAGGAGAGCAAGGACAACACGCAGGCGATCCTCACGGAGTTCGAGAAGACGGGGGCGATGCCGGAGGGAGTGGCGCGCACGCGGGACGAAGGGGTCGAGGTGTTCGCGGACGACGCGCTCTGGCCCCGCCTCACCGCGGGCCTTCCGGGACACCCCGGCCTCGGCGCCGTCCTGCAGCGCTTCGTCGCCCTGCGACGCTCGGGCGACTACCTCTCGATTCTCGCCTACCTCGAGCGCACGGCGGGCACCGAGGCGGCCTTTGCCCTGATGCGGCGGGCGGTCCGAAACGCGGTCCGGATTCCCGTGCTCCAGGGATACGGCCCGCGCTACCTGCACTCGATCGGGCAGCTCTACAAGGGCGGGCCCACGACCGGGATGTTCCTGATCGTGACGGCGGCGGACCCGCGGGACCTGCCGGTCCCCGACAGCCCGTTCACGTTCGGGCGGATCAAGGCGGCCCAGGCCCTCGGCGACCTCGCCTCGTTGGCCTCGCGCGGGAAGCCGGTCCTCCGCCTCCACCTGACCGCCGGCGTGGGGCCGGGGCTTCAGGCGATCGGAGCGGCGCTGGAGCGGGCGCTGGCAGCGCCCCTCACCGAAGCCGCGCCTTGATCGGCGCGTAGCGCTCGCGGTTGTACGGCAGTCCGGCGTCGAGCCCGAGCGTCTTCACCTCGGCCTTCAGCGCCGCGATCCGCCGGCCCTGATCCGGAGCCCCCTTCGATAGCCCCTCCCAAAATGCGCCGCTTCCACCACTTGCGGCATCTACTTTCTCCATCGCTCGAACTAATCCTTCGGGATTCAACGCGACGCGGGTCGTGAAGAGGAGTCCCAGCTTGTCGGCCTCGAGCTCGATGTCGCGCGGGTAGCCCGCCAGGACCGTCTCGAGTCCCCGGCGCATCGCCGGCGTGACCTCCCCGCTTCTGGGGCTGGTCAGGATGGCTTCCACCCCCGAACGCCCCATCACCTCGAGGATCCGGGACATCGGATGCTTCGCCGCCACGTGGGCGAGACCGTGCGACAGCACCCCGGCCACCTCCGCCTCCGAATCGAGGCGGGTCAGGAGGCCGGTCGAGACGTAGAGATATCCTCCCGGCAGGGCGAAGGCGCGGGGAGCCGGGTCCGCGATCACCTCGAACGTGTAGGGAATGCCCGGCCGGTCGCTGAGACGGGCGATCCGCTCCCCCAGCGAGCGGACGTAATCCGTGACGACCGGATCCCCGGTGCTTCGATTCTCGACGTGAACCACCGCGGCAAGCCGGGCGCCGATGATCCGCTCCTCCCCGTCGCCCAGCGGGGCCCGCTGGGGTCGGGTGGCCCCGCAGCCGGCGAGGATGGAGGCGGCGAGGAGCAGCGCCGCCCCGCTGAGGAGTGCTCGTAGGTCCTTCATCCGGACACCGTACCGGCTCCAAGCCCGAGCGGTCAACGGTACCCGTGCCCCTTGCGCCGGCAAACGGCGATGCGGCATCATCGGTACACGCGAAGTCCGCCGCGGGAACGCCGTTCCCCGCGGCCGCCGGTCGCCCGCCCGTGGCCCGGCGCCAGGCCGGCATGCAAGGTCAAAGGAGGGTCCGATGCCCGCTCGCAAGAAAGCCGCCCGGAAGTCCGCCAAGAAGAAGGCCGCCCCCCGTCGGAAGATGGCGGCGAAGAGGAAGGCCGCCCCGAAGAAGAAGGCGGCTCCGAAGAAGAAGGCCGCTCCGAAGCGCCAGGCCGCACCGAAGCCGGCGGCTCCGCCCGCCGTGCCGAGTGCCATCGGGCTGGAGACGCACCACCTCGACTACACGACCCACGATCTCGGCGCCGTGAAGCGCTTCTACGTCGATCTCCTCGGCTTCAAGAACCACGACCACGACACCTCGTTCGACTACCTGTGGGTGCAGACCGGGAATTCATCGAGCTTGGGATTCATGCCGCCGATGCAGGGCATGGGCGAGCCGAGCCCCGCGAAGGAGCCCACGATCTACCTCCTCGTCAAGAACGTCGACGCCGCGTACGCCTCGCTGGCGGCGAAGGGCGTGATGTTCGACGGCCCGCCGAGCGACATGCCGTGGGGCCACCGCGTCGTCTCCACGAACGATCCCGAGGGACGTCGCGTGATGCTCGCGACCCGGAAGCAAAAGTAGTCTCCACCCCGACCCGCGAGGATCGCCGTCATGGCCAAGTCCCCCTGCGTCCAGCTGCACGATCTCGGACAGAGCGTCTGGCTGGACAACATCAACGACGGGCTCATCCAGTCCGGCGACCTCGCCCGATGGGTGGGCGAGGGCTCGGTCTACGGCGTTACCTCGAATCCCACCATCTTCAAGAACGCGATCGGCGGCGACCGCTTTTCCTACCCCACCGAGATCGCGCGTCTCGCGAACGCCGGCAAGTCGCCGGAGGAAATCTACGAAGAGCTGGCGGTGCGCGATATCGAGCGCACCGCCGACCTGCTCCTCGGCGCCTACCGGGGCGGCTCGGGCCGGGACGGATTCGTGAGCCTGGAGGTGCGCCCCGGACACGCCGCCGAAACCCAGGCCACGATCGAAGAGGCGCGCCATTTCTGGCGCCGCGTGAATCGCCCGAACCTGTTCGTCAAGGTGCCGGCCACGCCGGAGGGAATTCCGGCGATCGAGGCGTTGATCGCCGAAGGAGTGAGCATCAACGTCACGCTCCTCTTCGGCCGCGCGCAGTACGCGAAGGTGGCGGAAGCGTATCGGCGGGGCCTCTCGCGTCGCGTCGCCCAGGGCGGTTCCCTGGACGGCCTCCACTCGGTGGCGAGCGTGTTCGTGAGCCGGCTCGACACTTCCGTCGACAAGGAGCTCGAGGCGAAGGCCGCGGCCGCGGGCACCCCCTCCGAGCGCGAGCGGTTCCTCGAGCTCCGCGGCTCCGCGGCGATCGCGAACGCCCTCGACGTCTGGGAGGAGTTTCGCGCGCAGTTCTTCACCGCGGGGTTCGACGAGCTCCGTGCCAAGGGGGCGCGCCCTCAGTGGATGCTCTGGGCCTCCACGGGCACGAAGAACCCGGCCTACTCGGACGTGAAGTACGTCGAGGAGCTGGCCGGCCCCGACTCGATCAACACGATGCCGCAGGAGACGCTCCAGGCGTTTCTCGACCACGGCCGCGTCACGGGCGACCGACTCACCCCGCGCGTCGAAACCGCGCGGAAGACACGGGACGCGCTCGCCCGAGCCGGCATTTCCCTCGACGCGCACGTGGCGAAACTCCTCGACGAAGGAGTCGCCTCCTTCGCCAAGTCATTCGACGACATGATGGACGTGATTCGCGAGCGCTCCGCGGCGCTGACGCAGCGCCGCTGATTCGTCTCCCGGTGGAGGTCTCATGGAACTCGGGTTCATCGGACTCGGGCGGATGGGCAAGAACATGGTCGTCCGGCTCCTGCGCGGCAAGCACCGCATCGTCGCTTGGGCCCCTTCCGCGGACAGCCTGCGCGAGGTGGCCGCGGAGGGCGCCGTCGCGGCCACGAGCTTGGCCGACGTCGTGGCGAAGCTCGCCGAGCGCCCGCGCGCGGTCTGGGCCATGGTCCCCTCGGGCGACGCCACCGAACAGACGATCCGCGACCTGGCCGAACGCCTCGAGCCCGGCGATGTGGTGATCGATGGCGGCAACTCGAACTACAAGGATTCGGTCCGCCGCGCGAAGCTCCTCGCCGAGCGGAAGATTCATTTCGTCGACTCCGGAACGTCGGGCGGCATCTGGGGCCTCGCCAACGGCTACTGCCTGATGGTGGGCGGCGACGAAGGGGTGTGCCGCCGACTGGAGCCCATCTTCACGACCCTCGCCCCGCCCGACGGCTATCGCCGCGTGGGCGCGAATGGCGCCGGCCACCTGGTCAAGATGATCCACAACGGGATCGAGTACGGCATGATGCAGGCCTACGCCGAGGGCTTCGAGATTCTGAAGGCGTCCCCCTACAAGCTCGATCTGGGCGAGATCGCGTCGCTCTGGCAGCACGGGAGCGTGGTCCGGTCCTGGCTCCTCGACCTGGCCGTCGACGCGCTCCGCGAGGACCCCGAGCTGGCCTCGGTCTCGGACTACGTCGACGACTCCGGCGAAGGCAGATGGACCGTGATCGAGTCGGTGGAGCGCGCGGTCCCGGCGCCCGTCTTGACGCTGGCGCTCCAGGCCCGGTTCCGCTCACGGCAGGAAGCCTCGTTCCAGGGCAAGCTCCTCGCCGCGCTCCGGAACAAGTTCGGGGGCCACGCCGTGAAGAGCACGTGAGCGCCGACAACCGCGCCACGGCCGTTCCCGGCGCCGCGAGCGTCGCGGCGGACCCGGACACCGTCGCCGCGGCCGCGGCGAACCCGCTCCGCCAGGGCAGCGTGACCCTCGCCGCCGCCGATCCGTGCACCGTGGTGGTCTTCGGCGCGAGCGGCGATCTGACCCGGCGGAAACTACTCCCCGCGCTCCTCGCCCTCTCCCGCGAGAAGCTCCTGCATCCCAAGAGCGCCGTTGTCGGGTTCGCGCGGCGCCCCCTGAGCGACGACGCCTTCCGCGAGGAGATCCGGGCCTCGGCCTTGGAGCACGGCATCTCCGAGGCGGATTGCCGGCGATTCGCTTCGTCCGTCTTCTACCGCTCGGGCACGTTCGAGAACGCCGCGGACTACGCCGCGCTCCGCGTCTTCCTCGAGCGCCTCGAGCACGATCGGGACACCGTCGGAAACCGGATCTATTACCTCGCGACGCCGCCGGCCTCCTACGCCGCGATCTTGGAGGGCCTCGGAGCCGCCGGCCTGGTGCACGCGGCCGGCCTCGGGACCCCCTGGGCCCGGGTGATCGTCGAGAAGCCGTTCGGCCACGACCTCGCCTCGGCGCGCGCGCTGAACGCGCAGTTTCACGCCTCCTTCGACGAGCGGCAGATATTTCGCATCGATCACTACCTCGGCAAGGAAACGGTGCAGAACATCCTCGTGCTCCGCCTGGGGAACGGGATCTTCGAGCCGCTCTGGAACAATCGGTACGTGGATCACGTGCAGATCGCGGTGGCGGAGGCGGTCGGGATCGAGGGGCGCGCCAACTACTACGAGGCGGCGGGCGCGCTCCGCGACATGCTCCAGAACCACATGCTCCAGCTCCTGACGCTGACGGCGATGGAGCCCCCGTCGCGCTTCGAGGCCGACGCCGTGCGCGACGAAAAGGTAAAGGTTCTTCGCGCGATGGCGCCGCTCACCCGGCAGCAGGCCGCCGAACGCACCGTGCGCGCGCAGTACCTCGCCGGCGCCGTTGCGGGCGCGCCGGCGGTCGGCTATCGCGAGGAGCCCGAGGTAAAGCCCGGGTCCAAGACGGAGACCTACATCGCCGCGCGCCTCGAGGTGGACAACTGGCGCTGGGCCGGCGTCCCCTTCTACCTGCGATCGGGAAAGAGGCTTCCGAAGCGGGCCACGGAGATCGCGATCACGTTTCGCCAGCCGCCGTACTCGCTCTTTCGCTCGGCGGGCTGCCAGTCGATCGACGCGAACGTGCTCCGCCTCCGCATCCAGCCCGACGAGGGGATCTCGCTCTCCTTCGGCTCGAAGTCGCCCGGGCAGGCGCTCCACATCGATCCGGTGCGTATGGACTTCAACTACCTGACCTCGTTCGGGGCCGACCCGCCGGAGGCGTACGAGCGCCTCCTCCTCGATTGCAATCTAGGCGACTCGACGCTCTTCACGCGACGCGACGAAGTGGAGCTGGCGTGGGAGCACGCGGACGCGATCGCGGCGGCGTGGTCGGAGGGTGCGGCCCCGGCGCTCTCCACCTATCCGGCCGGCAGCTGGGGCCCGCCCGAGGCCGACCATCTGATCGCGCGCGACGGCCGCCGGTGGCTTCGCCTGTGAACGGATCCGAGGGCGCCCCGATCCAGCTCGCGAGCCCCACCGGCGATCTTCCCTTCGACGCGCCGGCGCTCGAGCGGGACCTTCGAGGCATGTGGAAGGCCGCGTCGGCGAATCGCGGCCCGGTCTACCGCGCCGCGCTCGCGAACCTCATCGTTCCCCTTTCGCCGGGTGATTCCGATCGCATCGGGCCGGTCCTGGTCGACGTGACGCGACGCCATCCGGCCCGCCTCTTCCGGGTCGAGCGAAGGGCGTCCGCGTCGGCGGAGCGGGGTCTTCGGGCGCACGCCACCGCGCTCTGCCACCTGAGGCCGGGCGGCGGGCTCGTGTGCAGCGAGCAGATCTCCCTGTCGTGGGACGATCCTTCGGGACCGCTCGTCGCGAGCGCGATCGCTTCCCTGCTCGTCGGCGACCTCCCCGCCGTCCTCCTCGAGCTGAATCAGGACCAGGACCCTCCTTGGCAGGAGAAGTTGGCCCGAATCGCGGACGTGCGCATCGTGGACAGCAACCTGGCGCCCGGGGCGAAGGAGTATCCGCGCGTCTGGGGACGCCGCCCGGGACGGGACCGCGGCCCGGTCCGCGACATCGCCTGGGCCCGCCTGACGCCCTGGCGCGAGATCCTGGCGGAGGCGTTCGACCGGCCTGAGGCCGCGCGCGCCATCGCTTCGATCCAGGACGTGGCGATCCACCACCGCGGCCCCGAGCCGCCTCCGGGCGCGTGGCTCCTCGCGGGATGGCTCGCCTCGCGCCTTTCGTGGACGCCGCGCGCGCACGAGGGCGGTCGCATGAGGCTCGATGCCCCGACGCGGCCGGTCTCGTTGGCGTTCGAGGAAGAGGACGACCGCCCCGCGCCGGCGGGCCGCGCCGCCGGCGCGGCCTCCCGCGCGATCATCCGCGTTCGAATTCGCTCCGGCGCCCCCACGCCGCTCGACATCGCGGTGGAGCACGAGGGTCAGGCAACGACCGCGCGCATCGTCCTGCTCTCGCCCCGCGCCAAGGAGCGTGAGGTGCCCTTCGGGTATCGCGAGTTCGCGGCGTGCGTCGCGGGCGAGATCCAGCGGCACGAAGTGAATCTCGCGTTCGAGGAGGCGGCGCGGGCCGCGGAGGAGATGATCGCCCTATGGCGAAAGGCATGATCCTCGCCGGCGACGTCGGCGGCACGAAGACCAACCTCGCGTTCGTGCCGGCGACCGGGCGCGGGAGGATCGGCGCGCCCGCGGCGTTCGAGACCTACAAGAGCGCGGACTTCCCTTCCTTCGAGGCGATGCTGGAGGAGTTCCGCGGCGTCCACGACGTGGCCTTCGACGCCGCCTCGTTCGGATACGCGGGTGCCGTCGAGAACGGGCGCGGCGTCGGCTCGAACCTGCCTTGGATCGCGGACCACGCGTCCCTCGCGCGCGCGCTTTCGTTGCCGCGCGCGCACGTGATGAACGACCTCGTCGCCACGGGATACGGAATCGCCGCTCTCTCCGATTCCGACCTCGAGCCGATCCTGCCGGGAACCGCGCGGGCGTCCGAGAACGTCGGGATCCTGGCGGCCGGCACGGGACTCGGCGAGGCGATTCTCGCGGCGACGGAGGGCGGCCCCTTTCCGATCGCCTCGGAAGCAGGTCACGCCGACTTCGCTCCGCGCACTGATCTCGAGATCGAGGTCTTCCGGGATCTCCGCGCGCGGTTCGGCCGTGTCTCCTACGAGCATGTCGTCTCGGGCCCCGGCCTCGTCAACGTCGGCCGTGTGCTCCACGCCTTGACCGGCGCTACGAAGGCCTGGCGATCGCATGAAGAGGCCGCGCGAACCCCCGGGGAGCTTCCCCAAGTTATCTCGAATAGCGCCCTCGAAGGCTCCTGTCCGGAGTGCGCCGGCTCCCTCGACCTCTTCGTCGGAGCCTACGGCGCGGAGGCGGGAAACCTGGCGCTCCGATGCGTCGCTCGGGGCGGCATCTACCTGGGCGGTGGAATCGCCCCCCACATCCTGCCCGCGCTTCGCGGCGAGGCCTTTCGGCTGGCCTTCCGGGACAAGCCGCCGCACCGCGAGCTGCTCGAGTCGATTCCGGTGAACGTCATCCGAAACGAGCGGACCGCGCTTCTCGGCGCGGCCCGGTACGCCACCCTCTAGGACTCGTGAGCCACCCTCCCATCACCGTCGCGATTCAAGGCGAGGTCGGGTCGTTCAGCCACGCGGCGGCGGTCCTGCTCCACGGGTCCAGCATCCGACTCGTGCCCTGCCCGGAGTTCGACGAAATCTTCCACGCGGTGGCGTCCGGCGAGGCCGAGCGCGGGATCGTCCCGATCGAGAATTCGCTGGCCGGGCCCGTGCACGAGAACTACGACCTCCTGGGAGTGCACGCGCTCCACGTCGTCGCGGAAATGCAGGTGCGGATCCGGCACTGCCTGATCGCCCGACCCGACACGGTCCTCGCGGATGTGCGCCGCGTGGCGTCGCATCCGATGGCGCTGGCCCAGTGCCGGCGCTTCTTCGCGGCCCACCCGACCCTGGAGGCCGTTCCCTCGTACGACACGGCGGGCAGCGTCCGCGATCTGATGGCGCGCCACCTGCCGGCCGAGGCCGTGATCGGGCCGGCGCGGGCGGCCGAGCTCTACGGGGCCGCCGTGCTCGAGCGGGATCTCGAAGATCACGCCGACAACTTCACGCGCTTCCTCGCCGTCGCGCGCGAAGAGGCGCCGGCTCCCGAGCGCGGTACGGCCGCCAAGATCTCCGTCGTCTTCACGCTTCCCCAGGGGCCCGGCACCCTCCATCGGGCCCTGGGCGCCATCGCCACGCGCGGCCTCGACCTGACCCTGATCGAATCTCGCCCCGTCGCGGGCCGGCCCTGGGAATACGTGTTCTACGTGGACGTCCTGGGCTCCGCGAACGGCCCCGTCTCCGAGGCGCTGGCGTCGTTGAAGGGGTGCGCCCGGGATTTTCGCGTGCTCGGAGTCTATTCGCCGGCCGATGGCGGCACCTCGCGCGCGCCCTAGACGAAGCCCCTCGGCCTCTCTATAATCCCGCCATGAACGCACCGACCGCAGTCGCCGAAGCCCCGGCCGCCCGTCGCTCCACGCCTCGCGTCCGCGAGATTCTCTCCTGGTACTCTTCGGACAATCCCGGCACCAAGGCCAACCTGGCGCGGATGCTGAATCACGGCCTGCTCGCCGGAACCGGCAAGATGGTGATCCTTCCCGTCGATCAGGGCTTCGAGCACGGGCCCGGACGGAGCTTCGGGCCCAATCCCGCCGGCTACGATCCGGCGTACCACGCGAAGCTCGCCGACGAGTCGGGCTGCAACGCGTACGCGGCGCCGCTCGGCTTCATCGAGGTCGTCGCGCACGAGTACGCGGGCCGCCTCCCGCTGATCCTCAAGGTGAACAACAGCGATCTGCTCGGCGACGCGGGCGCGCCGATCTCC
>Ga0075423_10006704_pt1 | contig 10825 bp, 9 predicted proteins | sample SoiMethybrSBSTD2_FD_80114 | JGI IMG/M metagenome (GOLD analysis project Ga0075423, IMG submission 80114) | Bulk soil microbial communities from a Populus tree surrounding site in Tennessee, USA - Soil MetaG P. TD hybrid SBSTD2 | ecosystem: Environmental > Terrestrial > Soil > Tree plantation...
GGATCGATGAGCCAGTCGAAGTGCAGCCAGATCGCGCGCGAATAGCGGAAGATGAAGGGTACGAGCGCGAGATAGACGGCTCCGCCCGCGACGAGCGCGACGACCGCGTCGGCACCCGCGACGATGAGCGCGATCACGATCGAGCCGAAGGTCGGCACCGCCAGGACATACGAGACGACCATCGCGCCGGTGAAATAGCCGGGCTCGCGTTCGAACACGAGGCCACACTCCGGGCACGCCTCGTTCATCTCGAGGAACCGCTTCCAGATCCGTCCGCGGCGGCAGCGTGGACAGCGCAGCAGCAGCACCGCGCGCCAGCGAGGCACTAGAAGTATTCGAGGACGATGGCAGCGACGATGATCGCGACCGCCGCGCCGACGATGAGCACCAGCGGGATGAGATAGAAGACGACGACCGCGACGAAGAGGATGCGAGTCGCGGCGTCGCGGCCGACGTCGTAGTGCGACCGGATGGCACGGTGCGCGATGAACAGCAGCCAGACCAGGGATGCGATGCTGACGAGCGACGCGAGCTGCGGCCCCACGCCGTGGCCCACGCCGAGCAGGAAGGCCGCGAGGTTCGCCGGGACCACGGTGAGCGCGGTCGCGTACGCGAAGAAGAGCAGCATCGGCGCGTACGGCCGGCGTCTGCCCGCCAGGCGGGCCGACGCGTGGACCGCGGTGGAGCCGAGCAGCCAGTAGAAGAGCGGCGAGAACGCGGTCGCGACGATGACCGCGTCGAACGACCGTTGCACGAGATAGAGCACGACCGCGGTCCGCTGCGGCCCAAGCGCGTCGATCATCACCTGGACGAACGGCTCGCGTGTCCCGGCGAAGAAGAGCTCGTTCGTGTCGACCTCGCTGCCGATGCGTGCTGCGACGAGCGTCGAGGTGACGGTCGCGAGCGTAAGGAGGAGCAACGCGAGCGCGGCGCTCGGCCGCGCGAGGATGCGCTCCACGCCAAGGCGTGGCGAGCGTATGAGGAGCGCGAGCGGCTCGAGGCTGAACGACGCGATCACCATGCCGCGGCGAGCGCGGCGCGCACGGAGGCGTCGACGAGCTCGTCGAGCGCGTGGCGGTTCGCTCCCTCCCAGATCGGTGGCTCGGGATCGTGCAGCTCGGCCGGGATCGGCGCGCCGAGCATGACGAGGAACTCGAGCGACCAGGTGCGGCGCACCGCGTCCAGGTCGTAGCCGCCGCCACCCATCGCCACCCATGCGTACGGACTGTCCGCGAACCAGCGGACCGCATGCTCGCGCGTACGCGTCGAGATCTGGAGCTGGGTGAGCGGATCGGTGAAATGGGCGTCGATGCCCTGCTGCGTCACGAGCACGTCGGGGCGGTAGCGGCTGACGAGCTCCGGCACGACCGCGTCGAACGCGCGGACGTATGCGACGTCGTCGGTGAACGCCGGCAGCGCGACGTTGATGCTGTAGCCGGCACCCTTGCCCTCGCCTCGCTCCTCCGCGGTGCCCGTCCCGGGAAAGAACATGCGACGCGTCCCAGGGATACGGCCGTGTTGGTGCAGGCTCATGGTGAGCACCTGGTCGGTGTCGTAGAACGCGGCCTGCACACCGTCGCCGTGGTGCGCGTCGATATCGACGTACGCGACGCGCATGCCGCGGTCGACGAGAAGGCCGCACACGATCGCGGGATCGTTGTAGATGCAGAAGCCCGAGGCCGAGTCCCGCATCGCGTGGTGCAGACCGCCGGAGTAGTTCACCGCCACGCGCACTTCGTCGCCGAGCGACGCCTCCATCGCGACGATCGAGGCGCCCGTCGTGAGGAGGCTCGCCTCGTGCATGCCGACGAAGGGCGGGGTGTCGCCGTAGGCGGTCAGGCCGTAGTCCGAATAGTCGAGGTCGGGATGCTCGGACGCCTGCATCACCGCGTCGACGTAGTCCGCTGAGTGGACGCGTTCGAGCTCGGGCCGCGTCGCGCGCCGGGGCGCGAGCAACTTCGCCCCGGGTCGGTCGAACGCGCCCAGCCTCTGGAGCGTGTCGTGCACGCCGACGAGCCGGCTCGGCTTGAGCGGATGGTCCTCGCGATAGACATGCGAAGCGATCGACGGGTCCCACACGAATGCCGCGCCGTTCGCGCGCGCGCTCACGACGTGCGCACTCGGTCGAGCGTGATGAAGCTGAACGCGTACGGGTGCCGCGCGTCGGCCTCGTGCCGCTCGTCGCTGACCACGCGCCAGTCGTCGCGGCCCATGTCGAAGTACGTGTCGCCCTCGACCGACGCGTCGACCCGCGTCAGGTAGATGCGATCGACGTCCGGGAGGAACTGGCGGAACACCTCCCCGCCACCGAAGACGATCACTTCCGGCGCGTCACCGGCGAGCGCGAGCGCCTCTTCCTTCGAACGCGCGACCTTCACGCCCTCGGCCTGGAACGACGGATCTCTCGTCATCACGATGCTCGTGCGCTGCGGCAGCGGACGGCCGATCGAGTCATACGTGCGCCGGCCCATGATGAGCGGCTTCCCGACGGTGAGCTCGCGGACATGCTTCATGTCATCCGGGAGGCGCCACGGCAACCGGCCGTCCTTGCCGATGACCTTGTTGCGATCGAGTGCGACGACGAACGCGATGCGACTCACGTCGCCATCATCACGCCGCTCCGGCTAGACAGCCATCTTCGCTTCGATGGGCGGATGGAACTGGTACTGCTCGAGGCGCGCGATCGAGTCCAGCAGCGGGCCCGGTCTCTCACCGGATCGGGCGCGATCGACGATCTCTCGGTAACGCGCGACGACGTCGTCGAGCGTGCGCAGCGACGGATCGAGCGAGAGGCGCGGGGACGGGTAGGGCTCGCGGCGCAGCTGCTCGCGGACGGCGTCGAAGTGGTCGCGATACACGTGCGCGTCGGCGAGGAGGTGAATGAATTCGTGCGGCACGAGCCCGGTGAACTGCGCGACGAGGTGCAGGAGCAGCGCGTACTCGGCCATGTTGAACGGCACGCCGAGGAACAGGTCGCAGCTGCGCTGGTACATCATGACCGAGAGGCGCCCGTCCGCGACGAAGAACTGGAAGAGCGCGTGACACGCCGGAAGGCTGGTCTGATCGAGCTCCCCCGGATTCCACGCGGTGACGACGTGACGGCGGCTCGAGGGCCGCTCGCTCACATCGCGGATCACGTCGCGCAGCTGATCGACGTGATGACCGTCCGGCGCGATCCAGTCGCGCCACTGCTGTCCGTAGTTGCGTCCCGCGTCGCCTGCGAAGCGCGCCTTCGGCGTCCAGTACGGCGCGTAGGCGTTGCCGTCCCAGATGCGCACCCCGAGCGCGTGCAGGTCGTTCACGTCGGACGAGCCGGCGAGGAACCAGAGCAGCTCGCCGAGCACCGAGCGGAACGCGAGTCGCTTGGTCGTGACCGCCGGGAACCCATCGGCCATCTCGAAGCGCATCACCTCGCCGAAGATCGCGCGCGTGCCGACGCCCGTGCGGTCGTCGCGCTCGACGCCGCTCTCCATCGCCTTCCGCAGGATCGCGAGGTACTGCTGCATCAGGATCTCGTGCGGCGATACACGCGGCCGCCGACGCGCATGTACCGGATGTCGCCGTTGTCGTGCAGGAACTCGCCGCGCGTGTCCTTCATCGGTCCGTCGAGGAGCGTGAACTGGTCCTCGGACGTGAACGCGACGCGCGACGGCGGCGGATCTTGCGGCGGCGGGTCGTTCTTCAGCTTGTTGTGCGAATGCGAGTGGTACATGAGCCCGGTCTCGGCGAGCTCGAGGCGTGCGTCCGAGAGCTCCGCGGCCCAATGGCCGGCGCGCTTCGCGTACCGATCCCGGTCGAGGTCGACGTAGACGGGCGAGGGCTGCTCGATCCCCAGGTACTGCTTCTGCCACCACTTCGTGACATCCGCGTGCAGGAGCGCGCCGCGCGTCGAGTTCGTCTCGACGGCGATGGCGGCGTTCCGCTGCGGCGCGAGCATGAGCACGCCCTGTTGCCCGATCGCGACGCCGCCGTGGTACACGAGCCGCACGCCCTGCACGTCGCGCAGGAACCACGCGATCCCTACCTTGCGATCGAGGTCCGCGTTCGCCTGCGGTGTCCGCATGAGCTCGAGGTTCTGCTTGGAGAGGAGACGGGTACCGTCGGGCGTGGCGCCATCGCCGAGGTGGAAACGGGCGTAGGTCATGAGGTCGCGCACCGTGGACACGACGCCGCCGACCGGCGTCGTGGCGCGAGGGAACGCCCACGGCCGCACCACGCGTGGCTTTTCGTCGACGATCTGGTGGCCGACCGAGGTGCGGTGGACGATCGCCTCGCCGGCGTTGAACACCGAGTGGTCCATCGCGAGCGGCGCGAACAGCAGCTCGCGCGTCGCCTGCTCATAGGTCCTGCCGGTGACGACCTCGATGATCCGCCCGAGCACGGTGAACGAGCTGTTCGAGTAGTGCCAGATCTCGCCGAGCGGCGTGATCTGCTCGAGCTCGGCCATCGCGTCCACGTACTTTTGGAGCGCGTCGTCGCCGTTCCCGAAGTCCACGAAGCAGTCGCCGAGCCAGCCGCCGGTGTGCGTGACGAGATGCTTGACCGTCGCGCGCGCGGCCGCGTCCGTGTCGACGAGCCTGAACGACGGCAGGTACGTGCGGACCGGCGCGTCGAGCGCGACCCGTCCCTGCTCGACGAGCCGCATGATCACCGTCGCGGTGATCGTCTTCGTCACCGAGGCGATCTGGAAGAGCGTGTCGGCATCGACGGGAAGCGGGTGGTCGACGCTGGTGACGCCCCAGCCGCCGAACTCGAGGATCCCGTCGTGCCACATGCCGACCGCGATCCCGGGGACGTGATGTCGCGCCATGCCGTCCTGGATGAGCGTGTCGAGACGGGAGTCCACCGCGGAGGATGCTAGACCCGCTGCTTAGCGCGTCGCCCCGATCACAACGAAGCAGCCGCTCCGCAGCGCGACCTGTTTCACGACGAACGGCATCGAATCGGCGACGTTGCCGGTGTTCGTCTCGATCTGCGAGCGCACCTGGTCGAGGAGGGCCGCGGGCACTGGGCCGGCCGAAAGGCTGCGGATACGCACAGTGAGTCGACCGTTGACCTGGCCGAGGCTCGCATCACCGCTCGTCGTGAAGCCACCGACGGGCGTGGTCACCTGACCGCTGAAGTGCACGCCCGCGGGGTCGACGGTCACGCTCACGTCCTTCACCGGCACGTTCGGATTCGCTGCGAGCTGGCGCGCGATCTCCGCGTTGAGCTCCGCCTGCGTCGCGACGAAGGCCACGTCGGCGTTGTGGTTCGTGCTCCCGAACGTACTCAGCAGGTCGCTCCGCTCCTGCAGCGTCCCGCCCGAGAACACGCGCCCGCGACCGAGCGCGCCGCACACGCTCGTCACGAGCTCGGCGGGCTCGAACGCGCCGACGGTAAGCGGCGTGCCCGCGCCATACGTGAACGCGGTGCGGACGAGATCCCCTGCGGCGAGCGTGCGGGTGAACGTCTGCGTCGACTCGACGGTCGTGCCGCGGAGCGCGTCGACGCGTAGCGTCGCGCCGCCCAGGGCTGTCGCCGCGGTGGCGAGGACGACGTAGCGGCCGGCCCCGGGCGCGCGGATCGTCGCGACGTTCCCGTTCACGACGCACCCGGGGATCTCGGAGCGGTTGCCCGCTGAGCCGCAGCTCGCACCGGAGGGCGACATGACCGCGAAGCCCAGGCCGTTCCCGCCCGTCAGGCGCAGGCTCGGGCCCGGCGGGATCGGCGACGGCGCGTTCGGAGCGGGCTGGTTCTGCCCGATCGTGACCTGGGTGTTCGGCGTGACGCTCGTCTGACCGCCCGCGTTCGCCGAGACGAGGACCTCGCCCTCGTCGGTCTTGTATGTCACCGTCACTCCGCCGTCGGCGCCGCGCGTGACGAGCGTCTCGAACGCGGTCCCGCGGACGGTGGCGGTCGACGTCGGCGTTCGGATCTCGAACCGCGAGTCCGGCGTCTTCAGCTTCGACACCGACGCCCAGGTGCGTCCCAATGTCTGCTCGATCGTGAGCTGGATGCCGCCGTTGTCGAGGTGGTTCAGCTGCGTGACCTTGACCATCGACCCGGTCTCGACGGTGAGCGTCGAGCCGTCGAAGAACGTGAGGACCGCGCGCCCCTCCTGCGAGCTCTTGACGACATCGCCGGAGGCGAAGACGTCGCCGTCGAGCGCGGGGCCGAAGTCGCCCGTCCCGCCGCGCTGGGCGGTGATGTCGGTGTTAAGGATGGCGAGCGTCGCGGCGACCGCCGCGGACAGACTGCTGGCGCCGCCACGCGGGTAATAGAGGAACGCGCCGCCGCCGACGATGACGACGAGAACGACGAGAAGCGCGATCTTTTTCAATGCTTCTTTACCAACCCGCCCGCTGGTCAGGCTAGCAGAGGGGCGCTGTTCGACCGGGTCGCACTACGGTGTCAGCCTGCCGCGGCGCTCACCCGCGCGGGTGGGCCTGCTCCCAGTCCGCGCGGAGCACCTCGGCGATCCACTTGTCGTGCCAGCCACCCTCGCTGAAGAAGTGCTCCTTCTGTATCCCGACGGTGCGATAGCCGGCCTTCTCGAGCGCGCGGCGGCTCGCGACGTTCTCGAAGTAGACCTCCGTGGTGAGTTTGCGGAGGTTCAGCTCGCGGAACGCGTAACGCGTGCGCATCTGCATCGCCTCCGATGCGATGCCCCGACGCCAGTAGGACTTGTCACCGATGAGGGTCCCGGTCACGCCGTGCGCATCGAGCCAGTCGATCTCGTGTATGCCCATTCCGCCCACGGTCGCGCCGGCCACCTCGATGATCCACAGGACGTCGTTCTTCGACTCGCCGACCTTCTTGAAGAAATCGACCTCTTGGTAGAGGGCCGCGGCGCCGCGGCGACCGAGCCACCGCGTGACCTCCATGTCGGCGAGCCACGGGACGAAGCGCGGTGGATCGCTGTCGTCGGCCGGGCGCAGCGTCACGCGCTCTCCCGCCAGAAGTGGTCCGAACATGAGGCACGCAGAATAGCCCGCGATGGAGCTGCGATTCCTCGGTGCCGCGGGCACGGTGACGGGCTCGCAGTTCCTCCTCGAGACGAAACGCGCGCGCGTCCTCATCGACTGCGGCATGTTCCAGGGCAGCCCGCACGAGGTCGAACACAATCGGACGCCACCTGATTACGACCCGACGCTGGTCGACGCGCTCCTGCTGACGCACGCGCATCTGGACCACTGCGGCCTCATCCCGTTCGTGCACAAACGCGGTCTGCGCGCGCCGATCTTCGCGACGGCCGGGACGGTCGAGCTGAGCGGCCTGGTCCTCCTCGACTCCGCGAAGCTGCAGGAGGAGTTCGCGAAACGGAGCGAGCGACGCGAGCGGCGCCAGGCCCGAATGCCTGCGGCGGCCGAGGACGAGGAGGCCGCCGCGCAGCATGACGCGACGCCGGCCGCGGTGACCTCGATCGAGGCGCCGCTCTACACGACCGAGGACGCGCAGTCGTCGCTTCGTCTCTTCCACGACATCGGCTACGGCACCGAAGTCGACGTCGCAGCCGGCGTGCGCGCGACGTTCCTGGACGCCGGTCACATCCTCGGCTCATCGATGATCCGGGTCGTCGCGAGCGACGGCGACGGCGCGCCCGACCGCGTCATCGTGTTCTCCGGCGACATCGGGCGTCCGGGGACGTCGATCGTCCGCGACCCGACGGCCATGTCCGACGCGGACTACGTCCTGATGGAGTCGACGTACGGCGGCCGAGAGCACGAGCCGCAGCAGGAGGCGATACAGATGCTCGCCGACGCCGTGCGCCTCGTCGGCGAGTCGGACGGCGTACTGCTCGTGCCCTCGTTCGCGATCGGCCGCACGCAGGAGGTCGTCTACGACCTCGATCGACTCCTCGAGGCGGGTCGCATCCCGCGTCTGCCGCTCTACCTCGACTCGCCGATGGCCTCGAAGGCCACCGACATCTATCGGCGGCATGCCGACTACTTCGACGAGGAGACGCGCGCGCTCCTTCGCCGCAATGACGATCCGCTCGACTATCCCGGTGCGATCGTGACGAACGACGCGGCGCAGTCGCGGCAGATCAAGGACGCGAAGCGTCCGTACATGATCGTCGCGTCGAACGGGATGCTCACGGGCGGGCGTGTGCTCCAGCATCTGCGTGACCACATCGACGATCCGGCGGCGACGCTGCTCTTCGTCGGCTATCAGGGCGAGGGCACGCTCGGCGCACAGCTCCAGGCCGGCGCCACGCAGGTCATCATCGACGGACAGCCGCGCACGGTCCGCTGCCGCATCCGCTCGATCAGCGGCTTCTCAGCGCATGCCGACGAGTCCGAGCTGCTCGACTGGATCGGCGGTTTCACTCGCGGCACGCGGAAGCCGAAGAAGGTCTTCATCGTCCACGGCGACCCGCCGGCCGCGTCGGCGCTCGAGCCGAAGGTGCGCGCGCTCGGCTTCGACACGCACGTGCCGACCTGGAAAGAACGGGTCGTGCTCGACTGACCGGCCAGATGCGGCGACAGCTCCCGTTGCCCGGTCGCTCGCCGCATTACCAGCCGCCGCGCACAGGCGATACGTGCGTCCTGCTGGTTGGGTCCGCGCCGGTACCTAAGGGAACACAAGAGCGGATCGTTCAGCTACAGCGCCGCTACGGCGGCAGGCCCGTCGATCCGTTGCACGTCACCTGCGATCGCTTCGCCGAAGGCGGCGACGTCGCAGGGTTGGCGTCGGCGCTTTCGCGCGCCGCCGCGACCGAAAGACCGCTACGAGTTAGGGCGATCTCGTTGATGCACATCCGCCGATATTCGGGAGATCTCGCCTTGAAGTTCGTCGTCGACGAGACCGACCAGGTGTCCCAGCTCAGGCAAGCGGTCGCGGACGCGGGTCGTGTCGCGGGCATGCGCTCGGCATATAGCCAGGACACGGCGTGGACGGTCACGGTCCTGGAAGGGTGGCCGACCGCTTCATGCTCTCCCGCGTCGTCGGGCCGGGGACCTTCGACGTGATCGACACGATCGCGCTCGCCCAGCGCGCCTGACCGCGACCTCGACTAAGGAGCGACGAGACCCGGGCGCCGCGAGAGCGCGGCCTCGAGCAAGACCTCGTCGCCGCGCTTCTCGACCACGTCGAGCTTCGCGCGGATCCGCGTGAGATGGACGCGCAGTGTGTTCGGCGAGACGCCGAGACGCTGCGCGAGCTGATCGCGCTCGAGCCGCTTGCCGTCCCGTGACAGCTGCTCCATCTCGCGCAGGATGCCGATCTCGCGCCAGGTGAGTCCCATCGCGCGGAGGCCGAACGTCGCCTCGTCGAGGGCGGACGCGCCCGCGCCCTCACCGGCGTCCGCCTTCGCCCGCTGCTGCGCGGCCTCGGCCCGCGCGCGGATCGCGCGACCAAGCATCTTCGCCTGTGGATCGCGCTCCGCGTTGCGGCCGAGCCATGCCGCGACCTCAGGCAGGTAGTAGGCGAAACCCTCGCCGCCGCGCGTACCGATATCGCGCACCAGCGCGACCGCGCGCGACGCGCCGCCCCCGCGGACGATCGACTCGCGCCAGAACGCGGCGTGCACGGCCGCGCCGATGGCCCAGTGGTCCATGCCGAGAGACTCGAACTCGCGCGTCGTTCGCTCGAGCGCGCGCACGCCCTTCTTCGGATCGCCCTTCTTCGCCGCGACGATGGCGCGCACGAAATCGCGGAACTGCTCGTCCTCGGGCATGCCCTTCCCGGCCCGCGTGAGGATGAGATCCGCGACCTCGGCCTCGTTACGCAGCAGCGCGATATGCCCGTGGTCCTCCGCGGCGCCGGTCGCGCTCTGGCGGGCGAGCCGCTCCCCCTCGGTGAGCTCGCCGCGCTCGAGTTTCGCGCGCGCGAGACACATGAGCGTGTGCCGCCACAGCGACGAGCCGTATTGGCGAAGCTCCGCTTCCGCTTTGGTGAACGCATCGACGGCGTTGTCGAGGCGACCCGCGAACCACTCCGCGAAGCCGACGGTGTACGTGGCCCAGGCCGTCTCGGCCGGATCGTTGAGCCGGCTCGCATGCTTCACCGTCTGTTCGGCCGCGGCGCGCGCGCCGATGTAGTCGCCGGAGTGCGAGAGCAGGTGCGCGAGCTGCCGCTGCACGCGCGTCGTCACGAGATCGCGGCCGCGACCCTTCGGCGCAGCCTGCAGCGCGTCCTCGGATTGTCTGGCGTGGGTGAGCGCCTGCGCGATGAGGTTCGACGCGGTGTCGACGATCGAACATCCCAGATGCCATTCGGCCAGGAGCAGCGGGTCACCGGCCGCCGGCTCGTAGGCCATCGTCCGATAACGCTCGAAGTCCTCGCGCCGGACGAGGTAGTAGGAAAGGTGCATGAGGTCGACGGCGATCCGTGCCTGGAGGAGCTTGTCCTTGACGAGCGGGAGCACCGCGCTGAGCTCGGCCCACGCGAGGTCGAACGACTCGAGGTACTTGAGGCAGCGCGCGCGCAGCACGCGCCGTTCGAGCGTCTGGCGCCCCGTCGCGAGCTCGGGGAGGAGGCGCTCCGCGTCTGCCCGCGAGAGCGGCGCGAGCGCCTGGCCGCGCAGGTCCTCCACGACTACGTATTACGACACGAATACGAGTTGCGTTCCCCGGGGCGGGCCCCGCGCGGCTTAGTTGGCCGGCGGAAAGAGCGCCGCGAGCGCGGTCACGTGACCGCGCGAGTGGTCGGCCTGGTACGCACCAAAGTGACCGGCATCGACCTGACCCCAGGCGCTGTGGACCGCGGGTCGAGATCGGTTCTCGGACTTCATGAGCAGCTCGACGATGCGGTGATGCCCGGCGTCGAGTTGCCGCGCGAGCTCCATCGGGTCGCGCTCGTTGTTCCGCCGCGCGGCGGCGAGCTCGTCCTGGTCGTACGA
>Ga0075423_10006706_pt1 | contig 10823 bp, 7 predicted proteins | sample SoiMethybrSBSTD2_FD_80114 | JGI IMG/M metagenome (GOLD analysis project Ga0075423, IMG submission 80114) | Bulk soil microbial communities from a Populus tree surrounding site in Tennessee, USA - Soil MetaG P. TD hybrid SBSTD2 | ecosystem: Environmental > Terrestrial > Soil > Tree plantation...
CCGGCGGCCAAACCCGAATCGTACGACGCATACGGTCAATCCGAGCAGCAGTTCGTCCCGAGTCGCGCGGCGAGGACGCGTGCAGCTGGTCTGCGCTGGGCAAACGGGCACCTGAGGTTGAACACGTTGATGATGCCGCAGAATTATCGGCCAGCCATACACTTCTCGGCTGGTCCGTCCGCGATTGTCGGTCAATTCGTTGTTGATCTTTCACGGCAACAGTTAAGCCGCCGTTGAGGTGTGGGTTATGGGCTCCCCTGCCGCAACCCGAAGGGGCATACGCCGCCAAAGCGGTTGCTCTCCCTCGGGGTATGCCTTTTGGAGGCCTTGATCCCTAGGCGTCGCCAGTCACGGTGAAATTGATCTCCGCGAAATGAGGTTTTCGCCGTCAAGAGATCTGATGCTCTCGACGGATCCGCGGTCTCCCAAGTTCTCTGGCCACCGGCCAAAGCGCGACCAGGCCGCGGCGAAGCCGGTGTTTCCTTTGCCCGCGCGTCGTAGGATTCGGCTTCTCGAAAGGTGCGGTCGGCCCGGTTGCCTTCGACAGATAGCGCATCGCATCGGGCACCTTTGCGAGGACCGCCTCCAGATAATTGATGCAGACAAGGCGCATGGTGCCCTCTGAAAGTTGCTTCAGCCGCGCTTGAAGAGCTTCTGGGCTTGCCGTCTGGCAGTAGCGCACCGAAAAGTGCGCCCAGTTGCTGGGCTGCACTATTCGGGCCCGGTCCGACTTCAGCAGCAGATGATCGTGGGCCGAGATGGGCCAGAACTGCTTCCGACTGCGGAAGCGATACGCCGCGTTGGCAACGAAGGCAGGCTTGAACTGCTCGAACAGTTCCTCCATTGCCGGCCGCAAGAGCGGAGCGATTGCGTGGGCGCAACCAAAGAAATGCTCGGAGGTGTAGCCCAGCATTTCGGCGCCGAGCAGCTTGTTGCTGCCGTGGAAGCTGATCCCCTCCGCGGGGGGCTGCTGTTTCCAGTTGTTCCAGCGGCCGCGCAGGTTGACTTTGCCGTCATTTGAGAAGAAGTCGGTGGGCTCCACGGGGCCGACCAACATCATGTCGTCGTTGAAGTACAAGAAGCGATCGGCCAGGCCCTCGATGCGCCACAACATGGTCTCGATGGCCAGCGAGTTGAAGGTGGGCAGCAACTGTTCATTGCCGCGGAAGATCTCGCGGTGATCGACGATGCGGATGTTGTGCTGCTCGGCCCTGCGACGATCGATCGCGGCCGGAACCTGGTCATCGGTCACCAGCCAGATGGTGCGGACCCACGGCGCGTGGTTGCGGATCGAGCGGAGGCAGAAGCGGATCTCGTCATTATCTGAGAAGCGCCGCTCGTCGGTGGCCGCCCGCTCTGGCTTGGTGTCCGCCCCCGGGTCGGCAAGGTACCGCTTGCGCTTGGCGCGGTGCTTCGGATCGCGCCCATTGACCCAGGCGACGACCACATCGATGGCATCACCGACTGAACGTTCCTCCGGCTGCACGTCGCTCATCTCGACCGGCGTCAACAATGGCGTGGCGCCAGACTGCCTTCGAGCGTCGCAGTCCCCGGGTTTTGAACGACGACCGTCGACCACTCGCCTTGGGCGGGCTTCACGCAGCCGGTGGAGAGCGACAAGTACGACAAGTACGGAGACCAGTGGACGCGGAGCGCATATTCGCCCGGCTTGGGCAGGGACATGGTCAGCGAAACGGCGTCGCGAGCGATAACTTCCCCTGGTGGTGAGAGGACCGCGATGGTCGGCACCACACCGGCTATCGCCAGCGTCACCCCACTTCGTCGTTTGCCCGACAGAAATAGCCCGCCGCCGGCCACGCCCAAGAACAAACCAGCGACAGGGCTGCTGAGCGCTGCCGGAACGGCCAGCATGACCGTGATACGCGGGCGTCCGAAAGCGAGAGTCAACAGCGCGCCAAGGGCCATGGCGAGACCAAGCCCGAACGTGGTTCGCGAGACGCCGTACCACCGCAGGTCCAGCAGTGCAGGCCAATGCTGCTGGGCCACCTCAGCGTGAGCTATCTGTGCCGACAGATCGCGGCCCAAAGGCGCAACAAGAAGGTACGCGGCCGCGAACAGGACGGGAAGGGGTCCCGAGGTCACGATCCCTGGCGACCATCGGTAGACCGAAAGCGCCTGGGATCGGATCATGCGACGCGGGCCGGTGACCCTATTCATGTCAACGCCATCCGAATTGGCGGCGACCGTTTCTCGCGTGTCTTGCGGTGGCGGACGCGATACCTAACGCATCAGGCTCCCCATTACGACCTACGCCGTCCTCATTCTTGCGACGTAGCTGCTGCGAGCGTGCGGTAATCCGCATGGCAACGGTGTCCCCCTCTCCGCGCACGACTTACCCTTGGAACGCTCTAAGCGGCGGCCTGGCCTGCCGCGATGCGTGTGCGCGACCCGTTGGCCGAGTATGCGACATCAAATCTGAGATAGACCTGAGTTACCGACCACCCGATCTCAGCAGGACACGCTCCCGCAACTACACACCACGTGACCCGCAGACACCTTTGGCAGGGCCAGGCGGCTTGCTTAGTGACATCTTCTCAGCCTCGCCACAGCGCGAGCACCGTTGAGTGATCACGCCTAGGCACCAACCGAGTCAGGACCAGAAGGAGGAACCCGTGCCCTTCATCGGCCCCCGCGGGCGCTGTACTGAGGCGCCCAATGGCCTCCACGCTCCGGCAGGAAGACTCCCCTAAAGCATGCCGGCTTTCCCCGTGGACAAGCGGACGGCCGCTTGGGCGTCATGGCTACCCGCCACAGCTGTCCTAGCTGTGGCGGTGTTCCTTCTGGGCCTGACTTCTTGCACTACAGCCACACCGAGTGCCCTTCCAGCTGCAACCTCCGAACCGTCGCAGGCCGGCTCACCTCGTACGTCACAAGTCCGCAGGGTCGACAAAGTTCTCGTCATTGTCGAAGAGAACAGGAGCGCCCATTCTGCCGCCGCGCACATGCCTTTTCTCATGTCGCAGGCGAGGACTTATGGCACAGCCACGAACTTCTACGCCATCACGCACCCGTCGCTGCCGAACTACCTAGTCGTGGCTGGCGGTTCGACGTTCGGCATCACCGATGACGCAGACCCTGACTCGCATCAGCTGAACGGTCCATCGGTGTTTGGAAAGCTGATATCAGTTGGTCGGACGACCAAAACATACGCCGAGGGGATGCCCACCAACTGTGCGCAACGTAACCACGGAACCTACGCTGTGCGACACAATCCCTGGACCTACTTTGACAATCAGGCGGAGCGAACGACCTGCAAACAGTTCGACGTTCCCTCCGGCTCGCCGACCGCGGGAGCCCTGAGCGACGATGTCACCGCCGGAAGGCTGCCGACGTTTGGCCTGGTGATCCCCGACCTCTGTCACGATGGCCACGACTGCTCGGCAGCTACCGCCGATCACTGGCTGCGATCATGGCTGCCGGCCATCGAGAATGGCCCCGACTTCAGGTCACATCGACTGGCGATCGTCGTTACCTGGGATGAAGACGACGATAAGTCCGGCAATCATGTCGCGATGGTTGTGATCCAGCCCTTGTTGGACAACAAGCAAGTCACGACCCGGCTCAACCAATACGGACTCTCCGCCAGCATTGCGCGAATAGGTGGTATCCAACCGCTCCGTGATGCCGAGAAGAAGACTGATGTTTTGGCGGCATTCGATCTGACCTAGCTCAACTCCTCCTCGCGACGAACCTGGGACTCGGTGCTCTTGAAGCTGAACCGGGTTGCCATGTAGTCGTCGGGCTCGATCTTGCTGATTCGGTAGACCAGGCTGTAGTTGATCAACCGATAGCTTAGCACCGTGTTGATCACTCGCGCGCGCCTGGGTTGTTTGATCCCTTTGGGTTCGAATACGGCCAACTCAGTCGGTAATCCTCTCGGGTCGTCCAAGATCAAGTGAGAAATACACTGGTCCGAGCTTCCGTAGACCCACCTCGGTTCCCAATCAAGCTCAATTGCTAGGTATTCGAAGTCCCACTTGCTTCATCGGGCTCGCATACTCGTCCAGTGAGACGTCGGCACACTCGTGCAGCATCAGCAAGATTTCGCTCTCGCTCGCGCCGCGCTTGGGCATCACCTTCAATTGATCAAGCTAATCTTTGTCAAGAGCCCATAGACGACTGGTTGTACGGTTGAACTGCTGCCGTAATCGGCAAGGTGCTGGATCCGCATCAGGTGCAAAGCCATCGAGGCGCTCATCGAAGTCTTTTCACCCTTGATGATTATCTTTCCCGGCGGATCGTTGCAAGTTGTGCTTGCGCCTCGCCGATGAGGCGGACGATAGCTGCGGCGATGTTGGAAAGCGCTATGGGGCTCGCAAGTGCCACTGTCGGCGCTGCGGGCCAGACTAGGAGCACGACGCTCGGACTGTCACTCGGCCTGATGAGCTGGATGCTCAATCGGTCTGCGCGATATCGCGAGTTAACGCGCAAGAATCGTCCCGAAGATTCTCTCAGCGGAGCTAGCTCTCAACCGTGAGAGAATTTGCCAAATATTCAGCGTCGTAGGACATCCCTTGCCCCGCAATTTCGCCGGTAACTGGAGAGCGAGCACATATGGCTGTTGATCTCAATGCGGCAGCGGACCGATCGCCCGTAGAAGCTGAGCCGGCTGCGCATAAGCCTTCTCATGCGCACGGCTTACGAGATGATCGCTGGCCCGACCGGCTGGCAACGGCCATGTTCGTCATTGCGGCGCTTGTCGTGGTCGCTACCTTCATCCCGCCACTGCGACACTATTTCAGGCAGTGGCACGACATCGTGTCAATGTTGACGATCCCCATCGTGCCGAACTTGGTGTACGCGGCTGTGCTCATCGCTGTCGGCATCGCGTTACGTCGCCGGCTTCGGGCCGCCTGGTGGATTTTCGTCATTTGGTGGATCATCCTGCCTCAGCTCGGGCGGATCTATTCGATCATCACCGGTGGCCCGCTGCTGCCGCAGATCGCAGGCTTCGTGATCATGACCGTGGTTCTGGTGATCCTCTGGCGCGCCAAGCCTCAGTTCCAGGCACGCGGCCGATCGCGAGATCTGCTCTCGGCATTCATCTGCTTCGTTGTCGGGACAGCCGTGATCTTGGTGCTGGGCACCTGGCTGGTCACCACATTCGGCACTTCGCCCGATGCTTCGACGGCGCTGTTCCATGTTGCGGAGAAGTTGCTGGGCGAGGTGGGCATGGTTCGCAGCGACGTAGTCCGGTCTCCGTTGTGGGTGACGATCTTGTTGGACGTGCTGGGCGCGGCGGTCATCCTCACGTCGACGTATCTGCTGTTCAAGCCACCGCCGGAGACCCACACTCTGAGCGCGGCCGATGAAGCCCGGGTGCGCACCTTGCTCCGTTCGTTCGGCGATTGGGACTCCCTGGGCTACTTCGCCACCCGGCGGGACAAGTCCATCGTGTGGAACACCGGCAACCCGGCGACCGCACAAGCCGGCGTCTCCTACCGCGTGATCGGGTCAGTAAGTCTTGCCAGTGGGAATCCGGTAGGCGATCCCGAGCACTGGCGATCTGCGATCGAACAGTGGCGGGCAAAGTCACGTGCTCACGGTTGGTCCCTCGCCGTGATGGGTGCTGACGAACTCGGCGCCGAGGCGTACAACGAGGAGGGCTTGACCGCATTCGAAATCGGCGATGAAGCGATCCTCGACATGCGATCGTTTTCGCTCAATGGCCCAGGTATGAAGTCGGTCCGCCAGTCCGTCAGCAGACTGCAACGCCGCGGATACACCACGACCGTGACCCGGCACGCCGATGTCGACGCCGCGCACTTCGAACACCTGTCGAACTCTGCGTCGCGCTGGCGGGGGGACGGCGGTGATGAACGAGGCTTCTCTATGGCGCTCGGCCGTCTGGGAGACCCGCTGGATGCTGAATGCGTGCTGGTGGAGGCCCACGATGCGGAGGGAATCCTCCGTGCATTCCTCAGCTTTGTGCCGTGGGGACGCAACGGTCTTTCACTTGACCTCATGCGCCGGGACCCCACGGCTGACAACGGTCTTGTTGAGCTGATGGTCGCTTCACTGGCAGAGCGAGCCGCCGTATTCGGTGTCGGTCGGGTATCGCTGAACTTCGCTATGTTCCGCGAGGCTTTCGAGCGCGGCGCCGAGCTAGGTGCCGGGCCGATTGCGCGCCTGTGGCGGCAGGCGTTGCTGCTCGCCAGCAGCAACTGGCAGTTGGAATCCCTCTATCGATCGAACGCCAAGTATCAGCCTGAATGGCAGCCTCGATACATCTGCTTCGAGTACACCTCAGACCTGCCGCGGGTCGGCACCGCGGCTGGCAGCGCCGAAGGCTTCCTCACGCGTCCATCGCTGGCGATGCTGAGCCGACACGGTAGGGAACCAGCCGCAGGTTCGCTGGAACGGGCAGGCGAGGAATATGCGGCCGAGGTGACGGCGAACATACCGACCGAACCGGACGCTTTGGCTGAGGCCCTATCCATCGAAGGGCTCCCAGAACAGGTCCGGGTACGCCGCGAGAAGCTGGAGCGGCTCCGGGAGGAGGGCATCGATCCGTACCCGGTGACCTTCCCGCGGACCCATACGCTGGCGCAAGTGCGCGCAGAGGCCGGCGACGTTCCACCCAATACGCGTACAGGTCGCCAGGCCTCGGTCGCCGGACGGGTCATCCTCAGTCGTGACGGTGGCAAATTGTGCTTCGCCACACTGCGAGACGGCACCGGCGACCTGCAGATCATGATCGCCCTGGACGCCGTCGGACCGGAGATGCTCAAGCATTGGCGGCAGGATGTTGATCTCGGTGATCAAGTTGGGGTTACCGGTGAGGTGATCACCACCAAGCGCGGCGAACTGACTTTGCGCGCCGACACGTTCAAGATCACCAGTAAGTCGATCCGTCCGCTGCCAGACAAGCACAAGGGCCTTACCGACCCCGAGGCCCGGGTCCGCGCGCGGTACGTGGACCTCATAGTGAGACCAGAAGCGCGCGAGGTGGCCTACGCACGTGCAGCTGTGGTTCGCAGCATTCGTGAGTCACTACACGCCCGCGGCTTCACCGAGGTGGAAACTCCGGTTTTGCAGCTGATCCACGGCGGGGCAAACGCGCGGCCCTTCGAGACCCACATCAACGCTTACGATCTTGATCTTTACTTGCGGATCGCTACCGAGCTGCACCTGAAGCTTCTGATCGTTGGCGGCATGGAGAAGGTATTCGAGGTCGGCCGGCAGTTCCGCAACGAGGGAGTGGACTTCAAGCACAACCCAGAGTTCACCTCCTTGGAGGTGTACGAAACCTACGGCGACTACAACACCATGCGGGTGCTGACCCAGGAACTCATTCAGGAGGCCGCAATCGCGGTGTATGGCTCACCGATCGCCCGCCGGACCGAGGCCGACGGCACCGTCACCGAGTACGACTTCTCGGGTGACTGGCCCGTCAAGACGATCTGCCAGGCGGTCTCGGAGGCGCTGGGTGAGGAGATCACTGTCGATACTCCGGTCTCGGTGCTGCGTCAGCACGCCGAAGCGATTGGCCTGGAGCTCGACTCCAACGCGAGCTGGGGTTATCTTCTCGAGGAAATCTACGGGGAATTGTGTGAAGGACAGACCATGGCTCCGGTCTTCTACACTGATTTTCCCAAGGAGAATTCCCCGCTAGCCCGGGAGCACCGCGACGATCCGCGTCTGGCTGAGAAGTGGGACTTGGTGATCTTCGGCGCCGAGCAGGGCACCGCATATTCAGAGTTGACCGACCCGCTGGAACAGCGTGAACGACTGGTCGCTCAGTCGCTGCGTGCTGCCGCGGGCGATCCGGAGGCGATGCAGGTTGACGAGGATTTCCTGCAGGCCTTGGAGTACGGGATGCCACCAACGGGTGGTATGGGGCTGGGCGTCGACCGATTGGTGATGAATCTGACCGGTTTGGGAATTCGCGACACGATCTTGTTCCCGCTGGTTAAGCCGCACGGTTAGTGCCGTGGAACCCAAGTCTCTTTACGCTTCGCGTCGCCCAGGCACGCACCTCGCGGCGTTCTCCTCGGTCGACATACGACCCGGCATCCCTCCCTCGTCGGCCTTGCGATGCACGCACCTGAACCACGCCAAGCGCAAAGGAACCTGGGTTCCACGGCACTAGCAGCCACGCTTCTTCAGAACGAAGCTGACCGTGCAATCGCGTCCGAGAGCCGACCGGACAAGCCCTTGTCTTCGGCAATGTCGGTACGTGTGGTGACCGCGAGATCGGGTTGGTCAGTGATAATGCCGTCAACGGCGGCATCCAGGTAGTCGCGCATGTGCTGTTCGTCGTCGACCGTCCAGACGATCACGTTGTAACCGTCTGCCCATGCCTGTCGTACGAATTGGCTGCTGTATGACTGCTGTTCGATGACTATGAAGTCGGCCGGCACGTCGGGTACGCCACCAAAGTTGATCGGCACGATGAAGCCCACCACCAGCTGTGGTCGTAGTCGCTTCAGTTCCTGGACCACCTCTCGGCTGAGGGTGTGGTACGTGTAGTGCTCAGTGACCCCGGCCCGGTCCAGCACGGCAAGCAGCCGCGGCACAAGATCAGGCGTCTCGCCGCCGTGGAGCTTGATCTCCAGTAGCTGCGGCAGGTTCAGCTGAATCGAGAGCTGGATCCACTCCTCGAGAGAGGGGATCTTGGCTTCCATTCCTCCAGCCCGAACAGTGATCTTGGTCAGCTCATCTTGGGTGAGGTCTTTGACGTTGAGGTTTTTGCCCGCCAGACGCTTGAGATTGGCATCATGCATCACCACGAACTTGCCGTCCTTGGTTTCCATCACGTCGAATTCGACACTGTCGGCTCCCGCTTTGGCCGCGGCCTGCAGAGCGGGAAGGGTGTTCTCTACGCCACCTTGGATGTACCCGCGGTGTGCCAACACCTTGGTTTCCTGGCTGTCGACCAGGGTCACCATCGTGTGGTGGTTCAGCACAGCGGTAATACCAAAAGCAACCACCATGACGCCGCCGGCCAAACTCCACAAGACTCTTTGGCGACGAGCTCTGGCCTTCGCCGGTTCGAAGGACGAAATGATGGCCGACGCCGGCCGATGATCTTCACGGAGGCGATATTGCCAATCCCGCATCATCGCGGTCAGAGCCTGCACGATCATGATCGTCAACAACGCCGTGATGATGAATATGCCAATCTGCCAGACGCTGAGTCCGATGGCGGCCAGCCAGGGTGATGTAGCTGGGGCCAGCGCGTCGGTAGCAATCGTGGGCGCCAAAGTGACCCCGCCAAGGATGAAGGCGGCCAGCCCCGCTAGGAACCCAAGCGCCACAAGCACACCGAGCATGCGTAGCGAGCGCCAACGCGTTAGACGCCAGCTGGTGACAAAGGAGCGCCAGACACCCGCCGTTGTGGTGGCCAGCACCGGCAGAGTGAAGATCAACCGCAAGTTCAGGTAGCTGATCACAAGCAGCGCAGCGCTGTAGAGCAGGCTCGAGGACGGGGTCTTGCTCAACTCCTCGCTGATGAATGGTGGTACCGCTACCTTCTTCGTCAAGATCGATGTCAGCCCAAACTGGCCCAGCGGCAGTAGCAAGATCAAATAGATGATCATGAGCAAACCCTGTGGATGGGCCAGTTTCGTGATCGTCTCCCACAGCTGCCACAGCACCAGCCGGAGCGACGTCGTCTCACCGGATTGATCGTGCGATGCCAGGATGAACAGGATCGCCAGCTCAGCCACGATTGCAATCACAGCGACGATCGCGATGAGCAGGAGTGTGACATCGGCAAACGGATTGCCTAGCACATGTGAAATGCGGTCGTACGCGATGCTGCCCAGGCCGGTCTGAACCAGTACCAACTGGTAGAGCAGCCGGATCAACGGAATGGCGACCAAGATCAGGATCAGCTGCATGGCGGCAACGACGAGTACATAAAACTGCGGGCTGCGCCATGTCGTGCGATATGCAATACCGATCGCACGGAAGATGCCCACCGGCTTCTCAGCGGGCTGGGTCGCTGGCGTCTTCTCCCCGAGCGCGCTAACGGCCACCTGGCATTACTCGCGTGGACTCCGCATCTGCCGATCATGCCAAGTCCCGGTAAATAATGCGAGGTGAGTTGTCAGAACGTGGTGGACTCGGGGCTGACGGTCACGATCTTGGTGCCGCGGTAGCGCACCTCGGTCATTCAGTGGGCATCCGGTGTTCGGGTTACCGGGACGTTGGAGCCCCACATCACCAGATAAGTGGCGTCCCACCAATCACCGGATTCTGGTACGTCGGTCTGATCACCGAAGACCTGTGGGCTAGCCACCGGCAGGTCGGCGTACCAGTCATAGAAGGAGAGCATCGCGCCGCCGATGAGGTGGTTGAAGCGAGTCCCAATGCAGTGGGAGACCATCGACATTGCTGGAATGGGTGAGAAGTTGGCGGTCCGATCAGGGCCGTAGGTCTTGATCGTGTGCACCTGAGCTGCCGCGATCATCTCCACTGCTTCCGGCCAGGAGACGCGAACGAGTCCGCCCTTACCGCGAGCCTGGTGATAGCGGCGACGACGCTCAGGGTCGTTCACTACCTCGGCCCAAGCAAGTACCGGATCACCCAGCCGCTGCTTGGCCTCCCGGTACATCTCTAAAAGAAGTCCGCGCGCATACGGGTACCGCACCCGGGTGCGGGAGTAGGTGTACCAGGAGAACGCGGCGCCGGGCAGACAGCCACGCGGCTCGTACTCGGGCCGTTCGGGACCGACTGAGAGATAGTCGGTCTGCTGGGCCTCCCAGGTGATGATCCCCTCTCGGACGTAGATCTTCCATGAACAAGAACCGGTGCAGTTCACGCCATGCGTGGACCGCACCACCTTGTCGTGACTC
>Ga0075423_10006707_pt1 | contig 10822 bp, 3 predicted proteins | sample SoiMethybrSBSTD2_FD_80114 | JGI IMG/M metagenome (GOLD analysis project Ga0075423, IMG submission 80114) | Bulk soil microbial communities from a Populus tree surrounding site in Tennessee, USA - Soil MetaG P. TD hybrid SBSTD2 | ecosystem: Environmental > Terrestrial > Soil > Tree plantation...
ACCTGGTTGACTCGCTCGGTTTGCCAGTCCGTAAAGAGACTCACGCTGTAGGCGCTGGACATGATCGCATCGAAGTGGTCTTCCAGCTGCGCCAGGGGCAGATCTTCATAGACATCCTGGCGCAGCTCGAACGTCGGAACAAGATCGAGGGTGAGTTTCGTGACGACCCCCAGCCCGCCGAGCCCGACGACCGCCCCCTGAAACTGCTCGCCGTGTTGGTCGCGGGATAACACGACCAGCTCGCCGTCGGCAGTGACCAACTCCATAGCGGCGACGGCGGTGGCCAGGTTTCCATTGCCGTCGCCCGAGCCGTGCGTCGCGGTCGCGCAGGCACCTGCGACAGAAATATGCGGTAATGAGGCCGTGTTGTGCAGGGCATAGCCTGCGCGATGCAGCTGCGCGCAGATCTGACCGTATTTGATACCCGCATCGACCGTCACCATGTGGCGTTCATGGTCGAACACCAGCACTGGCTCGAAATGATCGAGCGAGATCAGATCTTCGGGCGAATCCGCGATGTCGTTGAATGAATGGCGGGAACCGAGCACCTTGAGCTTGCTGCTGCGACGTACCAGTTCTTGGACGTGCTGAATCGTTTGGGGATAGTGCAATCGGGCTGCACGGTAGGTGTAATTGCCGGCCCAATTGCTGCGATGCTCAACCATCCTCGTGCTCCTCTTACCGTCGTATAGAGACAGGATTTACAGGATTTACAGGATTTGAAAGCACCCTGCGGATCATGTCAATCCTGTCAATCCTGTCAATGGTAAAGCTACCTGAAATCTTATCTAAGACGCCACAGCACACGCTTGATGATCTCGGGGCGCGCTGCGACATCCAGGCCCGAAAACGCCTGCACCAGCAGCGCTCGTCGATCTTGCAGTCGATAGATCCACATGCCCGCCGGCGCAGCGACGACAAAGGATGGCAGATGGAGCGCCTGGGCATAGCCGCGCGCCTGGATCATAGCCTGCTGAAGCGCGCCGTTGGATGCGATCTGCCGCTTCGCCTCAAACAGCGTGAGCGGCTCAGCCGTAGCATCGGTGTAGACCAGCACGTCCACCCGCCCCCGACCCGTAGACGTGCCCGTACGTACGTGGCAGCCAACTTGCCGCTGATAGGTCCAGCCCCAGGAATCGAGCAGGGGAACGAGCACGGCCTCCTCGAATGCTTGCTCTGTTGGACTCCAGAGCATGCCGAGTGTCCGCTCGCCAGCCAGCACCTGATCGAAGAACAGGCGTAGGAGTGGCTCTGGGGCAAACCCCACCATCCGTGTCAGCTCGTCGTTGTCGTGCAGCACCAGCAATGTCGGGACCGCAGTCACACAATATTGTTCAGCCAGGAGTGGTGCCCGGTCTACATCCACGCTCAGTACAACCAGCTGATCGGCGTACTCCCCGGCTAGACGGGCAATGCTGGCAACCAGCGCGTGGCAGGCATCGCAGCGCGACGATCGGAAGGCGACGACAACCGGGACGGTTGCGCCACGCACTCGGCGCGCGAAGGTTGTCTCGCCGACGGCGATCAGCATACCCGAAGCTGGCAGCGCATGTTGACCTACGGATGGCAGAACATACACAGCCATTGCGCTCCTTCGCACGGAAGGTATGCTATCATACACAATCTAAGCTGAGTTTGGATGCGAGCACGCCGTCGTCGATCAGTCAAAGGGATTCGGGGCGAGTTTGATCTAAACAGATTACTACACTTTTAGAAATTTGCAAGCGGCACAAATTGGATGAGCCCGAGATCACGCCCTGGCCGATGAACTCGATCACAATTGGCACCTGAGCACATGCCAGCACCGTTCTACGAAGTGGCGATCCTCGGCGGTGGGCCAGCCGGTTGCGCGACGGCGCTGGCGCTTCAGCGACGCGGGATTCAGCGCATCCTGATCGTCGAAGCTGGGCATTACCAGGCCATCCGCGTTGGCGAGAGCATCCCGCCCGATTCGCGCCTGCTGCTGGAGCGCCTGGGCGTCTGGCAGGCGTTTCGCGATGAGGGGCACGAGCCGTGCCTGGGCAGCTGTTCCGTGTGGGGCGACGATGCCGTCGGCTATAACGACTTTCTGTTCAACCCGCACGGAACCGGCTGGCATCTGGACCGGCGGCGCTTCGATCGCTTCCTGGCGCAGCAGGCAGCCGAGGGCGGCGCAGAACTGCGGTGCGGTGCCACGTTCGCCGGCGCTGATCGCATCGGCGCGGGCGGCTTCGTGCTGCGGCTGGCGCTGGACGATGGGTCACAGCAGCTGGCGCGCGCGCGGTTCGTCGTGGATGCCACGGGCAGTCGCTCGCGGTTTGCGCGGCGTATGGGCGCGCGCCAGCGATTTCATGATCGACTCAGCTATGTGGCGGCCTTTTTGACGCTGCCTGCGGCCTCGGAGTTTTCGCGCCTCACAATGCTGGAGGCGGTCGATTATGGCTGGTGGTATGCCGCCAGATTGCCGGATGATCGTCTGACGGTGGCGGTGGCAAGCGACCCGGAGATCGTCAAGCAGGCGGCGCTGCATGTGCCGGAGCGCTGGCTAGCTCGCCTGAAACAGACGCGGCATATCGCCCGCGAGCTTGCGGGCTGTCATTTCGGCGCTAAAGGCAACGTCGTTCGCATCGCGCCCTCGTTTGTGCTCGACAACGCCTGTGGAGAGGACTGGCTGGCGGTGGGTGATGCGGCGGCCGCCTATGATCCGATTTCGTCTCAAGGCATCTATAAAGCCCTGCTCAATGGTCTGCAAGCGGCTGAGGTCATCGCTACCTGGCTGGGCGGCGACGCTGGCGCGCTCGGCGCGTATCACGCACTGATCGTCGCTGGCTTCGCCGATTATTTGCAGAATCGCAACTACTTCTATGAGCTGGAGCAGCGCTGGCCCTCGGCGCTGTTCTGGCGTCGTCGTCGCGAACGCGCCGCGCCGCTTCCGTGAAGCGTGAAGCGTGGGACGAAGGACGAAGGACGAAGGACGATACCGGCGCATCGTCCATCGTCTATCGTCTATCCTCAGGTTTACAAATCACATACGACCGCTATATCTGCACGTAAAGCTTGTAGTCATATTTCCCAGGCGGGGAACTGCACGTAAAGTTTGCAGCGGATCGAACTATTGTACCGGCGCTCTAGGGTGTGCAGCAGTCGCGCTCCACGGATGAGAGCGGCGATGTCCGCAGAATGCGTACCTGCCCCAGGTCGCCCCCCAGCGGATCCGCGAAGCTGCCGTTCGGTTCGGGCAGCAGCTCAACGGCGAGCACGCTGATCGGTGTAATCTCGGGCATTCCAGCGAGGTTGAGCGCGGTCTGTACCTCTGCGCCCGACCAGCTGACTTCTCCTTCCACGAACAGGGGTGTGCTCTTGACCCGCTGTGTACGTGGGATTCGCAACCGCCGCAGGTCGATCTGGATGTTGCGCTTCGTGCTCGCGTCGGCCTGCATCACACGCGCGTACAGGACGATCCAGATCTCCGTGTTCGGCGGATTCGGGAGCACGCGGCGCAGCCCGACGTAGGGGGCCGCGTATGGCGCACGGACACGGATCGCGCCGTTCGGTTCGGTGATCACCGAGCACGCTAGCTCCGGCGCAGGGTGCTGAACGCCCTCAAGCACCAGCGATTCACCGAAGCGTCCTTGGGCGGTCGACCACAGCGGATCGGCGATGGGTCCACGATCATGGCCGACGCGAATCTCGTAGGTGTAGAACGAGAAGAGTTCCGGCGATCCCGGATCGGTGTTCGGCGGGAGCGGCACCAAGAAATGACGGTCGCTGTTCGCACTTGGCTCAAGGCGTTGCATCGTCGAGAGCCCGGCCAGATCCTGAACCTGGCCCGGCGTGATGACCCGCACTAGCTCGGGATCCAGCGGCACACCTTCGACCACCACCGGGTCGGCGACGGGTTCCACGCCTGGTAGCAGCATGGGATCGGGCGTGCTCGTCAATGGCCGCACGAACCACGCATCACGCGGGTCGGCCAGCGGCTCGGCGAACTCCAGCCACAGGCGCTTCGTTCGCGCTGCCGTGACTGCGTATTCGGCGTCGCGACCATATGGCGTGAGCGCAATGCCCGCCGCCACCACCTTCGGCACCTGCACCGGCGGCGTGACGATCGGCAGGCGCGTGTCGATCGCCTGATCGACCCCGCCGCCGCCTTCGAGACGCAGGCGGACCTTGTACGTGACGACCATCTCGTATGGGAAGCCATCGGGGCCCATGCGCGCCGGCAGGGCATCGATGAACAGCATCCGGCTGTACGAGCGCTCCGGTTTCTTTGCCGCCTGGACGTTAATGCTGTTCATAAGCTCAATCGTGCCAACATCGACCGTCTCGCTCACGGCTCCGAGCGCGTCGGGCAGCGCGACCGTGCGGCTCACGGTCAATGTCGGAGAGCCGGCACCACGCCAGGTCCAATCGCGATCAATCACGATCTGGACGGCATTGATCCACTGCCCGGCCAGCTCAGTCGGGTCGGCGAACTCGATGCTCGATGCATCCGGCGCGGCGTGGTAGGTCAACCCGGCGGCACTGAAGGCGATGCGATCGCCGACCTGGCCCATCAACATCGGGCCATCGGCGACGAGGTCCAGCGCGGAGGCGAGCCGACCGAGCAAGGCCGGCGACGGCTCGTTCTGCGCAAGAACAGCGCGGGTCGGCGCGCGATCGCCGATTGGATCGGGCCGGAGGAACACGGAGCGCAGCATGTCGGATGGCGGCAGCGGACGCAAAATGTCAGACTCCGCAACCGTCGTCGCCACGGCGTGGAAGTCGATCACCTTGAGCACGCCGAGCCGCGCGTTCTGGCTCGCAAAGTAGGCCAGATCGTTCCGCCCCAGTGCCCGAACCTCCAGCCGAAAGTCTCGGGCGGTGGTGAGCGTGATCGGACCGCTGATCGTGCCCTCCGCGCCAAGTTGCGGCGAGATATCGATCTCGCGATAGTCGGCCGCATCCTGCCACGCCAGCGTCAGGTCGAGCGGCTGCGTCGGGTCTGCCGGGAAGGAGCGCGCGGTCTTGTACCACTCGACGAACCCCTCCTGGTCCGCCAGCGGATCGAAGGTGGGCAGCCGGACGAGCACGCGAACTTGCAGAAACGCCGTGTCGGGGTCGTGGATCGTCGGTGCCTTCGCGTCGGTCGGCAGGCCGGCGTCGTTGGCGGCGATTTGCGCCAGTAGCGACGTGCGTGCGGTCGGGCCGGCGGCGAACACCGCCTCGGGGTAGCCGAGTCGCGGTCGCCAGATGCGCACGCTCGGCACCGTGCCGTCGGGGCCGGGTGTCACCGTAGCGACTTCCACGATGCTCGGCGCGCGATGCCGTTTCATATGCAGGAGCGCCGTCGGCGACTCGCCCACGCGACTCGGAGCAGAAGCGGTGGTTGGTCCACCACCGGTCGTGTCTGCAAGCCGCACGCGGAACTCATACCGGCGTCCGTAGCGCAGCTCCACGTTGTCTGCATCGACGGGAACGATCGGCTCAGGCCGACCAGGCGGCACGTTCATCAACCGCTGCTCGTCGGTGGTGGAGACGACGAGCGAGCCGCCGCGCCAGTTCAAGAACCAGGCCGGGAGCCAGATCTGGTTGCTATGCTCGGTTGGCGCGACCTCGGACCAGCGCTCTTCCAGCGCCACGCCGAGATCCACACCAACGTTGAGCGGCGCGTTAACCTTCGAGAGAGAGGTCCAGGCACCTCCGCCTGCGGGGCGGACATCGACGCGATAGCCAAACACGCCGCGCGGTGCCAAGACGGGATCTTCGCCGTCGGGTGGCGCGCCGAGGGCACGGTTCTGGCCTTCGAGAATGTCCTCGTCGTCCCATCCAAGCTGGATACCTTCGTCGCGCCCGATCGGCGCGCCCGTGCCCTCCTCGTCGAGCACGTCGGCGCTGATCGGCTGGCGTGCATGCACGATCTTCGAGAACCCATCGTCGAAGCGCAGCGCCTCGACGAAGACCTTGTCGAAGTTTCCGAGCGTCGCGGCGTCTGCCGCGTTGTTGGAGACCGGGAAGACGACTGGTGTGAAGACCGGGCGCTCACCCGCAACCGGCAGCTCGGGCACACGCGTGGCAAACGAGCGCAGGAATCCCGCCGTGGCGGTTTGGGCAAAATAGTCGCTGGCTGCGGCCAGTTCAACCCAGAGCCAGCCGCCGTGCTCAAGGCGCGGCGCGGCATCGAGCGGCACGTCGAGGTTGACGATCAACCCAAGCGCCTCGGCGAGCCTCGGCTGACGCATGGCGAACGCGAGCGCTTCGCCCCAGCCAATGACCATTGGTGGCTGAGCCGGCTCCGGTTCGGGCGGGCAGCGCATCAGGCAATGGTAGGTATCGTCGATCACGGCCAGCGATGTGCGTGGCCGGACGAACGCAAACGAATGGCGATAGCTCACCGGCAGGTACTTGCGCACCTGCTTGGTCAGGTCGCGGCCCTGCGGCGAAAAGGTGTCGGCGGCAGGCGAATCGGGAATCTCCAGCGCCGCTTTGATCGCGGTGAAGATCGCGCGGGCGTCGGGGCTGTTGACCGTCGCGCTGCCGCCACCGGGATCGGGTAGCATAGTCACCTGATCGACCAGTGTCCGTTGCGGCAGCGCGCCCACGGTGTCCGAGATATTCACCGAGAACGCGAATTTCGCATCGGCGAAGGCTGGCACGCCGGCCGGCATCGCGACGAGCGGCTCCAGCGGATTCCCGGTTGGCGCGATCAGCAGGCGAATCGACAGCGTACGGGTCGCATGATCCCATCGCTGGAGGTATGGCACGAGTGTAAGTTTCGTTGATGTGGCCATGGCAAACTCCTAGAATGAGGTCGTTTCAGTGACCAAGTAAGTCGCGCTGATCGAGAAGATCAGGAAGATGTCAACCTGGATTTTGACGGAGCCGCTGTAATCGCACTTGGTGGTGCCGGCGTCTTTGTAGACCAGGCCCTTAAGCTCGGCGCGGATCTTGACCTTGACGATCACCAGGTCAACCCCGGCTTCGAGCGCGACGAGCCCGCCGTACTTGGTCAAGTTGGCGATCGCGTCGTAGACCAGGACGAATCCGACGCCGAGGAAGGCATACGCTTTGAACGGCCCGATCTTCCCTTCCACACCAACGCCAACGAAGGCCAGCAGATCGAGCTTCTCGGCCGTGACCGAGCCGGACACGGATGTCAGGCTGAACGTGATCGCGCCGCTGATGATCAGGAAAACGGTCGCTACGCCGACGGAGAGCAGTGGCACCTTGCCCTCAAGCTCTGCGCCAAAGGTCGCGGACGCCTTCGGCCCACCGGTCGCGAGGTCGATACCGGTGCTTTGCTTCACAGACAACGTGAGCACGACACCACTGCCGGCAGGGAAGGTGGCGATGACGGTGGGCGGCGGCACACTTACCTTGATCGTGACATCGACCTTTAGCTCGTGCTTGGCATTCGTGGCACCGAGATCGATTGGTCCCTGCGTACCTCGGGCACCAAAGATCGGGATGTACTGCAAGATCTCCTCGATCTCCTGGAGCATGAGCGACTTGATCTCGGCGATCTGGGAGCGCTGTTCGGTCGAGCCAACAATGCGCATCTCGGAGCCGGTGATCCGCTCCAGCCCTGATATATCGGACCAGATGCGCAGCCCGCTGAATTCCGCCTCCCAGCGCTCTTCCTCCAGGTCGAGCTTGAGCGTGGCGGTGTCGTAGAACAGGCTCGATCCATGGCCGGTCGTGCCGCCGATCCGCAGCGGCGTCGGATAGCCGGCGATCGCGATCGGCGACGATAGCGCGAGCTTGCCAGCCGGACTCACGTTGAAATGCAGCGAGCCTGCGGTCATTTCGATCGTGTTCCCAGCGGGCGGGAAGGCTCCTTTGGATGTTGATCGGGCGAAGATATCCGCCAGCGCAGCCTTGTAGCCACTTTCGATGCGCGGGGCGCTCGCCGCCGGCACGAACGGCCTGGGGAACAGGAAGGCGTGCGTCGGCGTGCTCTGTACCAGCGCGTAGTCGTTCGCCGGTGCCGCCGGCGTCAACAGGTCGACGGCATCCGCAAATCGGTAGTCTCCAGCCGCGCCAACGAGTGGCGGCGCAGTGAATATGGTGTCGTTGGTCGGGTATTGCACCGGGTATCGGCGAATCACGGGCACGCCACGGTTCTCGGCGACCGGCACCGCCTCGCCGCCATTCGTGGGCACGCTCGCGACTGGTCGGGTAACAACCGACCAAGCGCCGGTTGTCGGGAGGCTGGGGACGCCGCGTACGGTTGCGACAAACAGCGGATTCCCGCCATCGATCGCCAGGCCCACCTCGACGCGTTGTGCGCGAAACGGCAGGCCGCTGCCGCCGAAGTTCATCCAGGTTTCGATCGGTCCACCGATCGGGCCTTGCGCCTCGATCAGCGCCTGTAGCGCATCCGCGCCAGCTGGTACTCCGTTGGGAGCGGTCTGAAGGTAGCCGAGGATACCGATAGCAGCGGTGCGCTCTGGGACGCCTTCAAGCGCGACATCCGCGTCGAAATAATATGGTACCAGCTTGGCGGCACCATGGGTGAAGACCGTCCCTGGTGCTGGCCGGATCGTACGCACATTGAACAGGCCGCGGAACACACCGGCGTCGAACTTGTACGGCGCGACGACGATGCTGCCGAGCCCAGTGTCGAAATAGCGGTAATCGAAGATGCCTGGTGTGAACGCCTGCCAGCCGCTATCGCGACGGATCACGCCGCCGCCCGGTCGCCGCTCGATCGTCACCGAGCGAGTGACGCGCACGCCCCATGGGTGCAGCACGCTGTTGACCTTGATCACCTCAAGCGCGGTTCGCCCGATCATCAACTGGAACTGCACCTTGGCTGCCTCGGCAAAGGCGGCGAACGGGTTGTTCCAGTCACTAAAGTTGGAGCCACCGTACCCAGAGAGATCGATTCGTGTGACTGGCACGCGCGGTCGCGCGGCCATGTCAGCGTTGAAAATGGTCTCCACACTGCCCGCTGGCTGAAGCGTCTCGCCGAGCACCGAGATGCCGAGCGGCATCCCCGACGGCAGATCGACGCCATTCAGCAGCTGGCGCATCAGACCCTGGAACATCGGCGAGATGCCGCCATCATCGGGTCGTCCGCCTTCCGCGCGCGCCGTGATCTGGATACCGCCCAGCGATTGCTCGTCGGGGAACTTCGGGCGCGTGAGCTCGTAGAGATCGGCTTTGCGCGGGGGCATGTCCTTCGGTTGCAGCTGGATCGCGCCGATAAGCCCAAACGGGAAGGTCGTGCGAACTCCGACTGGCGTACCGTCGCGGTAGGCATCGAAGGTGCCGCGCAGCGCATCCTCAGGGATGATCGGCATCAGCTTCTGGTATCGCGCCCCGATCTGCGTGGCACCTCCGTCGGTCGCCGAAGCAAGTGGCGTCGGGAACCAGCCCATCGTCATGATGTCTTGGTCGGCATCGAGGGTTCGCACGGGTTCCCATTGCGCCTGCGGAAGCGCGATCACGCGCATGTCGGCGACTGGGGAATGCACCGCGAGATCGGAAACTGGGAAGTCGTCGGACGACACGGCTGGGCCGGCGGCGCCAGTGCTGTCCTGAATCAATCGGGCACCGACACCCACACCGAGCAGGTCCTGGTTGGTCGAGACATCGAGCAACAGCAGATTTGGCGCTGGCCCAACCACCTCGGATATGTAGCCACTGATCATTCCCAGGCTTCGCTTGTTTTCTTGTTGGGCGATCTCGAAGCGCTGGCCGCGGCCATGCTCTTCCTGGGCCTGCGCGGCGCGCCAGTCTGCCGCCGCCTTCTCATCGAACGTGAGTCGGTCCTGCTCGACCTGGGTCAGGCCAACATCTGGGTCGCCATCGGACTTGCGTGCCGGTCGCGGTTCGCCCGAGGAGGCACTCCGCCCGCCGACGGCGAGGTTGGGGCCCAAGCGCCCCTCGAACGATACCGTCACCTGGTCGGGCGTGCTCCAGATCACGCGCCCCAGCAGCAGCGACTGCGGCTCGCCTGGCCGGTCCCTCAGCCCGCGAATAGCGGCATTCGAAACGTAGGGATCGGGCAGCGTGGGCACCCATGCGTAGACACCAAACAGGAGTAGGGCGTTTCCTGAATCGATCTGGGTTGGGCTGAAGAGCACTCCGCGTACCAAGATGTATGACGGTGTGCTGGTCCAGACGAGCGCGTTGCGGAGCGCGAACTGGTGTATGGATCGATCATCCTCAATCGTCGCGCCGAGCAGCACTGTGATCGTGTCTTTGAACTTGTGCAGCAACAGCGTGCTTTGGGTGGTCGGCGTCTGAATGGGCACGCCGTTCGTGGTCACTGGTCGATCAAGCGCAACACGGGCCTGCCCATTAACCATGAAGTATTCGCCATCGACCACATGACAGCGATAGAACAACGCGAACGGCTCGCCGTAGGTCTGCTGCCAGGGCAGTCGCTTGTCGCTGCCGCCGGCGATCGTCCACAGGTCGTAGGCGTGGCTGACGGAGGGCACCAGCGCAGCGATGTCTTTGGCCGCGATTGTGGCACCGAAGGCGGATATCCCAATCCAGACCTGCTCCAACACATGCAGGCGTGGGTCTGGGTCGTACCAGCGCGCCAGCAACTCCTTTATCAGCAGGAACCAGCCGGCTGCATTGGCGACCTCGCCAAGGATCGCCGGGTTTGTGGCAACCACGACCGGCAGGCCAAGGCCGGCGCTGCTCACGTCGCCCTTGCCCTCGAAGTGTACGAGGTCATCGTCAATTGGATCGGCGTCGAATTGCGCTGGGCTGACATCATACGAGAGGACGATCGTCCATAGCTGCTCGATGAACGTCCATACCCCGGTGGATTGCTTGAAATCGAACTGCTGGCCCCAGACGACCGCCGTGCCGGCTGTGCCCTCGGCCTTCGATGATCCGGCAT
>Ga0075423_10006708_pt1 | contig 10822 bp, 9 predicted proteins | sample SoiMethybrSBSTD2_FD_80114 | JGI IMG/M metagenome (GOLD analysis project Ga0075423, IMG submission 80114) | Bulk soil microbial communities from a Populus tree surrounding site in Tennessee, USA - Soil MetaG P. TD hybrid SBSTD2 | ecosystem: Environmental > Terrestrial > Soil > Tree plantation...
ATCAATTGCTGAAAATGTGGAAAATGGTGACCAACGCGTCTTGCATAGGCGACGTGGCCGGGCCGCCATGGCGCCCCGTGAGCAGGTGGATGCCATGCACTTCAAGAGCTGCTAGCTGTAGGGCAATTTCCCCTTCCAGCCTCGCCCAAAGGCCAAATCGTGGACTCAGCTCCAGACCATTCCAAAGACGCGACCCGACAACTGGCGCGGCTCATCATAGCGTCTCGCTTCGAGGACCTGCCGGAATCGGTAAGGCATGAAGCCAAGCGCACTCTGCTCAATTGGGTTGGATGCGCCATCGGCGGTTCTGGCCACAAAACAGTCAACAACGCTATTGCAGCTTTGCTACCATTCTGCGGCCCAGGCCAGGCGTCGCTGTTCGGCCGACGCGAACACGTGGATATCCTGCATGCGTCTCTGTTGAACGGGATCAGTTCCCATGTATTCGACTTTGACGATACCCACGCAGCCACCGCGATTCACCCCGCCGCTCCGGTCGCCCCTGCGATACTGGCTTTGGCCGAGCACCAGCCGATAAGCGGGTGCGACTTCATCAACGCACTGGTGGTCGGCATCGAGACGGAGTGCCGGATCGGCAAAGCCGTCACTCCCTCACACTACGAAGCCGGCTGGCACATCACCGGTACCGTTGGCGTATTTGGGAGCGCAGCTGCCGCCGGACGGCTTCTCGGATTGAGCGAACAGCAGATGTGCTGGGCACTGGCGCTAGCGGCGGCGCAGCCTGTCGGGTTGCAGGAGATGTTCGGGTCGATGACCAAGAGCTTCCATCCCGGCCAAGCAGCGCAAAATGGACTGACGGCCGCTCTTCTGGCGAGCAAGGGGTTCACGTCCTCGGAGCAACCGCTTGAGGCAAAGCGTGGCTGGTTCGATGTGATGAGCACGAAACCGAACTATAGCGCGCTCACAGAAGAGAGCTGGGAAATCTTGAATAACAGCTACAAGCCCTTCGCATGCGGCCTAGTGGTCCATCCGGTGATCGATGGTTGCTTACAGCTGCGCAACGCCCATCGACTCACTCCCGATGCTATTGACCGCGTGGACGCTGACGTCAACCCGCGCGTCATGATGCTGACGGGGATCAAGGAGCCGGCGTCCGGCCTCGAAGGCAAGTTCAGCGTCTATCACGCGGCCGCGGTGGCGCTTGTCGAAGGCGCGGCCGGTGAGCGCCAATTCAGCGATGAAGCTGTGCGCGCTCAGGCTACCGCCGAGCTGCGCCAGCGGGTATTCCCATCGGTTGACACCGCAATCGGCAAAGTTCAGGCCCGGGTAACGATCACGCTGAAGAACGCAAAGCGGCTCGTAGCATTCGTCGAGCACGCGGTTGGCAGCGTCAAAAAACCGATGAGCGACGCCGCGATTGAACAGAAGGTCTTTGGACTGGCAGACGGTATCCTGCCGTCCGATCAAATTCGCCACGTCGTCGACCTGTGCGGGCGCGCTGACCAGCTAGACGACGCCGGCGAGATTGCCCGTCGGTCAGCCAAAGCATGACCACACATCCGACTCGGGGGCGGGTGTAACGACAAAGTGGAGGAGGTGGAGTCCGCACGGTCTGAGCGAGTCCGAAACAGATTCGTTGGGGGGCGCCTGAAACCCGGATAGCCCGTTGAAATTGATTGCGAGATCGCACTATCGATGCGAGGCAGAAACCTTTCATCGCTGCCATAGGCGCGCGCAATCGTGCCAGCGGGGCGTTCCACAGGCGGCACGCACCACGATTACGCCGGCGCCGGATCGCTGCCGTGGTTGCGGCTCTGATGTGGCTCGCCGGCCCTCTCCCCCTAATCTCTGCGTTCACCGATGCGGGGGCGCACTCAGCTTCCTAAGCGCGTAGGAAGCGCACCGCGCGATCACGATATAGGGCAGGATAAAGAACAGGCCGAAGAACACGAACAGACCCCCGAGCATAACGCTCTCCACTGCCCGGAAAACGTATCTGATTCCGGTGTCGGCCCGCTCGACCGTGTCGCAGATGCGCTCGAATACGTTTGCTGGGGTACGAGATCGAGGCGGCAGCAGGTCCGCGTGCTCCCACGCCTCGGCTTCCAGGCGCCGCCGCTCCTCATAGCCCATAGCCATGAATCACCCCCACGGGGTAATTTTATACCTCGCAACCAGAGCGAGGCGCAGGCTGGCTATGGAATTTGTCCACCAGAAAAACTTAGGCCGCTCATCCGCCGCTAGCGGGCCGTGTGAGGGTGGCCATCTTGCGCCGGCCGACAACACGCACATTGCCGAACATGATTGGACAGGTGTCGCCCGTCGCTACAAGACAACTTCCGGCTCACTGACTAGCCGATTGCGGCATATCTATTGGATTGGCGGCTCCAGCGGCGCCGGCAAGTCCACGATCGCGCGCCGCTGGCCGACAAGCATGGCCTTCGGCTGTGTTCGATGGACGAGGGAAATCGATTACGGCACGCACATGTGCTGTCTGGGCAATGTCGCCTAATGATCCTTTTGGCAGAACCGATCGCCAAGCCGCGGCGCTACCGCAACAAAGATGTTTATCTAGGATGCGGCAGTTAGCGGGCGGCTCGTGACGTCTAACGCGACCCCTCTCCCACCAATACAAATGGCGCCCAGTGGGCAGGGTGTGCATCTTCCGGGGAGGCTTGATCAATCATTGCAAGCATGGCTTGGCGCAGCGCCTCCGCGCGCACAGCCTTGCCCTTTGCCATTCTGGTTATGAGCGCAACAGTGGCCTCGGAGTTGACCTCCCAGTGTGAAACGAGCAGGGCGCGAGCACCAGCATAAAAGAACGCACGCGCCATGCCTGACAACGCCTCGGCCGATTCGCCGCTGCTTCCTGCGGTGTTGCAGGCAGCCATGATCACCAGGTCCGCGTCGAGCTTTAGCGTAGCGACCTCAGAGGCTGTCAGGTAACCATCGTCTCTCTCAAGCTTCTCCGGGTCGGTCGTGAATGTTTCAGGAGGTGTCATGATGAGCCCCGGCTCAGCCGAACCTTTCACCTGCCCGGACAACGCACCGTGCGTGGCGAAATGAACCGTAGCGTAATTTTTGAGAATTCCTTGCTCTGACAAATCCTTCAATCTTCCTTCGGTCGCACGCGCACCGAGGTAGATGTCCTCTGGCGCAGCGCCGAGCTGAGCGCCTACCTCGCATAATTCGTCAGCGGTCTCCGGCAAGGGGTCCCATTCACGCAACTCGTCGATATCGGCATGCGCCCCACGGAAGATTGATTCGAAGCCTCTTGGCTGGCGGATATCCATATTGGCGACATTGCGTCGTGCAACCGTTTGGCAAGATTGATTCTCACGAGCAGCCTTCGCCTGCTCTTTGAAATATTCGCCATAAACAAGGTGGCGCTGTTGGCCATCGAGTAACGGATTGCCAAACCCAATGACGGGCTTTTCAGCCCGGCTTGCCTTTGCATTCTGCCGCAGCGCATGCAGCGAAGAGATGGAAGGTAGCATAGAAATCGCATGATGGCGCGCGAGCCAATTGGCTTGGCGCCAGCGGGTGGCTTTCTCTCCCTGGGTGTCAGCCCCGGACACGATCAGAACGTGAAACGGCAGCTGGGTGAGGGGCCCGGAGGGCACAATGACAAGATGCTTGTCTTGGATCAGATCGGCAATTGGGCCGAACAAAGCTTGATAGAGTCGATGCGACCGCTGCAGGTCGAATGGCAGTGGGTCGTCAGGGCCCGGCGCTTGCGCAAGTTCGATGTTTAAAAGCTTTGCACATTTCGATTTCCCATCGCCCACCCAACCCGCACGATCAAGTCCACAGCGCAGAGCCCCAACCTCGTCAGCGATCTCCCGGCCCGAAACTTCTATCTCGTGCCATCGCTCGGCTTCCTTGGTGATCGCCCACACAAATGCTTTGTTTTCGTCGTAGCGCGTGCCAGGAACATAGAATTTCACGAGAACTTCGGTCGGGCGCAAATGCTTTTTCAGCTCATCGGAATCTAAAGGCGCTGCTCTGACAAGAAGCGCGTATTCCGGAAACGTCTGCTTGATCTTCTCCTGCTTCACATTCAAAAGACCACGGACCCTTTGCAGATCCGCGCGCAATGCCGCAACTATGGCTTCGTTGCGCCGATCCCTGGCGCCGCCTTCAAGCTCTACCAGTCGGACGTCCAGAGCCTTGGCTCGCGCGGCCAGATCTTGCAATTCACGCACGTCATTCGCCAACTCCTCATGGACAGAGGCGGCACGTGTTGCCATCTGTCTAATGGCGGTGTTCGTACCGCCGAGTTCCGACCACTGAACTGCTTGGAACGTGCGTTCGAATGTCAGGCCTTCGTGGCCCCTTGCCGTCGATTCGGAAGCTACGTGAAACAGAACGGGTAGGACGCCACTGGCCTGTACAAAGCGATCGTCGCCAGCAGTCCCGCTCAGGATGCGATTGAATTGGGTTTCCAATCCCACGAAGGCATGCTTTGCGGATTCCAGTGCGCCGGCAAAGTTATTGTCGGCGAGATCAACTTGCGCTGAGAGCGCCAAGGATTGGATCATTAAAACGTGCTCCGATGAAAAGCGCCCCGTCACAGACGAGAGCAATTTCGACATATCGTCCTTGGCGCTTTTGAGTTCACCGTTTTTCAATGCTCGCGCAATCTTCGGGTCGAGAAATTGAAAAAGAACAAGCGGATATTCGGGAGAAGCGGAAGCGCTCTCCAATAGTCCGAGGACCTCGTTTGACAGCTGGATACTTCTTTGCCGATCACCTTGTTCTTCGTAAAGGAACGCCAGGTAGGTCGCCATGCTGGCTTGACCGAGCTGATTTCGGGCTCTTTGATATCCAAGACGCGTATCCTCGAAAATTTCGATTGCCTCCGCTATCTTTCCATTCACACGCAAGGCGTGCGCTAACGTGAACCGAGATTCCAGGTACTTGAGGTGCTCCGTGCCAAGTGCCTCCTTACGCGTGGCAACGGCCTGCCGCGCGAAGTGCTCTGCGCTAAGCAACTCACCACGTGCCAAGAACAGCGCCGCGAGATTCTGATAAATTGTTCCGATTTCGCGCAGATTTTTCGAATCAATAGCCTCACGTATGCGCAGTGATTCCTTCAACGGTGCTTCCGCCTCGTGCCAACGTGTTGCAGCGGAATAGGCGTAGCCGAGATCGTTCAACAAGTATGCCGTTCTAGGTGTATCCGAAGCTGATGTGAGTCTCGAATACTCAAGAGCCTTCTCCATTGACTGAATGGCGTAGTCATAGAGGATATTGTTCTGAAATCTGACATGCTGCGTGCGAAATAGCTCCGTGCCAACTGCGCTCATCTCCTCTTGGCTAAGAGGTAGGGAGCGGACGAATCTGTCCAATGAGGCGATCGCATCAGCCACATGGCCGAGTTGGATGAACGCGTCAGTCATGTAATTGATGTGATTCGAGACTTCGCCGTTGGGCGCCGCAATTTGACCGAGCAATACTGCCCGCATATGAGCATGAAAGTACATTTCCGCCTTGTTCAGATCTCCGGCCTGCGCGTACAGACTCGGAACCACGGCGGACAACGGCCGAATCCAATTGGCCGCATTTTCCTTCACAGCCAAACGCAGTGCCTCCAGCGCCGCTGGAGCTGCCTCAGCGAAGTTGTTATCATCGATTTTTTTGCGCAAAACAGCGAGTGCGACATCCAACGACGACGCTTGTGGAGCGCAGCTTCCAGTCAAGAATAGTAGTAGTATTGCTACTACGGCGGCTAGGCGGGCGACTTTGATTCTCTCATACGATCGAATCCGCAGCATGGCGTTCTACCACGTTTGGTTAGATGCAACTTTAGAACCGCTGATCAGCATTCAGCTCTGGACATACCGCGCGTTCCGCCTTTCGGACGTTGTGACTTCGGTCCCTCGAATATGCGGGTAGCGTTTGATGGCAATATCAGAACCCGTATGAAACAGTTTGCCCCCAGCTTAAGCCATTTTTCGGCGTCGTCTGGAAGATGTGTGCCGGCCGGATACTCCTGGACATTCGACTCAATCACCAGCATCTCGGCATGGGATGGGGCTGTAAGCCCAAGTGACAAGAAAAGGACGAAGACCGCCAAGCATCTGAGCAAGCCGGACATCTCTGAGCTCCATAGTCAAATCGGGTCTAGGGTAGCGTTCGTTTTCTGCGGAACTGACTTCCATTTAATCTTTGCGTAATGACCCATTGTTCCTCCCGCCAGGCAGGCGATCAGGACCGTGTTGTAGGGAAAAATGACGTCAAGAAATTTGAATGACAGGATACCGATCAAGACGAAACCTGCCACGGTCGCAAGTTCTAGCCAGAGATGATTGTGGCCAGATCGCTGACCTAGCCAATAGCCAGTCAAGGCTGCGATCAATGCCAGGAGACCTTGAGCAACGAGGCCTAGTTCTCGCAGAGAGCGATGGTCGAGGAGTTGGGCCAGGATTTGCGCGTGAATGGACGCCCCGGTAAAATGACGATCCGTACCCACTGACAATGGGGTCAAGTGCTGATCCCGATCGTCGAAATTTCCCCCGATAATCACGATCTTGTTGCGCAGCAGATCATCTACCGGCAACTTCAGGGGTCCAAGGCCCAACACGTCTTCGGCCGAGAGCGTCAGAAAATTCTCCGTTCCATCCTTCGGTGGCAATAGCCAGGAAATGTAGTGGGACACTGGTCGGAAATGTTCTCCCGCGGCTTGCGCTAAAGTTTCGGCAAAGCTTTTGCGATCGGAATTGATCTGCGATGGCGCTGCCATAAGCCTGACCACGTGGCCGCTGACTTGGGTCGGGCTGTGATGCTCATCGAAATAGGCATGTCCAACTTCAGGACGCCGACCCTCCGCTTTGGAAAAGAAGAAGTCGCTTTGAACTCGCGCGCTGCTCGGAGGTTCATCGATCGCTGCCACGACGACAGTGGCATTCGCCGTTTGAATTGCCTGGCGGAGCTTTTCATCCTTGTCCAGTTCGGTATGGCGGTCGAGAATAATGTCGAGACCGATAACCTTGGCTCCTGCCTTGTCCACGGTTTGGACAACACGCGCCAAAAGTCCGCGGTCAATGGGCGACAGGTAAGGAATCTTTGCGGCGGACAGTGTTGTGTCCGAAATGAGAACCAATGCAATTCGCTTGTCCTGAACTCCTGGTCGCTGGGAAAAATGAGCCGTGGTCCAATCGGCTGACCAGTGTTGCGGCCCGTGGGGCAGGTGAAGCAAAAGCGTTAGCGCGAGGAAGCCAGCCAAGACTGCCAAAACGTAGACACGCGCAAACCAGACGCTTGTAAATTTCATAATCGACCCAAGTCTTCCATCCTAGCGCTCGACCACCTCAACGGCATGATCGATCCACTCAAAATAGGAGTCCGGCACGTCTAACGGTGCGGGTGCCAAGCTACCTTAATCTAGCCGAATGCAAAAGAGCGGGAATGACCGGTTCTGGCCGATACTCTCGAAAGGGGATTTGAATGCGGGGCAAGCAGCCAGCACTCTTGATTCATGGTCAAAGAAAAAGGTGGCTTGTATTCATTCGATTCAATAGTGACTCTTTCGATATTATCGGCCCCTCTCAGGCCTTTCGGCGCGCCCGCCCGCAGTTTCTCCGACAATATTGCGTGGACGGAAGAAAGGGCCGGGACCACGTTGGCGCGTAGCGCGACGAAAAGGACTACCCACGCGAGCAAGAGGTTTCCGGGGGGCGCCGATCGAGCGGTTTTGCTCGTGCTTGGTCAGGAAGCCCGCTTTAGTGGTTGCCTCACTGGCGTAAGGATTTGATTTGTTCTGTCATGCCATGCATCAGCAAATGTCGGCCCTTGTCCGATACAGTAGGCACCGCTTTCGTTATCTGTAGTCGAGATGATCCATTTGTCGTTTCCACAAACAATTGTCACCGAAAAGCTGCTGAGATCTCGGCCTCGTAAGAATTCGAGAAGCTGAGTCTCGGCGTCTTGCATCAACTCGGCAGATATCGCCATTGGCCCCCCCTTTGATGTGGCATCCCGATTCGCTTATGGCCGCATCTCATTTGGAGTAATTTATGGCACGTGAAGTCCTCGGTAAGAGGAGGCCTTTAAGGAGAGATGGTGTTGTACCGTACCTCGTCAATGGCGTTTGTGAGCGTGCGATTTGAAATGCGGATCGAATAACCAGATGCGCATCGCGTCGTCGAACGCGTAAGCCACCTCCGTTTATTTTATGGTACTTTGCAATTCGTTGGCGCTTCCGCTCGCCGTGGCCACTGGGAGGTTTTTGGCTGTGTCTCGCATAATCACGATGGGCTCCAGCTTTCTCTGGGGCCTCCACAAGAGCCGCCGGAAGAGGGAATTCTTGCTTTTCAGGTCTGGGATCAGTTCCGCTTTGGGCAATTTTATTGGTAACAACGGCATACGCTCTTCGGGCGATCCTTCGATCGGCGGAGACTCCGAAAGTTTCCAGCACAATTTCGCGCATGATTTCGTGCTTGGGAGCTTCGCTACGCCGATCGAATAGATGGTCAACTTTTGCTCCTCGAACTTCATTCGCACGAAGTTCTTGTAGTCGCGGATTCCCAGCGCACCGAAGGCGTCTCCCGTGTGCATGCGAGCGAGGAGCCCGGTGAGTACCCAGTAGGCGCCGAAGATGAATCCCCCGACGAGAGCGCCAAGCAGGACGATCTCCACTGCATACAAGGCTCCAACATTTGCTCTGTCGACAATCTCCTTGTTGAAGGCGATGCAGAGGAGTGACAGCAAGAACATGGCCTTTAAGTGGGCCAGTGCATGCATAGAACCGACACCGCCTCTGACAAGGAATTTGAATAGCGTGCTTCGCTTTTCGGACACCGATACATACCAGATGAGGCCCGCCCATAGCCCGATCAGCATCACACAAAAGAATATACTCTCCGCGGCAACGTCGGGGAGGAATAGCAGCATTTGATTTGACACCGAATTGATCGTCTCATAGTCGACGGCTTTGATCGGCTCATTTAGCGGCGCAAGGTCGCCCGTGGTTTTGACCACCAAGTGGTATTGCCATGTCATGATCCAGTAGAGGGCGCCAATGACGAGCGAGAATTTCCAGTTCCTCAGCGGGAAGGCCAAATTTTTCAAGGTCAAAGCAGCGCTGCGGCGTCGGCTCGGATAACATGCGATCATCTTGGCGATGCCAATAAAGCGTCGCGCCCGTGGGCGCGATGTCTTCTTGTCTTGCTTGGGGTCTTGAGGCGACGTGGCGGCCGCCGGCTTGGATGGCACGCTATCCGACATGTTCTCCGGACGGACCCCCCAGCTGACTTTGATTTCCTTCCTGAGGTCAGTCGTGGAGTGTAGAAAGGCGCCGCCCCCGCCTGCGGTGATAAGGTGAATTCCCTGGCCCTTCAGCGTGGGTTCTTTTTTGGGGGCTTTCAGCCAAGTCCAGAGGCCATCCTTTTCCTTGGTCGGATCAAAAAGTTCATCGAGGCGGTAGTGGCTGTAGTGATGCCAGTCGCCCGCCAGCACGGCGCTAATGCGCACGTTCCTCACCTTGTCCCGTGTCCGCATCTGCGAAATTCGGACGATCGTGTGCAGGCTGTCGACGGTGTCAATGCCTTCAAACTCCGCGTCGAGCCAGTGCGGCTCGGCAATGCACAATACGATATTGTGGTTGCCCTCCATCTGTTCGACAATTGTCCGGAAGTAGTTCTCCTGTGCGGCATCCAGATATCTCGAGAACTGAATGTCGACCCCCCAGAGCCACCAATTGTGGGGCAACCGGATAGCCCAATAGCTGCGATGCTGCACGCAGCGCCAGCCGCCGATTCTGCGGCCGTGTTCCCGTTCCAACAGGTGATCGCGATTTTGGCAAAACAAGCTGTCGAAGGCGGCAAGCCCGTCGTACCAATCATGATTGCCGGGGAGCGCAAACAGTTTGCGCTCGTCCTTTTGGTTGCTGAAAGGCGGGAGCGCGCTGGCAAAGGGCAGCACAAAGCGCTCCTCGTATTCTTCGTGAGTCGCCTGCGGATAGCACTGGTCGCCCCCGAGGATCAAAATGTGGCCGGCCGGCAGCTCTCCAGCGTCGCAATTCGTGAGCGTCAACTTTTCTTTCGCCAGTAGCGATGCCATGCCGTAGGTGGGCCCAAACCCATCGCCGACATCGGCCATATAGTCGACCCAGTACGCGCCGTTTTGGTCGGGAATGCTTTTGTTCCAGTCCTTCTCTTTTGGATCGCTGTAGTCATATCGCTTCTTGAGGCTGTCCTTGGTAGGAACACGGTCCGTGGCTGCCTGCATGAGGCGCTGGTCGGCGTATTCGCCAAACACGGCTGCAATGACGTCGCGAATGCCAACACGAACCAGCACACCCGGGTCGTACCATCGCACTGCTCGGGCCGGCGGCTTTTCCTTCAGGCGCCTCACGATTTCGTCTCTGTTACGCAGCATGATGCTTCCCCTCGACGGAACCAAGGTCTACGCAGGGAGCGCTCTGGCGCCGGCAAGCACTGAAACGAAGGAGTGCGCGGCCTCTGGCGGGCCCTGGATGGTCACGTTGAATCTCTGGACTAAAACTTGTAATTGACGCCCGCGCGAGCGATGCGCGCTGTCAAATTGACCGTGGTCGCCAAATTGCTGGGAAAGCTGGCCGTTCCGTCACTGACTGACGCATTCGTTGTCACATTCCCAAAATCCAAATAGAGATACTCAGCCCGCAGGGTCCAGTTGCGATTGAGCGCCCATTCCGCTCCGCCGCCGAGCGTCCATCCGGTCACCCGGCTGGTGTGACTAGCCGCGCCCTGCGCTCCGGTCACCGATGACGAAATCGAATTGCGTGCACCAAGCTCGGTTGCGGCCACGCCGCCTGTTCCGTAGAGCAGGAAATTGGGAGCGACCGTCCAACCGAAGCGGCTTCGCGCCGTAAACAGCC
>Ga0075423_10006709_pt1 | contig 10821 bp, 5 predicted proteins | sample SoiMethybrSBSTD2_FD_80114 | JGI IMG/M metagenome (GOLD analysis project Ga0075423, IMG submission 80114) | Bulk soil microbial communities from a Populus tree surrounding site in Tennessee, USA - Soil MetaG P. TD hybrid SBSTD2 | ecosystem: Environmental > Terrestrial > Soil > Tree plantation...
ACAGCAGGGATCGGAAGTCGAAACGGCCATGCTCGAAGCTGGACCCGGCTTCTTCGATACGCTGCGCATTCCATTGCTGTACGGCCGCGTGTTCGACGCGCGTGACCGCGCCGACTCGCCTCGCGTCGCCGTCATCACCGAGGCGATGGCGCGGAAGTACTTCGGCGCCGTGGACGCCGTCGGTCGCCGATTCCGGTTGCAGGCCGATCCGAATTCCTGGACCGAGGTCATCGGTGTCGTGCGTGACGCGGGGACCCGAGCCTTCGAGGACGACATCCTCGATCCGATCCGGCCCACGTACTATCGCTCGTTCACCCAGTCCGGCGCGCAGGCCACCACGGTCGTCGCGCGGACATCGCGTGATGCGGCAGGCCTGGTCGCAGCGATGCAGCGTGAGCTGCGCGCGGTGGACGTCACGGTGCCGGTGATCACGGCGAAAACCATGGCGCAGAAACTGGAGGAATCGCAGGCGGCGCCGGCGGCGGTGGCGACGCTGTTTGCCATCCTCGCAGGTCTCGGCCTGGTGCTCGCCAGCATCGGTCTCTATGCCGTCGTCGCCTTTGCGGTGGCGAGGCGGTCGCGAGAAATCGGCATTCGCCTGGCGCTGGGCGCGCGCAGTCAGCAAATCGTGTCGAGCATCGCGCGAGGAGTGGCGGGGCTGATCGGCATCGGCACCAGCATCGGTCTCTTCCTCGCCGTGATCGTGATGCTGGCGATGCGTGCATCTGGTGGACAGGCAGGGATCGGTATCGGCAGCATCTCGGTGTATCACCCGAGCATCGATCCACTGGCGCTGCTCGCCATTGCCGGCGTCACTGCTCTCGTTGGCGTGGCCGCGGCGTTCGTACCTACACGGCGCGCAACGAAGATGCCGCCGCTCGTCGCACTCCGTCACGAGTAGCCAGTCAGTGCATAATCCGGTGTCCAGGAGAAGACGCATGAAGGCATCCCTTTCATTTCTCTCTGTCACCGCCGTGGCAGTCTTCGCGGTAACACTCGCGGCCCAGCAAGAAGTGCCGATGCGCAACAACACGCCGGTTGCGCCACAGGGCATCAAGATTCCACCGCTGCCGGACACGCCAGTGCGCTATGAAACGGCAGAAGGGCAGAACATCCGTGTGAGCGTGTACGCTCGCGGATTCCGCAACGGATGGAGCATGGCGTTCGTGTCGGACGACACGATCCTCGTCGCTGAACGGGCCGGCGCGATCCGCGTGGTGCGCAACGGCGTCGTCGATCCGCAGCCCGCGCAGGGCGCGCCAGTGGCGCGCGGACAAGGTCTCTCGGGAATGGATCTCGCGCTGCATCCGGACTTCGATCGCAATCACTACGTCTACATCAGCTACTCGAAGCCGCTCGATGAGAAGCGGACAACGCTGGCGGTGGCGCGCGCGGTGTGGGACGGCAAGGCGTTCACCGACGCGAAGGACATCTTCGTGGGTGAAGGCGGCGGCGGTGGTCCGATCGCGTTCGGCGGCGACGGCATGCTGTACATCGCCAGCGGCGGAGGCGGAGGCGGACCGAATGCCACGCAGAACCGGAACAGCATCGGCGGCAAGATCCTGCGACTCACCGACACCGGCGCGATCCCGAAAGACAATCCGTTCGTCGGGCAGAAGGATGCGAGGCCCGAGGTCTACACGATGGGCCATCGCAACACGCTGCGTCTGGCCAAGCACCCTGGGACCGGCGCGATCTGGCAGGTGGAAGATGGACCGAACGGCGGGGACGAAGTGAACATCCTCGTGCCCGGCGGCAATTACGGCTGGCCGCTCATCAGCCTCGGACGCACGTACGCCGGTCCATGGCAGGGGCCGTTTTCGCAGGAAGGCTATCGCGACGCGACGATCTTGTGGGTGCCGTCGATCGCGGTGTCGAGTATCGCCTTCTACACCGGCGACAAGCTGCCGAAATGGAAGGGCGACGTCTTCGTCGGCGGCATGCGCTACGGAGAGATTCCGGGCACCGGGCAGCTGCATCGGATTCTGATCAACAAGAACCTCGAAGAGCTGCGACGCGAGCCGCTGCTGGTCGATCTGCGGCGCCGCATTCGCGACGTGAAGCAGGGACGCGACGGCCTCTTGTATCTGCTCACCGACGAAGCCGATGCCGTGATGCTGCGGATCGAGCCGGCTGAATAGACAGGAATCAGGAATCAGGCGTGGGCTGGGTCCTGCTCTAACGCTGAAGTTCGACGGGACCCAGATACTTGTCCAACCAGTCGAGCATCTCGCCGATGAGATCGGGGCGCGTCACCAGGTTGCGGTGACCGCCGTCGTACAACACGTGCTTCTTGTCGGCATCCTTCGTCGCGAACCGTCGAAACAGCGGCTTCTGATTGGTTTCCAGCGGGAAGAGAAAATCGTCGCGCCCATTGAGCATCAGGAGAGGAACGTGCAGCCGCGGCGCGAAATTCCATGAGTTCACTTCAGGCGGGTCGCCGGCGATCACTCCGCCCGATGAAAACACGGCAGCTTTGACGCGCGGTTCCACCGCAACCAACCGGATCCCGTTCGACGCTCCGGCGCTGAGTCCATAGAACGCGAGCCGAGCGACGTCGATGTCGGAGCGCGTTTCGAGATAATCGAGCGTCCGCCCGAAATCCATCGAGAACTTCAGCGCGCGATCGCGCTGTTGGCTGGCCGGCAGCAGGAACGCAGTTGGCCCTCGCTCCATTGTGCCGTAGAACACCGGGATGACGACGGCCCGTCCCGATCGGATGATGAACTCGTACGGATAGTCGAAGTCTTCGATCCGCTTCAACCCGTCCATGATCGTCGACCCGCCCATGATCGCGACGACTTGATACGGCGGCTTCGCGTTCTTCGGCAGGAACACGTGGGCGAGCACGCGATCGTTGGGATACGCGGCGGCAAACGAGACCGTCTCACGACTCCAGTAGGGCGACGAATCGTCCGTTCGTTCGACACGGCTATTGAGCGGCTGCTTGTCATACTTGTGAAGCCCCGCAAACACGCGATAGGTATCGTCGTCCACTGATGCGGGTGGCGGGGCTGGGGCGAACAGCGTGAGCGATCCGGCCGCAGCCTCGGGCAACGCGCCCAGACGTTTCACGCAGCGGAAGCCGAAGGTGTCGTCGCGAGCAAATGGCGCGCGCGCGTCCGACACGGTGAACGCATAGGACGCCTCGTTCCACGCGCCGCCGAGGATGTAGCGATCTCCCCGTGCCGTGGTGTTCATCGCCCACTCTTTGACATTACCGGCGGTGTCGAAGGTGCCGAAGGGGCCCATGCCGCGCGACTGCCCGACGGCGGCGACGGCCTTGCCGTTGAAATTGCTCAACTGAATGATGTTGGAGTTGAAGCCGATGCCCGAGACGTATCGCCACTCGTGGACGCTCGGCAGACTCTTCCCCGCGAACGCGGCGTAGGCCGCAGCCTCGTACCAGCTGATGCCCGTGACCGGAAACTTCTCGGTCCCGTCGGTGAACGTGCCGAGCTGCCACCGCGCAGGACCCGGTCGTCCGGTTGCGTCGCGAAACTCCGCGATCGCCTCCTGCCACGACAGCATCTTGCCGTCTCTCACGAACGGCTCCGTCCAGTACTCCTGCTTCTGATAGCCGCCGGCATCGACGAACTTCTTGAACTGGCCGTTGGTCACCTCGTAGCGATCGATCCAGAACGCCGGCAGCGGCACCGACGGGGGCGTCGACGTGCCCTGAACGGCAGGGGCATACACCATGCCATCGGGAACAGAGCCCGCGGAATGCAATGTGACGCGCACGGCCTGATCTCCACCGAGGGTTTGCTCAGTCGTGGCGAATCCTGATTTGACCGCGCGTATGCGGAAGAAACCCCAGCGCGGCGCGCCGTCGAATGTCACCGGCGTCACACCCAGCAGCTGCCAACGACTCAGATCGTCGCTCGGAGAAGCCGTGTAATCGGCGGCGTAGATCTGCGCACCAGGGGGATCCGATTCGAATCGCACGTCGTGCGGGACGATGCCCTCGGCCAGCTTGAACAGCGCACGCGAGTTGGGAGAGGCGCGTTCCGCCTCCTGATACAACGTGCGCGCTTCGAGCGTGCGGTCGGCCTGAATCAGCTGCGAGATCTGCGGTACGGCGACCCGCTCTACCCACTCCACGCGTGAAGCGCTCTGATACGAACGCCAGACATATGCAGCTGTGCCAAGGACGATGACGACCAGCACAGTGATGAGAGCAGCCCGCGGTACCCGAACACCGGCCGCGATCGTTCGCTGCTCGAGACCGCGAAGCGCGTCGCGGAGCTCGCGGCCCGATGCAAAGCGCGCGTCCGGATTCTTCTCGAGGCATCGCAAGATCAGCTGCTCGATCGCTTTCGGCACGTCGCCGCGGAGATGCCTCGGCGGCTCGGGTATGGCCTGCAGCGTGGCGGCCAGCATCGCGAGCGTGGTGTCGCCGCGAAACGGGCGCTGCCCGCACACCATCTCGTAGAGCACGATGCCGAACGCGAACACGTCGGCGCGCGCGTCCACCGGTTTGCCTTCCGCCTGCTCGGGCGCCATGTACTGCGGTGTGCCGAGGGCCTGCCCTTGCGCGGTGATCGCTGGCGTGCTGCCCAGCGTCACCGTCTCTGCCTGCGGATCGACGCCGATGCGCGATGTGGCGATGCCGAAGTCGAGCACTTTGACATTGCCGCCCGCGATCATGATGTTGCCTGGCTTCAGGTCGCGATGGACGATGCCGTGGTCGTGAGCGGCGGTGAGCGCATCCGCGATCTGAGCGGCATAGTGCATGGCGTCGGCAATCGACAGCGCCCCTGCTTTGAGTACCTGTCGCAGCGTTTGTCCCTCCACGAGCTCCATGACCAGGTAGTTGGGGCCGACGTCGTAGAGAGTGCAGATGTTCGGATGATTGATGGCCGCGAGCGTGCGTCCCTCACGCTCGAAGCGGCGAGCGAACACTTCGGAGATGACCTTGATGGCGACCGGGCGATCGAGCCGTGTGTCGCGCCCCTTGTACACCTCACCCATCCCACCGGCGCCGATCGCAGCGACTACCTCGTACGGACCGAGACGTGTTCCGGGACTCAACAACATGCGTGTCTCTTGGACGTCCATGATTCTAAGCGTTGTGGGCGGATCAAATGAGCCGCTGGACACGCGATCCCAACTCGACTGGCAAAGCTCGAGCGTATGCCAGGTGCATAATGCCCAGGAGCACAGCGAGGCACTCATGCGATCACGATGGGGCACCGAGTTTGGCTGGGGCGTAGAGTTCGGCTGGCACGAGAGGGACGCGCCGGGGCCGCAGACGGAAGACACGCGCGAGCGCGGATTCCGCAGCGAGGCCAAAGACGACAATCTCGGTCACTCCGACGAACTCGATCTCGATTGCGTTGGTGATATCGCCGACGAGGGACCTGGACGGCGAGGCTGACGCGCAATCGGGATCTCTGATCGCAACGAGCTAACCGTCCCCGCCCCATCTCGTCCAATACTCCGTCGAGTATCGGGACGAATGGAGATCCTCATCCGCGACGTTCGGTCGGGGCTCCGAACACTCCGTCACAATACCGGATTCACACTGCTGGTCATCCTGACGTTGACCGCAGGACTCGGTGCGAACGCAGCCATCTTCAGCGTCGTCGATGCGCTGATGCTGCGACCGTTGCCCGTGCACCGGCCAGATGAACTCGTGCAGCTGTCGCTCCCTTCACCGCAAGGCCCGCCTCGAACGGTCTTCTCCTATCCGATTGTCCACGCGCTGATGGAACGCCGCGATCTCGTCGCCGGCGTGTCTGGTTCGACGAGTACGTCGCCGTTTGCCACTGTGGCGCGCGGCGCCAGCGAACAGTTGCGCGGTGTCTGGGTGACCGGAGGCTATTTCGAGACTCTCGGGCTCGAGCCCTCGGCCGGTCGTCTCCTCACGGCAGGAGACGATCGCATCGGAGCTCCGCCGGTCGTCGTCATCAGCGAGCGTTTGTGGCGGCGGCGGTTTGCCGGCGATCCAGGCGCTGTGAACAGCACGATCGCGATCGAGGGTACGCCGACGGCGATCGTTGGCGTAGCGCCGCGCGGCTTTGCCGGAATCGCGGTCGGTCAACTCGCGGATCTGACGCTGCCGATGGCGATGGCGCCGCGGATACGTCCCGATCGACCGGATATCCTCGAAGCCAGCAGCAGCTCGCTGCGTGTGCTGTTGCGGCGCAAACCAGGCACGACCGACCAGCAGATCGAGACCGCGGTTCGCGTCGCGTGGCCGAGCGTAGTGGATACCGCGATACCGAACACGGCGGCTACGGCTCCAGGACGCAACCGCTTGCTGGCATCGAGGCCGCTCCTCTCGTCTGGTGCCCGCGGCTGGACCAGCTTGAGAACGCAGTTCGGCACGTCGCTCTTCGCACTCGTTGCGGTGATGGCGATCGTGTTGGTCGCTGTGTGCGCCAATGTCGCGAACCTGGTGCTGGCCAAGACGGCTCGCCGCCGCAGCGAAATCGAGGTGCGTCTGGCCCTCGGTGCCACTCGCGCGCGTGTGCTACGGCAATTCGTCACCGAAGGCGCGCTGCTCGCGGTACTCGCGGCAGCGTTGAGCACGGCGATCGCGTCGGCGGGAGCTCGAGGCCTGGTCTATCTGTTGTCGCAGGGGGCCGGACAAATCGTGGAACTGGCCATTGGGCCCGATCGGCGTCTGCTGGCGTTCACTGCCGTTCTGAGCGTTGTGACCACGCTCGCGTTCTCGCTTCTCCCGGCGATTCGTGCCGCCCGCTATCAAGCTGGGGCCCCGAGCGATCGTGTGCGCGGGGGCAGGACGCGTCTCGGCTCGCTCCTCGCGATCGCGCAGATCACCGTCTCGATGCTGCTGCTGATCGTCGCGGGACTGTTCCTCGCGACGCTGAACAATCTCCGGAAGCAGGATCTCGGCTTCCGTCACGATCACGTCCTGGTGGTTGATGTCGACGGCCCGCGTACCGGCCGCGATCGCGCGGCATTGATCTCGTTCTACGACGACCTTCTTCGTAGAACGGCAGCCGTGCCCGGTGTCGAGGCCGTGAGCTTCTCGATGACGACGCCGCTCGGCGATCTGTCGGTGACGCAGCGCTTCGACATCGATGGAGTGTCGATCGGCGACAACGAGACGCCGATGGGCATCGTCAGCCCAGGCTACTTTCGAACGCTTCGCACAGCGTTCATATCGGGTCGAGACTTTCTACCGAGCGATCGTCTCGGCACACCAGCGGTAGCCATCGTCAACGATGCGTTCGCGCGACGCTATCTGCCGCGAGGCGCAATCGGGCGACACATCGGCATCTTGGGAAACCCGCGCCGCGAGCTCGAGATCATTGGCGTTGTGAGGGACGCGCCGTATCAGAACGTCCGAACAACTCCTCCAACGGTGTTCGCACCTTTCACCCAGCGAGGAGGCCGGGCGCCCATCACGATCGAAGCGGCGATTGCGGGTCGCGCCGACGCGGTGGCGCGTGATATCGAGCGAGCACTTGCGCCGCTGATGCCGGGCACCACTCTCGTGCGGCCATTGACCGATCAAGTCGATCGGGGTGTGGCCCAGGAGCGGATCGTGGCCATCGTGATGACCATTCTGGCGGTGCTCGTGGTCGCCGTCGCCGCAGTGGGACTGTACGGATTGCTGGCGTGCATCGTCGAGCAACGCACTGCTGAAATCGGTATTCGGATGGCCATCGGCGCCAATCCGCGGCACGTGCTGTCGCACATCCTCGCGGATGCCGGTCGACTGGTCGTGATCGGAATCGGCATCGGCGTGCCTCTCGCGTGGCTTGCCGTCGTGCCTGTACGGTCGATGCTGTTTGGAGTGGCGAGCACCGACACCGCGACAGCGCTGCTGGCAATGGGAATCGTGTCGGCCTGTGCGTTGATCGCCGCGTTCATGCCGGCGCGCCGTGCCGCGCGAATCGATCCGCTGATCGCTTTGCGATCGTAGCGTCGTCAGATCAATCGGCCCTCAGCGCCGCGACCGGGTCGATGTGAGCAGCGCGATACGCAGGTCTGAAGACCGCGATCACCAGCACCACCGCAAGCGCGAGCAGCGCACCGGTCCACGACCACGGGTCGAGCACCGGCACCTGATAGAGCTGGGATTGCAGCGCACGCGACCCCATCCATCCGAGCGCGGAGCCGACCACCGCACCGCCGACGATCCAGCGTCCGGCTTCACCGACGACTTGTCGCGCCACGTCGCGCGGCGCCGCGCCGATCGCCACCCGTACGGCCATATCTCGGCGACGCTGCGTAACCAGATAGGTCGCAACGCCGTAGAGGCCCGCCGCCGCCAGCAGCAGCGCGAGCGCGGCGAACGCCGTGAGCAGCGAGGCGACGAAACGCGGCTGCGCGGTCAGCGTCGCGAACACATCGTCGCTGGTCTCGATGGTGACGAGCTGCTTCGGATCGAGATCGGCGGCAATCTGCCTGAGGAACGCAGCCGTGTCTGCAGGACGTGCTGACGTGCGAAGCGAGAGCACGCCCCTCGGCGCCGACAAGCCGGCGTACAGCTCACCCCACCGTCCCGGCCGCGCGACGAAATAGATCTCGGGGCTCGGTTCGTCGGTGAGGGCCTGACCGTTCCGGATGTCCGCGGTCACCCCGACGATGGTGCGCCACGGAGATGGGATCGGCCTGCCACCGCCGAGCGGTGGAACCGTGGGAAGCCGCATGCGATGTGCGAGCGCGCTCTCTCCTGCGAAGAGCACTCGTGCGGCGGATTCGTTGAGCGCAACGGCCGGCTCGCCGGTCACGTCGACGTCCTGGAACCCCCGACCCCGGACCACCGGAATTCGAAAAGTCTCGAAGTACTGCGGCGTCACCCATCGGACGCGGAACGGACCCTGCGTGTTGGGCCCGTACTGCCGGCCTTCCACCTCGAAATTCGTCAACCTCGTCACGGCGGACAGAGGCGGCGGCGGCGCATCGCTCAGCGCAATTGATGCCGCACCTGGCGTGGTCCGCGCGCGTGCGAGCAGTTCCTCGAAGAACACGGCGCCCCGCTCCATCGTCGGATACCGGACGCGGCTGAGCGTTGCGGACAGCGTGACGATCCGCTCGGCGTCGAAACCGAGCGGCACACTGACGACGTTCCACAAGCTGCGGAGCAGCAGCGCGGAGCCGCCGAGCAACGCGAGCGTGAGCGCGATCTGCGTGGTGACCAGCGCAACGCGGACGCGCGGCCGCGCGCCTCGCGATGACGTGGCCGTCGAACGCAATCCTTGCACGGCTCCGACGCGAAAGACGGAGATCGCCGGCCACAGGCCCACGGCTGTTCCAGTGACGATGACGAGCAGAGCCGCCACAACGAACACGCGCAGATCGATCGAGGCAGCGGCGATGCCGGGAATGCCTGGCGGTGCCATCGCCACGAAGGTTTGGAGCAGCATGAAGGCCACGACGAGCCCGATGCCGCCCGCCACGAGGGCGAGCAGCAGGCTCTCGGCGAGCGCAAGGCGCGCGAGTCGCAGCCGACTCGCACCAATGGCCGCTCGGACGCCGTACTCACGACGACGCTCGCCGATACGTGCCAGCATGAGATTGGCGACGTTCACGCAGGCGATCAGCAGGAAGACGGCCACCGCACCCATGAGCAGCCGCGCGACGCGCGTGGCATCGCCGACGCGCCGATCGCGTAGGGTCCGCACGCGCCATTCCTCGCGGAAGTTGGGCGGCAGTTTCACTGGCGTGGTCGCGGGCCACTGAGACTGCAGCATCAACCTCGCACGATCGGGTGTGACCTCCGGCCTGAGTCGTGCGAGCACCGTCATCGACGTGCGGAACCGGCCGTTCGGGTCGATGGGACGCAGTTGGTTCGAGAGGAGGATGTCGGCGGTTTGGAGCGGCATCTCGAAGTCCTGCGGCAGGACGCCGATGATGCGGACCTGCACAAGCGATCCCGCCCGCTCGAGACTCAACGTCCGATTGATGATTCCCCCATCGGCACCGAACCGCCGGACCCAGAGCGAATGGCTGATGAGTGCGACCGGCGGCGCCCCACGCACGTCGTCCTCGGGTGCGAAGTCGCGACCCAGTTCGATACGCCCGCCAAGGAAGCGAAGAAAATTGTGCTCGACGAGATCGCACCGCACACCTTCCGGCTCTCCCTCGGCGATTTCGCAGGTGCGCGTCCCGACGAGCGCGGCCATCGCCGTCGTCGACTGAAATGGCGCGGGAGAGGTGGCCCACTGTTGTACGTAGAACGCATCGGTCAGCACCTCAGACATACCTTCGAATATCAGCGATCCGTCACGAAGGGTCACGGCACCAACAGACACGAGGCGATCGGGTTCCGCGTACGGCAGCGGCCTGAAGAGCACCCGATCGAGCGCGGCGAAGAGCGCCATCGAGGCGCCGAGTCCGAGCGCCAGCACGAGGATGGTGCCGAGCGCGAAGCCGGGCTGACGCTGCCACGAGCGCCACGTGAAGTGTGCGTCCTGTCGCAGCGCGTCCCACCATTCGGCGATCCAGACGCGGCGCATCGACTCTCGCGTGCGCAGCATGTTGCCAAGCCGCCGCCGCGCGGCGGCTTCGTCCAGGCGATCGTGCTCGGCGCGCATCGCGACGTGCGCCTCGAGCTCCTCGCGCATCTCATCGTCCGATGGCCGCCGTCTGAACCAGCTGCGTTTCATACCCATCGCAACGCCTCTCAGTCGAGCGTCGGTCTCTCGAACTTGTCGATGACGATGACCTCCACCGGCCCGCGGGCGCCTTCGAGCTTCAACCCAAGCTGTTCTTGCAGAGCGGCGGCGAGGCTGGGGGCATCGGGGTCGACGCCCGGAGGTGTGAAGCCGCCCGTCCCCAGCAACTTGAGAATGCCAGGAGCGCTTGCGGACTCGGGCGCGTACTTGAGCGTGAAGTCGT